>JAABUO010002023.1_pt1 | contig 25262 bp, 20 predicted proteins | sample 5559291 | NCBI WGS metagenome assembly JAABUO01 (sample SAMN10711878, study PRJNA513372) | rock metagenome | isolation source: Antarctica rocks | place: Antarctica: Victoria Land, Finger Mt sud
CGCTGCTCCAACCACGTCAGCTTGGCTTCACGCACCTTTAGTCGTGCCTCCTGGTCGGTGAATCCATCTTCTTGCTCTTGAGGCAACAGTCGCTCATAGAACGCGATGTGCCCGCAGGCATGTTTGACTTTGAACCCCGAGTAAGCATTACGCCCCATGCGTTCCTCCCCCATCGTAGCCAGGCCAGTGCATAGCCAGAGGCTTGTGAAAGTACGTGTATCCAGGCATAGGGTCCAGATCCCGTCGAAACGCACAACCACGACATCTCGCGCCCATACTACACTATCGACACGCAGCGGGCCAACGTTCATCAATTTGCGGCGCGGCCCTATCTGTCGTATCCTTCGCACAGCGTCACGCTGAGAGATAGACGATGAGAAGGGATGGAGCTTGATGGCGACAGATCAGGGCGAGGTTGGGACGGTCACGGCTGGCGCCGCGAACGGTGATGCGCGCGTGGAGGAGTTGCGGCGGCGCGACCGCGAGGCCACGGTCGAGCTGGAAGAGAAGGCGCAACAGAGCCAGCACGCCAAGGGCAAGCTCACCGCCCGCGAGCGCATCGACCTGCTGCTGGACCCCGGCTCGTTCGTGGAGCTGGACCGCTTCGCCGTGCATCGCAACGACAACTTCGGCATGGCCGAGCGCCGCGTCCCCGGCGACGGCGTGGTGACCGGCCACGGCACGATCGACGGGCGCAAGGTTGTGGTCTTCTCACAGGACTTCAGCGTCTTCGGCGGCTCGCTGGGCGAGGTCTTCGCCGAGAAGATCTGTAAGGTGATGGACCTCGCGCTCAAGGTGGGCTGCCCCGTCGTCGGCGTCAACGACTCGGGCGGCGCGCGCATCCAGGAGGGCGTGGTCTCCCTCGGCGGCTACGCCGACATCTTCTACCGCAACGTGCGCGCCTCGGGCGTGGTGCCGCAGATCTCGCTGGTGGCCGGCCCCTGCGCTGGCGGCGCGGTCTACTCCCCCGCCATCACCGACTTCATCGTCATGGTGCGCGACATCGGCAAGATGTACATCACCGGACCCGACGTGGTCGGCGCCGTGACCGGCGAGAGCGTGACGCACGAGGAGCTGGGCGGTGCCGACACGCATGAGCGCCGCTCCGGCGTGGCCCACTTCGCCGCTCCCACCGAGCAGGACGCCATCGACGACGTGCAGCGCCTGCTCTCTTTCATGCCCTCCAACAACCTCGACGACCCGCCCTACGAGCGGCCGGCCGACGACCCCGACCGCGAGGACGCCCTCCTCGACGCGCTGATCCCGTCCGCCTCGACCAAGCCCTACGACATCCTCCGCGCTATCACGGCGGTGGTCGACGAGGGGGACTTCTTCGAGGTGCAGCCGCACTATGCACCCAACATCGCCATCGGCTTCGCCCGCCTCGACGGCCACCCCGTCGGCGTGGTGGCTAACCAGCCGCGCCATCTGGCGGGGACGCTGGACATCGACTCCTCGACCAAGGCGGCGCGCTTCGTGCGCTTCTGCGACGCCTTCAACATCCCGCTGCTCACGTTCGTCGACGTGCCCGGCTTCCTGCCCGGCACGGCGCAGGAGTACGGCGGAATCATTCGTCACGGGGCCAAGCTGCTCTACGCCTACGCCGAAGCCACCGTGCCCAAGCTGACCGTGATCACGCGCAAGGCCTACGGCGGGGCCTACGACGTGATGTGCTCCAAGCACATCGGCGCCGACTTCAACTTTGCCTGGCCCACCGCCGAGATCGCCGTGATGGGCCCCTCGGCCGCAGTGGGCGTCATCTTCCGCCGCGAACTGGCCGCCTCCGACGACCCCGCGGCGACGGCCGCCGCGCTGACGGCCGACTACACGGCCCGCTTTGCCAACCCCTACGAGGCGGCGCGGCGCGGCTACATCGACCGCGTGATCGAGCCGCGGCAGACCCGTCCCGAGCTGATCCGGGCGCTGGCCATGGCCCGCACCAAGCGCGAGGCCCGTCCCAGCCGCAAGCACGGCAATATCCCGTTATAGGTAGTTGCCAGTTGCCAGTCGCCAATCGCCAGTTGCCGGTTAGAGATAGAAGAGGATCGCGAACGCTATGAAACTGCGGTACTACCCTGACACCGACACGCTCTTTAATACCGACACGGGGGTGTAAGCCCAAACCGCCGGATTTTTGTCGTGCTCGCTCTGGGCTAGGACGAGGACGAACCTCGTCCTCCACGTGTCACCCACGGCTTCGTTCTTCGTCGTGCCGCGGCCGCATGCGGGTCAGCCGCGCGTGCCCCTTCGCGCTACGCCGCAGTAGGCGGTCCGAACCAGGTGGTGAGCGCGTCAGGGAGCCCCAGGTGGGTGTGGTCTCCCACCCAGGCAACATAGCCGTCGGGCCGAACCAACACGGCAGTGGGAGCAGTGACCGCGCCAAGGACCGGAAGCTCCCACCTACCACCGTATTGGGCGTCGACCACCTGCACCCGATCCGCCCATGGAGTAATGTCGACGCCGCCGGGCTCGCCGAGGGTGAGGAGCACCGGCCGGGCAGCGTGCAGCAGGGTGAAGACCCGCAGCGGGCCGTTGGCGGTGACCAGGTCGAGATCGGGCATGCGCCGCCCGAGCAGCGGGTGTCCCTCGCCGAGGTCGTAATGAATGTCCAGCCCGGACAGCATCGCGGCGATGCGCCTGCGCGGCTCGTCCATGCTCAGCAGTTCTGTCATGGTGTCGCGGAGGGCCTGATGACGGTCGTCGGGGCTGCTGAGCGCGACTTGCGCCATGGTGTTGTGCAACACCCGGGCACCGACCGGATGCCGTTCGGCGTGGTAGGTATCCAGGAGGCTCTCGGGCGATGTCTTGTTGACCACCTGGGCCAGCTTCCATCCCAGGTTCACGGCATCCTGCACGCCGGTGTTGAGGCCCTGGCCGCCATGCGGGGGATGCACGTGTGCGGCGTCCCCGGCGAGCAGCACACGGCCGTGGCGGTAGGAGGCTGCCTGCCGCGACATGTCAGTGAAACGGGAGATCCAGGTCGGGCTGCGCACCCCGAAGTCCGTTCCGTAGGCGCTGATGAGTGCCTCGCTGAGATCCCCCAGGGTCGGCTCGCTGGTGTGTTCGATGTGCCCTTCGGTCAGCGCGACCCGGAACGGTCCCCCGCCCTCCGCCCGGTTGACGGGACCGATGCCACCACCCTCGCGGCGCATGCCGAGCTCCGGCTCGTCCATCTCGACCTCGGCGATCATCCAGCTGGTCGAGGGATCCAACCCGACGAAGTCGATGCCGGCTGCCTTGCGGACCAGGCTGCGCCCTCCGTCGCAGCCGACGAGATACTCCGCTCGGAGCGACTGGCCCGCGGACAGCGCGACGCCGACGCCGGTGTCGTCCTGCGCGAAACCGGTCACCTCACGTCCGCGATAGATCGGCACCGCCAACTCACCGACCCAGCCGGCCAGGATGCGCTCGACGTGGCTCTGCCACAGCGCAAGCACGTAGTTGTGGCGGGTGGGGAAGTCGCTGATGTCCAAGACGTTCCCGGAGAACCCCACAGCCGGGTGGACTTGTCCCGCGGAGAGGAATCGTTCCGCGATGCCACGCTGATCAAGCACCTCGATGGTGCGTGCGTGCAGACCGCCGGCGCGCGATCCGTCGAGATCTTGACTGGCGCGTCGTTCGACAATGGCAACGTCGACTCCCGCCAACGCCAACTCGCCCGCCACCATCAGCCCGGTTGGACCACCTCCGGCGATCACGACCGCATGGTCGGTCATAGCCACACTCCTTCCGCCACCAGCGCCGCACCTCTCTCGGCCGCCGCTGCGACCGCGTCGACCTGCGCGGCGACCAACGCGGCCGCGCCGCGTGCCCGCACCTGCACCGCGCGTCCCCCCAGCGGGTCGACGTCCCCGCGCGACCCATACCTCGACAACAACACACGCATGTCGTGACTCCCCTGTCCGTCGGTTCTGGCCTCTGCCCGCTAGTATGCGGCACGACCCGGGGCTTGCCGCAAGCCCCCCGGTGCGCTATATACTGAAAGTAGAAAGGATCTGCACGCCCATCCGCGGTGGCGCAACGCCAACGCCCGCGCCGCCTAACCGGCGGTCTTCTGTCCCGTTGACGCGGCCCGACGTTGAACCCGCACGTCTCGACCTCGGTCGCGGCGCCCTACCGGACGGGCTGACCCACCTTCAAGCCACCGAACCGCCATCCGCGCCGTCGACCACCCCCGCATCAGACGCCGACACGCGCGCGAACCTTTGTGGTCACGGCACTAACTCGGCTGTGGCGGGCTATGACCCGGCGGCAAGGACGTGGTGCAGTTCCTCGGTGACATGCACAGCGTCAACAGGGCCAACTTCGCCATCCTGCACTGGTTCGGTCTGCGCGTCGAGCCACGTTTCACCGACCTGGGCGATGAACTGAGGAACCTCTATTGCGCCGACCTTCCGACGCTGTACGAGACGTGTCTGATTCGCCCGGCCGGCCAGATCGACCTGCGGGTGATCATCGAGGAGAAGCCGAACATTGACCGGATCGTTGCCACGCTGGGGTTGAAGTAGATGACCTAGTGCAGGATTAAGGAGCTTGCTTTGCAGTGCCGGCGAACAACCGACTGCGGTCGGCGCGTGCTTTGCCATGCGACCTCAGTCGCAGGCGTTGCTCACTGCAAACAGACCGCTTTGAGACGACACTAGGGCACGCTGATCCGCAAGCTGTGTACCTACACCGCGCCGAATCCGACGCGGCGCGCGATCTTCGAGTTTGACAAGCTCATCCGCAGCATCTACACGCTACGCTACCTGCGCGACCCGCAGCTCGAGCGCACGGTGCATCGCTCGCAAAAACGCATCGCGTCGTACCACCAGCTCCGCTCGGCTATCGCCCAGGTCGGCGGCAAGAAGGAACTGACCGGACGGACCGACATCGCACTCGAGATCAGCAATCAGTGCGGACGGTTGATCGCCACTGCGATCATCTACGACAACTCAGCTATCCTGTCGCGGCTGCTCACCCGGTACGAGGCGAGCGGCAACGCCAAAGCGCGTGCATTGATCACGCAGATCTCGCCAGCAGCGTCCGGCAGCGTGGCGCCATACCCTGCTGAATGGACAGTACACCTTCCACAGCGACGGGAAGTTGATCGACCTCGATGCCATCGTGGCGGCCCTGGATCTCGGGTGACAAAAATTCCGGCGGTTTGGGCTTACATCCCCAATCGTCGTCGTTCCTCGCCCTACCGCCTCATGATGGGTCGGTAAGACTCTTGGGCGTAGTTCCTGCTACGGCCATGTCCGTAGCCGCGACACGACAGTGGTCGCACGGATTAGGAGGGATGTCGACGATGGAGTACCGGCTGTTAGGGCACACGGGGTTGATGGTCTCGGAGTTGTGCTTGGGATGTATGACCTTCGGCCGCGAGGCCGACGAAGCCGCGTCGCGCGCGATGGTCGGCGCCTTCCGCGCGGCCGGCGGCAACTTCCTGGATACGGCCGACGTCTATTCGCAAGGCGCGTCTGAAGAGATCACCGGGCGCGCCATCAAGGACGCGCGCGACGAGGTTGTGTTGGCGACGAAGGTGCGCTTCCCCATGGGAGAGGGTCCGAACAGCGTGGGCCTGTCGCGTAAGCACATTGTGCAGGGATGCGAAGCCAGCCTGCGGCGACTGGGAACGGACTACATCGACCTCTATCAGGTCCACTGCTGGGACGCCGCGACCCCGCTCGCGGAGACGCTCGATGCGCTCTCGGACCTCGTGCATCAGGGCAAGGTGCGCTACATCGGGATCTCCAACTTCACGGGCGTCCAGATCATGCGAGCGCATCACGTGAGCGAGACCCGTGGTTTTGAGCATTTCGTCTCGCTGCAGCCGCAATACTCGCTCGTCGAGCGGAACATCGAGTACGAGGCGCTGCCGGCCTGCCGCGAGGCCGGACTCGGCGTCATCCCCTGGAGCCCGTTGGGCGGCGGCTTCCTATCGGGCAAGTATAAGCGGGGCGAGCAGCCACCCGAGGGATCACGTATTTCCACGGCCGAGGACAACTTGGAGGAAGCGTGGGGGCGGCGCGCGACCGAGCGCAACTGGCGGACCATCGACACCGTCGGCGCGATCGCGGAGGAGACGGGGAAGTCCTACGCCCAGATCGCGCTCAACTGGCTGCTGCGCCAGCCCCTCGTCGCCGCGCCGATCGTCGGCGCGCGCACGATGGCCCAGCTCGAAGACAACCTCGGCGCGACCGGCTCGCGCCTCACCGACGAGCAGGTCGAGCGCCTCTCGGCGGCCAGCGCCCCCGAGGACACGTACCCCTATCGCTTCATCCGCCGCGCGCAACGGATATAGGCGTCGAGATCGCCTGCTTCTCGGATGATTCGTAGGGGCGCAAGGCCTTGCGCCCCTACGAAACGACTGATTAGCCTCACGTGGAGGGGGCCACAGACCTCCTGACCGGACGGCGAGCGCGGACGCCGCTAAGACGATCGATTTACGCGCGTATCACGACGCGCCGGCCCTCGACACGCACGCGGCCCTGGGCGAAGAGGCGCACGGCATGGGGGAAGAGGCGATGCTCCTCGGCGAGGATACGCTCCGAGAGCGAGGCGACGGTGTCGTCGTCGCGCACCGGGATCGCCGCTTGCGCGACGATGGGGCCGGCGTCGACCTCGGGCGTGACGAGGTGGACCGTGCAGCCGCTAACCTTGACGCCGTGGGCGAGCGCCGCCTCCTGCGCGCGCAGCGTGCCGGTGAAAGCGGGCAGCAGGGACGGGTGTATGTTGAGGATGCGCTCGGGGTAGGCGGCCACGACGACGGGGTGCAGGATCTGGTCGAAGCCGGCCAGCGCGACGAGTTCGACCCCATGCTCCCGCAAGAGGCGCAGCAACTCGCCGTGCCACGCCGCCCGGCTCGCGAATCCGTCGCGCGTGACGGCCAGCGCCGGAACCCCAGTGGCCCTTGCCCTCGCGAGCGCCGGCGCGTCCGCGCGGTTGCTCAGCACCAGCGCAACGGTGTACGGAGCGTCCGCCCGCGCGGCGTCCTCCAGCAACGCGGCGAGGTTACTGCCGCGGCCCGAGACGAGCACGCCGACGCGCATCACCATGTCAAGACAGTCCCGTCACGCGGTCCCCGTCCGCGTGTGGGACGACCCGTCCGATGACTCGCGCCCCTGGGAGCGATGCGATCAACGCGCCGGCGTCATGCGGCGCGCAGTAGAGGGCGAAGCCGATCCCCATATTGAAAACGCGATACATCTCGGCGCGCGGCACGGCCCCGCGCTCCGCGATCAGCGCGAAAATTGGTGGCGCCTCCCACGTCGCGGGGTCGAGCGCCACGCCGAGCCCATCGGGCAGGACACGCGGTAGGTTCCCCGGTAAGCCGCCGCCGGTGATATGCGCCATCCCCTTGATAAGGTTGCGATCGAGCAGCGGCCCTACCCGCGGTAGATAGCAGCGATGCGGGCGCAGCAACTCATCGCCCAGACCATGGCCCAACTCCGGAACGACGGCCGTCAGGTCGGCCCCGGCGAAGACGCGGCGGGCCAGCGAGTAGCCGTTCGTGTGCAGCCCGTCGGACGGCAGCCCCACGACCGCGTCCCCGGCGGCGATGGTCCGCCCGTCGACGATGTCTGACTCGGCGACCGTCCCGACGATGAAGCCGGCCAGATCGTAGTCACCCCTGGCGTAGAGATCGGGCATCTCGGCCGTCTCGCCGCCCACGAGGGCCACGCCGTGGTCGCGACAGGCATCGGCCAGGCCCGAGACGATCGCCGCGGCGGTCTCGGGGACGAGCTGGCCCGTCCCCAGATAGTCCAGAAAGAACAGGGGCCGGGCAGCCAGGGTTAGGATATCGTCGACGCAGTGGTGGACGAGATCGCGTCCGATCGTGTCGTGCCGGTCCAGCGCGATCGCGACCTTGACCTTGGTGCCGACTCCGTCGGCCGAAGAGACCAGAATCTGCCCGGCCGCGCCAGGCGCGCGAAAGAGACCGCCGAATCCGCCGACCCCGCCCAGCACGTCGGGCGTGTAGGTGCGCCGCACCGCCGCGCGCATGAGGTCGACGGCGCGCTCGCCCGCCGCGATGTCGACCCCGGCCGCGGCGTACGCACCGGCGGAGTCAGACTCGGCCGCGCACGCGGGGGATGGGGATGTCGTCCCGCTCACTCCAGCGCCAGCTTATCCATCTCGATCTGCACCGGCACCGGGTAGTCGCCGTCGAGGCAGGCCATGCACGTCGTCGCCTTGGTGCGGCCCATCGCCTCGAGCAGACCGCCATGGCTGAGATACCCAAGCGAATCGGCCCCGATATGCGCACAGATCTCCGGGACCGAGAGGCGCGCGGCGATGAGCTCCTCGCGCCGGCCTGTATCCATGCCCAGGTAGCAGGGATTGCGGTACGGCGGCGACGAGATGCGCAGGTGAACCTCGCGCGCACCCGCCTTACGCAGCAATTGCACGATCGGCCGGCTCGTCGAGCCGCGCACGATAGAGTCCTCAATCACGACGACGCGCTTGCCCGCCAGCTGACCGGGGAGCGGATTGAACTTGAGCCCGATCCCCACGTCGCGCAGCCGCTGGTCGGGCGAGATAAAGGTGCGGCCGATGTAACGATTCTTGATCAACCCATCGCCATAAGGGATCCCGCTCTCGGCGGCGTAGCCGACCGCGGCGGGGACAGCCGAGTCGGGGACGGGTATGACGACATCGGCCTCGGCCGGCTGCTCACGCGCCAGCAAGCGGCCCGACGCGACGCGCACGTCGTAAACGGAACGATCGCCGACGACGCTGTCGGGCCGAGCGAAGTAGACGTACTCGAACGCGCACAGGGCCTGGCGGTCGTGCGCGAAGCGGTAGCTCGACAGGCCCTCCGCGTCGATGCGGATGAGCTCGCCCGGCTCGATCTCGCGCACGAAGGTCGCGCCGATCGTGTCGAGCGCGCACGTCTCCGAGGCCACAACCCAGCCCTCGCCGAGCCGCCCCAGACACAGCGGGCGCACGCCCAGCGGGTCCCGCGCGGCGAAGAGTTCGCCCGCGGTGGCCATGACGAGACTGTACGCGCCGATGAGTTTGGGGAGCGCGCGCGCGATGCGCGCGTTCCAACTCGGCCCCGAGGCGGTGGCGACCAATTGAGCGATGACTTCGCTATCAGTCGTCGAGTCGAAGCGCGCCCCCGCGTCGAGCAGGCGGTCGCGCAGCAGACGCGCGTTGACGAGGTTTCCGTTGTGTCCCAGCGCGAATCGACCGAGATCGTTGTTCAACAAGACTGGCTGCGCGTTGCACGACTCGCTCGATCCCGTCGTGGAGTAGCGGGTGTGACCGATGGCAAGATGGCCGCGCAGGGCCAGGAGCGACTCCTCGTCGAAGACCTGCGAGACGAGACCCATGCCCCGTTTGACGGTCAGGCGGCCGCCGTCGCCGCAGGCGATCCCGGCGCTCTCCTGGCCGCGGTGCTGCAGGGCGTAGAGGCCGAAGTAGGTCAGGCGCGAGACATCCTCGCCGGGGGCGTATATGCCGAAGACGCCGCATTCCTCGCGTGGGCGGTCCAGCGTCGTGTCCGTCGTGTCGCCGAATCGTCGCCCTACGGTTATAGCGCCGGACGAGGTCACCGCGTCGTCGGTCGTCAAAACTCTGGACCCTCCCTCCTGGCCGGCTACCCGGAGCGGCGCAATGCATGTGTCGCGGGCTACACCCTGGCAACCGTATCCCCACCCCATTCCAGTATAACAAGCGTCTCGCGCACCGCTTAGCCCTTCTCCACGCGCCCCCTCTCCTAACAGGCGAGGATAAGGGAGTCGGGCGTTCGCCGCGGGTCTCCTCTCTTCCCCTGGCGGAAGGGGAGTGGATGTGAGGGGGCGCGTGGAACGCTCCGTGCATGTCGAGTGACGAGGCCCCGTTTTGTACGCGACACGCAAACACGACACGTAAGGTGAAGACCGGTACTATTATCATGACTGACCAAGACTACGAGGCGCTCGTCGTCGGCGGAGGGCCGGCGGGCCTATCGGCCGCGCTCTACATGGCGCGCTACGACCGCCGCGTTGCGCTCTTCGACACGGGTCACGGACGCTCGACGTGGCATCAGGTCAACTACAATTACCTCGGCTTTCCGGGGGGCGTCCCCGCTCGCGAATTGCGCGCGCGCGGCCTCCAACAGGTGGCGGAGTACGAGCAGGTCACGATCCTGGCGCACAAGGTCGACACCATGGCGCGCGACGGCGAGGCCTTCGTGGCGCGCGGGCAGGCCGGCGTGTGGAAGGGGAAAACCATTGTGCTCTGCACCGGCGTCGTCGACCACTACCCGCACTTCGAAGGCTGGCAGGAGTACGTCGGGCGCGGCATGTTCTGGTGCCTCACCTGCGACGGCTACACCTGCCGTGGCGCGCGCGTCGTCGTCGTCGGCAACAGTAATCACGCCGCGCTCGAGGCGCTGCAGCTGCGGCGCTTCACCGATCAGCTCACAGTCCTGACCGACAGCCACGAGTGCCTGTTCAATGCGAGGATACGGGAACGTCTCTCCCATGCCGGGATCCCGATCGTCTGCGACAAAATCGCCGACGTCGAGGGACGCGACGGGACGTTCGAGGCGATCCACACGCGGGGCGGTCAGCGCATCGAACTCGACCAGTTCTTCAGCGAGTACGGCGCGACCCCGCAGAGCGGCCTCGCCGCCGGTCTCGGCGTATCGTTGAGCCCGGAGGGCTATATCGACGTCGACAACGAGCAAAAGACGAGTGTTCCGGGCGTCTACGCCGCGGGCGACGTCACACGGCTGCACTCGCAGCAGATCTCGACGGCGGTACACGAGGGTGGTCAGGCGGCCTCGGCCGCGAACTACTACCTGTACCCACCCGAGCTTAAAGAGGAGTAGCGGCGCATAGCGGCCGGCTAGCCGCACACCGGGCGTTAGCCGCACACCGGGCGTTAGCCGCACACCGGGCGCGGGAGCGGGGACGCCGCGGTCCACCTTTGGACGTAGCGCGTGAGGGTATCGAGGTCGAAGGGCTTGGCCAGGTAGTCGTCGACGTGCATCGCGTCGGCCTGGGCGCGAAGATCCCGTGTGGCCGAGACAGCTATCACCGGGATGTCGCGCGTGCGCGAATCCGCTCGCAAGAGCCGGCACACCTCGACGCCGTCAAGCCCTGGCATCATTATGTCGAGCAGAATAAGGTCCGGTTGCAACTCGGCGGCGAACCGGGGGGCCGCGGCGCCCACCGCTACGCGCACGCAATACCCCTGTTCCGCCAGCGCGTCCGCCAGAAAGTCGACCATTAACCGCTCGTCGTCCACGACGAGCACAGTGCCCTTCGACAAAGTCGTCACCATCCGTGCGTCGACACCATGCAGGGCTGATGCACGGCTCTTGTTGACTAAGAGGGTGGCTGAGGGTGGCTGGTCCACTCCCGTGATCCAGGAGTAATACGCGCGGCCCCGTTTTTTAGATCATGCGTCGTATGGGATAAAACACGCGAAGCCGGCCCCCATGATCTTAGAGCCAGTGGTTGCCGTCGGGCACGTGGATACCATGCCACGACGCCAGGGCCGTCCCGATGAGAGAGCCCATGACCAGAGCGGAGCGCAGGAGCGTAGGGCGATCCAAGGGGCACAGGCCACGCGCGGCCAACATCATCTTTTTCACGTCGCATCTCTTTTCGACTTTTTTGTTGCATCTCGTCACCGACGACATCGCGCCGATCCGTAGAGCAGTATCAGGTGAGGTCCCCATCGACGCTATCCCCTAAAGAGGCTAACGCGGAGTTGACCCACGCCTTCCTCGCTCACACCTGTCGGCCAAACGATGAGGACGAAAAAGCTAGCCCATGTGTCCCATAGGCGTGTCCCCGTCGGACTGGTACACTGGCACAACAAGACCTACATCACGACGGACTGGTACACTGGCACAACAAGACCTACATCACGACAGAGACGGGGATTGTTTCACCTCAAGCGTTGCATCCCGTCTTGGTGATACGCTGAGAGGTTGAAAGAACGGCGAGGACATCGACGTGCGCGACCTACCGCGGGCCCTCCGCTGGTATCTCTGGACGGTGTATCTCGTCTGTGTGGCCGTCGTCGTCGGCCAAAGCGCGGCGCTTGCGACCCATACCCCCTCGACACTCGATCTGGGGGCGATTGCCCTCTTCGCGCTGCTCATCTACGCGGGTGAGCGAGCGACGGTCGCGGTCAGCGGCTCGATTGGGCTAAGTCTGGCCACCCCCCCGCATATCGCGGCCATCCTGCTCTTCCCCCCGCCCATCCCCGCGCTGGCGGCGTTGGCGGCCGTCGTGGCCACGCAGGGCGCGGGTGGCCGCGTCCCATTGTACAAACGCGCCTTCAACGTATGCCATCCCACCCTTGTCGTCGGGCTCTGCGGCGCCGCGTGGTCTCTCCTCTCGACAGGGGGAGCCGCCCCGCGCGCCGGTCACATCCTGGGCTCCCTCCCCGCGCTCCTCGCGCTGATGGTCCTGTATTATGTTCTCGACGTAGGGGCCGTGGTCGGCGTGATCGCCATAGAAAGGGGACAGTCCCTATGGGATGCCTGGAGGCAGTCGTCCAACCGCACGCTGCTGCCCGAAACGGCGACGATCGCCATCGGCATCCTCGCCGCCGCGGCCTGGCGGTCCGACCGCATCCTGCTGGCGTTCGTCGTGGCGCCGGTGATCGCCCTGCGGATCGCTTTCCGCGCTATCAGCCAGGCGGAGGAGGCGCAACGAGCGGCGGACGGGGCCCGGCTCCAGGCGGAGGAGGCGCTGCGCGTGCGCGACGCATTCCTGACCGCCGGCTCGCACGATCTGCGCACGCCGCTGACCGTCTTGATCGGGCGCGTCGGGCTCATACAGGCGCGTCTGGACGGAGGAAGCTACGCCGATAGGGAGTGGTTGCAGGCGCAAGTCTCCGCGCTCCAACAGGCCTCGCGCCGCATGGCCGCGACCGTGGAGGAGATCACCGACGCCGCTCAGCTACAGATGGGGCAGCATCTGTCCCTCACCGTGCAGGCGCTGGACATCGGCGAGGTAGTGCATAGCGTCGCCCGCATGGTCTCCGAGGCCGGCTTCCACGGCGGGGTCGCGTCCGTCGTGGTGGACGCGGCGCCGGGCGTCATCGTGGAGGGCGACCGGATGCGGCTGGAGCGTGTGGCGCAGAACATTATAGGCAACGCGGCCAAGTACAGCCCCATGGGCGCCCCCGTCTACGTCTCGGTCTACCGGCACGATCGCTGGGCCATCGTCACCGTGCGCGACCAGGGGATCGGCATCCCGGCCGCCGAGTTGCCGCACATCTTCACGCGCTTCTACCGCGCGTCCACCGCCAGGGACATCCACGGCACGGGGATCGGCCTGGCCGGGGCCAAAGCCATCGTCGAGCAACACCGCGGGCGTATCACCGTCGAGAGCGCGGTTGGGCAGGGAACGACCGTCGTCGTCTCTCTACCCCTCGTCGACGCGACACAGGAGGCGCGACAGGACGGGGAACCACGCGGCGCCGGGGTGGAGGAGCCATCTCCATCCCCATCCCGCGCGTCGACGACCTTGCGCCCGCACACGGCGCCGAACGCCCACCCGACACGCGCCGCCTTGTCGGAAGGAACGGGTAGCGGGTACGAGGCGCCGGCTCAGGAACGGGACACGGATGCGACACAAGGGGTCTAGATGGGACCGTCGACAAGATCGCGCCCGATCCCCGGCGCGAATGATAGGGCGCCTATGTGTCCCGATGGGGCCCGATGGGACCGTCGAGCCGCCTGGTCATGATGGCCCGCGCCGGGGCCTCCCACGCCATATCATCCGGCGCATAACAACGGGCCATCTCCTGTAGCCACAGACGCGGGGCGGGATCCTTGTCGCCCGAGGAACCGTCGACCGTAAAAAAGATGACAAATAGGTCGAAATCCGCGCGCACGCGATCGAAGACCACGACCAACCTATCCCACACCGACTCACCCGTCCGGCGCTCGCGCTTCCACAGGCGGTATGGCTCGTCGTGTTCCGCGACGATATCCAGCAGACGCTGATCCCCAACGAAGCGGGCGGCGATACGGCGGCTCGCCACACCGTGGTGCGGCGTCCCCGCGGGCCACGGCTTGCGCTTACCGAGGTCGTGCAGAAGGGCCAGTACCCGCAGGTCTTCGACCATCCCCGGCGCGAGCACATCCGCGACCCCCTGGACGATCGTCCACAACTCGGCGACGTGAGCCCCGACGCTGCCCTCGGGATGCCCCCAGCGCGGCTCGCCGTAGGTCAGGTCCACCTGGACCTCGGGATCGCGCAGGATAGCCCGCTCCAGCTCGCCGCGCGGGCGCAACTCAAATACCGTCATGGCTTTAACGCATCGTCGGCAGCGTGTCGGGCAGGACGGTCCAGGGATCGATGCGCGCGCCGGGCGCGACGATCACGGGACTCGCGTCGTAGGCCAGGGGGACAGGGGCGGGGTGTCCACCGCTCAACGGCGCGGTCAGCGTCACATCGCCGTCGAGCGTGCCTTGCCAGCCCCAGGCCGTCCCGCCCCCCACACGCATCCCCGCCGCGGCCGTGGTCACGCCCACCGAGAGCGGAACGGCGGCGGCGCCGGGTTGCTTCTGGACCGCCAGGTGGTAGGTCGTGGGGTCCAGGAGCGCGTTCGGCGGCACGAGGTAGGAGAACCTGACCGTCGTGCTGGCGCGCGACGGCAGGCGCAGGTAGCCCGAAAAGACGGTCTTGTTGTGCTCCTGCTCCGTCTTCCAAAACTGGGTGAGCCCCGACACGTCGAAAAGACGGCTGCCGAGCGGCGTGTAAACGCGCACGAAGTCCTCGTAGAGCGTGTTGTTCTGCTGCGCCGGCAGGTTATGCATCGTGGCCGTGTTCGTGTACGTGATCGTCAGCGTGGCGCGCAGCGAGGAGTCGGGCTGCACGACGCCTCGATACGTCAGCCCCTCATGGACGAGTTGATTGATCTTGTTGTAGTGTACGTTCGTATCGACGACATAGAGGTAGTCCGTTCGCGCCGGGTCGATCGCGCCGTCCCAACCGTGCCGCGCCAGGATCGGTCCCAGACCGGAGTTGGGCAACCACACCAGCAGATGCCGCTGCCGCAGCGCCGTCCCGATAACGCTCGCGGCGTGCGCCAGTGTCGCGACGGGCAGGTTTTGCAGGCTGTGAAAAACGGCCCCGTAGGCCTCTTTCGCGAACGCTTTGTCGGGGATGCCGTTCGCCGTGCCGTTGACGTAGGTATCGATCGTCGTCATCGCGTTCGTGGCCGTCAACGGGACGGGCGGCCCAGCCGACCTTTTGACGACGATAGGTCCGGTCAGCGTCAGGAGCGGGGGGAGCAACGCGCTGTCGAAGGCGACGACCCCGTCGGGAGCGCGTCGGTCGAGGGGCGACGCGCCGGGCGCATGGGCGCGTCCCAGCCAATAGAAGTAGCGCATCAGCGCGGCCGAGGTCGGGAAGTCTGGCGACCAGTTGGCGTCACGGTAGTACCAGTTGCCGAAGTGCTCGTAGGTGAGCAACGGGAGCGGCGGGGGCACGTAGTCGGGGCGTCCCGTGTCGACGGCGTCGCTGCTCATCGCGGGGAGCAGGGTGGAGCGGCCATGGTCGGCCTCTAGCAGCACGGCCGTCCCAACGAAACCGCCGGTCGCGCGCAGGTCCCACGGGTTCTCAGGCACGATCAGGTACGTGCGCGGGCCGGCGGCGCCCAGCAGATCGGGCGCGGCGAGCGCCGCCCGCAAGCCATCGTCGGCCGACGCCAGCGTGCGCGGCAGCGACGCGAGCTGCGTCCGCAATGGACGAGGGAGGGCCGCCACGTCGATCACCTTGCTATCGCGCTCGGCCGACAGCAAGCTATCGCGGGCGGAGCGCAGCGCGTCGTGTCCCCGCGCCAGCCCCGCCAGCAGTCGCACCCCCGTCTCACCGCGCACCCCCGTCTTGTGACTGCGCCCGAGCGCCGTCGCGAGGGGCAGCGCGCCGTCGAGGGCGTGGGCGCCGGCCATGCTCCCATCCGCGCTCAGGTCCAGCAGCGGCCCGACGGACCCGACAGCGCGCAGCGGCGGGATGGCGGAGACGGCGGCCGCGACCGGACGCCACGGCCACCAACACAGCCGCGCCAGACCAAACGCCGTCGCGGCCACGTCTACCCTCGTGCGTAAGGCGGGCGCCTGGGCGAGCAATTGGGTCGTGGAGGCGCCCCGTACGTCCTGTTGCGCCGCGAGCAACTCGTACTCACCGGCGGCGCTCGCGATACCGCAGAGGGTCAGATCGAGTCCGATGGCGAGCACGAGTAGGCGCAAGAGACGCCGTGGCGCCGGGATAAACTTTCGTACCAGTACAGGGATCGCGCGGCGCATAGACTACGTAGCTGAGCGCGGGCCGGACCGAACCGGACGATCCGCGTCGGCAGGGGACGGCGCGAGAGCGGGGTGAGGCGCGGGGGCGCCCGTCACACGCGCCGCGGTCGGTGTGAAGAGGGGGACGGCTACACCATCCACCCGCACGCCGACGCCGCGCAGCCGCCCCGCGGCCGCGACGAACTCGGTACACCCTCGCGGAGCGCTATCGAGGCGCGCCACGAGCAGCGTCGTGTCGCAGAGCGACGTCAAGATCGCGGCGTCGGAGCGGTCGGCCAGACCGGCGTCGACCACGACGAGGTCACTCTCCTCGCGCAACAGGCCGAGCAGGCCGCGCATGCGCGTGGAACCGAGCAAATCGACGGCCTCGGCCGGCGCCGGTCCGGCCGGCAACACGCGCAGCGTCGGCAGCCCACCGGCCTGCAGCAGCGGCGTGGGGTCGCCGCCCGTACGCAGGATCGTGGCCAGGCCGGCCTGGTTAGAGAGGTCCAGGAGGTCGTGCAGAGCAGGTTGACGCAGGTTGGCGTCGACGAGGACGACGCGCGCCCCGGCCCGCGCCGCGACCGCCGCCAGATTGATCGCGCCGGTCGTCGCCCCATCGCCCGCGCGCAGGCCCACCACGGCGAGCAACCGCGGCGTCCCGTCCCCCGTCAGAGCCCCAACGAGTTTCGCGCGTAGGGCCCGGTAGTCGTCGGCCAGAGGGGAGACAGGATCCCTGAGGACGGCGAGCGCGGAGCGGCCCGGCGAGACGTGCTGGATCGTGCCCAGGAGCGGGACGCCGAGCGCCGCCGCCACGTCACGGCCCGAGCGCGGTCGGGTATCGAGGAGGTCGATCAGCGTCACGATCCCCAGGAGGACGAGGAGCGCCAGTACGGCGGCGATGATCGCGTTGACGAGCGTGCGCGTGGGGATCGGCGCCCCGGGCGTCACGGCCGCTTGCACGACCGAGACCGATGAGCCAAGGCTAGACTCGCGCAGCCTGATACCGTTGGCCTGTTGCACCAACTGCGGAACCTGCGCCTGGTCGGACGAAATGCGCGTCAACTGCACGCCGCTCAAGCGAAGCCAGTCCGCCGGATGCGTTGTCGTTAGACGGTTGTATTCTTGCTGCGCCGCGACTTGATCCTGGGCGTAAAAAGTGATCTGCCGCTGAAGCTCGGCCAGGTTCGCGTTGAGCGGCCCGAGGATGGTCTGCTTATCGCGGGCGATAAAAGCGGCGGCGGCGGCGTTAGCCAACAGGCTCGCGTCTGGCGCGGCGCGGGCGCGGATGTCGAGGCTGATGTTCGGCGACTGCGGCGCGGCCGTCGCCTTCGTGTTTTGCAGGACGATCCCGACATCTCCGTCACGCCCATCGCGCAACTGAGCCTGGACCCTTTTGATGGCCGCCTGCACGACATCGGACGTCTGGATGCGCTGCGCGTCGGCGGCGGCCTTGTACCAGGACGCCTGCACCTCGTTGAAGTCCTGCCCGCCGCCAACCGTCCCGATGCCGGCGTTCTCGGTCAAGAGCGCCGTCGCCTCGTACATGCGCGGCTGCGCCTTGCTGACGGCGTAGGAGGCCACGGCGGCGAGGAGCGTCCCGGCGAGAAGCAGCGGCCACCAGCGGCGCGCTATGAGGAGGGCGCGTTGAATATCCACGACTGTCGTATCTTCTCCATCAAGCCTTCCGCCCCGGATGCCGGACGCGCGTTTGGTATAGATCTATAGCCCCGTGGCCCGGTGGGGATCGTACGCCGGGAGCATTATCATCGTAAGCATAGCACGCGTTCCTCCATCGGCGCGCGCGACTAATCCACCCGGCATGTGATAATGCGGTGAGGTCGGGTCCGCGACGCGCGACACGCGGTCGCGGGGCCACGTTATAGCGAGCCGTCTTACATAGGGGAGGTGGGAGCGTTTATGGTTGACCCGCGGGAGCAGGTGCGGACATACACGGGGGCGCGTCCCGACCTATGGCCGTACATCCCGGACGGCGCGGGACGCGTGCTCGACGTGGGCTGCGCGACCGGAGAGGTGGGCGCGGCGCTCAAAGCGCGGGGCAAGGCGCGCGAGGTCGTGGGCCTGGAGCTGAGCCCCGACGCGGCCATCGAGGCGCGCCGCCACCTCGATCGGGTTATCGTGGGCGACATCGAGGGCGGCGACGGCGAGTCCGCCCTCTCCGACGGCGGCTTCGACGTGATCCTCTACGCCGACGTCCTCGAACACCTCAAGAACCCGTGGGCCGTCGTGGAGCGCCAGCGCCGCCTGCTGCGTCCCGGTGGGCGCGTCATCGCCAGCCTGCCCAACATCGGGCACTACAGCACCATCCTCATGCTGCTGCGCCACCAGTGGCGCTACGAAGAGTTGGGCATCATGGACTACACGCACCTACGCTTCTTCGACCGCGCGGGGCTGCGCGACCTCTTCCGGCAGGCGGGCTACGCCGAGACGCGCATCTACCGGCGCGGCGGCGAGGGGCCGAAGCAGCGGCTGGCGCGCGCCCTGACCCTGGGCTACTCGACGGATTTCTTTGTCCCCGGCTTCGTGTTCGTGGCGCGCAACCCGGGCCGCGTGGCGTCGTAGGTCCGCATGGAGGAACGCCTGTCCGCGCCCCTCGCCCGCGCCATCGCCGACGGCGTCCGCGCCGCCGCGCCCGACCGATTCGGGGCGCGTTACGGAGGAACGGGTGATGCGTCGTAACAGTGTTTTGGTCGACGCGACCCCTCTGCAAACAGAGCACCGCTATCGGGGCATCGGAACCTACACCGCTGGCCTGCTCGACGCCCTGACACGATGTCAAGGCGGCGAGGGACTCGACCTGCTGGCGCAGCGTCCCCACGCCGACGACGCGCCCCTGCTGGCCGACCTCCTCGCCCGGCCCAGCGTCGGGACCGTCCGGTTGCATCGTCCCCGTCGGCCGCGCTATCGACTGCACGGGCTCTTGAGTCCGCTCGTCGTCGGGCCGGCCGTGCGCGGCAGTGGGGCGCGCGTCTATCACGCCACCGATCCCAACGGCGTCGTCCGGGCGCCCGGCGTCGCCACGGTGGCGACGCTCTACGACCTCATCCCGCTCTACCACCCCGGCGAGCACTTCCCATTGCGCCGGCTCGACCAGCGGGCCGCCTACGCGCGCTACCTGCGCCTCGCGCGGCGGGTCGACCGCCTCATCGCCATCTCCGAGGCCACGAAGAGGGACGCCGTCGAGCGATTGCGCATCCCGCCCGAGCGGATCGTCGTGACGCCGCTGGCGGTCGACGAGCGCCGCTTCTATCCGCGTACGCGGGGTGAGATCGACGGCGTCGTCGCCCGCTACGGTCTGAAGAGGCCCTACTTCCTGCACGTCGGCGCCTCGGCCTACCACAAGAACACCGCCAACATCCTGCGCGCGTTCAGCCTGTTCCGGCGCGCGGGCGCCGCCGACCATGCCCTCTACATCGCGGGCAAGTGGAATGCCGCCCCGCTGGCGGCCCTCCATGCTGGCTACGGCGGCCTCGTGGCGAGCGGGCGGCTGCGCGTCCTCGGCTTCGTCCCCGACGACGATCTACCCGCCCTCTACGGCGGGGCCGACGCGCTCGTCTACCCCTCGCTGATCGAGGGCTTCGGCCTCCCCGTGTTGGAGGCCATGCGCTGCGGCGCCCCCGTGCTCACCTCCACCACATCGTCGCTCCCCGAGGCCGCGGGCGACGCCGCGCTCCTCGTCGACCCACACGACGTCGAGAGCATCGCAGCCGCGCTGGAGCGATTGGCCGGCGAGCCCGCGCTGCGCGCGTACCTGCGGGCGCGCGGCCTGGAGCGCGCCGCGCTGTTCTCCTGGGCGCGCACGGCGCGAGAAACGTGGGGAGTGTACCAAGACCTTGCGTAGCGCGCCCTTCGACCTCACGCTCTCGTGGTCTAGTTGGTTATGTGCAGCGCACCTTGACGCCTGGCAGTCGTGCGCGGCGCTTCCCGCCTCGTGGCCGCCGGCGATGGACGCTCCACGGAGGCGTCGTGCTTTGCCACGCGCCCGCGCACATAAACGGACGCGGCGTGCTCTGCCGCGCGCCAGTACACATAGACGGGGTCTCGCGGTATGAGGATCGGGATCGACGTGAGCTGGGCGCAGGGGCCGGCCAGCGGCACCGCGACCTACGTGGCCGGTCTCGTCGAGGGGCTGGTCCGCGTGGCGCCTGAGCATGCGTACGTCCTCTTCACGCGCGGCCCCGCGCGGTATGGGCCCGCGCTGCCGGGGTTCGACGGGCCGGGCGTGACTCGTGTCGTCGTCGACGCGCCGCTGACGAACCTGCGCCAGCAGGTCACGCTGCCAGCGGCGCTGCGCCGGCAGCGGCTCGACCTCTACCACTCGCCCGCCTTCTTTCTGCCGCTGGCGCTGCCCCTCATCTGGCGCGGCCCGACGGTCGTGAGCATGTTCGACCTCAACTTCCTGCGTCTGCGCGAGAACTGGCGCCCCGGCCGCCGCGCCACGTATCTCTCGCTGGCGCTGCAAGTCCCGCTGGCGGCGCATCAGGCCACACGTCTCATCACCCTCTCGCACGCCTCCGCGCGCGACATCACGCGCCTGCTGCGCGTGCCGCCGCGCAAGGTCGCCGTCGTCCCGGCGGCGCCCCGCGCGATCTTCCGGCAACCGCCCGACCCCGCCCTCGTCGCGGAGACGCGCCGGCGCTACGGCCCCTTCCTCCTGTCTGTCGGCGTGCTGGCGCCGCAGAAGAACCTCGAGCGCGTCTTGCGCGCCGTCGCGCGGGTATCAGACGCCGACGGGGGCGCGACGCGCCTGGTCCTGGCTGGCCGGTCGGCCGGAGGGTACGCCGACACAGTACTGCGCCCGCTCGCGGCCAGCTTAGGTCTAGCCGCGAGAGTTATGTTCGTCGAGCCAACGGACGACGAACTGCGCGCCCTCTACCACGCCGCCGTGGCGCTGGTCTTCCCCTCGCTAGTCGAGGGCTTCGGCCTGCCCATCGTCGAGGCCATGGCCTGCGGCTGCCCCGTCGTGACCTCCAACATCTCCTCCATGCCCGAGGTCGCCGGCGACGCCGCCCTGTTGGTCGACCCACGCGACGCCGACGCCCTCGCCGCCGCCCTGTCGCGCCTGCTGACCGAACCCGCGTTGCGCTCAGAGCTGCGCGACCGTGGCCTGACCCGCTCCGCCCGCTTCACCTGGGACGACGCCGCGCGCCACACGCTGCGCGTCTACGACGAGGCCGCGCATGCCTCAGTGGCCCCATAGGCCCCGTTGGTCCCGCCCGATGATATGATGAGGCCGTGCATATATCATAACCCCCGGCCCACGAAGCCACGCTCTGTGTTCCCATAGCTTGACAGCATAGACGAAGCGAACGAGAGGACGCGCGTGGACGTACCGGCCGATCAACTAGTCGTACAACAGCGTGAACGCGGCGCCGTGGCCGCGCCGCGTTCGCGCGTCCTCGCCGCTCTCTCCACCTGGCCTGTCGCCGTGGCGGCGTGTCTCGGCGTGGCGACGGCCTTCTACCGGCTGGGAGATCGGGGGCTGTGGGGCGACGAGGTGTGGCAGGCGGCGTGGGCGCAACAGCAGCCCCTGGCGCAAACGTTCCTGCGCTTCCGCCAGCCCCCCGACCTGCCTCTGAGCTTCCTGCTCACGCAACTCGCGACAGGCGTGAGCGGCGATCCCTTCTGGGTGCGCCTGCCCTCGGCCGTCCTCGGCGCCGCGACCATCGTGCTGCTGTTCGCGCTGGGCCGCCGCGTCTTCGGGACCGCGACAGGGCTCGCCGCGGCCCTGCTGCTCGCCGTGGCGCCCTACCACGTGTGGTACGCCCAGGACGCCCGCCCCTACGCCGCCCTCGCCTGCTACGCCCTGCTCTCGCTGTACTTCTTCTACCGCGTGCTGGAGCGCCCGACGCTCGGCGTCGCGGCCGGGTTCGCGATCGCCACGGCCCTCGACCTCTACAACCACCTGTTCGGACTTTTCCCGCTGCTCGTCGAGGGGGTCGCGGCCGTCGCCTGGGTCGGCTACCGCCAGATCCGCGCCCGTCGAGACGCGGCGGCCACAGGTCAAAGGGAGCGGCGCGCGCTCGCCTTGCTCGCCGGAGCGACGGTCGCGGCCCTGCTCGCCGCGATCCCCTTGTTCGACGGGGTGCGTGGCTACCTCCTCAACGCGGGGCCGGGCGACGGCGGGGCGGCCGCCTTCCACCTCGACGTCGCGTCGCTGCTCGACCTGCTCGGCCTGTTCGGCGCGGGCGGCGGGTGGGCGCTGCTCCTCGTGCTGGCGCTGTTCGTCGCCGGGGTCGTCGCGGGCCTCACCCGACGCCGTCCCTTCCCCCTCCTGGCGCTGGCCTGGATCGGCCTCCCCTTCGGCCTGCTGTGGGTCTTGCATCCCCACCACGACTTCATCCCCCGCTACTTCCTGTTCATGCAACCCGTCTACCTGCTCCTCGTCGCCTACGGCCTCGTGCGGATAGCCTATGCCGCCGTCCGCGCCCTACCGCAGAGCGTGATCTCGCCACCCCCGACCGGCGCCGCGCCGCGGACCGGTCTCGCGGCCCGGTCCGACGCGGCGCAAAGGGTTGGGAATGGGGGAGCCCTTCTCGCCGGTCTCCTGACCCTCGCGCTCGGCGCGGTTGTGTTCGCCCCCACGCGGTACAGCTACGGCGTCGAGAAGGTCAACGACTGGAGCGCCATCTGCGGCTACCTGCGCCGGAACGTCGCGCTCGGCGACGTCGTGACGGGCAACACGTACATACAGGGCATCATGGACTGGTGTTTCAAGGGGACGACCGGCGTCTCGATCACGCCGCCCGGCGCCTACTCCCTGCCGCAGCTGGCCGCGACCGGCCGCAACGTGTGGTACATCCTCGTCGGCTCCGACACGCCGGACGCCGCGTACGTGCGGCGGACGTACGCGGCGGTCCCGCGTCGGGCCTGGGCGGATCCGCGCTACGTCGCGGCGTCGAACTACGATGGCCGTTTCGCCTTCCCGCAGGCCGAGTACCCCGCCGTCCTGTACCACGCCGCCGCCACGCGCGTCCCCTCCCGTCTGGCGTTCCACGACGTGCATGGCGCGACGATCAACCCCGCCTGGCCCGACTACGCGCAACTCGGCCCGGGCGGCCGCGCCTACATGCGCCTGCGCCTGCCCGCCACGAGACCGCGCGTCCTGCGCATCGTCATGCTCGACCTCGTCGGACGCGACCTGAACGTGCGCGTCGACAACAGGCTGGCCGCCGCCGTCAAGCCGCGCGCGACGAGCCTGAGTTGGCGGCCGGTCGACATCGCCGTGCCCAAGAGCGCGGGCGACACGTTCCTGCTGGAGATCGACAACCCCGCGTCCAGCATCTCCGCCTACAGCACGGTCGCCGTGACCTACGTGAACGGAAAGCGCTGATTATGACACAGCGGCCAACGCCATGACCATCAGGACGCCCATCGTCGCGCGGCGCCTGGCGCGTGGACACGGGCAGACGGCGATTAGAGCCCTACTCCTGGCCCTCGCCCTGGGACTCGGCCTGGCCGCCGGACTGCTGGGGACGCGGGCGCTGGTCCTGCTCGCGCCCGTCTTCCTCGCCTTCTGCTTGTACCGGCCGGCGATCGGAGTCGTCGCGCTCGTCGTAGCCTGCGCGATCGACCGCTTCGCCATCCCCTTCGGACCCAACCTGCGGCTCGACGAACTCGCGGCGCTGGCCCTCGCCGCCGCGCTGGCCGTGCGCGTGACGCCGGCCGCGCTGCGCCGCCCCGCGCTGCCCCTACTGCTCCCGTTGCTGGCCGTCCTGCTGACGAACGTCCTCGCCACCCTCGTATCGGACAACCCGGCCCGCGGCGTGAGCCTCGACATCCTGACGCTCGACCTCGTCATCCTCTTCCTGGCCCTGGCCCGCGCGCTGACAACCCCCGCGCGCCTGCTCGGCGCGGTGCGCCTGTGGCTGGGAGTGGCAGTGGTCGAGGCCGCGACCGGCTTCCTCGCCTTCGCCCTCTATCTGCGCGCGCACAGCGCCGTCCCCGGCGTGCAGCTCTCGACCGACCCGCCCTACGGGCCGATGGTCTACGGGACGCTCTACGAGGCCAACATCTTCGGCAGCTACATGAGCGCCGCCTTCCTCATCGCCCTGGCGCTCGCGGCCGAGGGATCGGCGCGCCGCAAGGGCCTCCTCTACCTCGTCTGCGCCGCGAGCGCCGTGGGCTTGCTGCTGAGCGGCACGCGCTCGGCCTGGGGCGCGACCGCCCTGGGCGCGGCGCTGCTCCTGGCGCTGCTCCGCTTCGGACTGCGCGCGCAACGGGGAACCACGGGGCCACGCACGGGGTCGACGACGCGCCTGGTGGGAGGACTCGCCGCCGTCGCGGTCGTCGTCGGCGTCGGCCTCGCCGTGGCCCCCGCCAGCGTGACCGGCAAGTTAGGAGCGCGCGCGCAGGGCATCCTCAACTTCGGCTCGGGCTCGGGCTACGGGCGCACGCTGCTCTACCGGGAGGCCATCGCCGAGTGGCAGCCCCACAAGCTGCTCGGACTCGGCCCGGGCAGCTTCACCTATCGGCTGCCGGGAGACCCCGCCACCAGCCCCTCGTGGATCCCCAACCTGTTGTTGCAAACGCTGCACGACACCGGCGCGCTGGGCCTGCTGGCCCTGCTGTGGCTCTACGCCGCCTACTACGCCGGCGCCTTACGCGCCCTGCGTCGGGCGCCGCCGGGCGAACCGCGCGCCGCGCTGGCCGGCCTCATCGCCGCGACCACCGCGCTCCTGATCTCCTTCCAGCTAACGCCCGGTACCCCGCTCGGCTACAGCTGGGCGCTGCTCGCCCTCGGCGTCGCCGCCGCCCGCGCCGTCACGGAGACCACGCGCGGCTAAGCTTGCGTTTTAACCATGACGAAGCTGCCCCTGATGGATTATCTGGGGCAAGTACGGCGGGCCAGGGCACGGATGACAGGCTCAGGCGCTCTTCTTGAGAGGCGGATGGCGCGGTGCGGGCGCCGACCGGCGGCCCTTGGGCCGTCCGGGCGAACGACCACAGGGTTTTGGCGCGTTTGCCGGCGTGCCCACGATGAGCAACAGCGCGGAAAAGGCGCGACGCA
>JAABUO010001897.1_pt1 | contig 25255 bp, 23 predicted proteins | sample 5559291 | NCBI WGS metagenome assembly JAABUO01 (sample SAMN10711878, study PRJNA513372) | rock metagenome | isolation source: Antarctica rocks | place: Antarctica: Victoria Land, Finger Mt sud
AACGTTGGGCTCTATGCAGGGCCAGAATCCGGTACACAGTTGTTTCGCCGATGCCGAGCTGAGCGGCGATGTCGGCCCCAGGCAGCTTGACCCCCGACTTCTTGGCGCTCTCCAAAATGTACGTTGCAAGAGCTGCAAGGCCGCCAAAGTACAGGATTGCGCCGGTCATTTGAATCTCTCCACCATTAAACCAATGGAGATCAGGTTCTTTCCAAAAGTCCCAGATAGCGAACCCGGCCGTCGTCAAGAACAGGGTAAAGACCAATGAGCCAAACCCGAATAACAGCCGCTGCCACCATGCGACCGTAGTTCTTAACCCCTTCACTCGATCTCCTTGCTGGCGTCCCAGACAAAGCCCTCTCGCTTCACGGCGGCGCCTGGAGGAGCGGCGACTTGGGGCCTGGAAAAGTGTAATTCAAGGCTGCGACTCTTTAGGCATCTCCTCGGGCCAGAGGTGGGCACCATGCAGAACACGCAAAATTCGCACGGTATTCCCTTCAATGCCATAGGCGGCGATGTAGGGCGTGTGCTGAATGACCAGCTCCCGCGTTCCCTCGACACGTCCAGGGCGGCCCATCTCCGGGAACTGTATCAACCCTTCGACCTGCCCCTGGATGCGATCATCGACCGTGACGGAGGACCAACTCGGCGCACTGGGCATCGTCGTCAACCTCGTCGTCCTATGGAACACCATCTATATGGACGCCGCTCTCAACCAGCTCCGCGCCGAACGACACGAAGTCCTTCCCGAGGATGTCGCACGCCTCTCACCCCTCAGCTTCAAACACATCAATATGCTCGGCAGATACGCCTTTACTCTGCCGGACACCGTCGCACGGGGAGAACTCAGGCCACTGCGAAATCCGGCCACAGCCGCTATCGACGAGCCCTGACCCTCAACAGGCGTATTCCTTATGTGGGCTTTCTGTTCCGTTGCTACTCAGACCCCGAGTATGCGCGCCGGTGCAAAACTAGGCCACCGTGATTCGGTTGTGCAGAGCATCAATGCCCACCACGCGGGCATATTCGCCTTTGCCGATGCCGGTCTCCTTCGATGCCCGGCTGTAGCGCAGCACATCATTCACCTCGTACCGCTCGGCCCAGGTGCGGGCCGCTCCGGTGAGGTCCTGGCGAGGCACTAGCGTTTCGACGCGATGCTCGTCCTTGCCCACAACGCCATGCCGTTGCAGCTCGGCATGGATGCGCTGATTGATCTCGGCGCGGGAGCGGTTGTCGGGCGAGACGACCAGCGTGTTCTCCGGCGACTTCGCGTACTCCTTCGCGATGGCGTCAATCCGCTCCTCGCGGCCTCGGAACTCATGCACCCGGCTTTGGCTCTCCAGGTTCTTCACCGCAGCTCCCACCTCGCCACGCGCGAGCTGCTCGACGACCTGCCGCAACTCCGGTTCTTTCTGGCGCACGATCTGATCGAGCGAGATGGTCTTCATTCCGGCTTCCTGCAACTGCGCGAAAGGCTTTCCGGCCTCGACCGCCTCATGCTGCCGCCGGTCGCCGACTAGCAACACCCGGTCATTTGGGTGCAGGCGCGTTACGAACTCGTGCATCTGCCTGGTGGACGCGAGCGAGGACTCATCGAGCACGTAGAGCCGCTTCTCTCCGGTATCCGGCTTCTGCCGCTGCGCCAGGTGCATCTGCAACGTCGAAGTCTCGATGCCGGCCTCCCCCAACTTCTGCGCCGCGCGGCTTGTGGGCGCGAAACCCTCCACTTTGTATCCTTCGGCCTCGGCTCCTTCGCGGATGACGGCCAGCGTCGTGGTCTTTCCGGCTCCGGCCACGCCGTCGATGCCGACGATCTTCTCGCGCGCGGCGAAGACCTCACGGGCGGCTTCCTGCTGCGAACGGTTCAGCTCCGGGTGCCGCTCCAGTATGTCGAAGCGTTCCCGGCCTTGTAGCAGCATCGGGTCGTCAAAGCCGCGCCGGTTGCCCTGCTGCATCTGGCCGACGATCTCCCGCTCCATCCGCACCATGTGAGCGGTCGTAATCTGCGGTCCGCGCACAGACGCCTGCGCTTCGCGGAACTCGCCGGCCTGCATCCGCCGCTCGAACTCCTGCCGTACCTGCGAGTAGGTGATCTCGCCCATGCCACGGTTCAACGCCGTTTCATACAGCGCTCTCCGGTCCTGCACGGCATCTTTCTCGAACAGGTGATCGCGTGCGTAGGTCACGGCCTGCCGCGCCGTCTGCTCCGGTGTCCGGGTCTGGGCTGGGGAGTTTTCCTGGGTGAGTTTCTGCGTACGCTCCCGCATCTCGGCCACCACCCGGTGGGCCTGATGGCCGTACTGCCCGGCCAGTTCCCGATGCTGCCGCTGCACCTCTTCCGGCGACAGCAGCTCCTTGCGGTCGCGGGTACGGTGCGCGGCGATCTGCCCGGCCGCCGCGCCGTCGATTCCCTGCTCCCGCTTATAATCCTGCACCTGTTGCCGTCTCGGACTCGACGCCTCCAGATACTCCCTCGTGTAGCCCTTGATCTCCGGCTGGCCGTCCTTGCCGCGCTCCAGCTCATAGCCAAGCTTTTCGAGGCGCGTTGCCAGCTCCGCGCGATAGATCGCCGTGCCGTAGTGCTGCGAGGCGTACAGCTCATGCGACTGCACGGAGCGGGTCTGCCCGTTCTCGCGCTCGGTCACGTTGAAGATCACGGCATGGGTGTGGAGCTGCGGCGCGGCGTAGCCAGCGACGGGCCGCGCCGTGTCGTGCTCGAAGGTCGCGGCCGCGAACTTGCCTGTGGTCTCCGGGGCATGCACGTTGCCGATTCGCGCCTGGGTGTAGTGCTCGATCTCGTCCAGGGCTACGCGGACGCTCTCCCGGTGCGCCTCCCGCACCCGCTCATCGCCGCCGACAAGCGCCGTCAGCGAAACCGACTTCGGCGCGGAGAACGTGGCATCCCACCCGGCGCGGTGCTCCACGCTCGTCACTTCCCTCCCCTGCTTGCCTTCGTAGGTTCGGGAAACCTGATGCCGCACCAGCTGCTCTTCGGTAAACGGGTGCTGGCCTTCGCTCAGTCGCGCGAAATGGTCATTGCCGACTGCGCCCTCCAAACCCCACTGCTCCACAAGCCTGCCCTGCCACTCGCTGAAACCCTGCTGGTCGCGGCTCCAGTAGTTCTGCCGCTCCGACGCGAACTCCCGCGCGTGGTACGTCCGCGCCTGGCCTGCCGAGAGCGGTTTGGAGGACATCGTGAGCATCGCTAATCTATTCCGGCGGAGTCGTTCCAGGTGTACGCCGGCTTCGCCTTCTCAGGGACAACGGGAGGGGCAACCAGAACGCTCTGGACGACCTTCGGCTGTCTCGGCGACGGCTCGGACGCGGACGGAATCGTCACCTGCGATGCCGCAGTTGGCAGGGGAGCCGGAGGAGATTCGAGCGGCGCTGCCAGCGTGAGTGGCGCGGGTCTCTCCAGCTCCAGCCACCTTTCCGGTGTAACGAACTGCCGCGCTGGCGGCTCGAACATCCAGCGCCATAAGAGCTCACGCTTATGCAAAGGCCGCCCCCATAGACGCCGCTCCCGCCATCCCTGGACCCCGGCGCGAGCGATCAGGAAGAGCAAAAACAGACTGACGATCGACAGCGCGGGCCTCACAAAGAAGCTCTCCCATGTCTTCCCGTCGAAGTAATCGTCTCGCAGCATACTGGCGAGCTTGGCGGATTCGACCTGCTGCGGGTAGCTCCACTCCAGTCCCGTCCAGCCCTCCCGGGCCGCATCCGCGCTCAAGGAAAACGGCAGCGCGGCACCGGCCCACACCATGGCGGTCGCACTCTTCGCGAACACATCCCGCTCTGTGGCGAAGGCCAGCTCCAGCTTGGATTCGGCTTTGGAGCCGCGTTCGCGCTTGCCTTTGGCATCGGATTTTCGGGGCGCGAGCTTCAATATCCATCGGATCTCCGTATGCGCCTCGGGCTCGTTTTGGTGCCAGGAACTCGCGATATAGGTAGGAAGGTAGTACCGCTGGAGCGGCGTCAGGGTGTACAGCAGCGGACTCAAAAGCGGACCGAATCCCAGCCCGAAAAACAGCACGGCAATCAGGCACCCAACCGCAATTTTCCCCTTCCGGCTCATCGCTCGGCTCCCTTTCGGCCCTCGCCTTGACTCGTCTCGGCCAGAAAATCCTGAAGCAGTTTGCGCGCCTGTTCGCGCTTGCGCGCGTCCGCCGTCTCGCGGATTTTGAGCACGGATTCGGGGCTCAGGTGATGTCCCTCTTGGCCGGCCTGGGCGGTTGCGTGGAAGAGATTCAGGAGCATGTATCGGGTCGCCGACTGCTCAGCCAAGAGCAGCTCCATCGGGTCCGCCGGACGCTGCCGCGCCGCCTTCAACGCCAGATCGCGCAGCCACTCGGCCAGGGTTTTGCCGTCGCGTTCGGCGGCGGTTTCGACCTCCCTCAGCTCCTCGGGCGTGATCCGGGTGGCGACGGTTTTAGTGCGGAAGCCGGGCTTGTCCTCCACGCCTGCGGAGGCGTTTCGGGGTTGGAGAGCGGTCGTGCCGGGAGTGCTCAAGTTGTAAATTGTCCTGCTGGAAACCTAGACCGCACCGTCAAAGGCCGTCAAGTCGGCTGGATCGCAGTTCTTAGCTAAGTAGCTGCACATCAATGCGTTTACGCCAGAGTAGCCAATCCGTTTCCACCGGGAACCGCGCGTAAACAGATGTAAACGCAATTTCGCTAAATTGCTCATTGCAAGCGCGTTTACTTTTGTAACGCCCGAGCGCCTTCGCATTTACCTGCAGTTCCCATTTGGGGGTGATGTGTCAGGCTTTACTCCCGACGCGAAGCGGCGTTCGCCTTATCCATCGCCTACCCTGACCTTGCGGAAGGGTAGGCGAAAATTTTTGCGGTTCTGGAAGATGCCACAGATTCGCAAGCGGGCTTTCCGCTCAAGCTGGAGACGATACGAAGGATGTTTTTCTTAGTGCTACAGTACACCGACGATGATGTCTTCAAGTGTGTTCGTCCGCCCACACTTCGCTTGCTTAGCAGCGACTCCGGCGCGGTCGAGTTCGACCAGGCGGGACTTCCATTTGTCTACCAGTTTCGCGGCCTGACGAGAGCGGCGCTCGGCACGGGCCAGCATCCGCTCCACATGGATGCGCTGCTGTGCCGGTTTGTCTGGCTTGCCGGCGGAATGATCAAGCACATGATCCTGACGCACAAGAGGAGAGACGTACAACCGGATTTTATACAGGCTGGGTTGAGTGCCGGGAGAGGTGCCTGCCCTTCCGGACAGGCCCTCGATTGATTCGGGTTTAGGCTGTCTTTTTCAGGACGGTTGGCGATACCGTTTCGCCCCTATTGTCGCGCTCCGTGGTCGGAGGTTTGGACGCCTCCGGCTCCGATTCGTCGGCGGGTTCTGCGGCGTGGGTTTCGAGTGCGGAGAGGATGACGGCGGAGGTCTTCTGGATGACTTCCAAACTCTCGGCGAGGAGAGCGGCGTTGCCATGATAGAGCTGGATATACGAAGCGCTGGCGTTTCCGGTGTTGAGTCCGATGGTGGTTCCGACCACGAAAGCAATCGCCTCGGCTTCGGTCTCGCGCACCGTCTTGGTGGTGGTGATGCGCCGCTCGGCACGATGTAAATAGCTATGCGCTAGTTCGTGAACCAAGGTGCCGAACTCCTCCGCCGGAGACTGGCCGGGAAGCAGGACTATTCTGTCTCCGTAGCACATGCCCAAAGCAGGGGCGATGCTCTCCTTGAACTCCAGCGTAATGCCCTGGGCGATGAAGAAATCCATCAGCCGTTCGCGGTACGCGCCCACGTCGCCGGTCACTTCGCAGGAGAGTTCTGGAAGGTCGCGACCCTCGGTGGAGGAAATGTCCCACACCCAAGCTGACCTGAATCCGACCAACACGGGCTGATTTTGGGTGCGGATGTCTTTGTCGGCTTCGGCGTCCTTCTTACGCCGGATACCGATGACGGGAGCGAGGATGCTAATTCCCTTTTCTCCCTTCTTCACGCGACGGCCAAGCTGGTTCCACGCGTACATCCCGGCTACGCGCGTGGCTGAGGGCTTTTGTCTCGCAATCTCCAAAATGTTGCCGAAAGAGTACCGATGAAATCTGCCCATCGCGGTGAGGTAGGCGGTCAAACCTTCGGAGTGTCCCTGCTCCAACTGCTCGATGAGGAGTTGGACGTTGGCCGCGATCGCTTCCTTCGCGGTCTGCTGTTTGTGCGGTGTGGGCATCGCGTCGGGTGCGGAGTTCTGGTTGACGTTCTGGCTGCTGTTGTTGAAGGTTCCAACTGCGGCGGATTGGGTGGCTTTCGTTGACTTCTTCATGGTGTCGTCTCCGTTTTTGAATGGCCTTGCTGTGTTTGCTCACAAACACGCCTTGGCCCTGGCCCACGCCAGCGAGGGCGGCAAGTGCAAGGTGTGGGAAAAGTGGCCCTTGGGCCAGCCGTAGGCCGGAGGAAGCGAATACCTGGAGCTGCACGGAGCTTTTTCCATCACCTTGCGCGCGCCAGGAGCACCGCTCCTCAGCAAGGTTTGGTTTCCTTGCCGGGCGCAACAGCGCATAAATTGCTCTTAGGGACGGCGTTGCGGGAAGGAACGGCCCGCTGAGGAGGGTGACGGAGGACTGCATGGGCAGGGAGGTAGGGAGGAGTCGTCCTCCCTACACTCGCCGAACTCACGTCGCGTCGGGCAATTTGGGATCGCAAGTGCGATTGGAAGATGTTGAGGGCGACAGAGGACGATAGAACGCTTTGTGCCGCTTTGGGTAAGGGTGGCTACCCTCCGGGTGTTCCGGGCCGCTGTACTGGCCTTTCCGCTCGATCTGCTACGCGTCTAAATCGTTAGCCGCAACCGCCAGACCAACCCCACCCTCATTAGGAAGGTTTTTGCCTTTGTTGTTGTTTGTTTTTTCGGCGTTTCCACAGATTCACAGGGAACACTACGAGGAGATATTAACGGGTACTAAAGGCAAACTATAGGATACCTATTAAGCAGGGTGGCGATTCAGCATGAAAATCGGTGGCGATTCAGCATGGTTTTGGGTGGCGATTCAGCATGAACTGGGATGGCGATTCAGCACGGGGAAAGATGCCTTTCCGACAGGTCTCTGTGGAGATTTCCTTCGATCTTGCTGGGGTGGCGATTCAGCATGCATTCAAAACAGCAGAATTGTATGCTCAGCATATGTCGGACATATCTAATTTGCACCCCCGGCTGTAGCAAAGCTCACGATTTAGCGGGTTACGGCAGCGCGTACTCTGCGCCAGATGTCTCCAGCTATCGGAGCGGGTGGCGATTCAGCATGGGAGGCGCTGGGTGAATCTACTGGGGTGGCGATTCAGCATGGCCCGCTACTAATTCTTGGCCACTGGCGGCGGAGAAAGGCGAAGAATCTTGCCAACGTTTTCCCCTCCTCGAATGCAAGGCTCGATCTTTGCAGCCGGATATAGTCTCAGCACGTCGGCGAGAGCGGCCTCGAACTCCTTGCGAAAGTTCTTCCTGCCTTGCGCAGTGTCAGAATACTCGTGGCCGAACTGCTCCTTGATACGGGTCCAACTGATCTCGTCCCCATTCCTGTTGTGAACACGGTGGAGCCGGTGAGCGAGCCAAGCGTAGATGTCGAGGGCGAGCGAACTGCCCTTGAGCGCACCCAGAACCTGGTTGTTGAGCGGCACGGCACGTTCGATCAGGCTGCTGTAAAAGTTGTCGCTCAACAGCAGTCGGCCTGGCCACAGAGAGGGCTTATCCCCTTCGCTCAGCCAAGCGTCGAATTGCTCCACCATGCCACCGTTGAAGGTACTCGTGCCCATGCCAAGGGTCATGCGAACGGCTGCGAGTGCCTTCGTCTGGCCCTGGAACGTCGTGAATGTACCTCGCTTACCACCGCTGACGCTATAGCCAAGAATCTCAAGGAACTCGGTAGCCGAGTTCCCTACCGGTATTTCACGGGTGCGGTTGCGGATCGCGAAGGTGCTCATCCAAGCGATGATGAGTCGCGGCATCGGTCCATACGGGAGCACCTGATCCTCGAAGTTCTTCCCGTTCCATAGTTTCCCTGCCTGTAGCAGGACGGAGGCGCTTCCGCTCCGTCGCTCAAACGTGTCTCCGGTCACACGCCGACGCGGAAGGCTAACCTGAGTCAACACACTGTGCATGTAGCTCACGTCCGATTGACCGGTCGGGTCGTTCTCCATGTCGCTTGCGACCTGTATGATCCGCTCCAGCTTCCTCGGCAACGGACCGAGCTTCTTCGTTACGGTCACGATCTCTTGTTTTGGCGGGGAGAGCTGCGCGAACAGGTCTTTGCCTAAATCTTCGGGTACGATTCTCTTCATACAGTGACCCACCTCCAATGTGGGAACTGCTATCGGGTTGCTGCCTCTCAAGGTCAGTAAGCGGCACCTGGCCTGAACGGCTTCTGTGCTTCCAACACAGAGGCCGTTCCCTGTTTTACATGGATTTCTGCTCTTCGCGCTCCAGCTTCTCGATGATGGCTTCCAAAAGCCATGTGTGACGGGGGATGCGAACGCGCCGCTCTGCGAGCACGGCCTCTATGCGCGAGTGACTGTCCCCAGGGATGGTGAGGAGCACTTTGGTCGCCTTCGCGTTCTCTGCTGGCTTTGGCGCCTCACCCGTTTGCGCCTGCATTCCCTTGTTGATAAAGGCTTCGGTGCGCAAGTCGAGATCTTCCGGCTTGGACATGGCTTGCGATTGTGGAGAGGGCGCTCTGCGAACGGTCACTTAGCAACCTCCTGTTTTTGTATATCTTTTGCATATACTTTCGGTACATGCTGTGTATCGAAGACATACGTGTAAAGGGCGCGTATCTCTTGTTCTGCCTTGGCGTCGATGGGACTCAACTCAGAGACGGATAGGCCATTGGCTGCGGCGTTGCTGAATGCCTTGCGATGTCCGAGGGACAACCCGGAGAAGACGAAGGCGTCGGTCTCCCGAAGAATCTCTGACGCCTCGTTGTTGTCCGATCCTCGCGAATCGGCCATGTTCAGGAACGTGGCGGCGTGGAGCTGCGTGTTAATGCCCTTGGCCTCTTCCATCATCTGAGCGGCTTGGCCTAACGTCCACACGTCCAGTGAACGCGGCTTGAAGGGAACCAGCGCCACATCAGCGACACTCAAAGCGGCGCGTTGGCTGGCCGTGTCCCGGCCTCCGGTGTCAATAATGATGTCGTGATATTTTGCAGCGAGTTTGCGGACCTCGCGGCCTACGGGCGGCCCGGTCAGCTTGATGCACGAAAGGGAATCGGTGGGCCTGGTTTCGCTCCTCACCTGGGCAAAGCTGTAGCAGCTCTCCTGCTCGTCGGCGTCTACGAGAAGAACGTCGAATCCGTCAGCGGCTCGAAGAACGGCAAGGTTTGTAGCCGCCGTGGTTTTTCCTGATCCACCCTTAATGCCGCCAACCACAACGATCATATCTTCTCCATATGCTCTGTATGTGCGTAGCATATACTATCCAGGCCAAAGCCGCGAGGACTCCTGGCCTATATTTTGGCTGAGCCAGGGAGTGGCCTCGGGAATCGCGAAGCAGGATGTAAAGGGGGCGTTCAGAAAATGCCGTTGCGATCTGGTGTTCATGACAGATTGGAGGCTACTGGTGGATGAAACGCTTGGGGCATAGCGAACCTAAAGACGGAAGGGAAGGGGACTGAGCATTCACTTTGCATATGTTGCACATATGCGGTCTCATTAAACCAGCATCTTCAACCCATGCTTCTGCACGATCATAAGCAGCTTGATTGCCATGCCGCTCGGCCGTTTGACCCCGGTCTCCCACTTCTCGACCGTCGATTCGCTGGTGTTCAGATAACGGGCGAACACTGGCTGGCTCACCTGCTGGCTCTCTCGAATCATCTTGATCTGTTCAGGTTCGATGGTGTCGGGCATGGTGAGGCAGGACTCGTCGAAACCCCGCATCGTTTCCTTGTCGATGGTGCCAGCCCGGTACATGCCAGCCGCCGCGCTATGGATCGCTTCGAAGGCGTCACTCTTGTACTTGCGATTGCTTTTCATGGCATATCTCCACGAGTTCTCTGAGTTGCACTTCCTTGGCCAGGTCGTTCTCGGTCTTCCGGGCATACAGTGCAGCCAATGTCCTGAAGCTCACGAGTTCGTCATCTTCAATGTTGGCTCGGTCCTGCTTGGCAAACAGATAGGCATAAACCCAATACTGCCGGCCACGGGCCAGGATCAGTGAACGGTACTGGTTTTTGCTGAGGCGCTTCTTGAACACGCCGCCTCCGAGATCGTCAGCCTGGCCAAGCATGACCTGACGAATGGCGGAACAAAGCTCGTCGTCGGTGATGTGAGCCTTGTTGGAGGCTTTCGTAAACCAAGCCGTTTTGAAGACTCGCTCTGTCCCGATGCTCATCGTCTAAAGTGTAGCACCTAGTGCTATCGTCGAGCCTACTCAGTGTGGTCTAGAAAACCTCGATCTCATGGCCAGGAGCGTAGAAGTTGGCTGTAGTCCAGGCACGAACACTGATTCACGATGGTCAATTTTCCAAAGGTGGTAGAGCAGCGTTGATTGCGGAGATTAACTTCTCGCCCATCTCTTGCGTCTCTTTGGGCAGGGATGTTGCGTCTTTCATCTGGCTGAGTGTCCGCCGAAGGAGTTTTGCAACACGACCCTTGCGTCGCAATGATGGACCTTCTTCAACTTAATCAACAGAAGTATGACCTTCTCGCGCCCTTAACGAGCTGGTCGTCTGCGCGCCTTGCATATCGCCCGACTCTGAGCGCCTGGTCTACGGCAGAAGTGTTCAACCATCTTGTGAAAACGGAAGCCGGGATGATCTTAACGGCAGCTCAGCAGGGCGTCCTCCTGCCGCATAGGATCGGCTTGCGAGACCGGCTCGGCTATCGCTTCATCGATTCCGCAAATTTTACGCGCTCTGCGAGCTTGTGAGTGCGATGAACTCTTTCCAGGTGTACGCGCCCCCATGCGCAGAGACTTTCAATCAAGGGAACCAGCGTCATCCCATAAGGAGAAATGGAATAGCGGACACAGGGTGGAATGGTGCGCTCATCGTGCCGTTCAATGATGTTGCTGTCCACCAGCTCATGCAAATGCCGGATGAGCATACGTTCGGTCATCTCCGGTATGCTGCGGCGAAGCTCACTCGTGCGCATGGGACCGTCGCAGTGATCCTCCCCCGATTGAGTGGACACAACTGCTAGGCTGAACGAGCTTAGCGAGGAGTGTCTGATGAGTAGTGGTCATCGCCGCATATTCCCTGAGGCTTTCAAGCGCGAGGCGGTGGCGCGGGTAGCCTCGAGCGGGCTGCCTCCTTCGAAGGTGGCCTCTGAGTTGGGTCTGCACGAGACGGTGCTCCGGCGCTGGATGCGACAGTTCACCTCTTCCTCCGGTACAGCTCCCTCTGTGCAGCAGCGAGCGCAGCCAGTTACCCCTTCGGTTGCCGATCTGGCGGCTGAAAACAGCCATCTGCGGCGGGAGAACGATCGGCTGCGGATGGAGCGGGAAATCTTAAAAAAAACCGTGACCATCTTCGGGGTGGGGGCAAAGTGAAGTTCCATTTTATTCAGGAGCACTGCGCCATATGGCCGGTTCGCGTGATGTGCGCCGTGCTGGGGTTCTCGACGAGCGGGTACTACGCGTGGCGAAACCGCGCCGAGAGCAAGCGCGCTATGGCCAACCGGCAGCTGCTTGGTCAGATCCAGCGCATTCATACCGATAGCAGCGGCACCTATGGGTCCCCGCGTATCCATGCGGTCCTGCGTCGCACCGGGCACTTCGTAAGCCGCAGCCGCGTCGAGGTGCTGATGCGCTGTGCCGGCCTTCGCGGGTTGGCTGCGTTGCCACGCCGTGCCCGAACAACGGACAGCCGCCACAACTATCCCATCGCTCCGAACAGGCTCGCGCGCAACTTCACGGAGAGCATGAGGAAGTGTGGGGTGGCGGTACCAACGACGCGATAATCTGTTCGGGTGAAGAAGCGGCAAAAGCCATCAATGCGTGATGGGAGTGGTGACGTGCCGGTTCAGGTATGCGGCGATGTGTTGCAGCTCAAGGTCTGGCTGCTGCACGTCAGTCCGATGATCTGGCGGCGCTTTCAGGTTCCGGCCGCCTTCACGTTGCGCCAGGTACATGGGGTCATCCAGGTGGGCATGGGCTGGGAGGGTATTCATCTCTTTCAGTTCTGCTTGCGGGCGGCGCATTACGGCTCTTTCGATCTCTGTGCCGATTCTCCCAACGTCACCCTTGCCGAGCTTCAGCTTCGCAAGGGTACCCGTTTTCTCTATGAGTACGATCTGAACATACCTTGGTGCCACGAGGTCCGTGTTGAGGACAGATTGGAAGGACAGCTCGGCAAGTCCTATCCACGATGCATCGGTGGCGAAGGTAACTGCCCTCCTGAAGATTGTGCCGGGCCAGCCGGTTTCATGAATAACCGCAACTCGATGGCTTCGTGGGAGGACTTGCACATCATGGTCGAGATTGCCCGCGAAGTCTTATTGGAGGAGCGTCCCGAGGTCTTGAACGATGAAGAGAGGCGTTGGGAGCTGGAGGGTGCGCTGGAACGATATCGGGCGCGCGAGATTGCCCAAGGGAAGTCGTTCTCGCGCCGGGCTGTCAATGCGAGTCTCCGGCGCGGCGAGCATCTCCAGTTGATGCATCAACGGTACTGAGGATCATGCATTCTCCAGTAGGCGACGAACCGAAGTCCTCCCGATGCCGAGGCGTCTCGCTATTTCTGACTTTGAGAGCTTTTCTTTACGATAGAGACGCCGCACCTCGTCGACCTTCTTCGCGGCAGACTTTGGTCTGCCGAGCACGGTACCCCTTGGCGCGGGCATGGGCGACGCCAGCCTTGACGCGCTCGGCGGACCGCCGCCAGCAGTTCCTCGCGCTTTGGGCGGCCGCTCTTGCCCTCGTAGGTCCGGGAAACCTGATGCCGCACAAGCTGCTCTTCGCTGAACGGGTGCTGGCCTTCGCTCAGCCCGCGCAAAGTGGTCATTGCCGACGGAGCCGGAAAGGCCCCACTGCTCCGCAAGCCTGCCCTGCCACTCGCTGAATCCCTGCTGGTCCCGGCTCCAGTAGTTCTGCCGCTCCGATGCGAACTCCCGCGCGTGATACGTCCGCGCCTGGCCTGCCGAGAGCGGTTTGGAGGACATCGTGAGCATAAGGTCACCTGAAACGGTCGAAGTCTATGTCGCTCATTTTCCCATTGATGCGATTGCTCTGCCAGCGGACCAACAACAGATAGCAGCCGCAAGCGCATACGGCGAAGACTCCTAACCAGCAAAAGATAAGGAAGTATTGGGGAATGTTATGGAGGAACACCGATGGGCGATCCCGCAAAAATATCCAGAGCAGGATCGGTGGCCAGAACATCGCAACCACCAGCATTGCGTACCAACGTCTTAGCTGGGACTCTACGGGCCAAAGCAGGATGACTGGAACGACGAGCAAAATGGAGAGCGCCAAGAAGTCGGGGGTCAAGCTGCCTGGGGCCGACATCGCCGCTCAGCTCGGCATCGGCGAAACAACTGTGTACCGGATTCTGGCCCTGCATAGAGCCCAACGTTTATAACCGTGCTTCCGCCTCATACAACCCGACCCCCGACTTCTTGGCGCTCTCCCAAGTATGTATCTCTCGCCCGAAATGAATCAGATGAATCAGCAGTTCATCAACGGCGAAATTGACGATGACGGTATCCTCGACACCTTGAATCGTTGGTACAAGCGGTAATGGGCGGAGGAGACTTTCCCTCCCTGAATCCGTATGTTGAATTCCATACCGGCACGCTCATCAACAAGCGGACTTCACCTCCACCGCCTCCAAACTCGAAACCAACCCCATTTCTGGCAATTTTGATCTCAAGCATCTACCGGCCATCCATCAGCACATCTTTCAGGATGTGTACTCCTGGGTCGGCCGGCTTCGCGAAAACTTCGACGCCGTTAAGCAGGAATATATCGGCGGCCCCGCCTACCGGTTCACGCCCTCCGCTTCGATTGCCAGAGAAGCCGATGCGCTCTTCAGCGAGCTGGCGAAACAGAACCATCTCAAGGGGCTGCCGTGCGAGGAGTTCGTCGAGAAGGCCGCGCGGCTTCTCAATGACATCAACCAGAAAGAATAGTTGACGCTGAACACAGATTCACCCCTTCCCGAAGGGCAACGGGCGCACGCAGCGTCTTTTTCTCACGCAGCTTTCCCGCGAGGCCGGTCACCCGCTTGACCTGAATATTGCCACCCAGCATCGCGCCGATCAGGTTCGCATCACGCTCGCAACAAGAAGCGGAAACGCATATCTTCGCCGTACCACATGATGTAGTTGGTTCCCCATGCGTTGTTGAATAGATTGCAATGGACACCGCCAGCGAGGTTCGGCTGCAGCCTAGAGAAGTTTAGCGGAGACTTCTCTCCCAAGGCGATCAGCGGTGCATCCGTCGGTTCGACAACGAATGAACCTGTGTTGTCGCGATATCTAAAATCCTTGGAAACAGCGTGCATGTGGCGACTCCCACCCGGAACAACGTCAAACGGCGAGACTAATTCCCCGGATTTGTCCATCATCCATCCCTGCTGGCTCGGCACCACCGGATTGAAAGTCAACCATAGCGCCTCCGGAAGACGCGTGGCGGGCTTTTGGAACCAATAGAGATTCAGATGAATCACTGGCTCGGCGTCCGGAAGCAGCAGTTCAAGGTAAACATTCTGTGGAAACGATGCTCGCCCGGATTGGAATGCTTCAGGATCATCGATTTTCAAATGAGCCAGGAGGCGATAACCTGCCGCATCCTTACTCTCACGCAGCTCTACCAGGGATGGCAGCCAGTTCTCGTTCCTCGCACCGAAATGCTCGATGTTGGGTTTACCGAAATCCTTTGGCGCCCAACTGGCTTTGGTAATGATGTAGTCCGACAGGAACCTTGAATATTCCTCTGCGGAAAGGGTTTGATAAGAAAACAACGCCAGCGGATGATCCGGAGACGCCCAGTCCCGTCCCGTTTTCTTGCTGCGCAACTGATGAATCGCTCCCGTTTTCGGATCCACTGTCAGCAGAAAATGCGCGGCTTCAATTTGCTCGCCGGCCGTTCGAATCGATCCTTCGTTGAGATGCGGCTCCGCTGCCTTGAGACTGCGAACAGCTGTCTCCGCCTCACTGCGAAGAGGCGCGGGAAGCGTCGCGATTCCATCAAAGAGATCGCGGCGTTTCTCCTGCCAGCTGAACTCGACTACTTTGTAGTTCTTGGTTTTCAACATCTTGGCCACAGCTTGCGGCGTGTAGTTGGTGAAATCGAGCCAGGTTTTCGTATCGGTTCCCCAGGTATGTTCCGGTTCGAGAAGCACGTTGCGCAGCAACGCGATATCTGTCGAGTCCCCCAGGTGAAACGCTCCCCGGTAAATCCATGCCTGACGGAGCCGCGCTAATTCCCGGTAGCGCGCCACCTTGAGCGGATCGCTCGAGACGCCATAAATCCAGGTATCGCCAATTTCCTGGGTGACGATTGGCAGGTTCTTGCGGTAAGGCTCGACTGCGTTGGCAATTTCAGTGAGGTTTGTGGCGACAATCTCGGCGTTGGGAAACCGGCGCCCCAGGTCACGGTAGGTGCCGACGATCTCCGGCGGCGTGTGTGGGCCGCTGTTATCGCCGCGGACCACGATGGCGATTGCCAGATCGGAGCCGGGCACGGGAGTTACAGCGCCGTAACCGTGGTGATACATGACCACCAGACTGGCTCCGCCGGAGTCCTTCCAGACGAAAAATGGCGGAACTTCGGCAGGCGTGCTGGCGCTGTTAACACCAATGTCCAGAAACTTGACTCCCTGAGCTGCGAGCGGTGTGACGAGGCCGCGTGTGTGACCTGGAACATCCGTCATCTTGGCCCCGGTCGTCGCACGTCCAAACCGCCGGTCCAGTGATTTTGACAACGCGATGCTTCCCTCAATCATCGACGGGTCCATCATTTCCGTCTGCCAGTTGAAGGGGATGGCATGCCAAGCGATGTCGCCAGCCACGATGGCCTGCTCCATGCGGCGGCGGTCCTCGGAGTTCGCCTGCTCCAGGTATTCGTAGAGCAACCACGATCCCGTGGTCCAAACATACCGCAACCCGCCGGAACCGCGAGAGTCTCTGGCGAGCCGAATCGCCTGCGGAAAGTAGTCCGCGAAATACCAGTGAATAACGGTTGCCTGGGTATCGATGAAGCCCGCGTCAAAATGACACTTGAACATGGTTAGGACGCGCTTCACTCCGAGATCGGGTTCGGTGACATCGGTAGACGCCTGCATTGCCAGAGACGCGCCTCGATCCAACGCGGCTGCGCCGCCCACAGCCGCTACAGACTTGATAAAATCGCGACGCCTCATGCCCACCCAGTTAGACGATTTAATTGTAAAAACATAATTGTTCTACGCGCCTCTGCCTCTTTGCAGCGTACGGTCTCAATTACCCAAGGCAGCCTGAGGCCATCGGATTCAAGGTCACTGTCTCTGATACAGAAAGCGGAAGCTGCGGGCTTTCAGGACGGTCGCTCGGTCACGGCTGTAGTCCTGTCCGTTACGCGCCAAGGGGTAAGGCCGACCGCCTGTCAGCCCCTTCCAGAGAATCTGATTGAACAGCACGGGTGGCACACGATCCTCAGTGGACCAGTCGAAACCACGAGTCTGCCGCGCCCAATAGGCGGCCGAGTGGACGCTGTGAAACGCCGGACCGAGCTGACCCTTCTGCCGTGGCGCTGAGAGTGCCGTCGAGATTGGCGCAGGGGTGATGGCAGTATAGGTCCAGTCTGGCTGACGGAGATCAAAGGCCGCAGTCATCGGCCTTTGATAAGCATCGTTGAGATTGAGGTGGCCAATCCCAAGCACGTCCTCAATGGTGCGAACCACGTTCACGGTCGAGTAGCGCTCGTGAATGACTCGGCCCTGCTTGACATAAGGCCCAACTACAAAGGCGATGCTGCGATGGGCATCGACATGATCAGGACCGGCCTGTGCGTCATCTTCAATGATGAAGATCAGCGTCGAATCTTTATAGGGGCTATGGGCGATCCGTTCGATCAGCTTGCCGACCGCGTAGTCATTGTCTGAGGTCTCCTTTTCCGGAGTGTTGATGCCGTCGATGGCGGTTGAGAAATTACCCTCGTGGTCGTGCATGAAGCGGACGAATTCGAGGCTAGGCAGGTTGCGATCAGCGACATACTGGTCAAATTCCCGCTCCCATTCAAGCTCGCGCCGAAAGTCCGGATAAGCGTTGTCGAATGCCCGAAAGTAGGGATCGGTGCGGCCAATGAGTTGCGGCCTGATTGGGACGTCTACCACCGTGTGGCTCGCGAACGGGTCCGGAACTTCAGGTGTTTTCGGAGGAATCACAGCCTCGAAACCATAGTTCCGGATAGTGAGACCATGCCGCAACGCTGAGTTCCATAAATAGCCCTGCTGCTTCTGGCCTTCGGGTCCGTCCGGCGCCCTGTCATCGTTCGTGCCGGGGAGCAGATTGGGGTCACTCGGGTAGGCGTGGTTGTTGAGCTGACGCTCAGCGACGGTCGGCATATCTACATTGATGCCGCGAGGCGCGCCGCGGCCGGCATAACTCAGGGGAACCGTCTTGACGTTCAAGTCCGTCTCTCTCGCGGAGGTGCTCCAAGGCCAGCCGCTACCGCTCACCTCACCGCTACACAGGAAGTTATCGAGATCGACGAATTGGTTAGCCAGTCGATGCTGATTGGGTGTAATTACTTTCCCAAACTCGGCAAGGCTGGGATCGCCGTTGCCGCGATCGAGATCGCCAAGGACCTGGTCATACGTCCGGTTCTCTTTGACGATGTAGATCACATGCTTGATATGCTGACGAAGCGCCGCCATGATCTGCTCATCATGCCGGTTCGGCAACGTATTCAGGAAATCGTTGGCGGCTACCTGCTTGGTCAGCCGCGCGAGTTCCCTTCGATTCGGCACCGGAAGGGCCTGCAGCCCTGCTTTTTCGAGTTGCAGGATGTATTGATTCGCCACTTGATGAACCCGGAAACTCGCGACGGGAATCGGGGTGCCGTCGTAAAGCGGGTTCGGACCGGGGTCGCTCTTGCTGTTCACGTCATACAACGTCTTGCCGTCGCGGCTGATGCTGATGGATTGCGGGTACCAGCCGGTCGGAATCAGACCGATTACATGGTGCGGTTGGCCTTGCGCGAGCGAAATCACCGCGACCGCGTTCATGCCTCCATTGGTGACGTAGAGCGTCTTTTCATCGGGCGAAAGGATGAGACTGTTCGGCGCCGCACCGGGAAGCTGTTTTGGGCTGCGTAGCACGCCTTTGGGCGCGGTCGTGCGAATCGTCTCGACGACCCGGTCCGTCGCCGTATCGATCACCGAGACCCGATCACTATTGTCGGCAGTTACGAAGAGCCGCGTCTGCGCGGCATTGAGCACCATGCTATTGGGATTGCCCCGCACGGGAATGCGCGTAATCAGCTTCGGGATAGCGGGACTCGAAATATCGACCACATCAATCTCACGGTCACGCTCGCTCGATACATAGGCCGTCCTGCTGCCTTTGATCGCGACGCCGAACGGGGATTCGCCGCCGGCGACGCCGCTCTGAGCGGGATTGATGATACCTGGCCTTAAATCCAGCTCGCCCATTTTCGCAAAGCTGCCGAGATCGACAGTTGAGATCGCATCGTTGTAGATGTCGGCGGCGACCAGAATCTTGCCGTCAGCCGATACGGCTACGTTTGCGACAGTTGGTTTCTGGCGTATGCCGCCGATACCATGTTTATGGCCCAGCGCCACCGGCGCCCCGCGCTCGGCCCAGACGCCATCGGCTTTGGCGAATATATGGATATCGTCGTTGACTCCACCGGAGACGTAGAACTGATTGCTGCTTGGCGAGAAAGCCAGTCCAACGAAAGTATTCGGCACCTGCAAGACCTGCATCTGCCGAAGCCTGTGACCGGTCAGATCGAAAACAAACACATACTCATTCGAATCGGCGGTATCCCTGATGCCTTGAACGTTGTTGAGACGGTTGTAGCCGCTGGTCAGTACCAGCAGGGTCCTTCCATCCGGGCTGATTGCTGTCTTTACCGCCTGGCCGACGGTGTAGCCCGGGAAATCTTTAAGGCCCGGATTGAGCCCAGAGAACAGCGCGCCGGTAGGCGCCAGCGGTGTGATGATCTGGCCTGAAGCCATGATTTGGGGCAGGCCTGCATTCCTCTGTGCACTGGCGGGCGAGTTGAGCCCAGGGAGTATCGCCGCCGAGAGTAAACTGCCGGTCAGCAAGCCGATACGGATTTGGCGATTCATCAAGTCCTTCTCCGGTTATGAATTATCCACCATTCGAGTCCACAACAAAGTCGCAATGCGCAGTTGATGGTTTGGCCAGGATGCACCCGATGAGCTCGGCATAACTGGCCGCTGATCCTTCGTGCTGACCCGTGCGTAGCCGACTTTCACGGTCCCGCTCCTGAAATGTTCCGTACCCGGCGATGTCAGAATAGATGACACTCTGTTTCGAAGAACCAAAGAACTCACCGTTCCGCTCTTTTCAATTCGATCACTACTACTGTTTGCCCTCGCTGCATCAGAGGAGTATTCGGAAAGCGGACTACCCGCATGCGGAACAGCATGGACGCTAGGCACCGCTAAAAAAACAGCTTCGCAGCCAACTGCACCAGGCGCGGATCGTTCCTGGTGCTCGTGATCGAACTGAACGCTGCTTTGGTGTTGGTGAAGTTTAGGTTGCCTGGCTGCCCAAACTGCGGCGTGTTCGTGGTGTTGAAGGCCTCAGCACGGAACTGTAGGCGTATTCTCTCCGTAAAGGCGAAATATTTAAAGATGGATGAATCCAGGTTGTTGAATCCTGGACCACGCACCTGCTGTGGACCGCCACCGAGGACGGAGTAGTCTGTTTGACCGATCTGTGTCGCAATCTGTGGTTGGGCAAACGCGGCAGGATTGAGCCACTGTTTGTAGTTATGCGGTCCCGCGTATGGGTCTTGACCCGGCACTTTATCGGCGAAGCAGCCGAATTCCGAGGTGCTTACCGGGCAGCCAATTGTGAAGGGTTGACCGCTCTGGTGGCTGTAAATGATGTTGACTGCCCAGCCCCCCAGCACCGCATCGACGGCGCTATTGGCACTCCCCAGGAACATGTGGCCGCGGCCTACCGGGATATTATAAGATCCGGAGACGTGCACCACGTTGGCCGCATCGGTGTCACACAGCCCGTAGTCAGCATCGATGCCGAAGCCGGGAAGCCACTCTGCGCGATACTGCGCATTCTGCGACGCCTGGGTGTGCTGGTCGCTCATGCACTTGCTGTAGGTGTAGTTCGCGAGCAGCGAGAGGCCATCGCTGAACTCGTGCTGATAGGTTGTCTGTAGCGAGTTGTAGCTGCTCTTCGCATCGGTGGTTTCATACGTCGCGTTGCGCCCAAAGCTGGGAAACGGGACATACTTCTGAGGGTCCACTCCCGGCGGAAGAATCTCTGTGGGGGAGTTGTTGTAGCCCAGATTATCCAGATGCCGACCCACAGTACCGACGTATCCAACTTCAATGGCGTCGTTCCGGGTGAATTGTTCCTGCACGGTGAGATTCATGGTCTGTATATAAGGGGTCTGATAGTTGTACTGACGGCCGTAGAGTTGCAGTCCCTGACCGTTGTTGATCGTCGGATCTTCAAGATTGATGGTGCTTAGAGCAGTTTCCAGTGTCGCGGGCTGGCCGGTCGAGACCAGCAAAGGGTGCTGGGAATCCGGGCTGTTGAATGTGGATACATACACGAAGGGATAGTTGGTGCCCAGGGTGCCGCCGTAGCCCAGGTTGCCGAGTGCACCGTAGGTAATACCGTAGCCGCCGCGGGCTACAAACTCCGGCGTCACGCGATAGGCGAACCCGAGCCGGGGCGAAAAGTTCAGCTTTTGCGCATGACCAAGTGCGAAGTTTGACGTGCAGTCCAGTGTGACATTGCTGCCGGCAAGCAGCGCATCGAAGGAGGCGGAGCGGGGCACCTGGCAGCCTTCCCTCGGAATATAGTAGGTGCCGGTCGGGCCATTCCCGCCCACCGGAACAAAGTTGGCCTGGCGGCCCGCTGCATCGGCGTACGGCGAAAAGTAATCCCAACGGACGCCGAGGTTCAGCGTCAGGTTCGGTGTCGCTTTCCAGTTGTCCTGAAAGTAGGCGCCGGTGTACCAGCGGTGCTCCTGCGTTGCGGCGACGTTGGAGCCCGAGAAACTGCTCATGCCACCCACGTCATTGGAACCACCTACCTTGGAGGCCTTAGGTGTCAACAGCATGTCGGCGATTCCAGTGAGGCCGCTGTTCTTGTTGGGAATGTCAGTGTATTGTCCGTTAAAGTGGAAGTCTCCGCGGCCCTGTGGCGGCTGTAAGATGTTGCCTTCGAGATCGTCAACCTGGATGCCGGTCTTGAATGTATGCGCGCCCAAAACCTTCGTGACGTTGTCTACGCCTTCGATGCCGTAGGCCATTAGGATGGTCGGCCTATAATTACCGATGCCAAGGTTCGAAAGGCCGCTGATGAGGATCGCCGGCAGACCTCCGTTATACTTCACCTGCGGGACGCCCTGGATTCCGTACTGCGCCGGGATGCCCAAGATCCCGTCGTAGACGTTTCGCTGCAGTTTGTCGGCGTGGACCATGCCCACATGCATTTCGTTGGTCAGAGTCGGCGTAAAGATGTGGGTGTAGCCTACCGCGAATGCATACGCGGGGAAACTGTCGTTTTCCGCACCATGGGCCAGGCCGGGCAGCCCCGAAGGTATAGTTTCGTCAATGAGGCTGCGATCGTACACGCCGAACAAGATATTGTTCTGGTTAATGTTCTCGTCGATGCGGATATCGTAGGAGTTGGTGTTTTCCGGCAATTTGGGCGTGGTGTAAAAGTTGTTCGTCAGCCCCGGGGCGGTGGGTGCGGGGTATAGGCCAAGCAGTTTGACTGCATTGTGATCGAGGCGTGAGGCCGGGATGATGTTCAATTGCGCCGCGTTGCCGGTGAAATCGGTTTTGCCTGCAAGGCTGCCGGTGTAAAAGGGGTCGCGCACATAGATTGTGCTAGCCGTGATGTTCCTGAGCCCCGAGATGGGATCGATAGCGCCCGCGGCGACTGTCCGCGTTGTCGCGGGATCCAGAATCGTGCCGTGGGGGAAGATGCGCCCGAGAGCATCGCTGCCAGCGCCGCTGTTGTAGTCAATCAGATCCTGCAAATTGGTGAATCCGCTACTCGCCATCGCCTCCGTGGGCACCGTGTTGGTAGAAGGCGCCGGCGTAACATAGCGGCCTCCCTGGTAGTCGACGAAGAAGAATGTTTTGTTTTTGAAAACCGGACCGCCGAAGGTGCCGCCGAACAGGTTTTGCCGGTATTCGGCCTTGGGCTTGTTGCGGTTGAAAAAGAGGTTTGCATCAAGGATGTCGTTGCGGAAGTACTCCCATATATCACCGTGAAACTGATTGGTCCCGGACTTGATGACCGCATTGACCACCCCGGCGGTGGAGTGGCCGAACTCGGCGTTATAGTCGCCATTCTGCAGCTTGAATTCCTCAATCGCGTCCGGAGGAGGCGTAATGGCGGCGTTGCTGCCTACCGACGCGCCACCAAATATCTCGATGTTGTCATCGACGCCGTCGAGTCGAAAGTCGTTCTGCCACAGGTTTACGCCATCGACCGAGAAGAAGGCACTCTCGGTCGTGCCGGAGTCACCACTCGGCTGGTTTACTGGAGCAGTCGAGACGCCAGCGGCCAGTTGCGCAAGAGAGGCCCAGTCGCGCCCTTTCAGCGGAAGGTGATTGATTGTTCGACTGGTGATTGTCTGGCCCACCGCGGCATCCTGCGCCTGGAGAAGAGGAGCCGCCGAAGTGACAGAGACCTGCTGTACAACGTTTCCGAAGGTGAATGGAACGTCGACAGTCAGGGTCTGCTGTACATGCACCTGTAGCCCCTTGTCGACGAACGTTTGAAAGTTAGTCGCCTCTGCGCGAAGGAAGTATGTTCCCGGAGCAATGCCACTGAGCGAGTAGGCGCCGGTGGATGTAGTCACCGTAGATGTAGTTACGCCGGTCGCGGTGTTCGTGAGAGTAATGCGGGCACCGGGAATCACCGCGCCGGAAGGGTCTTTCGCAGTGCCGGTGAGGCCGCCAGTGGCTATTTGAGCCAGACCCACGATAGTGAAATTGAACAGAAAAAAAAGAATGGCCGCCACAATGCGAGCGAAAGCTCGACGATAGGCTGGGTACATGGGGGAAACTCCTGATGGGCTTAGCCTGTTGTTAGTGGTAGGGCTGTGATCGTCTCTGCCAAGGTTGAGCGCAGGCTTACTTGTCCTTCAGGCGACAATCGCCTCGCCTGAAGGTGTCGATAGAATCGGTGTGAAGTCGCGGCTTGTAGCCATTATCAGAACGATTGTAGAGGAGCGGCAAAAGAGAAATATTACAGGCAGGTGGCATCCCGATGAATTTCTGTTATCGGCCAACGGAAGGAGGGTCCAAACGCGGCACGCGGGCCGCAATCCTTCACTTCATCCTCGTTCCTCGGTAGGTCTCATATGCCAGACGATTCCGTCGGCGCACTCGAACGCCGAGGTGTGATAGCTTCGCGGGTTGAGGTAGCCATCCTCGATAGCTTCGCCGACCGCCTCATCCCGCCATTCGACGATCGTGGCGTTGTTGCGGGCTCGAGACAGACAGACGTGAGCGCGATCGCGCTCAAACCAGGTGATCAACTCCGTCTCTTCGAGCGCGAGCTTTCGTGTAGGCTTCCTGCGCATGGGTATTTCTTCTTCCGGGGTTGCGGCCGGCCTAGCGGCCGGCGGCGGCGACCTGATCTCCAGCGTGCGCTGCTGTCTCGTCCGGCCATCGGGACGGGGCCTCGGATTCCACACGGTAGGCCTTAGGGAACCTCTGTACAGGTATGCAGTTTAGCTGAGGCGTGAAGGAGAGGGCTGATTGCGTCGTGTTTTCTGTGTGCTGCCGGGCTTTGCGGGGTTTTGAGCAGTCAATCGGCTGTTTTCAGGCGTACTGGGGCGTGAGTCCGGCCAGGCGTTTGCGGTGAAGATAGAGGTTCACCAGCGCGAAGCAGACGCACAGCCGATGATGGTTCTTGGCCAATCCCCGGTAGCGCACCTTGTCGAAGCCGAAGATGCGCTTGAGGATGCGAAAGGGATGTTCTACCTTCGCCCGGATGCTCGACTTACTGCGATTCTTTGCCCGTTGTAACTGGTCCACGCGGTTCTTGTATCTGGTCCTCTTGCAGGTCATGTCCTGAGCCTTCGGCGCGGCTTCCTTGATGATCTCCGTCTGGCCCTGGTAGCCGCCATCGCCCCACACCTTGCGCTCCTCGCCGTGCAGCAACTCGGGCAGAACGCGCGAGTCCGCTACGTTAGCCGCCGTGGTCACCACCGAGTGCACCGTGCCCTGCTTGGCATCCACGCCGATATGCGCCTTCAGCCCGAAGTACCACTGGTTGCCCTTCCTGGTCTGGTGCATCTCAGGGTCGCGCTCACCGCTCGCGTTCTTGGTCGACGAAGGCGCCTGGATAATGGTCGCATCGACGATCGTGCCGGTCGCGATCTTGATCCCCTTGGCCTGCAGATGCACGTTCACTGCCTCCAGCATCAGCCCGCACAGATCATGCTTCTCGAGCAGATGACGAAAGCGGCAGACGGTCGTCTCGTCCGGCGCAGGCGCAGCCCCAAGATCCACGCCGACGAACCGCTGCAGCACCGGAGACTCGTACAGAGCCTCTTCCACCCCAGGGTCCGAAAGATTAAACCATTGCTGCACAAAGTACGCCCTGAGCATGATCTCCAAACCCACCGGACGCCGCCCGTTGCCGGCCTTCGGGTAATGCGGCGCGACCAGCGAACTCAGCGCCGACCACGGCACGATACGCTCCATCTCGTCCAGAAAAAGCTCACGACGGCTCTTGCGCCCATACTTCTGAAACTCCGCCTGACTCGCAAATGTCCGCTGAAACATCGCTCAACACCTCTCATCAGAAGAATATGCAATCAGGCTGTGGACGAAGAACTTGTGCAGAGGGTTCTTAACCTAGCGAAGGCTAAAAAAGCGGCAAGGTAGCGATTCACCGGGCGGGTTTGGACTGGGCTGAAGGTGGATGGCCCAGATGCGCTTTACCTGGCTGGCGCTGCAGGCAGTCAGTGCCGCAGTTTTGTGGATCGTGTGACCTGCGGTGCGCAGCGCAACGATTCTTTGGTGGGCCGCCATGTCTGGAGCGCGGCCGGCGTATTTTCCGGCCACCTTGGCAAGTTGGACCCCTTGGCGTTGCCTTTCGCGCCGGGTTT
>JAABUO010002024.1_pt1 | contig 25247 bp, 28 predicted proteins | sample 5559291 | NCBI WGS metagenome assembly JAABUO01 (sample SAMN10711878, study PRJNA513372) | rock metagenome | isolation source: Antarctica rocks | place: Antarctica: Victoria Land, Finger Mt sud
AAAGTGATTGCTGCCGGGGCCACGATGGGTAGTACTCCTACTGAAATGGACGAAACGATCGAGCGGGTAATAGACTGCCTGCATGCAGCTGGGACTGATCAACAGCATATTGGTGCCAGGTATTCTTTACTATTACGTGCGCTGAAAAGGCGATCCTTGAAAAATCGGACCGAACCAATTCTGCTTTCGCCAAGTTCGTTGAGAGCGGAAGAACACGATTACGATTACTCATTTTTGGAGTCTATGCCTGCTGCACTTGATGGAGATATTAATAAAGGATTCCTTCCGTTTGGAAACGACTTATTCGACTCTGCTATTGGCATCTCCGACGTTCTCCTGTAAAGTAATAAACTGCAAGCTGGCATGGTTTTCCTCAGGCAATAGGAAGCAGTTCTCATGGACTCACAATTGCAAATTTCAACGACTACGTGCGCTGATTTGGCGAGAATTGCTGCATCTTGTCAAAGAGATCGCTCCCGGAGTAGCTTTTACGTGCGTAAAAGATCGAAAGACTTGTACTTACATACATCATTAGTGAGTTCTACTGGTTGGTACTCGCTTGAGAGATCATGCCTAGCGCTGCAAGTGACCGACCACGTCTCATTCTGAAAGTTAGAGTGTTATTCGTGAGGATGTCCATATAAGGATCTGTGACATTAATGAACAATGGCGGTGACGATACATAATTGTTACTGATGATTCCCAGTCCGATTGGGGCATAAATAGAGTTTAAACCGAATTTGGACTTGATTGGTCTCAGCAGTTTTGGTTTCGGTCTTTTCAAATATGAGTACTGGTGTGCGAGCCTTCTGAAGAGGAAAGACGTCTCTGCACATTTTTTATGACGACTGTATAATTGTAACTCAAACCCATCATGATACTCCGAGGGAAAACATGCCATCTTTGCAATTTTGGTATGCTTCGCTATGTTTGTGGTAAATGAGCTCACAGCAGCAAATACTGTCAGGTCACATGTCCTCGGGTTTTTCGTTAAAAAGATTACCGGTCTCCTCAAACCTTTCTCCTTCAGCTTCTTTCTTAATTTTCGCAGTTGTTTCCGCCTGATCTTGCATGTACTGACGCCTATCTTTGGCAAATATCAAATCAATTTCTTCTAAAGATTTGTTCGATGTTTCAGGATAAAAGAAGTAGACAATCGGGACAAAAGCAGCATTTGTTACTGTGAATATGATGTAGGTAGCATACCCAATTCGACTTGTGAGTATTGGAGACAGTAAGACGATGGCGAAATTGAACATAAAATTGGAGGATATGCTAATTGCAGAACTGCGAGATCGAAGTGCAAGCGGTGCGATTTCCGCTTGATAGACCCAGGGGCAACAATTCATGCTAGCTCCGAAACAAAAGTTGTACAAGAAGAAGAATGCGACCGCAGCAGCAGACGCCTTTTTGGTGCCAACTCTGAGGAGAATTGTAATCATCAGCATACAAAATGACAACGCAGCCGATCCAAACATCATGGTTTTGCGACGACCCATGCGGTCAAGGAAAAGCGATGGTATGAGAGATCCTACGGCGAACATAACTTCCACGCAACCACCCAGTATGCTTGATAGATTCTGATCGAGACCAACGTTGTTTTTCAACACAAAAGTAATATAGTAGACGACCAAGTTTATGCCGCCTATTTGATTGAAACACTGAACCAGCCAGCCCAGCCCTATACGCCTCAAACCCTGCAAATTATCCTCCCTGCGCAGAACACGGCCCCACGAAAACGTCCCGTCTCCCCGCTCAAGTCGAATTGCTTCATGTATATCTTCGTATAGTTTTTTTACTACCGGATCGTTCCGTTTCTTACCACGCACACGCTCGAGGACATCGATGGCCTCCTCATATCTGCCACGAGCCATAAGCCAACGCGGACTCTCTGGGATGGCAAACAGTAACAAGATCGTGAATATGACAAAGATGAGCTGAAAAGCAATCGGAAATCGGAAGCTGAATTGGCCGCCGACAAACGAGAGTCCATAGTCGAGAAAGTAGGCGATTACAATTCCGATCCCAACGAATAGCACTTCAGAGGATACCAGCTTTCCACGGTTTGTTGCATTGCAGTGCTCTGCCTGAAAAATTGGCGTTGTACATGTTTCGCACCCAGTTCCCCAGCCAGTTACCACTCGAGCAACCATGATATGCGCACGCGTGAAGGCAGTAGCCTGCAAGGTTGCTCCAATTCCAATTAAAACAAAGCCGAGCCACAGCGTCTACATTAGTGTATTCATGCATTTACAAACCTTTTTACGGCCAAGACGTTCACCAAATAAAAAAGCCGTAATACAACCTCCAACGCACCCCAAATTGTAAATCGCATTGATGATACCAAGCGTAGCGGAGTCTGGGTAATTGAACTGTTCCAAAAAGGGGGTCTCGGTGATGAGACCCCCAAACAGTCCTTGATCGTAACCATATAGTGTGAAGGACGTTTCGCAGAGAACGGTGATGGCGACCTGAGTCGGGTATCCGGGCTTGAAGAGTGGCATGGCCTAACGTTGGGTTACCCAAACCAAGGGAACTGAGATAAGCAGGTGATGTTACGAGGGCAGGGTGAAGTGGATGGAACGGAGATTTCAAATAATATACGGGTCATGTGCCCTCTTATACCCCTTTCGAATGATCGGATGTGACAGCCGACGAAATCGGAGAATTTCTTCACGCCACAATATTCAAAACCGGGGAAGAATGTGGGGAATGAGCCGACGAGAATCGATAAGAAGAGATGAGGAAGGAGTAAGGAAATATCTACAGAGCCGGCACTTATCAGGCTTAGTTTGTTGACTGGTACACTTCGGTAATTTGTTAATTCGTGTGTTGAAGGCTAGCAAGCGCTCTCGATGAGCTCCGATAACAAGATCAACTTGAATGAGATCAAACCACATCCAGATCGGACGCCGTCAAGGGCAAAGAGCGACGCTATTGACATGACAGAAGACATTCCGAATGCAATACCACAAAAAGACGGAGCTCCTGAAGCGCATTGGGCGATGCAACCATCCACATCAGATTCAGGCGCACCGTCAATTGTTTCGCCCGCGGAAGGTCCTGATATCCTCACAGAAAGTTTTTAACACCTGCCGTGGCATGGAAAACAACAAAATTGAGGAGGAGAAAGCAATGAAGGGAAAGAGGAAAAACTCCGCAAATCGACATCATTCCTTCGAGCTGCAGCTCGCTCTCCCACGACTTTTGCGGGGCACTGTATCAGGCTAGCACAGGTACGCAAACCTCTTCAATGACCTTTGTATCGCCTGGTCCGACAAGATTCACTTTCGGGGGCAGTTGCCGACTACAAACAGCACAATTGCGTTTTTATCTCTCACGAGTAACCGTAGTCATTAACCTTGGGGGATGAGAATCTGGGGGTACAATTTGCTTCGGCCGCATCTACTGGAACAAATATGGATTCCCATGGCAGATTATGAAGAATTTGGAGAGTGTCAGGCAGAGAACGTTAATGCACTCCAGGGCCATTCGTATACGGTCCCCAGAGTGCAATCTCAAGTATGTGGGGTCTGCAAACGTGTCTGCGTCGGCGTGGGGGAAGCTTGTCAGGACGCGAATGTCCCAAGACACCAATTTAAATCTTAGCAATTGGGAATGTGTGGTTGTTTCAAAAGAGACGACTTCGCCAGTCTCTAGCAGTATAAATCACAGGTCAAAAAGCCGTATCCCACCTGCGAAACATTCTGTCAAGAGCTTCAATAGTCAACTTATGTGGTAACAATGGAGAAGAAATTTCAAGAAACTATTCACAGCTAGCCAAATAAGATTTAGTATGCATTCTATAACAAATTTCGGAGTAACTGGCACGCGGAGTAAACAAGGCTTCGATCGGACGTCCGATCGGATAAACTAAACCCCATTCAGCATGAACTCGTAAGCAGGCCCCGAAACCACTATATCAAGTGTCTTCGCCTCTCATTTGATCTGAACTCTACATATAACCAACGTACCTCAGTGTTAACGCCGTTAAATAATATGAAGTACAATGGCACGATCCTCATTACTGGTGGGACAGCAGGTATTGGGTATGAATGCGCTCTCGACCTTGCTCGCTCGCATCCCAAGCTCTTGATTCTTATTGCCTCACGAAGCAATCCAGAGGCTGCTAAGGATATCAATTCTGCACTCGGGCAATCAAACGTGCAGCATTTGACTCTGGATCTGGCTAGTCAATCGAAGATTCGGGATTTTGTGGAAGACTATGAGAAGCAATCCTTTCCGCCGCTGCAAGCACTTGTGCTCAACGCTGGTTTGCAAATCTTCGTTGGCTTGACAGAGACGGTTGATGGCTTGGAAACAACATTCGCAGTGAATCACGTTGGTCATGTCCTCTTGTTTCAACTCTTGCGCCAATTTTTGACAAAAAAAGCGCGCATCGTTATCACAGCCAGTGGTGTGCATGATCCCGCCAAGAAGACTGGTGTTCGACCACCAGAGTTTACGACGCCGGAGATGGCAGCGCATCCTTCGAAGGAGAAACTTGACCAGACTGGCAACTTTAATGGGGGACAAGGCCGGTATTCTTTGAGTAAGCTTTGCAATGTTCTTTGGATGTATGCATTGCATGATCATATCAAGCAATCAAGCAATTCTTGGACGGTAACTGCGATGGATCCTGGCTTGGTGCCTGGAACCAGCTTGCTTAGAGATGCGCCTTTCTTCATTCGTTTGCTCGCAGTCCATGTGATGCCGCATTTGGTACCACTTCTACGACTTGCACTAATGACAAATGTCCATCGGCCCTCGGAGTCAGGAAGTGCGCTAGCAAGATTAGCTGTCGGAACAGACGTACAAGGCGTATCAGGAGTGTATTACGAAGGCAGAACCCCGATTGACTCGAGTAAGGATAGTATGGTGAGAGACTGGCAAGAGGCGTTATGGACCTGGACGAACAAGCAGATTGCTAAAAACGACCAGGAACTCAAATCTTTCAACTTTGCTGATAATTGTTCTTTAGTAAGTTAGTTGGCTTGTTATTAGTTTCGTCCTCGATTACATCTTGCTTTGCTCATTTCTATGTTTATAGGTGGCCTGGCAGAAGTGTCTGCGATATAGCTCATTTTATCCAGCTAAGAGGATTGACTTTATAGCAAACTTTGGTCCACGTATTTCACAGTTGCCTATGGTGTGTTTCAGGAAAGTAAACAAGTGCAGAGAAGGAGCACGGTGTACCCGTCCTCGTGTAGTACGAGACTGCAAGTACTGCATACCTCCAGAAGGTGATCAGCCAGAGAAATGCCGGAGTGGTTGGTGAATCTGGACGAGGAGCGGCTTAGTGGATCATCGATCTATACACCAACGAGGAAAGATAATCTAACTCAGTAACTCTGTATATAGAAGCAGCTGCAAATCCCGAATTCATCGGGGCCTCAAGTACGGAAATCGGGGGAGAGATATAAACTTCTGGCGCGGGGAAAGTGGGGTTGTAGACACTGTTCTCCGTCCTATATCAGAAGCCCCGGCTATAGACGGAGGCGTCGTTAACGATGATGGTCGCAAATAGCGCTCCCACTAGTCAGTCCCTCCTTCACCGATCCCTATCTTTTTAACACGCAATTGCGCGAGAAAAAGAAGATGTGACGCCGCAAGAAGCTTCAGGCTACGGCACACTGTGCATAGCTCTAAGCGCTGGCGGAGGCCATTTTGAAAGAGCTAGCACTGCCACATCAACCGATTGATCACGCTTTATCTCATCTGCTTGCTCGCCTTCATGAATTCAAGCATCAACGGGTAGACGGCAGTTTGATCCTGTCAATGCTAGTTATGCCGGTCTACGAAAAGTAATTTGGGGCAGCCATCGTTGGTACCAAGTCCGGATACATCACAAGCATGTACTGATTGTACTCCATTGGCGGAGTATGGGCACTACCTTTTGTTGGCCATTGCTTGGACACAGACAGTGAATATAATAAGCTGCAATTGCAAGAGTTCGGTGCGCAACTCGAAATGAACGGCGCGGACAAGCGTTTTGTGATTACTGAGCGCGCTTCAAATTAGTTTTCTATTTATTTTGAAAAATTTTAACGCCTTTACAGGCATTCTATCCTGTTGGAGTTCTATCGTACGAGGAGAAGAGCGAAAGGTATGGCATTCTCTTTAGCGGTCAATGCGGCAAGCCTCCTAAACCAATTTGCGTGGCCGGTCACACTACAAAAGGTGGCATGGAAAACGTATATCTGTTTCGCTGTGGGGTGTTCTGTGCAAGACACAGTCCCCTACTTCACCAGGGTTGAAACAAAACGACGTACATAAGACGACTTGGACGAGATCTTTGCTACCAAGAATCATCTCAAGGCTGCGATATGGAAGAAATTTCTTGCAGTTGACGACGCGGCACACGTCCTGGCAGTGAAGGAATCGAATTGATTGAGTCCAGACAAAAAATTGAATTAATTAACTCTAAACTATCAAGACTATATCCTGCCTATACCGAAATTGGTGAAGATTCGTGGCTGGCCTTGATACGTCCCATTTCCTCCACACGAACTCTATCCCAATCCACTTCCCTTTGTGTTCGCCAGGTCTCCCGCTGGCCCTTGATCTGGAAGTCATAGCTCTCCTTCCCCAGCGCCCTCAAGGTCGTTCTCTCAACCAGCGAAAGCTCCTCCGTCGGACGATTATACTTGAGCGGCTCCTTCAGCCAGATTTTGGGCGCCGTGATGAACCGTGGAATGCGGAGGCTATTGCGCGACGCAGAGTGGATCATGAACGGGTGAACAAAAATCACTTCTCCAAGCTTCCCCGTTAGCTCCACGAACTCGGTACACTGCTGGATCTTTTTTGCACACTCGAACCCCGCTGCTCCTTTGGTTATGATGCCTTCAGGATGATCTGCGAGCTGCTTCGCAACCATGCTCACGGACTCAGGTGCAATCATGGTTCCACCTGCGTGCGGCTTGATCTCCTCGCTCAAGACGGGAAAGACGTTGAGTACTTCCTCGGGTGAATCAAGGTAGTGGCGGTAAAAATCACCATCGCAGTGCCAATTCCCAAGCTTCTTTGGAGGCTCCCACTTATCCCCGCGGAACTCCTCTGAACCCAAATTGGCAATGATAGCATCATGCCAATGCGAGCGCTCAATGTTGATGCGATCCTCGCCACCAATTAGTTCCAGAATAACAGCCCACGCCTTGGGCGACAGATCCTTGACGTGCACCGTGCGGTGCGGGGGCATATTGATGCGCTCTTTTGTCCACGTCGACTGGTCGTTTGGGTCCATCCCCAAGCGTTCCCACACATTGTCGAGTAGCCAATCCGCCTCCTTCTGGCCAAAGCAGTCGCTCACCCTGACGTAGCCTTTCTCCATGAAATGAGCGCGTTGCTCCTCCGTAAGCACTTTTGTCTGCATCTCGTGTAATTCGAAAGATAGAATGAGATTCTTCGATTGACCGAGGTAAGTGACCAATTTCTAGACGGTATCTTGACAATTGACGAAAGCCTACCTTCGCAATAGAAGCTCGCGCCACTTAAACCCTCTTTCCTCCACTTTCCGCATTCCCATTTAGGCTTTGACCGCAGAATTGCGGAATAGTTGCGGAGATGGCGTAGATGCGGAGAAGATGCTGATATCACATCATGGGGTTACATATTAGAGTATCTAGTCTATTTGGGCTCTTATACTTTGGCGGAGGGCTGCTTTGTCAAGTTCGTTGGCTCCTTAAGTTGGATATCTTTACGAAGTCCGATTGGGAGAAAGTGCGGAGCGCGTTAGGGCGAGGTTGCGCTCCGCTCCGCACTAAATTTCAACCAGTCGCACGTATTGTTGCTAAGGCGGAAATCTCGCAATGAACCCGCTGGCTGACTTGGTCTCAGATTGCGGAACCAGGGCTTCACTCCTCGGGAGGAAGGGTAGAGAGTGGAGACCCCGCCCATCATAAAATGTAGTGCTTTCTCTCCCTCGGAGCATTCATTCAATCCCCACATCTTCACTACCATCATGACTACTGCTGATGTACGTGGCGAGAAGCCCATGGTTGAGATGGATGAAAAAGAGTTGAGAGGCGCCAGCGAGGCAAGGATTGCGGAGGATGCCAGGCTAGCTACTGTGACGGAGCATGAGATGGGATTTCTACGGGCAATGAAACACTATCGCAAGGCTGTCTTCTGGTCTGTGTGTGTGTCCTTGGCAACAATAATGGAGGGTTACGATAACTCGCTCATTGGATCGTTTTATGGTTTGCCCGCATTTCAAAAGCAGTTCGGCATCCCATACGCCGGGCCGCCGGCGGGGTATCAATTGGAAGCAAAATGGCAAACGGCGTTGGGCCTGGCATCTCCCATCGGATTCATTATCGGGCTTTTCACCAACGGGTATCTGGTGGAACGCTTTGGGTACAGGCGTGTCATGCTACCCTGTTATTTCTTCACAACCGCCTTTATTTTCGTTGTTTTCTTTGCCAAGTCACCTGCAGTCTTGCTTGTCGGTGAGCTTCTTTCCGCCATAACATTTGGAGTATTTGGCGGTTTGGCTCCAGGTTACGCGGCCGAGGTTTGCCCCACCGTCCTCCGAAGTTACTTGACAATGTATGTGAATGTCACATTCGTCCTCGGCCAGATCATCAGCGCCGGTGTTATTCTTGGCATGGTCAATATCACTACGCAATGGGCTTACAAGATCCCTTTTGCTATTCAATGGGTTTGGCCGGTACCCTTGTTCTCAATTCTATACTTCGCACCTGAATCGCCTTGGTGGTTGGTGAGAAGAGGCAGACTTGAGGAGGCCGAGAGAACCATTCAAAGGCTCAGTAGTGACTCCATGAAAAATGATGCCAAAAATACTGTTGCAATGATGCTACACACTGATAACCATGAAAAGGAAATTACGGCTGGAGCGACTTACTTGAATTGTTTCCGAAAAACGGATCTTCGACGAACGGAGATCGCTTGCGTTGCATGGATGACTCAGCAGTTGCAGAGTATTAGCGGATTGGGCGGCTCTTATTTCTATGAGCAACTTGGAATCTCCGTTCAAACTTCGTATGCTTTGAACTTCGGCAACAGCGCTATTTCACTCGTGGGTACTTTCACTGCTTGGGCCCTCGTTGGCCGAGTTGGACGTCGTACCATTTACCTCTACGGTGTGGGTCTCATTGCCGTGTTCTATTTTATCGTCGGTTTTATGGCATTGAGCCCCAACGCAACAAGTTCGGGTATAAAATGGGGTCAGGCAGGTGTGTTGTTGGTGCAAAGTTACACCTACAGCGTAAGCACTGGTCCCCTTGCGTTTACCATCGCCAGTGAGACTGGATCCACTAGGCTTCGCGCAAAGACAATAGCCCTTGCTAGAAGCAGTTATTACGCCTCGAGTGTTGTGGCTTCCAGTATCTCGCCATTCATGATTAACCCGACGCAAGGAAATTGGAAGGGAAAAGCCGGGTTTTTGAATGGCGGTGTGACCTTTCTTTGCTTTCTTTGGTGCTACTTCCGGCTCGTGGAATGCAAAGGCCGCACTTGTGAAGAGCTAGACATCCTATTTGAGCGTCGCGTACCAGCAAGAAAGTTCGCAAAGTATAGGGTTGATGCATTCACTCAGGATGAGAACGAGGTTATTCAGAAGGTGGAGAATTAGTAATCTACTAGAACTTCATTCGTTTATATCTCTCCAATGAGCTTTCGGCATAACGATTCTCTGCTCGAATGGCTTATAGAATACTCCTTATACCTACTGGTGTCACCCAGTGTTGCACCACCTGTCATTAACAGTAACCCTAAACATCTAGAGCTGGCTCCAACAAGATCCACGGTCGGATAGACTTGGTTCCTGGAAGCTCCCTGTGCACTTGTGTTTTAAACTGTCCCGTGTGAGCGTCCCATCCCGGGCAATTTGTGGGGATGAAATTAGAGTGGGGAGCACGATGTCACACTCCACCAAGCGGTTGGAAACAAATACTAAGCGGAGTTGCAGAGCTTGTAGGCTCCACCATCGCAGATGTGAGAGTTTTTTTGCTTCTTTAATTTAAAAGGCGATGACATCCTCCCGAGCTGTGATCGTTGCCGCAAGCTGAAGCAGACGTGCTTACGAGAACCCAGCTCGTCGAAATTCCACCATGGCGGCCAAAATCAAAACGACGATGCTTCCTCGCAACGACAGCTGGGTATTGAAACCTCGAGGAATGTCTCGCCTGCCGTCAATCTGGTGCGGCAAGGGTCTATCTCTCGGATGGATTGTACGATTGGACGAAACCTTTTCTCACGAATTAGTGAAATTCTTTAATCATCCAGGCAATTCTACGGATAGGTCCCCCTATAGGTCACCCTATAGCATACAAAGTGTTTGCTCTGCGGGGAAAGCGCTTGATGCATCGCCCAATGACAGCAGCTTTGCGAAGCAAGCGGCTGAAGGCGATTCGAGCTTATTTTCCGATCCAAGCAACTTCAACTCCTTTAACGGTACGAGTGATACAAAGGAGTCACTAAATTCTCTTTTATCGAGCTCGAAATCCATGTTTCCTCTTACTAACAGGAGACATGCTTCACTATTTTCCCATTATATACAGGTTCTTGCAAGAGGGCTAGATGTCACTAGCAGTGAGAGATATTTCTCCACAACAGTACCTGCACTTGCTGCACATTGCGAACTTTTGTTTTATGCAATTCTTACGTTCTCTTCTCGTCACTTGTCGCTCATCGACCCTCACGATGGTCTTGAAGCAGAGGAATTTCATGAAAAGTGTCTCAACATTCTTATACTCTTCAGCAACGAGGTTACAATACTTGATGAAAATCTACTTGCAGCAACAGTCCTTTTGCGTGTCTACGAGGAACTCTCAGCACCTCTTGATGGTGCTGATGAAGAGAGGCATTTAAGTGGAATAAGCGCATATCTGAATTCTTTGAATGTTTCGACAATCCATATAGACATCCGCAATACGGCATTTTGGCCGTACTTACGTCAAGATCTATATTCAAGCATTTTGAGTTCAAGCCCACTTAAACTGAAGCCGAAGTTCTATCCTCTAAATTGCTTGTATGAAGCGAGCAATGATGACTGCGTCTGGTCAAATCATGCAATTTGCATTTTTGCAAACATTGTAAATTTCTGTTATAATGGTAGCGACACAAAGTCTCGCGAGAGCTGGAAAGTGCTTGAGGCTCACAGTGAAAGATGGCATGAACATTTGCCGTCTGGCTTTGGTCCAGTCTATTTTGGTCACCAACATAGTGCGTGGGAGAATCGATTTTACCCCGAGATTTATTTTCAGCAGATTTGGCATGGTAATTAGTTATCCCTAGGACTTACTGACTCAGTGACTGGACTGCAGTACTATCATTTAGGAAAAATCTTACTCACTCTTTGCAATCCCGAGTTTGATGCTCCGGGTGTGCGTTCATTCGCCTCGTACAGAAAAATTGAAAGAAATGTGATTAGCCACCTTCGCACTATTATAGGCATGACTTTGTGTGCGGAACAATCGCATGCACAGATTGTCGCATGCCATGCTATTTATATTGCCGGAGCATGGTGCCAAAATGACGAGGAGAGAAAAAGAGTGATTTCCTTTCTCGAGACCACGGAAAAGATCTCCTTCTGGCCAACCAATATAATGTCAAAACGTCTACTAAGAGAATGGGAGTAGTGAAGCATGATACTAAGATCCGCTGATTTGATGCGTGAGCTTCTGCTCTGAAGGCCAAAGGTAGTACATACCAATTGGTATGTTCAAGACAGATCAATAACACCTCTGTAGACGGGGTCATGAAGGGATTGGCTTAATGCTGGACGAAACGAAGCGGCGATGAGGGATACCTATACTAGTCTCCTTCCATGGCGAAGCACGGAGGATTTAGTGATTTCCACCACAAGCTAGATTGTCTCCAAACGGACTCATTCCGAAGCACGGCTCCTCCTTGGACCTACGTAGCTCGTGTATATTTACAAGTGGGCTAGCCCACTTTAATCTCCTAATTAAATACTTCGGTTGATCTGAATGGCGCCAAACTTTAGTCACTGAGTAAGGAGGTAGTCACAGAGGTTAAAGTCACGGGATGTATTTTCCTAAATATCATCACGCATAATAATGATTAAAGCGAAATATCATCAACCCAACGACAAAACCGTGAAACAGCATCGATTGAATGAATACATGAGTGTGAGAACGTACCTATTCAGACTTCGGTGGCTCTTCCTACTTCGGCGAGACTTGCTCCACCACAAGTGTCTTCTTCTGCAGCGAAAACTTGCGGGGATGATCAGCTGCAAAGATTTCATTTATTTCCTCGAGAGTTCTTCCCTTCGTTTCGACCATGACAAAGTAAAGAAATATCGCTTCGATAATGTTCCATGCAGCAAATATAGGGTATAGTTTCCAGCCAATCACTCCAATCGCAACTGGTGTTGCAAACTGGATTATCAACCCACTGACGCTAAGAGCAAACAATTGGAAGGCCATTCCTTTCGCACGCTGCTCGTACGAGAAGCATTCAACAGGATAGAGATTTTGCAGCGCCGTAAAACCAAACGGGAAGACGACGCTTATCATCATGATGAAGGCGATGGACGCTTTGGCTGCGGCCACAGTCTGGTGTTCACTGAATACTGCGGTCCCTGCACTGAGACAAGCCCACGTGATAGTCATTGCAATCAAGCCAGAAATCACAATAGGACGGCGACCAAATTTGTCAACAAGGGCGGCTCCTGTACATCCAAAAAATCCACCTAGAACAGATTGAGCCAGATTGTAATCCAGTACTTGAAGAGAATTTGTGACCCCTGCAGTAGAGAGCATAGCAGGAAGAAAGTAGCCAACCATCCCATTTCCAGACACAGATGCACAGACCGGAACACTGCAAGCACACAAGGTGCGGAAACGAGCCTTGCGAGAATTAAAGAGTACGCGGTAGTCCCACCAACGCTTGTCTGCGCCTTGAAGTTCCAACTCTCGCCCAAATTCAGTCATCTGTAGCGACACATACACGCTGTCCGGATTGTCCTCCCCGTGGAACTTCGTGAGAACGTTGGCAGCTTTCTGAGGTTTTCCATGCGCATAGAGCCATCGAGGTGACTCCGGTAGAAAGAATATTCCAATCAGCAAAACTCCTGGCCATGCCATCTGCACCCAAGTTGGGATCAACCAGGCTTGATTTGTTGACAACAGATCAGTTTCACGGACAGTAATACCTGCTGTGAATTGCCCAACTGAGTACATTGAGTTGTAGAGGCCTGTAATAACTCCACGGTAGGCAGGATGAGCAATTTCTGCAATCTAATGTCAGATATGACTCGACAAGTACGAACATAAGACGGACCTGAAATTGACGTGATTGTGTTTCCAAATCCCAGAAGGAATCGGCCGGCAAGATACTGGCCTAGTTGACGTGAAGTGCCTTGGACGATGACTCCCACAATGATGATCGAAACCCCGATAAATATGCCCACACGTCGACCGAAAATATCTGCCACAGGCCCGGAAAATGGTATAGCACAGACACCTCCAATTTGCATCATGGCAGAGATGTACCCCGCCTTCACGCCGACAATCTGCGCACCAAATTGATCTTGGTAGGGTTTCATGACGAGGAGACTGCCCATCAGACTACCATCGAAGCCGTTCATTGTTGAACCACAAAAAGCGATGATGCAAATGAGGTAGAGTTGCAACATACGTTTGCTCAGACGTCTTGGCGGCTCCTTCACGATGGCTGTGCAAGGGCTGCGGATCCAGACACTAGTCGTGTTTCTTCATACAGCTCCTCGAATTTCTCGTCATGCTGTGCATTAACCTTCACAATATCAGTCATTTAAAATTTTTGATTCAGAGAAGGATAGAAATTGGGGGCGGAGACCATTCTTAAATCAAATCATAGAATAGCGTGCGGAGTAGATTACCGCATTAGGTTCCGCATCTGGGGCAGGATAACCACAATATTTCGCTAACATTTCCGCACTTCGGAGTTCTCCGCCCCTTTCCCCACTGTGGCCGACCTATATGGCAGTGGCAAAAAAAATTTCTACATATTGAGCGTCTTCTGTAAAGTTAGACTTCAAATCACGAAAAGGAAATGCTTGTTCTTGGTTCGGTGATTTCTTGGAATACGGCAAGTTCCGCAAGCTCCGCACCACGCAATACATTCCTACTGCCTAGACTTAATCAAAAGCTTAAGTCAAAAGCTCGCTCATACATCTGGTCTCACTACTGCTATCTATCGAGCCCTACTAATTCGGCCCTGTGGATCAGTTTGTAAGCAAGTAATCAGGACTCCTCAATAGGTCCATAATCGATTTTGAATTCGATGGCTAAGTGATCGTATTGGTCATCCTCGATATAATCAGCAACAAATTTGAATTCATCTCCCAAAGCTTCGATATCTTTCTTGGCGCTTTTGGGGAATTCAACTCGCATCTGATTCTCATACCAAGCAGGAAAATAAATGAATCCTACCATGATTCTAGGTGTGTCCGTAAAGTTGGGCATTCCAGCGTGCCACAAACGAGTGTCCCGCAAGATAATGCTACCCTTCTTAATGCATGGGTATACGGGCGGTCGTACTGCTTTGCGCTTCTCCAGCTCCTCTGAAGCTATCCCCCCTCCAGTAGGTTGGGTGTTTTTCTTCAACGATGACGTTTTATGACTTCCTAGCCAGATTTCTGTAGAACCATTTTGTGGCGTGACATCTTGCAACATGATGTTGAGAGTCATACCAGTAGGGAAATCGTAGTAATCCCATCTAATATCTGCGTGCACATTCTGTCGCTTGTCACCTTTGGATTTTATTGCAGTGTTACCAAACATCCAGGTGAATTCAGATCGAGGCCCAATCATGGACGAAATTACTGCAGCTGCAATGGGGTTTGCGTAGACATCTTTAAATATATAACCTGGGTAGACTGGAGGCGCTTGCGAGACATTCCCAATCTCTCTACCGGCAGAATTGAAATGCGTTGTTTCGCGGCTGAGAAGCTCGTAAATGTCCACAACCATTCGTTCTCTCAGTTTTTCAATATGTGCCATCTCAATTGCATTTTCAAAGACAACAATGCCATCTCGGTTTAGGGCTAGAACTGCATCGCGTACAGTGCACATTTTTGGTTTGCCGCTTGCCCGTTCTTCCTCTGAAACGTGCATAGTTTTCAGCTCGTTTGGTCCCCCAAGCGGCTCTGAATAGATGTTATTAATCGTCATCTAACTCGGCTTAAGGGAAAGTGAATCTACTCGTTGGGGTTGGCTGTTGGTAGCAGTATCCTGCGGGACCCGGAGATTAACCGCGGGGGTATTCATTGTCAGGAAACTTGAAATCGCGCTGTTCAGCGTTTCTTCCCAGAAAATTCTAAATAAGCTTCACGCTGATGGTCAACGGCGGATGAGAGGGCTGAAGAGACTAATGGGTCTAATGCTAGAGCTGCAAGACAAGCTGCAAGATAGGAAAAAGGGCGTTACCAAAGGCTTATATTTGATGAAATCTTGCTCCAGCGAAAGGAGAATCGAAAGATGGAGCGTACACAGACGAACCTAAGTTTACGTATTCCAGAAGAGCAAATAGTTGCAGCTTTGATGAGACATTCGGAAATTTTTGAATTTGATGGATTCCTTCGTAATGTCTTTCGTCGACAGAAAACGAGGAAGATTTTCTGCGAAACGATATTTGGAGTGATTGGGATACCTGTCTACAAAAAGTGTCCACAGATGATCATCCATTGGTACACGCCGATACTACCCAGGAGCCATTGTGAGGGCAAAGGCGAAAGGTGCAATATTGCACTCTGTGATTGCGTGAGTCGAATACTTCATTACTTGCATTAAGACTGCAAGCTCGCAATCCACAGCTACGTTACGACGTTCGGTTGTGGTCATGGACTGGTGCGTATCTCGAAATTTCCTGCCCCCACTGAGATGGTCTCTTCAAGCTGAGTGTGCTCTTTCTAAGCTTTGTATGTAAAAATTATGGACTCTGCAGGTTGGCTCAACTCTTGGCACAGTCTCTCACTGTCTTGGGTAAAGTCAGCCAAGAAGTATAGGATAGAGACCGTTTTCTGCCCATTTCGAACTGCTCGACTGCTCTTCAAGTCGAATTCTTGCAGCGTGCTAAGTGCTTCGACATGCACCACAGCTCGAATATCTGTAATATCTGTTCCCAGTTTCAGTGCCGTCGTCACTCCAATTGTCGACTGCCCGCTCCCGTTCAATGTCTGAAATACACGCTGACGTGCATACGTAGCCGTCTGTGGACGTTGAAAGCTGCAATACAGTGTCATGGCCAGTGACTCGGTCCAAATCGTGAGCGGCGCACAAATATCATTTGTCTCTGTCAATTAAGCACATCGCTGAAGCTCCATGGGTTAAGACGCCTCCTGCTTGTAGTCAAATTCGTAGTGTTCCTTGCAATACAGTACTCTCCCTATCCGTGCTCTTGCGAACCATGGAATTGCGTCGCAGCCCATATTTACCCTGCCCCTCGTTCCATCGTCCTGGGCAGCGTGGACGTCAAGAGAACCATCTGAACGTCAAATTCCAACAATTCTTACGCGACGCAGTGGGGCCGGAAGTCGAAAATCATAGTTGACAGCGTAGTTGGCACTCATCCACCACGAAGCAATCGAGGCGCTTCACCCATTGAGCATGTTGCAGCGTGTAATCCGCAAGGCCATTTTTGTTTAAGATTCACAACAGCAATTCCAAAGAAATTACTACTAGGCTATTGTCCCTTGTTAAGCTCTTCAACTTTGGCTTAAGGGTAACCATCTTCATCTCCCTATTTCTGCAAATGAGATGTCTTCAAATCCAAGCACGAAAAAGACACGGTCGTGGCGCGCGAGAAATCTCGTTCCAGCTGGTTTTGTGAAACGTCAGGATGATGAAAGACCGCTGGCCGAAGTCAGTGAATTATGGGATACCTTATTAACAAGTATTCAAGTGGCAAAGGGGCAAAGGGAATCTTATCCTTTTAGAGATACCTTGCCTTCATGGATGATCGGAGACGGTGAAAATTGGGATGACTCGACCATTGCCGAAATTTTGGCCATTTCCAAGTCCGTTTCAGATAAAGCAAAGATTGGGAGTGCAAGCATGTGGAATGAAGAAACGTGGAGACTCATGTGTCATACTCCAGCCCTCTTATCAATTACAAAATTATATCCCAAGGAACTGATCATGAGCGTTGAGGAGCCATGGAAAGGGATAAATTTGAAAGAAGGAACAATTTTGCTTTCGCACAAACCAGACTATTCATTTAGCCTGAGAGTTTCTCCAAGAGGCACGACCCCTCTTAGTAGACCGATTTTGGACGGGCTTTTGGTACGATTAGATCCATACCTTAATGAAAACCGGGAATTAGCGTTTGCTTTTGCTGTTGCCGAATCAAAATCGTTTCAAGGTTCAGAGCTGGAAGCCGAAAATCAATGTGGAGAGGCAGCAATCAAAATGCTTTTCAAGTTACGTCAACTTGGTGGTGATGCAATCCGCCTCCCGGTGGTTTGTATGGCCCTGATTGGCTCTCGAACAATCGTCTATGTAGCATCATCTAGCATGGAATCATCTGGCGAGAACATCTACTACATGCAAGAAATTTGGTCTGGAAAGCTAACTAGATTCGCTGACTCCCTTCAATTTCACATTATGTTCTATCGCTACTTGGGCTGGGTAAGTACGATATTCAATCCAACGATTATCTCAGCTATAAGTAAGCAACCCGGACCGCTTTAAATAGGTTGGACTGACGCTAAAAGATACATTAATCGGACGAATGGCACAAGTGAAGAATGATTTGAGTGATTTGACTCTTTCTCGTCCGCTGGAAGAATAATTGAAAGGTAGGGTTCGTTTAAAAAAGAGCGTACTTCAAAGTATTTGTTTCTTCGCAAGAAAAATGCCTACAAAGCAAACGTTCCATGGGGCTAGAGATGTACAATTTGGCGCAAGCATTCCACGAAGAGAAAAAATGCGAAAAAAGGTACGCTTACCTTTGGGACGGAAATTGTAAGGCGGAGTGTGTCAAAACGGCGTCTTGAGGAACTTCGCCATTTTGAACGAACTTAATATCCTCTGGCTCCTGAATGGTTGGAAGCATTAAGCGAGCCCGAGTTTGTCGGTTAGTGAGTTACTTCGAACGGGATGTGGATTATGGCTAGGTGAAGTATCATGCGAGTAAGTTCCCAAATTCTCATAACCGTTATTTGACGTTTCAATAAACTATCGCATGTAATTAGCCATGGAAATTTACCCGGTTGACCTAATCTCTAGACGGCCCACCATTGAAACCCCCGGGATTCATGGGGCGCTGCAAAATGGGGCGTCAAAAGGTGAGGAGGCGGAAAAGGAGGACATACTCCGTAGTCCAGCTGTCTCAATCATGAAATGCGGAACTTTGATCTCCACTACCCCGCATCGGCACCAATTAGCTGCCCTTATCCTGGATACGGACTCGGAAACGGGGAAAATAGGACTTGCCCTTCGCCTGCTGCGGAGCCTGGCTATAAAAGCTAAGAGCTGTGTACATATTATTAAGAACTCAAATACGCCACCTCCGCAACAATTCCGCATCTCCGCCCCTTCCGCAACTACCCCAGAACTGCCCGGACAACGCCTGGCTGGAAAGCGGAAGATTGGATGAGGGGTTGAATAACGTGAGCCTGGGCGATGTAGCTAGACCTTAACCGTTCATCCACTTCACCTATGACGAACACCCCGGTCCATCACTTAATTCCCGTCGATATTCCTGGTATCACATACCAAACGTTAACACGAGATGGTTACAAAGATGCTTACAGATGAGCAGCGCGCTCATTGGATGGAAAAAGGTTATGTGAGGGTGCCCGACTGCTTTGGCGAGAAGGAGGCGGATTGGCTGCTCGACAACGTGTGGGAGCGCCTGGGCATGAACCCAAACGACCAGTCAACGTGGACAAAAGAGCGAATCAACATGCCTCCACAGCGCAGGCTGCACGTCAAGAAATTGTCTCCGAAGGCGTGGGCCGTCATTCTAGAACTGATCGGTGGGGAGGACCGCATCAACCTCGAGCGTTCGGAGTGGCACGATGCCATTATTGCCAACTTAGGCGCAGAGGAGTTTCGCGGAGATGGCTGGGAGCCTCCGCAGAAGCTTACAAACTGGCACTGCGATGGTGATTTTTACCGCCACTACCTCGATTCCCCCGAAGAGGTGCTCAACGTCTTTCCCGTCCTGAGCGAGGAGATCAGGACGCACGGCGGCGGGACCATCATCGCGCCCGAAACAGTGCGAATGGTTGCGCAGCAACTTGCAGCTCATCCCGAAGGCATCGTAACTAAAGAACCGGGCGGCACCCTTCTCCCTGGACTCGAATGTGCGAAAAAGATCAAGCAATGTACCGAGTTTGTGGAGCTGACGGGAAAGCTCGGTGAAGTTATCTTTGTCCACCCGTTCATGATCCATTCGGCATCGCGCAATAGCCTCCGCATTCCACGATTCATCACGGCGCCGAAGATCTGGCTGAAGGAGCCACTCAAGTACAACCGCCCGGCTGACGAGCTTTCATTGGTCGAGAAGAAGACTCTGAAAGAGCTTGACATGGAGAGCTACGATTTCAAAGCCACCGGCAAGCGGGAGACCTGGCGAACCATAAGGGAACGCGACTGGGACAAAGTTCGTATGGAGGAAATTGAGCGTATCAAGTCGAGCAGCCAGAAGGGCTCGCGCATTCCGGTCTAGGGACTTGGATCACAGGTCCTAAGAGTAGCGTGGATACTCTTCAGCTGTTGTAGTGGAATTATGATAATTTGATAACATTTCGTCGGAGCCTAGTGTAGTTCCAATTGCGCCAGGATGGACACTATGCTCATCCGAGAGTGGACTGAATCGTGTGATACCTGCGTTGTTGATGTCAAAATATCATCGTGCCCAAGTATCCTCGACTAATCTAATTGACTTGCCAATCTCTTGCGTTCCAGCTTGCACAACAGCGCTTGACGAACATTGGCGCTTATTTCGGCAAACCCCTCGTGCACCGCGTCTGAGCGAGCTAAACATGCCAGCAAAGCACCCATGGAGCGCAAGTGTGCGCCAATCACTCGACTGGCAACAGTTAAAAAGAAACACTTGATCATTGAGCAACTGTTCAACTATTGCTTGCGATCGCTTCATAAGGCTCGTAGAGATTTGCAATTTGTTTGTTTGTTGTAACGAGCAGACTTTCTGCCGCTGTCAAAGTTACTGCGCTGAGACATATACAAGACGTTATTCCTAGTCATTCTAGATTCTTTTTCAAATTATATTGCTTTGATGACGATATGTCGAATGATTTAAGGAACAGTGATGAGGCCTTTAGGCTACGTAGATTTGAAGAAGACTTGAACTAATGATTGAGGGTAGAGTCCGTCCGTAACATCACTCTCGGTCTGCAAGAAACTTAGCCATAGAGGTGCCGAGTCCATTATTGTCCACTGTCCAATGCAAGGGATCAAACGCTCCAGTAGCCCCAATGAAGAAGGTGCTTGGCTGATGATCATTGTTGGGTTGGGAGGGGACTGTAACGTGTGAAGAAGGACAACCAAAGGGCAGGGGAATAATCGTTCCCAACTAGTGGGCTACAAAGGTCTATATATAACATAGGGTGCTGTGACCCACTGCCCAGCGTACGGAGGTAAGGGCAAGGGCCCGTCCAGAATGTGACCCATCGGAGCCGTGCTCTAGTAACAGAACCGTTGCTTTTGGAGACCATGTACCTCTCCGTGTATGCAAAGGTTCTCTTATCCTCTGAAGTGTGCCGACCGTAGTCGTGGCCGTCCCATTTGCGTTCTGGGAGGAGGTGTATTGGTTGCATGGACCACGCCAGCCGTACAAAATGTCTTATTCGACCAAACCGCCAGAATCAAATACTAGGTCGAGTTGCACAGCTACTAGACTCCTACATCGGAAATGTGAGGTTTCATTTTGCTTGATTAATGTAAAAGGCGATAAACTTCTCCCCAGCTGCGCGCGTTGCCAAAAGCTGAAGCAGACTTGTTCCCGAGAACCTTTCTCGTCGAAGTTCCATCACGGCCGCGGTCGAAATCACAAGGATGATGATTACTCACACCGACAGTCGCCTTATCAATTTTCGAGAAAAGCCTTACCTGCCGACAGCTTGGTGGGACAAGGATCGATTTCTCGGATGGATTGTGCGCCTAAACAATTTCAGCTCTCACGTAACAGTGAAATTTTGATTCCACGAGTGGTCCCTCCTATAGCGGCGAGAGTATTATCCCCGCGGAGGAACAGCTTGGATCACCCCCAAAAAACAGTAATATTTCGAAGCACGCTGTTGAAGTCGACGCCAGCCTCTTTCCTAAATCAATAACTTACAATTCGTTCTTTCAAGACGGTAAGAGTGATAGCATGGATTTGCCAGCTTCCTTTTTGTCCAGTCCAAAAATCCTGTTCCCTCTCACAAACAGGAGACATGCCTTCCTATTTGCCCATTACATACAAATTCTTTCAAAAGGGCTAGATGTCACAAGCAGAGAGGGATATTTCTCCAAAACAGTCCTGCACTAGCTGCACATTGCGAGCTTTTGTTTTACGCAATTCTTACCCTCTCTTCTCGTCACTTGTCCTTTATCAAGCCCCACGATGGTCTTGAGGCGGAAGAATTTCATGAAAAATGTCTCAATATTCTCATACTTTTCAGCAACCAGGTTGCACTACTTGATGAAAATCTCCTTGCAGCTACAGTTCTTTTGCGCGTTTACGAGGAACTTTCGGCACCTCTAGACGGTGCTGATGAGGAGAGACATTTAAGTGGAATAAGCGCTTATCTAAACTCTCTACATGTTTCAACGAGCAATGAAGACATCCGAAAGGCGGCATTCTGGTCGTACTTGCGTCAAGATCTATATTCAAGTATTTTGAGTTCGAGTCCACTGAGATTGATGCCTAAATTTAGTGCTTTAAAATGCGTTTATGAAGTTAGCGAAAATGACTGCGTCTGGTCAAACCATGCGATTTGCTTTTTGCAAACATCCTAAATTTTTGTTATGATAGTAGCAACACAAAATCTCATGAGACGTGGAAAACGCTTGAGGCTCATAGTGAAAGATGGTATGAAACTTTCCCGGCCGGGTTTAATCCAATCTACTTTGGCCACCAACATAGCTCCTGGGAAAATTGGTTTTATCTCGAGGTATATTTGCAGCAGATTTGGCACGGATTTTCTTTTTCCCTTTATAGCCGCTAACGCAGTGACTGGACTACAATATTATCAATCTTACTCACTCTCTGTAATCCCGAATTTGATGCTCTGTAATTCGCTACTTACAGAAAGATGAAACAAATTGTGATTCGCCACGTTCGCGCTATTGTGGGAATGGTTTTATGTGCGGAACAATCACATGCGCAAATCGTCGCGTGCCACGCCATTTATATTGCCGGAGCATGGTGTCAAAATGACGAGGAAAGAAGAAGAGTGATTTCCTTTCTCGAGACCACAGAAAAGATTTCTTTTTGGTCGATGACTAGAATGTTAAAGCGGCTAGTAAAACAATGGGAAGAGTAAAGCATTTCTCATGGCAGATTCTGCTGGTTTTGATGAGCCAGCTTCCTTTATGTAGTGCCGATGGTAGCACATGCCACAGCTTAAACTTCAGGCGGATAATTTGAAAATGCTTTGTAGATGAGGATATGAAAGTGGGTGACTGTAAACCGGACGAGGGCGAAGTGGAATTTTTTTTCAATACGCTTATCCGTACAACGAGAGAAGTTTTTTAGAGCATAACACCATGGTTTCGTACTCTAAAATTGATAAATCGTCACTCAATGAGCACAAGAATAATTATCAGAGTATCCTCTAACGAATATCTTTAGACTTTCGCTGGCCTTTCCTGCTTACGCGAGACTTGCTCTACTACAATCCTCTTCTTCTGCAAAGAATATTTGCGTGGATGATCGGCATTGAAGATCTCGTTCACCTCCTCAAGTGTTCTGCTCTTTGTCTCAACCATTACGAAGTAAAGGAATACCGCTTCGATAACGTTCCATGCAGCAAATATGGCATACAGCTTCCAACCAATTACACCAATGGCCACCGGTGTTGCGAATTGGATAATCAACCCACTAATGCTAAGAGCAAATAGCTGGAAGGCCATTCCTTTAGCACGCTGCTCAAATGCAAAACATTCGACGGGGTAGAGGTTTTGGAGCGCAGAAAATCCAAAGGGAAATACAACACTGATCATCAAGATAAAGGCGAGAGATGCTTTGGCTGCGACGGCACTTTCACCATTTTCATTGTATACCGCAGTCGCTGCACTAATGCAAACCCAATTTATAGTCAAAGCAATCAAACCCGACAGCACAACACGACGGCGACCAAACCTATCCACCACGGCAGCCCCCAAGATCGCGAAAAATCCCTGTAGAACAGGTCCGGCTAAGTTGAAATCGAGAACCTTGATAGAGTTGGTGATCCCAATAGTAGAGAGCACTGCCGGAAGAAAATAGCCCACCTTCGGGTTAATGCAAAACTAAATAGCTCACCATTCCAGTTCCTGTAATAGAGGCACAGACAGGGACACTGCAGGCACAGAGGGTACGGTAGCGAGCCTTGCGTGAATTGAAGAGCACGCGGTAATCCCACCAACGCTTGTCTGCCCCTTGAAGTTCCAGCTCTCGCTCAATTTCTGACATCTGGAGCGACACATACACGCTTTCCGGATTTCCATTCCCGTGGTATTTCGTAAGAACGTCGGAAGCAATTTGCACCCATGTTGGGATCAACCAGGCTTGATTTGTTGTCAAGGGCTCTGTGCCACGTACCGTGCAAGCTGCGGTAAATGAACCGAGCGCGAACAACGAGTTGTACAAACCCGTAATGACTCCGCGGTATGCAGGATGAGCAATTTCTGCGATCTAATGTCAGACGTGACTCGAAAAAGAACCAACATAGGACGGACCTGAAATCGACGTGATTGTGTTTCCAAATCCGAGAAGGAATCGGCCGGCGAGATACTGACCTAGTTGGTGCGACGTGCCCTGGATAATGATTCCCACAATGATGATTGCGACCCCAGTAAAGATACCCACACGTCGACCCCAGATGTCTGCCATTGGCCCGGAAAATGGGATAGCACAGACGCCTCCAATCTGCATCATTGCAGAATGTACCCCGCCTTCACACCGACTATTTGAGCACCAAATTGATCTTGGTAGGGTTTCATAACGAGGAGACTCCCCATCAGAGTGCCATCGTAGCCATTCATAGTCGAACCACAAAATGCAACTACACAAACTAGGTAAAGTCGCAACATGCTTTTGCTTAAAAGCCTTGGCGGCTCCTTCAAGATGGCTTCTGCGAGAGCTGAAGATCCAGTCACGAGCCTTGTCTCTTCAACAAGGTAATCAGATTTCTCATCCTGCAGCACATCAACCTTGACAGCATCAGACATGGCGAGCGGCAAGGTGGAGAAGACGTAGATGAGTTGTGACCTGCGAGGAGAATCGTTGGCCGTTATTAAGAGGGAACATGAAGTAGTTTAAAGAAAGATGCGAAGAGGGTAGAGATGCGTAGCGAGGTTTCCCAGCTGGGTAGTTGCACCGTTTCGACGTTGACCTCCGCCAATTTGCCCCGCCTTTCCGCACCTTACCCTTCTCCGCAACGCGCTCCGCTTCGGCAGAACACTTTGGGAAGCGGAAATGACTGGCGCCAATAGTGAGAGATCCGATACAGCTGACAATACGAGTCGTATTCTCTACTTTCCCTTTGATTAGTTAATGACTGGTAGAAGAACAATTGCCAGATACTTTCATTTTGGCCGGGGTTCCGTAAAATGGGGACCTCAGCTCCGCACCATCTTAAGTCATCCCCACGGACAACATTATTAAGACCTAGTTACCCTATTTAATTTACCTTTATGAAGATCTTTATTATTATTCTGCTATAAAGCCAGTTTGATAGTTCGATCAATTTAACGATTCAATGTGGTAAAAGAGTCCCAGTGGTGTAAATTGTGAGGTATGAAGTTGAGGTGTTTTCACAAAATTATAAGACGAGCGGAATACCATGAAGGCATTATATTAGAGTACATACCGACTGTTGATAGCGCTAGATGAAAGTATCGCACAGTCAACCTACAGGCTTCAACAAAGGGTCACGACCCCTGAAAACACAACGAGTGTATGAACCATGCCAGCTCGAATTCCAAAGATGGTGCGAAGCAAAGGATTTTCCCCAAGAAACCCGCACAGCTGTAACTCCACAAAAGCTTGCTACATTCTTGGACGAAGAGGTTCTCAATAAAACCCAAAGAGTTAGGGGAACAAAAAGAAAACATACTGACGCA
>JAABUO010002025.1_pt1 | contig 25246 bp, 25 predicted proteins | sample 5559291 | NCBI WGS metagenome assembly JAABUO01 (sample SAMN10711878, study PRJNA513372) | rock metagenome | isolation source: Antarctica rocks | place: Antarctica: Victoria Land, Finger Mt sud
AGTCGTGAGTCGTGAGTCGTGAGTCGTCAGTCAGGATTATAGCATTGGGGGCAGCTGGGCGAGCCGTATAGTGGTAGACTGCGAGATAGGCGACTAGGCGCGAGGAGAATCCATCATGACGGCTGCGGAAGCGCTTCCAGTTATTGTAGAGCGTATCGTTCGCTGCTTCCAGCCCCGCCAGATCATCCTTTTCGGCTCACAAGCGCGGGGCGACGCCAGGGCGGATAGCGACATTGACATAGTGGTTGTCTTGCCGGACGTTGGCGATAAGCGCGGCATGGCCGTCGAGATTATGCGCGCGTTGCGCGACTTGCCGATCGGCGTCGACGTCATCGTTACGACTCCAGACGAAATCGTCCGGCGCGGCCGGCTTGTCGGGACGATCCTGCGCCCGGCCTTAGCAGAGGGCAAAGTTATCCATGCAGCCTGACGACGCCGGCGTGGTGGCGGCCATTACAACGCGCTGGCTGCGTTATGCCACGGAGGATCTGACAGAGGCCGAGGCCATGATCCAACGGTCGTGGTACGCGCCGCGTCACGCCTGTTTCCTTGCGCAACAGGGCGCCGAGAAGGCTTTGAAAGCGGTGCTGGTCTTCCTCCAACTCGACGCGCCCCGGTCGCACAACCTGAATGCGCTGCGCAACCTGATTCCACCGGACTGGCCGCTGACCCAGCAGTTTCTTGATTTGACAGATCTGACGGAATGGGCCGTCGAGGCGCGCTACCCAGGTGAATGGCCCGATCCCGCCGCAGAGCAGGCGGAGGATGCCGTTCGTCAGGCGCGCGCCTTGTATGATTCCGTACAGCGCGATCTGACTGTCCGTGGGTTCAAAGGGCAGGTGGGAACGTAATCGCTGAGTTGCCCTGGTGATACAGCGCCAGCCTCTTTCCGAGACCAAGGCGCGATATGCTGAACGTATGTGGCCGGAGAGGAGGGCGCGATGATGACGTTCGAGGAATACATGGCGACGCCCGACCCGTGGAAGAAAGCGGAACTCGTGCGCGGGAAAGTCGTGATGCGCAAACCGGGCTACGCCGCCCACGGCCTGGCTATCTCCGCGTTCATGCGGATCTGGTTCGACTACAGCGGCCAGCGCGCCGGCTTGCAGGACGAGGATTACGGAGCCGCGCGGGAGCGGGCCGCGCGCCTTGCCGTGGGCGGGATCCTGCCCAATCTGGGCGTGCGCTACAGCTTGCCCGACGACCCGGACCAGGTACGGGGGTTGAGTATCGCGGTGTACACACCGAAGCAACTCGCGCGCCTCGACCCCTATTTTGACGAGCATCCCGACGCGTTCGCGCCGGAGCCGCCGACCCTCGCGATCGACAATGTCTTGCCCGAAGACAACGAGGCGTATACGCAACAGAAAGTCATTGACTTGCTCGCCGCTGGCGCGCGGACGATCTGGCTGCTCTACCCGCTCATCCCCTGCATCGTGGTCTGGTCGGAGGGACGGACCGCGCGATCATTCGGCCCAAAGGATACGCTCCCCGCGCCGCCCGGCTTCGCGGGCCTCGCGGTGTCCATAGACGACATCTTCGAGCGTTGACCCTCTACTTTTCCCACGGTGGTCGACCGGGCCGCGTGGCCCTCAGCCCCTCCATCTCTTCGTCCGTCAAGCCGTCACCGCCAAAGTCAGCGATCTCCTCTTGCAGCGTGCTCAAGGCGCGTTGCGCGCGCACCCGGTCGTCGTCACGGATGCGCTCGACCTCGGAGACCGGGATCATCGTGCGCCCATTGCGCTGCACGCCGTTGATGTAGCCGATCTTGACCCATCGTTTCACAGTGTTGATCGAGCGGATGCCCAGCGCCGCGGCGGCCTCGGCGGTGGTGAGCAAGCCGCGTCTGTCCGCCTCGCGCAGCGCATGCTTTAGCTTGTCCGCGGCGGCCTTGACGTTGGCGTCGGTCGCGGCGGCCGTTTCGAGGAGCGCGAGAGATTGTTCGATCTCGTCGCGGTCCAGTACCGTCATACTCATGATGTCCCTCCATCCCCGTACGGCGACGCTTGCGACATGCGCTCGTGGTAGCGATAGCATATCCCTTTCGCGTCCATTGCGTCAATAGCGTCCAAGCAAACATGTACGTTGTAGCGGCAAATCGCTTGACTCTCATCTTATCGGTCGTCACCGCGACGACCGGAGAAAGGAGACCATCCGTGTATGCTTAGAATCGGCGAATTCGCGCGGATTGGTCGGGTATCCGTGGCCACGCTGCGCCACTACGATCAGTATGGCCTGCTCAAGCCGTCGGCCCTCGACCCCGACACCGGCTATCGGTACTACACGCTCGATCAACTCCCGTGTCTGAATCGGATCTTGGCGCTCAAGGATCTGGGTTTCCCTTTAGGTGAGGTCGCCCAACTTTTAGAGAAGGACCCCTCCTTGGAGCGCCTGCGCGAGATGTTCACGGCGAAACAGGCCCACAGTCAACGGGTGATCGAGGTGGAACAGGCGCGCCTGGCGCGCATCGCCGCCCGGTTGCATCAAATGGAACAGGAGGACACCATGCCGCCCTATGATGTGCTGTTGAAACACCTCGACCCGATCCGCGTCGGGTCCGTACGCGCCCGTATTCCCATCATCAGCGAGCGCGGGCATATGTATGCGACGCTCTCCGCCTACCTGGACCGCCATGGCGTGCGGCAGTCGCGACCGGACATCCTCCTGTTGCACTCCCGGCATGAAGTGCGCGATGACGAGATGTCGATCGATGTGGAAGTGGCCATGCCCGTGCCGCCGTCCCTGTACCTGCCCGATGACGAGCGGGTGCGCATCCGCACGCTACCCGGCGGACTGGTGGCCAGCGCGGTCCACACAGGCTATGATCTCTCGCTCGGTCGGGCCTACGTGGCCCTGCACCGCTGGGTCGAGGACAACGGCTACCGCCTCACCGGCCCGATCCGCCAGGTACACCTGCGGCACGCGCAACTCGGAGACCCAGGCCACAACGTCACCGACGTACAGTTTCCTGTCGAGAAGCGAAACGCATAAATGGGAAGCGTATCGTGATAAGAGACTCTCACAGGTTGTCGATCTCTACCGGCTCGATGGGCTCGGCGAGGTCGATGCCAAAGACGCGCGCGTAGAAGTATAGCTCGGCCTCGCACGCCCTGACGATGGTCTCGGCGCGGCGGAAGCCGTGCCCTTCGCCCTCGAAGGCGAGGTAGGCCACGGGCACGCCCTTGCCGCGCAACGCCGCGACCATGGCCTCGGCCTGGCCCGGCGGCACGACTTTGTCCTCGAGCCCCTGCAGGAAGACGACCGGCGCGGCCAGGCGCTCGACGTGGTGGATGGGCGAGCGTGCCCGGTACAACTCGGCCCACGCGGGGTAGGGCGCGACCAGGCGGTCGGTGTAGCGCGACTCGAACTTGTGCGTCTCCAGCGCCAGCGCCTCCAGGTCGCCGACGCCGTAGAGGCTCGCCCCCGCGTTGAAAACGTCGTGGAAGGTCAGCGCGGCGAGCGTAGTGTAGCCACCCGCGCTGCCGCCGCGGATGATCAGCCGCGCGCCATTCGCGCGGCCTTGCTCCACGAGATAGCGCGCGCCGTTGACGCAGTCTTCGACGTCGACCACACCCCAGGCCCCGTCGAGCCGCTCGCGATAGGCGCGGCCGTAGCCGGTGCTGCCGCCATAGTTGACGTCGAGCACGGCGAAGCCGCGGCTCGTCCAGTACTGCGTGTCCAGCGTGAGCGCCGTACTGGCCGCGCCGGTCGGGCCGCCGTGGCTCACCACGATCAACGGCGGCCGCTCGTCCGGCGGGGCCGTGTAGTCCCGGTTGCGTGGGGGGTAGTAGAAGGCATAGGCCGTGCGGCCCGCCTCAGTCGGGAACTCGACCGGCTCGGGCGTCGAGAGATAACCCTCGTCGAGCGTTGTCTCACTGGAACTCTTGAGCAGCCGTATCATCCCGTCGTTCAGATCAACCTGTACGAGTGCGGCGGATCGTGTCGGCGACGCGCCGACGAAGACGGCGCGCCCCGGCGCCGCGCGCAGCCCCCCAATCTCAGTGTACGGGAGGTCGACCGGCGCGTAGGAGCCGGACGCCGCGTCGAGGTCGAGCAACCGCCAGGTCCCGCCGCTCGTGCAGGCGCAGAGGATACGTTCAGCCCCGACAAAAGCGTAGGTCGACTGGTTGAAGACCCACTGCGGGAGCCCGAACTCGGCCTCCAGGGGCAGCAGCGCCGCGCTGTGCCCGTCCCGCCAGCGGTAGAGGTTCCACCAGCCGGTGCGGTCCGAGACGTAGTGCAGCACGCCGTCGAGCGACCATTGCGGTTGGAAGATCGACTCGGCGGGACCGCCCGCGACCAACTCCGGTGCGCCGAGGCGACCGGCGGCGTCGAGCGGCGCGGCCCACAACTCCGTGCCATCCCACGGCATGTTGGGGTGGTCCCAGGAGAGCCAGGCCAGGCGCGAGCCATCGGGCGAGAGGGCCGGCGAGGCGTAGAAGTCCGCACCTTCGACTAGCACTGTGCCCGCGTCGGCGCCGGGCGTGACGTTCACGCCGCCGGCGTTCCCCAGCGCGACGCTCACCAGCGTGTTGACAGGTTCGCGCCCGACCACGGTATGGTCCTCGCGCACGGCGATGACGCGGTCGCGCGTGGGGTCGACTACCAGATCGGCGTAGCGCAACGCGCGCGGCTCCGGCGGTTCGGGCGTTAGGGGCTCCGGCGCTTCGCCTACCTGTTGGCGGTAGATGCGGCCATCGGCATCGTTGGAGAAGACGACCGTGCCGTCCGCGACGGCATAGGCGCCGCCGCCATACTCATGGACGCGCGTGCGCACGCTGTAAGGGGCGGGCGTCACGTCCGTCGTCGTGCCATCGGGGTCACGCCGGACGAGGACGACGCGGCCGCCCTCTTGTGGCCGCGACTCGCTCCAGTAGATAGCGTCGCCGTCGAGCGCGATGTCGCCGAGCCCGACCGTCCCGGCGACGAGCGACTGCGCCGAGATCGGCGACGCCCACGAACCATACGACGCCGTGCGTGGCTCATTCATGTGTGTCTCCCTTTTCGAGTTATGATGTGTCCCCGTGCCCCTCGCGCACTAGCTCACCTCGGGACCATTGTCGTGTTCAGCGGTTAGCCCCTGCGCACGAGCATCGGCGAGGAAGGCGTCCATATGCGCACGGTAAGCCTCCGGCGTGATCTTTAGGGCCTCGCCAGCGGCGACGCGCGGCAGGATTTCGTCGAGGGCCGCCGTCAACGTGTCGAGCCGTAACTGTCCCTCCTGCACCAACGCAAGTATGTCGGTGAAGTCGGCCGGTCGACCGCGCGCGATCTTGGCCAGCGCGGTCGAGACCGGATCGTAGGCAAACACTTCCAGGCTGCCCTGTCGCCCCAAGTAGCGGTGCCGATCCTCCGTACCACGAGGCAGGGGATGAACTGCGCGGGCGACGCCTCCTCGATGGCCATGTTCAGTTCGCGGCCGATCCGTCGTGCCGCTCGCCAGAAGCGGTCGTGCGTATCCGGGGGCAGCGGAGTGTCCAAGTCTACGTCCTTGGTCAACCCCTTGAGCCCCTGATACATCAACCCCGTGCCGCCGACGAGGTAGACGCGGCCCGACTCCCGCACCTCGCGACCAAGCCGCGCCAGGAATTGCTGCAGGCGGGCGGGAGTGACGGGATCATACTGTGACACCGACTATCCTCCCGCCGTTGCCATGATGCGCTCGAAGGCCGCGACACCCATCGTCTCGCGCAGGGCGTGCCGGGCGACATCCTCCCAGCCGTCTATGTAATCGAGCGTGCGGTGGCGGCCGCGCACCAACTCCTGCGCCGCCACTAGGAGCAGACGCCCGTCGTCCTCCTCCGACGCCGGCAGTCCCTCTGAGGCAGTGAGGTCGGCGACATCGATCTGCTGGTAGCTGGGCAAAGCGCGCGCCCAGTCCGCCGCGTGCTCGCGCTGGAGCGCGCCCGCCGCGAGCAGGCGTGCCGTGAGCGCGTGGCGCGTCGGGTCGTGGGGGCCTACGGACGCCAGCACTGCGCGCACTGTAGCGGCAACCTCGGGATGGCGCAGCAGCAAGGCGAGGAGCGCATCGCGCAGGCGCGGTTCCGGCGCGCGCGCCAGGTCCCGTACCAACCGAGCGAGGTCAACATCGGCCGGCCCTCGATAAGGTGACGGGCGTCCGGCATCGACGCTGCCGCCCCCTAAGTACGTCACGTCGTACGCGGCTAAACGATCCACCAGGTCGTCCCACACAGCCGGGTCGAGCCGCAGCCCCTGGCACGCCAGCGTATCCAGGAAGTCATCGTACGCCGCTGGCATCCCCTGCTTGTCTTCCATCGTGTTCACCACATCCCCTGTTACACCCATTAGGGACCCTCTCCGTTGTCCCTATCATTAATCATTACAGTGACGCGAATAAGTTATTGAACGACTCGGCGAGCAGGGGGTGGGCAAAGACGCCGTCGCGCAACGCGGTGTAGGGCAGCCCTCCCATCATGGCGATCTCGATCATGGACATCAACTCGCCGCCCTCGAGGCCCAGGATGGCGCAGCCCAGGATCTGGTCAGATTCCCCGTCGACGAGCGCCTTCATGACCCCGCGCGTCTCCGCCGTCTCGAGGGCGCGCGCCACGCTGCTCATCGGCATCGAGGCCACGCGCACTTTACGCCCCTGCTCCTTCGCCTCTTTTTCGGAGAGCCCGACGCGCCCCAACTGTGGGTCGATGAAGACGGTGTAGGGGACCGGGCGGTCGGCCGTGGTGCGGTCGCCGCCGTCGAGCAGATTGGCCTTGAGGATGCGGTAGTCGTCGTAGGAGATGTGCGTGAAGGCGGGACCGCCCTTGGCGTCGCCCAAAGCCCACACGCCGGGCACGTTCGTTTCCAGGCGCTCGTTGACTTTGACATGTCCGCTCGCGTCGGTCTCGATGCCCGCCGCCGCTAGGTTGAGCGCGCCAGTGTTGGGGACACGCCCCGTCGCCACGAGCAGATGCGAACCGCTCAGCGTCCGGTCGCCGTCCTTCGTCCGCGCGTCCAGCTGTATGCGCCCATCGCCGCCGCGTGCGACCCGTTGGGCCGCGCTGTCGAGCAGGATCTCGATGCCGTCCTCGCGCAGGATGTCGGCGACAGCGTCGGCGATATCGCGGTCCTCGCGCGCCAGCAGTTGCGGCCCGCGCTGCACGATGGTGACGTGGCTGCCGAAGCGGCGGAACATCTGGCCGAACTCGAGCGCGATGTAGCCGCCGCCGACGATGAGCAGGCGCTCCGGGACCGTGTCAAGCTCCATGATCGAGGTCGAGTCGAGCGTTGGGACCGCGTCGATGCCCTCAATCTTTGGCGTCGCCGGCCGGTCGCCCGTGTTGATGAAGATACGCTCCGCGCGCAGGGCACGCGCGCCGCCGTCGTTCATCGTGACGTGGACGCTGTGGGGGCCGGTGAAGCCGGCCTCGCCCATCATCAGGGTGACGCCCTCCGTCCCGGTTAGTTGTTTCTCGCTGCCGGTGCGGAACTCCTCCACGATGTCGCGCTTGCGCCCGCGCACTACAGTCATATCGACCGAAACGGCGCCGGTCCGCACACCGTAGTCGGGGCCGCGCCGAGCTAGGTAGGCGTCGCGGGCGCTGGCCACCATCGTCTTGGTGGGGGTGCAGCCTTCGTTGACGCAGCAGCCTCCGACGTGTACACGTTCGACGATAGCCGTCTTGTGCCCGGCGCGGGCCAGCGCGCTCGCCAGCGGGCCGCCGGCCTGCCCCGATCCGATCACGATGGCGTCGAATGTCTCTTCCTGGGCCATGGACGCGTCCTCCTCAGACCATTATGCTTCACTTGTCCTCCCAAGTGTACCTATTTGCCATACAGCTTTGTCGGGTGGCTGCCCCGTCGACGAGCACACGATCTACGACGACCGGCGCCGCCGGCTGGCCCGGTCCCGGCGTGCCGCTCAGCCCCGCGTTGATTAGCGCCTGCTCGTTGGGGATGTTGGGGTCGAGCGGAGCCACGGCCGCCGTCGTGGGCCGCGCCGCCAGGGCGAGCCCGACCGCGGCGGCGACAAGGAGCAGCAAGAGGGCCGCGCCGAGGAGGAGTGTGCGGAGACGATGAGGGCGTTGGGACGTCATGGCTAGACGATACGCCATTCGCCCATATCCGGTCAACAACGCCTAATTGTGCTCGACACGCCACAGAATACGGAGTACAAAGCTCACGGCGCCTCCCGAAATGGGAGGCGTCGTGAGCTTTGTATTATCCGGTCGCTTACCGTTTACTCGGCGTGGCGCGGGATCGCGGCCTGGGACGCCCCACCGCCGCCGGCGGCGGGACGTGGCGCACGTATGAGGAAGGCGAGCAGGATGACGGGGATGCTCACGACGCCGGTCAGCCAGTAGACGTCCTGGAAGGCCAGCGCGGCGCCCTGTTGCGCGACCATGCCCGAGAGTTGCCCGATGGCCGCCCCGACCGCCTGGCTCGCCGAGAGGCCCAGGCCCAGGAAGTGGGTGACCAAACCGTTGTACAGCGCGTTGGCGGCCGGGTTGGCGCGCGTCACGCGGGCGGCCAGGTTGGCCTGATGCACGACCCGCTGGGTGTCGAAGACGTTGATCAGAATGGCGATGGAGAGCGCGGCCACGACGTTGCGCGCCACAACGTTGAGCGTGGTCGCCGTGGGCAGGTCCCGCCCCGTGATGCCGTAGAGCGCCGACGTGGTGGCCGATTGCAGGACCAGGGGCAGCCCGAAGCCGCGCAAAAGGAGGATCCAGGGCAGCACGCTGTACGCCGAGTCGAGGGTCGACCACCCCTGCAGCATGAAGCTGGTGACGATCGCGACGAGGCCGCCGCCGACGATCAGGGCGCGCGGGCCGACCCTGTTGTACAGGTTGCCCGCCAGGATCGTGCCGAACACGGTGCCCACGCCCGAGGTGAACAGGAGCACGCCGGCCGGGAAGGGGTCGAGCCCGCGTAGGTTCTGCAGGTACTGCGGCAGCAGGAAGGCGGGGCCGAAGATGCCGATCGTGCCGATCCAGGTCAGCAGGTTGCCGATCAGGAAGTTGCGCTGCGTGAACAAGCGCAAGTTGAGCAGCGGCTGGCGCACCCGCAGCTCGACCGTGACCCAGGCCACCAGGAGCACGGCGGCGGCGGCGATCGGGCCTGAGACAGTCAGGAGGCTACCCCAGCCGTCGTAGGCCAGGTTGGAGGCGCCGTAGAGCAGCAGGCCGAAGCCGGCCGCCGCGAGGACGAAGCCGGGCGCGTCGAAGCGCAGATGCCGCTGCGGCGGCGATTCGCGCAGGACGCGCAGGCCCAAGATCACGCCGACGATGCCGATGGGCACGTTGACGTAGAAGATCCAGCGCCAGTCGACGTACTGCACGAGGTAGCCACCGATGGTCGGCCCGATGGCCGGGGCGAACAGGACGGGGATGCCGAAGAAGCCGTTGGCTCGGCCACGCTCCTCGGGCGGGAACGCCTGGAACAGGATGGCGAAGGAGAGCGGGAACAGCGCCGCGCCGCCCGCCCCTTGTAGGATGCGAAAGACGATGAGCACGCCCATGCTCCAGGAGAGCCCGCACAACGCCGAGCCGACCGTGAAGGCGGCCAGCGAGGCGAGGTAGACCCGCTTGATGCCGAAGCGGTTGGCCAGGAAGCCGGTGGCCGGCACGATCACGCCCGAGGCCAGCGTGTAGCCGGTGGCCACGTAGGACGCCTCATGGATGCCGGCGCCGAAGACGGCCTGCAGCTTGGGCAACGCCGTGTTGACGATCGTGTTGTCGAGGATGGCCACGAAGGCTCCGAAGACGACCGTGATGAGGACCAGCCACTTGTTCGGCGCGGCGGCCTGCGCCGCCGCGCCCGCCCCGTAGCCGCCCCCCGCCGTCGCCGGACCCCGCGCCCCCGCTGGGGCTACTGCTTGTGCCATGTGAACTCCCTAGTCGATGGTCGATGGTCGATGGTCGATGGTACGACGAGGGGTAGGCGATCAGCCTGCAACCCCCGTATCACCACCGACCATCGACTAATCGTGGACGTGAATGGTGACGCTGGCCGACAAACCGGGGTAGAGGCTGTGGCCCTGGTAGCCGTCGAGCGTGATCTGGACGGGGACGCGCTGGGTCGTCTTGGTAAAGTTGCCCGAGGCGTAGTCGGTGGTCGGGATGGCCGAGAGCGCCGAGGCCGCCGTCGGCAAGATACGCGTGACCGTGCCGTGGAAGGTCGTACCGGACACGGCGTCGATTTTGACGTCGACACCCTGACCGGTGTGGACGTCGTTGATGCGCGTCTCCTCGACGTAGGCGGTCACATACAGGCTATTGAGATCGACGACCTGGGCGAGGGGCTGACCGGCGGGCAACACCTCGCCCGGCGTCGCGCCCTCCTGGATGATCGTGCCGGCGATGGGGCTGGCCGCGTTGATGGTCTGGCCGTTGGCCGTGCGCAGGGTGGCGATGTTCGCGCCCCGGCTGACGGTGCTGCCGAGGCCGTAATTCACATGGATGATGGAACCGGGTTGGGGCGGGGCGACGTTAGCGATGGTCCCGGTGACGGCGGCGTCGTCCGTATTATAGAAGTAGTACCCCTGGTGCCAGAAGTAGTAGATCAGGGCGGCCACGACGAGGATAACAAGCAGGCCGATCCCGTTGATCAAGAAGATGCGGCGCGTATTGGGGACGGCGGCGGCGCGCGGCGCGGGCGCAACGGGCTGCGGCGCGGCTGGTTGTGGCGCGACTTCCATAGCTCCACCTTGGGGACCGCCGGCCTGCGGCGGCCCGCCCCCCGGTTGCTGATTCTGTTGCTCGTTCATACCTGGTGTTCTCCTCGTCTAAATTAAGTACGCGCACATTGTTGTAAGTACGCGCGCACGCGCTTATAGTAACGACGGACGCTTGTCCTCACCACCGATAAGTGAGACCAAACCGTCCGGTACCGCGTCATTATGCATTATTTACTCCTACTTTGTCAATGTGTACTATGTACTGTATACCCGTTTTGGCCCTATTGTGCTACAGTTGATGGTAGGGCTATCTACTATGGAGAGGCGCGGCGGAGCGCTACGGGAGCGGTCGCGCCAACAAAGGACAATGTATATGGCGGAGGATGTGGAGCGGACCGGGCGGCAGGACATGTGCGGCGAGCCGCATCGCGCCCTACGCGCGGACGCGGCGCGCAACCGCGCGCGCATCATGGAGGCGGCCTGGCGCTTGCTCTCTCACTACGAACTCGTCGACCTGAGCATGGAGCAGGTGGCGCGCGAGGCCGATATCGGCAAGGGCACCCTGTATCGTCACTACCCCACCAAAGAGAGCTTGCTCGAAGCGCTCGTCGGCGACGGCGCCGGCCGCATCGTCGCCGGCATGCAGGAGCGCATCCCGCCCGAGGCCGACGCGCTCACCAAGCTGCGCACGGTCGTCGCGGTCTGCTACGACGTCTACGAAACAAGCCGCATCAGCGTCGACCTGTTGTTGAGCGCGTGGCGCTTCTCCGAGCGTTGCACGCCGCCCGAAAAATGGCGGGAACATCCCATGACGCTCACCATCGCGCGCGTGCGCTCCATCCTCGAGCAGGGCGTGCGCGAGGGCCTGTTCCGTCCGCTCGACCTCGACTACACCGCCGCGGCCGTCTTCTCCCTCATCAGCCCGGTCGCCTTCGCCAAACAGCGCGAGCGCCTGGGCTACAGCCGCCCCGAGATCGAAGAGCGCGTGGTCGACCTCATGACGCACGCCCTGCGCGCGTAGGCGACGGGCGGGGGGCGACGGGCGACAGTAAGGCCCGTCCGTCGTCGTTAATTGGTCACACTATGCAAAGGTTGACCGCGACGCATGTCATGTAAGGCAAGTAGCTACGCTTGTCAATCACGACCTACCGTCGCCCGTCGCCCCCCGCCCGTCGCCCGATCACGGCGTACAGCGGGTCGCCGCGCCAGCTACCGCGACGGGCCGTGCGCGCCTCGACGTCCGTCCAGGCGCCGGCGTCGTCAAAGTAGCGCCGCACGAGCGCGATATGGCCCTCGTCGTCGAGCGCCTGCCAGATCGCCACGGCTTTGGTAGGGAAGCAGCGGTTGGAGAAGGTCACTACCAAGGGCGCGCCGGGGCGCAGGATGCGCGCGGCCTCACGGAACACCGCGACCGGCCGCGTCAGGTACTGGACCGAGACACACAAGCCGGCGCCGTCGAATGAATCTTCGTCGAAGGGCAGCGTTGGATCGGCGTTGAGGTTATGGGCGAGGCGCTCGGTCAGGCGCGGGTTAGCCTCCAACTCGGCCCTATTCATGCCCTGCCCCACCACCCTACCGTAGTGGACCTCCGGCGGCAAGTGACTGACCCAGCTGCTCATCAGGTCGATGATGTCGCCGCCAGGCGGAAAGAGCTCACGGTAGAGGCCGGTGACGGCGGCGATGGCCCCCTCGTCGATGTGCGTCACCAGCCGCGGCTGGACGTAGAAGTCCTCGTCAGGCGATTCATCGTAGCGCTCAAAGCCGTTCTCCGGCAGGTCGGTCAGGCCGCTAACCATAGCCACTCTCTCCATTGTCCACTGTCGCTATCCATGCAATCTGCTGTGTCACGCAGGGTCTGTGAATTGTCCTGGGAGCGCGGGCGGCGGACGCCGGGACGGGCGAGACGCCCGCGCTCCCAGCGGTACCCGTCGACTTTTCACAGACCCTGGTCACGCTATAGTGTGCCAGTCTTTGGGGCTGTTGTCGTACACTACTGATAGAAGCAAGGGCGCCGCGAAACGCTGCCCGATTGGCATAGGGGCCGCGCGATGGGTCGTCGCGGCAAGCAGGGAGGGCGTCATGGTTACGCGAACGGAAGATGTCGACAAGTTAATCGCGGAGTATATCGAGCCGAACCCTTACAAGCCGGGCGTAGGCCACGCGCGTATCATCGGGGTAGGGGTCTCGGTGTGGGCGTTCATGTCGCATTTCCATGCCGTCGGCGACAACCTGATGCAAGCCGCCAACGACTATGACGTATCCCAGGAAGCAGCCGAAGCGGCGCTTTGCTACTACCGGCGGCATAAGACCCATATCGACGCGCGAATCGCCGACTCCGCCGCTTTTTTTACGTCGGACACAGACGCGATTAGTGGCTGAACGGTTATATCCGTGTCCAGGTTTTACACTGATGAAGATATCCCTTCACTGCTCATACGGCTTCTTTGGGCCAGCAATCTACAACATAATGTAGTAACGACAAGGGACCTTAACAGACAGGGTGACAACGATGTCGCCCAATTGCTCACGGCGACCCAGCAACAGCGGATTATGCTCACTCATAACGCGCGCGACTTCCTCTTGTTGCATACCGCGTGGCATCGTTGGTCTCAACTCTGGAATGTGTCCCCACAGCCCAAACACGCGGGTATCGTGGCCATCCCCCAACAGCGGGATTATCCGTTTCCAGACATGGTCGATGAACTGGAACGGCTGATTAGTGGCAGCAGATTGATCGCCAACGAGATGTACCGATGGCATCGGAACCCCGATGGATGGACGTGGGAGCGATGGCGCGTCGACCGTAACCAATGGGAACCCCGTCCATAGGCGTACTGCAGACCTGTTTGACGGGATGCCGCGTAGGCCGCACCATAGATGTGTAGCCGTTTAACGACGCACACGCGTTATATACGTTAGACGCGCTTTCCTTGTATGCGCGTTCATGCGCGTGTAGACGCGGCGACGTTCTCTGGAAGGCGAGGCCCACGACGATGGCGGCGACGCTCCCGTTCGATTCGGCGTTTTTGCGCAAGCTCGAGTTGCTCGCGGTGGCGAGCCGGCGCGCCCTGCCGGGGACCGGCGCGGGGCTGCGCCGCTCTGTCGCGGCCGGCTCCTCGGTCGAGTTCGCCGACTTCCGCACCTACGCCCCCGGCGACGACTTCCGGCGCGTCGATTGGAACGCCTACGCCCGCCTGGGCAAGCTCTTCCTGCGCATCTACGTGGCCGAGGAGAACGCCACGGTCAGCCTCTTCCTCGATTGCTCCGGCTCGATGGCCGGCGGCGAGCCCCCCCACGCCAAGGGCGACTTCGCGCGCCGCCTCGCCACCGCGCTGGCCTACATCGCGCTGACCGGCTACGACCGCGTGGCCGTCGGCGCCTGCCGCGCGCGCTTCGACAACTACCTGCCGCCCGTCGCCGGCCGCGCCGCCGCCGGCCGCGTGTGGTCCTTTTTGCAAAACCAACCGCTGGAGGGCGTCACCGACCTCGGACGCGCCCTGCAGGGCTACGCGCCGCACACGCGCGGCCCCGGCATCTCCATCGTCATCTCCGACCTCCTGACTCCCTCGGACTGGAAGGCGGGGCTGCGCGCCCTGCGCGGGCTGCGTCAGGAGTTGACCCTGGTGCAAGTGCTCGCCCCCGAGGAGTTGGAGCCGTCGCTGCGCGGCGACTTCACGCTGATCGACGGCGAGACGGGCGAGCGGCGCGAGGTCACCGTCACCGCCGCTACGCTCAAGCGCTACCACGCGCGCCTCGCCGCGTACACGGCTGAGATCGCCGAGTTCTGCGGCCGCAACGGCATCGCCTACCTGCAGGTCTCCAGCGATACGAGCCTGGAAGACGTCGTGCTGCGCTTGCTGCGCCGTGAGGGGGTGCTTTCATGAACGGCATAGGCAAAGGGAAGAGGGCGCTCTCATGAACCTACTCGCGCCGGCCGCGCTGGGCCTGGGCCTGCTGGCCATCCCCATCGTGGCCATGTACATCCTCAAGATGCGCCGGCCGCCGCGCGCGGTACCGAGCACCTTTCTGTGGGAGCAGGTCCTCGACGACGCGCAGGCCAACGCGCCGTGGCAGCGCCTGCGCCGCAACCTGCTGCTGCTGTTGCAGTTGCTGGCCCTCGCCGCGCTGGTGCTGGCGCTGGCGCGCCCCTACACGCTGCGCGCGGCGGCCGCGCAGGGCGACGTGGTGGCCGTGCTCGACGCCTCGTACCTGACGCGCGCGACCGATGTCGCGCCCAACCGCTTCGCCGCGGCTAAGCGCCGTGTGGGCGCGCTCATCGACGGGCTGGGGCCGGACCGCGTGATGAGCATCGTGCTGATGGCGCGCCGTCCGCGCGTGCTGATCGCGCAGAGCGCCGACCACGCGGCGCTGCACGCCGCGCTCGACGGCGCCGCCCCCACCTACGAGACACCCGACCCCGCGGCCGCCCTCGGCGTGGCCTCGGCGCTGGCGCGCACCAGTCACAGCAGCGTCTTCGTCTACATGGCAACGGGCGACCCGGCCGTCGCGGTCCCGGACGCGCTGCGCGGCGTGACGACGGTCCAATCCGTCGGCGGACCCTTGCGCGACCTCGGCGTGGCGGCCCTTGCCGCCGCGCGCGCGGCGGACGGCACGATCAGCGTACTCGCGCGCGTCGCCAACTATGGCGCGCGCGCGGCCACGCTCGACCTGCGCCTCGACGCCACGACCGATAGTGGGGTGGCCCCCGCCTGGCAGCAGGTCGACCTGCGTCCGCTCACGCTCGCGCCCGGCGCCTCGACCGTCATCACGCGCGCGCTCCTACCCGCCACTACGACGGCGGTGCGCGCGCGCCTCGCCAGTGGGGACGACCTGGCGGCCGACGACGTGGCCTGGGCGTCCGTCCCCGTCGCGCCGTCGCGCCGCGTGCTGCTGGTCACACCGGGCGACATCTACCTGTCGGGCGCGTTCGGCATCCTGCCTGGCGTGCGTGTGGATGAAGTCACGCCCGACGCCTACACCGCGGCGCGGGCGCGCTGCGTCGACGTCGCGATCTTCGAGCACACACTGCCCGCGACGCTGCCCCCGGCCCCCGTGCCGATCTTCGCCGTGTATCCGCCCACGACACCCGTGACGCCGACGACGCCCGTCACAGCGACCGCGTCCGCGACAAACACCACGGCTATCCTTGCGGGCGCGTCGCTCGGCCTCACCGTGGAAGGCGCGACATCGGCCAACGGCCTGCAGGCCGGCGACGACCCCTACCGGCTGCTACAAGACGTCACACTGAGCGGCGTCGCGGTCGGCAGCGTCAGGCCCCTAGTGACGCCGCCGTGGGGCTACGCCGTGCTGCGAACCAACGGCGCCAACGGGCTGCCCGTGCTGGTAGCGGGGCAGAACGGGGCGCGGCGCGAGGCCGTGCTGGGGTTCGAGCCATCCGACAGCACCTGGGGCGGCTCGGTCGGCTTCCCCATCGCCATGCAGAACCTGCTCGACTGGCTGGCGCCGTCCACGGCCGCGGCCACTGGCATCTACCGGCCTGGCGACACCGTCGCGCTGCCCACGCCGGCGTGCGCGAACGGCGCGACCGTGACCGGCCCGAGCGGCGCCAAAACCCCGGTTACCCTAACGACGAGCAACGGCTCTAGCAGCGGCGCGGTCGCCGCGGCGGACGCGACGGGCGCGCCGCTCTTCACCGACACAGGGGCGCCGGGCCTCTACAGCATAGAGCAGACGGTACCCGGCGGCGCGCGGCGTACCCTCTTCGCCGTCAACCTCTTCCCGCTCCCACCGGCGTCGAACGCACCGGCCGCGACAGGCAGCGGAAGTAGCGGGAGCAGCGCGCCGGCAGCGTCTAGTAAGCAGGCGCGGGTCCCGGTGGAGTGGGCGCCGCTGGCCGCCGCGCTGGCCCTGCTCGCGCTCTGCTACGAGTGGTTCGTCGCCGCGCGCCGGCGTTAGTCGTCTTTGTTCCCCAAAATTTGATTACCGCGCGATTGAGTTTGTCGCCTTACCCTTACCCCTCTACGTGGATCGTCCGCTCCCGCCTTAGATGTGCGCTTTCACGATCATGCGGAGCGACTGTTTTTCTCCACGTAGTCACGGAGAACCTGATTAATGCGCGTTTGATACTTGTCGCCGCCCGCCGAGCGTGCCTTGAACCACGCCACGACGTCGGCGTCGAGACGCAGGGTGAGTTGCTTCTTGAGCGGCCGATAGAAGAGCCCACGGCGCGCATCGCTCCAGTCGGTCACCTCTGGCATGTCCCCAAGGTCAATATCCGCGTCAGAGAGTGCGGCAAGAGCGTCGACATCTGCCTGCTGTGCAGGGGGCAGCCCTTTAGAAGTCTCCATCTTCATACGCCTTTCTTTCCTGTGTTGTGGCCTTGCGCGCACTGATGATACGTCCCACTCCATGGTCGGCCTCGGGCCATGTGTGGACCACGAAGACCACAACGCTCCCAATCATCCCCATCGTTTGCCACCGCTTTTCCAGAGGATAGGGATCGCGCCGGGATAATGACAACGGATCGCCGAACACGATCTGCGCTGTCTCAAACGTCAGCCCATGTCGCCGTTTATTGACCCGGTTTTTCTCGTCGTCCCACGTCCAGATCATCGGCTCACCGTCAAGGGGTATTTACATTATTGTAACTACAAGAATGTAAGTTGCCAAGCTGGATATTCGTCTCATCAACGGCCCACCGGACGCCGGCACGATGGACGGCGCCCCTACCAACGGTAGAGGGGTGTGGCCCGAAGTCGGCGCGGTAGTAGTCTTCAGTGCATGTGCCGGGCGGGATCAACGCGTCGACGCGCTCCTTGTCTGTCACGCGCGTCCTGCAGGGGGAGGGCTCAGGCACGGCGCCCAGGCGCTCCCGCGCGGTATAACGTGACGCTCAACAGCGGTATGTCCCCCTGCGCGTCTTTCTCCGTATGTATTAGTGTTGGACGATCATGCAGGAGAGTGGGGCGAGAGAATTTCACGTCGCGGTACGTCGATCCTATCACCTTCCATCTCGCGCTCGCCACGCCCATTGAGGACGCGGCGCCCCCAACCGCTACCGTCGCCGCCACCAGCACCGTCGTAGTGTTACCAACCGCGGCGCCAACGTCGACGGTGGCGAGTACGCCAGCCATGACCCCGACCGCTATGCCAACCACGGTGCTGATCGGCGCCCCATGCCGCCTGGCGCCAGCACCACGACACCAACCACGACCGCGACCACCATGCCGACCACGACGGTCACGGCAACGCCGGTCAACACGGCCACGGCGATCGCGACCAACACGGCGACGCCGACGAGCACGTCCACGACCGTGCCGGCCGCGACAGGCACGCCGACCACACAGTCCTGAATCGTTGAGAGGACACGAGGTGGCACGGAGGCGTCTTTGCGTCATCGGCCTCGACGCCTCCACGCCACATCGCCTGTCCCGCCGATGTCGCTGTCGGCGATGACGGCCACGGAACATCGAACGCCCTAACGGTGGACACATGCGCGCTCACCGTCTACGCGTCGACGACGAGCGGTTACTCTCACACCTCTATTCGCGTCCAGGGCCTTGAGGGCAATGGGCTGGGCGTCGTGAAGGCAATCGGAGCGTCCGCGGTGACAAGCGCCCCTCTCCCCTACTCATGCGGCGTGACGTACCGCGGCATCATTCAGACGGTCCATTCCGACGGGACGCACGGCGTCGGACGTACGGCGCCCTATAAAGCGTGCGCGGGCACACCGTGGGCCTCCATCCGCTGGCCGCCGTGCTGGCCCTGCTCGCGCCCTGCTACGAGTGGTTCGTTGCCGCCCGCCGGCGCTAGTCACCTGAAGCGGCATTCCCGGCAGCCGGCCTACCCACAGGAATAACCCACAGGAATACATTCCTGTGGGTTATTCCTGTGATCCTGTGTGGTCATGGGCGCATGCCGGGCGTATCATCGAAGTATGCCCAGCCGGTGACTGACGGCCGCAGCCATTGGGTGAGCAGACGGTACGAAGAAGCCGATGACTTTTGATCGGCATCAACGATAACGATGGGGGAAATCTGATGAAGCGTCAAGTTATCTCAGCAGCAGCAGTCGCGGCACTCGCGTTGGTCTTACCTGCTACTGGGCGAGCCCACGCGGCTACCATCCGCCCTGATACCCCTGGGTGCAATCCCAGCGTGTCTATCTCCCCAGGAGGCCAAGTAGCGTCTCCGAACACGCAAGCACAGTGGAGCGTTTCATGGGATTGCCAGACGTATAATGCCACTCCTTATGATTCGTTCTCCTTCACCATTTCCTATGGAGACGGCAGCAGCGAGCCCTACCAATGCAACGTTGTCTGCAACAGAGGATCCACTGGGCGCGCTCACGCCTATTCCGCCGATGGTAACTACACGGTGACTGTCAGCGCGGATGGGGATAATGGTCCTTCAAGCACGTCAACCACGGTTATCGTTTATTCAAATGGTTATAGGCGTGCTACCGCAGCTTCTACAATGTAGAGCCTCGGAAACGGTGGGTAGTCATTCCCGCTAGACGTGATGGAGATAGGCAAAAAAGGACGGGTTGCTGGCGGCAACGCCACTCTGCGGTCCAGCACGGCCGGCATAATGCCGGCCATGCTAGTTATGCTTGAACAAAGCTACTTCCACCGTGTAGAGGGCACAAGGTAGAGACATCGTAAGAGGAGTTGAATGGGCAAGGTACAATGTGCGCAAAATGACATGCTACTGCAAGCGACAGCATCCACATATCAGACAGGTAGGGCTGGGACCGCATTGCGCAGGGGTAGCGCCATAGGGGTCCTTGTGCTCTTTGTGCTCCTCGGTATCCTACTCCTACGCGGACGGGGCGCGGTCGCCAGCGTCCGGACAGTCGCGCTGGGCCAGCCGACGCGGGGGCAGACCGTCGCCTCCCTCGGCATCGATCCCCGGACCGGCCATGCCGTCGTTGTCACCAATAGCTCGGGAAACGGGGCTAATTTCGTGAGTACCGTTGATGTAGCGACCGGGACGCTCTTGAAGACTAGCGCTGTCGGCCCTGGGCTCACCGCTGTATCGCCCGCGACGCGTCGTGGTCTCATCTTTATCTCAACATCAGGGCTTGGCGGTGACGGTCGCGTCACCCTTGTGCGGTCGCGCGCTGGCACAGTCGATCGGACCGTGGCGCTGCCGCAGGACCCAGGCGCGATCGCGATCGACGAACAGATCGATCGCGCGTTCGTCGTGGGCGTTAATGGGACGGCGCTGAACGTCTTGGATGCACGAACGGGAGCGATGCTACGGACGGTCACCGTCGGGAAGAATGGCAATGTGGGAACGAGCCCGCAGCGTGTCGCGGTCGACACCCGGACGGGGCGAGTCTTCGTCGTGAACAGCAACGACAATACCGTGAGCGTCCTCGATGCGCGGACCGGGCGGCTTCTGCGTAATATTCCCGTCGGAGCTTTCCCCATCTCCGTCGCGGTCGACGAGCGGACGAGCCGGGCGTTCGTGCTCACTATCATGAGCCGCACTATAAGCGTGATCGACACGGCGACGGGCCGCATTGTACGGACGGAACCTCTCGCCGCGCCCGCCGCCACTCTCGCCATTGACCCCCAGCGGTCGCTCGTTTTTGTCCCCCTACTGTCGCCCCCCTTCTCCGGCGCCGGCAGCCATGTCGAGGTGCTAGACGCGCGCAGCGGGCGCATGGTCCGCATGCTCGCGGTCGAAGGGACGGCGACGGCGATAGGCGTCGATGGGCGTCACGGCCGCCTCTTTGTCGCCATAGCGGCGCCGGAAGATCGGCGAAGAAATCTCACAGGACCCACGCGGGTTAGTATCTTCGACACGCAGCGGGGCGCTGTTATTCAGACGGTCCCTGTCGTGGCGGACCCGTTCGCCGTCGCGGTCGACGAGCGCACGGGGTATGCGCTGGTCGCGAGCACAGGGTCCGCCAGCGCGCCGGGCGATAGCTGGGGATGGGTACCGGCGTGGCTGCGCGGCCGTCTACCATTTCTCGGCTCCAAAAAAGCCTACACCGCGCCGCCGGCTACCGTGAGCGTCATCGCCCCTACCCAGTAGGGGAGCGGCGTCCGGCAAGCAAGCGCGGGTCCCGGTGGAGTGGGCGCCGCTGGCCGCCGCGCTGGCATTGCGCGCGCTCTGCTACGAGTGGTTCATCGCCGCGCGCCGGCGCTAATGAGTGGACTGGAGGAGGCGCCGTTTAGAGGACGGTGAAGTACGTGTCGTTTGGCCCTTCGGGGAGCAGCCGCAAGCGTTGGTTGTGCAGGTCGAGTTCGATGCCCAGCGCCTCCAGTGGGATCACACCGAGCAAGGTGGGCCTACCGCTATCACGTTCGAGGCAGTCGAAGGTCCCGCTCCGTCCCTCGACGGTGACCTCGGCGTCCCTGAACAAGTGCGCGGTCCTCTGTCCGTCCGCGGTCGAGATGGAGACCACTCTCCGGAGGCGCAGTCCCAGGTGTGCGATGATAGCAGCCGGCAGGCACAGTGTGGTCGCCCCCGAGTCGACGAGCGCATCGTCGAGCGCGACGGAGCGAACGGCCTGTGGGCTGATCTCGCCGCTCTCTGCCCGCGCTTGATCGAGGACGTTGACCACGGTGAGCCGCGTTACGACTTTGCCCATGGCTGTTGGGGTAGGGAGAGAGGAGGTAGACATGATAGTGTCTCCGTTTGATAGAACGACATGCCGTCAGTATATAAGAAACGGTAGGCGCGCCGCCGGGCAACGCTCTATCTCGACCATTGGCGTCGGTAGCGCTAACGTAACCCGAAACTGGCGTCAGGGCGTATACTTCATGGATGAGCATTGTTCGTAGGTTGAGGCCGCTGGCCGCATAGCCGCATAGAGGGGGTGACAAATATGACCATAGATCGCCTGGCCGGGCTGCCCGACGACACGTCCGTGACGCCCAACCCGGCGCGCATGTACGACTACATCCTGGGCGGCAACCACAACACCGAGGCGGACCGCATCGCGGCCGAGCGCGCCCGTGCCATCTACCCGGACATGCCCCTCGTCTTCCGCGCCAACCGCGCCTTTTTGCGCCGCGCCGTCCTGTACCTGATCGATCAAGGCATCGACCAGTTCCTCGATGTCGGCTCGGGCATCCCCACCATCGGCAACGTCCACGAGATCGCGCAGCACGCCAACGAGGACGCGCGCGTCGTCTACGTCGACGTCGACCCCGTCGCGACGGCGCTCAGCGCAGCGGTCCTGCGGGACAACGCGCAGGCCACGGTGATCCAGGCCGACGCGCGCGACCCCGCGTCCATCTTGAGCCACCCCGAAACGCGGCGCCTGCTCGACCTCGACCGCCCGGTCGCGTTGCTGCTGGTGTCGATGCTCCTCTTCGTGCCCGACGACGCGGAGGCGACGGAGCTGGTGCGCATGTTCCGCGCCGCGCTCGCGCCGGGCAGCTATCTGGCCCTCTCCCACCCCGTTTCCGAGGCGGTCACGCCCGAGGTGGTGGCGCGGAGCGAGGCGATCTACGCGCGCACCGACCGTCCCGCCCGCCCCCGCCCCCGCGCGCAGGTCGAGGACTTCTTCGCGGGCTTCACGGTGGTCGATCCGGGCCTCATCTGGCTGCCCTTATGGCGCCCCGAGGACATCGACGACTTCGGCGACCTACTGCTGTCCGAGCCGCGACGGTCGGCCATGATGGGCGGCGTCGGGCGCAAGGCGTAGCACCCGCCTGCGCTTAAAAGCGCATGGCAGGGGTCGGACCTTGCAAGGTCGGCCTGGTTGTCGAGCATACGCGGATCCTTCGAGTCCGTCCACGCCATAGCCCCTGGGAACCAACACAGCCCGCGCCCCTATCGGCGCCTATGATTCACAAACCCTGCCTCCGGTCACACCTCCGCCGCGATCACCTGGTCGAGCGGCGTTTCCCGACCAGCCGCCCACGCCGCGCGGAAGCGCTCGTCGCCCAGCGCGGCGCGGAGCGCGGCCAGGACCCTATCCTGGTGGGGGCGCTCGACGGGAGGCAGGGGCGTCGCGTGCTCCGCGCGCAGGGCCTCGGCACGCCCATAGAGTTGGGCCGCTTGCTCGGCCCGGCCTTGTGCCCAACAGGTCGCCGCGACGCCCTCCAGGCACGCGGCGAGGCCGGTATGGTCGCCGCTGTCCCGTAGCAGATCCAGGCTCTCGGCGCCTAGCGCCGCCGCCCGCTCCGTGTCGCCCCGGTCGCGCGCGATGGCCGCGAGCGTGCGCAGCGTCGCGGCAAGGCCCCGCCGGTCCCCCAATTCGCGCCGTACGTCCAGACTCTGGCCGGCCAACTCCGCCGCCCGGTCGGCGTCGCCCCGATCGCGCGCGACTATCGCCAGGTTGTTCAAGGTGTCGGCGACGCCGGGCGTGCCGCGCACCTCCCGGAACAGGGCCAAGGCCTCCTCGTGCAGGGCATACGCCTCCTCGAGCCGGCCCTGCTCGCGCGCCGCGACGCCCAAGCCGTTGAGCGCGTGGGCGACACCCCAGCTGTCCCCCAGCGCGCTTGAGCGCCAGGCTCTCGTGGAGCAACTCGCGGGCGCGCTCGTAGGCGCCGTGCAGGCGCGCGACAATGCCCAGGGTGCTCAACGCGTTGGCCGCGCCCCAGCAGTCCCCCATCTCCCGGCGCAAGGCCAGGCTCTCGCCGGCCAGGGTCTCCGCGCGGGCGTCGTCGCCCTGGTCGAGCGCGACCAAGCCCATCCGGCCCAGGACGGCGGCGCGGCCCCCGCGATCGCCCGCCGCCTCGTACAGGGGCAGCGCCCGCTCAAGGAGCGTCACCGCCCGCGCGTAGTCATTCTGCCCGTAGGCCAGGATCGCGGCCCCGTCGCAGGCCAGGGCGTGCGCGCCCGTCGGCACAGTGGGGCCATCCGTCGTCGCGGCGGCCGTCAGCGCCCGCTCCAGCCAGGCGCGTCCCTCGGTCAGGTAGCCGCGCACGGACCAGAAATACCACAGCGCGCCGGCCAGCCGCAGCCCACGCGCGACGTCTTGCGCTTCCCAGGCCCATTGGAGGGCGGCCCGGAGGTTGTCGTACTCCCGCTCGACCCGCGCGAACCAGGCGGCCTGCTCCGGCCCGACGAGCGCGCCGGCCGCCTCCTCGGCGAAGGTCAGGTAATGGTCCGCGTGCGCCCGTCGCATCCACGCCTCTTCACCGGCCGCGCGCAACCTGTTCAACGCGTACGCGCGCGCCGTGGCGAGCATGTGTAGGCGCGACACGGCTTCACCTCCATCTTCGGCCTCGTCGGACTCGACGGGAGAGAGCAGGCTGCCGTCCACCAGCGCCTCGATCGCCGCGGCGACGTCGTCCGGCGCCAGCGGGGCCGCGGGCTCGCCTGCCGCGACGGCGCAGGCGGCGACGGCCACATCCGTCGAGAAGTCGCCCGCGCAGACGGCGAGGCGCCGGAACGTGGTTTGCGCCGCCGGGTCGAGCAGGTCGTGGCTCCAGTCCAGCGCGGCGCGTAGCGCGCGCTGGCGAGGCGGCAGGTCGCGCGGACCGTTGACCAGCACGTCCTGGCGCCGCTCCAGCCCCGCCAGCAGGGCGGTCAGGGACAGCATCCGGGTGCGCGCGGCGGCCAACTCGATGGCGAGCGGCAGGCCGTCCAGGTGCTGGCAGATCGCGGCGACGAGGGCGGCGCTGTCGGGCGTGAGCGCGAAGCCGGGCTTGACGTCCTGGACGCGGCGGACGAAGAGCCGCACGGCGGCGTAGCGGTCGAGACTCTCGACGTCGGGCGGGTCGGCGGGGTGGGGCAGGGCCAGCGGCGGGACCGGGAAGGTCTGCTCGCCGCGCACGCCGAGCGCCGTCCGGCTGGTCACCAACGCGACGACGCCGGGGCAGGCCGCGCAGAGATCGACGACGAGCGGAGCCGCGGCGGCGATCTGCTCGAAGTTGTCGAGCAGGAGCAGCAGGCGCTTGTCGCGCAAGTACGCGATCAAGGCGCCCGGCAGCGGCAGTTCGCCGCCCTGATCCGCCCCGAGCGCCCGCGCGAGCGTCGCGGCGACGAGGCCGGCGTCGCGGATGTCGGCGAGGGAAACGAAGACCACGCCGTCGGGGAAGGCGTCGCGCACGGCCTCTACAGCGGCGAGGGCGAGGCGCGTCTTGCCGACACCAGGGGGGCCGACGAGGGTGAGCAGGCGCACGTCATCGCGGCGCAGCAGGTCCGTCACGGCGGCGGCCTCGCGCTCACGCCCGACAAGTTCGGTGAGCGGCACGGGCAGGTCAGTCGTCGGGAGAGCATCGGGTCGCGGGACGGACGGGGCGTGCAGTCCGGTGGAGAGGGCGGGGCCGGGAGTGTCGCGTGGGCTGCGCCGTCGTGGGACGGCTCTCCCGAACGTGGCGCGCTGCTGTCCCTTGAGATCCAAGGCGTCCGCGATGCGCGTGAGCGTCTTGCGCTGTGGCGACTGGATAACTCCACGCTCCAGGTCGCTGACGACGCGCACGCTCAGGCCCGCCTTCTCCGCCAGCGCCTCCTGAGTGAGACCGGCATGCGAACGGTACTGCTTGAGCAGCGTCCTGAAGTCCGAGGGCTCGGTTGGGGCCATGACGGGCGTACCTTCTCGCCTTGCGGCGGTAGGCTAGTAGTCCGTCACCCGTCTTTTTGACAGTTGGCCGTTGAATAGGGCATCCTCTTACCAAGAGCCGTACGTGGACACCTGGGAGGAGGATACGTCGTGAATAAGAAGTATAGCGTGACCCTGACC
>JAABUO010002026.1_pt1 | contig 25232 bp, 29 predicted proteins | sample 5559291 | NCBI WGS metagenome assembly JAABUO01 (sample SAMN10711878, study PRJNA513372) | rock metagenome | isolation source: Antarctica rocks | place: Antarctica: Victoria Land, Finger Mt sud
AATGACGGGAGAAAATGAACTCACCAAATCATTGTCACCAGCCCATTGTCACCAGCCAAGGATGACTAGATTACGGCATCGGCCTTCGGAAACAACGATGCCAATGCCTGCCCAGACTATCACTATCATGGAAGTCCCCATTAATTGGAAATTCTCCCAGTAATGAACTTGTGCATGTGTTTCAGCATGGCGAGCGATTCTTCGCCACAGGGTACAATTTCAGAAGACGGCAACAAGAATCCCTTCTATTAGAATGGTGTCTTAATTACTTACGAAGTTGCCTGTGTCGCGAAGCTTTACCTGGTACACCCATTTAATGCCGAGCCGGTACATCCAGTCCACCGCACTTCCGGAATTGGCGTGTGCCGAACCATCTCTCTCAATATCGTCTCTATCTTCATCGCATGCAGACTTTACCTGGTACTTAAGACCATGAACTTTCCGGATCCCTTTTTCCAAACCAATCGCAAGTTCTTCAAGATTTTCCACATCTCGAGGTGAACTTTTGCAAGACCAAGCATATGGGTACAGTACTATTTGTGAGTGATGTAAAAGCGAAGCACATACTTTGTTGAGAATATGAGTGGATGTCAAAATAGCCGACAAGATTTGTGTGTTTGTCTTCTTTGAGCTTGAGAATATAGTCAGCGAGTGCCCGACTTTCCATGGCTTCGAACGGCTCCCGGCCAGAAAACGTTTCACTGCATGGATTTCCGTCAACTCCGTGCTGCCACTTGAAATCCCAAGATTTGTCAATATCTATACCTTGGCACAAGTCAAATCCCGTTGGTTGTCTGTTTTTCCTCCATAGACGATCAGATCCCCAAGTCTCCTTGTAACCATCCACGTTAACAACAGGGAAAAACGTCCAATCGACTTCCTTAACCATCTTTCGGATCTCTTTTTTATTCTGAGGGTTTGTGATGAGCGAGTTGGCAACAAACGCCACTGCGGCTACACTGATCCATTCGCGAGCATGCACAGCTCCATTGACAATTACGTGTTTCCTTGCGTGAGCTTTCCTTTTGCGTTCATGTTTGTGTTTTGCACCCACATGAAGTCCACTGATTTCGCGTCCCTCGAATGAAGTCCCAATAGTGACTTTCGAGACAATCTTGGGGTACGTTTGGACGAGCAGGTCCATCCATGCTTGAACATTCTCTAAAGGCTGGTACTCACTAAAAAAGGATTCGTTCATCAATGAACTCGTATCCATGTGTTCTAGATTTGGATACGTGTTCGCAATGGCAACTTTCAAATCTGGTATTTGAACCCTGCATTTATCATCGTCGTCTGTGTTCATTGCCAGCAGTAGCAGAGGGTATTCCGTTCTTTTGATGCGCACATCGGCATACCCATTTGAACGATCCCACACGTCCAGTGCAAAGGTTCTAATGGCCTCATCCACAGCTACTTTAGAAGATGCAGTATCATTAATTCTGACCACCATTTCATCGTCGTACTGGATGGTGCTTGGATATTGGTTCACCACTTGCTTAATTGACGCTGCAATGCATCGAGCAGCTTGTAAAACCAGCCACAGATGAGCCTTCCTCATGCTGGGCTATCGGCGTCTTCGCCGAAAATCCTGTTGTTTCCTTTGCGCTCGCTTATCATGCCTCGACATGGAAGTTTACGTCGTTCTATATTTATTTTGGACGACAAATCTCTTCACCATCTCGCAATGAAGTGACATGCGCTGGACCAAGAAAGCAAAGGAAGGCGGAGAAAGGGAACGGAGCGGTAGTAGTGGCACCGAGTCTTCTTCGCATAGTCAGCTCCGTCCGCAGTCTAGTCATGGCACGCTGGAGAGTCAATCTACTAATGCTAACTTGGCTAACGTGGGACTGAAGCCAGGTCAAAATGGCCCTTCTCAACCGGGATCACTGAAATTTATGCTGCATGAAGGAACCAAAGAGAATCGTATAATGGAAGATATACGGGAAACGAAGACATCATCCGATAAGACCCACCAACCATCTCTTGATGCCGAGTCAAATCGGAGCGCAACTTCATGTATTCTTCCAATTTACAACACAGGTAGACGGCTAGCTTTTGACGACCATCCCCGTATATCATCGGAACATAGGGATGGAAGGATATCGCCTAAGAGTCAAATATCGAGGGCACGTAACTCGGACAGCGCGAATCACACCTCGGCTGGATCGGGCTCTTCTTCTGTTGTCAGTAGTGAAGCAACCGGACTGGGGAGCATAACCTCTGGCTCATCAAGCGGCTGTTCAGCAGGTAAAGGTGGGAAGTCTTCCAAAGGGTTCTCTCTCGGAGTCTCCATGACACCAAAGTTTCTTACATCAGCACACTCAGAGAACAATATCCAGAATCACTCAGAGCTGTTAAAAAATGGAGCATTGAGTCCAAGTAGTCCGCCTTACCCACAACGACCAACATCAAACCTTACTCCTACTCTCGCCACTCTACCAAGGCGTACCAAATCTATTCGTTCTGTCAGGTCTTTCCGTTCAGCTGGAGATACTAGAGAACATTCACCCTTTCGTCTTTTAGCTGCGCGAAATAGGGCGAATTCTATTGAACCGGATCCTGAGAGAGAACCACGCAAGAGCAGTTTCTTGTCCTTACGATCACGGCGAGACAGTGATTCCATCTATTCATCCTCTTTATCTAATGGGCGTTCAAGCCGAAATGGAACTCCGATAGTCGCACGAAGTCCCGAAGAGGAATATTTCAATTTTATAATGCCGTCGATGTTATCAGACGAGAGTCCACGGGCATATTTATCCAGGATAATGAAGGAGGTCAAACAGTCTTCACTTGCTGGCATCCTCTCCAAACGGTATCAGTTTTAGGGGTTACAATTACTTATTATAGGAACGATGCATTCCATCAAGCGATTTTGAGAGAGTACTTAGCAACATTCGTCTTCGACTTTAACCCATTGGATATGGCCCTACGAAAATTACTTATGGAATGCAAACTACCAGCTGAGACGCAGCAGATTGATCGAGTGCTTGATGCTTTTGCTTTTCGATATCAAGAGTGTAATCCTACCGTCTTTAAGAAAGTCGAGGACACGTTTATCCTCGCGTTTTCTTTGATGATGTTGCACACAGATGCGTTCAATAAAAGCAATAAACACAAAATGACAAAAGCAGCATATGTCAAAAACACCCTCACGGAAGCGGTGTCAGCGGAAGTTCTCGAGTGCTTTTACGAAAATATCACTTATACACCTTTTATTCACTGTGATGAAGACACTCGTCCACGCGATAGGCATAAGTCTAAATCATCCTCCAGCTGGTTGTTTGGACTGAATATTAAAAACGATGTCTCTCCGATCAACAACCTCAAAACTCCCCTTGATCCTTACGTACTGATTATTGAGGTGAGTTTACCTTTTGCAATTTGCTGATAAAGAATCGACTTGATATTTTGCGACCCAGTTTGGAAGAAGTATTTATGTTGAAGAAACCACTTTCGTATCATGGAACAGGTGGAAGTTTTCACCTTCAAAAGTTAAGAAATATGTTTGGAACTTCTCCAGCCCTGCAAATAATTTCTGCCAAGTCTCGCCCGAACGCCTACCTTTCACCAATGATGGTTATGAATCCTATGGAGAGCCGGCCAGGGATTGTAGAGGTGAAAGTCTACAAAGTAGGGTTTTTATTGCGAAGGGAAGTTAAAAAGAACGGAAAAGGCTACAAACCATGGCGTCAGTATGGAGCGATTTTAACGGGATCGCAATTATTCTTTTCAAAGAATATTACTTGGGTTAGTGAGTTAATTCAACAACTCGACGAAAACGAGCGGGCTATAAAAAAGCCATCAAGACTCGCATTTAAACCTCCTGTCTCTCAACTTCACCATGATGATGTGGTATCTACTGTGGAGGCCATTGCATTAATGGACGGCTCTGGGAAGACAAACCGACACATGTTTGCTGTAGTGACAAGAGGAGGTATGCAGGAATGGTCCTGCGCAGAATCTGAAGACGAGATGAATGATTGGATTACGAAGATCAATTACGTCGCCGCCCTACGGGTGGCCGGCATTTTAAAATCTGGGATGTCAGATGAACTTCTTGAGTATACGAAGCGTCCGCGACCGTCGCAATCGTCATTAAAGCCGCCTGTCACATTAAGGAGGTCGTCCGACGAGGGCTGTAACAATGCTCTAATTGCATGTCAGAAGAAATTGGCCGCTTTAGACGAGCAGATTGGACTGCAGACAATACAGCTGGAGAAACATTTAAAAGATGCACGACAGCTGTCAACTTTGGCACCAATTTTATCTCGAACCAGGGAAATGATTGTACTTGCTGCCGGACAGTTATCTGCGAGGCTGAAATGGTCACGAATCGGCGTGGCTCGATTACGGTGTTATCGCGAAATTATATACGACGAAGTGGTGCAAATGGAGTCAGAATTGCTAAAAGATACTACATCAAAAACAAGTACAGCCCCTGAAGATAGCAATGCGATGGCAGGCCCGATGCCTTGGTTACCACCACTGGATTTCGAGACTAGCCAAATCCAGCCACAAAAAAGCCCTTCTCTGTCTTCACTCTTGTCTCTGACCCAATCAATGTCATTGGAAGTCGACGGGGAAACCAAAGTGGATGCACCGCCCAAAATCGAACGTATAAGTTCTCAAACAACCTTAAGTCCTACTATGGCGCTTAACAGAAAGCCGCTTCAACGTTCTTTGCGGGAAAGCAATATTCGCAAGGCGTCAGACCCTATGCCGTTTGCATCAGCCGAAGCTACTCGAGCACGAGAAGGATTGCATCGAAGCAGTGGAAGCTTCGTGATGCAAGGAAAGTTCAAGTGCTCAGTGGTTGATGTCAGTCCTGATCTCTCGACATCAAATAAGCATTATCGCTCAAGCTCCCGGGCCGACCAACCATCATCCTCACAAGACGATGGCGTTCGTCCAGGTAGTATTTGAGCATCATTGGAACTGCATATAAGGCGTACGAATAGGAAATGGAGGATGTTTGTTGTTGTTATAAACCAATAGCTTGTGAACCTGCCAGTTTGAGCTTTTTCCTTTCGTAAAAGAGATCCGTTCTGCTGGAGCCCAGGTTAATGATTTTCGGGCAACCATCTCGGTCCTTTTCCAGGAGAGTGCACTCTTTGCAGTAGTACGCATTTGAGATGCCTTGATTCCCACAAATAACACACTTCTCTGCAAATTTCCCGAATGCGCATTCATCGCAGATCTTTACGATTGTAGTCGGACGCACATAGCTGTCGCATATCGGGCATTTACCGTCGCAGGTTGTGCAAAGACGTCCGTACGTGATTCCAGGCTGTTTGCGACACAGAACGAGATCAGGGTGATGCTTACTCATCTTCAAGTTTTAGAAAAGATTAGATGGTGTCGATTTGCACTTCTTACGAAAACATGGAATGGCCAATAATATAGGCTCAGTGGCATCTGCAATTGAGAGGCCAAAGAGGAAACATGAAGAACGAGACAGGAACACAGAGCGGAAAGAGGGTCATGATATAAATAATAGGGCAACAAATGAGAAAAGAATCGACCGTTTCCGGGATCAGAGCGAACGGGATCGTGCGAAACGGATATTTGGGTCGCTTGTGGACACTCTCGAAGGCTTTCGGGAAGAGTCAACATCGTATAAAGCGCGGCAGAATGCAGAGCTGCGTGCTGCTGCGGACGAGAAAGGGAAACTCAAGCTGGAAAGAGTGGATTCAGAGATGGCTGTGTTGGCAGAGGAGCGGCAGCACGAAGAGACACATCGGCGCGAACAGCAGGCAGGGGAAGAGAAAAGGAAATCAAAAGCTTTGGCATTGCAGCATAACATGGAACTTGCACATTTCTTAAAGGTAGCCACGGGTACCGAAGAAAGGCCACTATATTATCTACCCAGAGTGCTGAGACCTGTTGAGGAGGATATCATTGCAGCACAGCTGAGGAATCTAGACGAGGATGTAGATATGATTGGATAAATCTCCTGCCCCATCCCACCATGACTTGTTGGCTCCCAAAACCCCACCACCAAAGCCGACTGTGACTGTCAATTTTCCACAAGCGAAATTCCCCCCATCGATCTTAGACAGCAACCAACACCTACGTCTGAGAGATGAGCAAGCGCACTAAGAAGGTTGGAGTGACGGGGAAGTATGGTGTGCGCTACGGTGCTTCATTAAGGAAGCAGGTGAAGAAGATGGAGACTACTCAGCATGCAAGGTATGTCTGTACGTTTTGCGGCAAAAACACCGTGAAGAGGGAGGCAGTAGGCATTTGGAAGTGCAGGGCATGCAATAAGACAACTGCTGGGGGAGCTTGGACTGTCAGCACAACTGCTGCCGCGACGGTACGGTCAACCATCCGAAGACTGAGAGACGTCGCGTCGCTTACCGCTTAGAAAGAATATAAACCTGTGTACAATGACGCTTGTGGCTGAACTCTCCTTCCCCCTTTGCGTGCACTGCACTTCCCTCTGTGGCTTGGTTGTGTGCCCAATTTCCTTTGTATTGCGTAGTGGCGAGAACCCCCACGTCGAACTACGTAATGGTGGACCGGATCACTACAGAGAAGGAATGCATAATCTGTTTAGAGTCTCTGGAAAAGCTCAACGCGCAAGAAGCAGACCCTGAACATCCTACAGCCGTGCTATCATGTAACCACTCTTTCCATGATGCCTGTTTGAAGTTTTGGCTTGACAGGTGCAGCTCGTGCCCACTATGCCGAACGGACATCAGCCTGGTGAAATTGGTATCTTCAAATGGTAGCGAGGAGATGTATCCCGTTACTTCAAAGGCTCAAGTAGCTGATTATGGTGAATTTTATGATGCAGAGAACGCTATGGATGAGGAGCTTTGGATCTGTCCCATATGCAATAGTGCCGAAAACGAGGACCTACTCTTGATGTGCGATGGCTGCGAGTCAGCTTGCTATCACACATTCTGCATAGGTCTTGGAGAGGTCCCTGAGGGTGAATGGTTCTGTCCTGGATGCGCAGGCATTTCCAATCCGACTACTGCTTCTCAGCCACGCTCAGGCCAGCGTCGAAGACGCAGATTGCGCCAGTCTTATAATCATGATGGATGGTCGGCTGCTTGGAGCCGTGTGTGGGATAGACTAAACTCTGATCTTCAGGAATACCAAAGCGAACTCAGTGATGCCAGCATTTCGCGTCGTGAAGAAGAGCTGCGAATATGGACCGAACGAATCATGGCGAACAGAAGGATAGCTTCCTCGAGTACAGACGTGCCCCAGTATTTGGATCGTGATGCTAGGCCAATTGAAATGCGAAGAGCCTGGTCTTCCTTTGAAAAGGCAAAACGGAGCCTTGAGAACACCAGTGCACATGCTTCGTTAGCCTCTGGAACATCCACACCAAAGACGCCAAAGACACCAAAAAGTCCTCGGCAGTCACGACCTCTAAAGAGACCAAGCACGAAAGATAAGGATCACTCCGACACGAAAAGGCAGAAAGTCTTGCCGACGTCGGGATCTAGAATTGACGCAACTCATTTCTTGCAGTCGATTAACAAAACCCCTATACGCGACAATCTAGATGCTCATCCTCTATCCGACTGCAAGACCGTTCCAATACCTGATCCACCGGCAGAGTGCTCGTCTGCCGATCTGAGAAGCCCACAGCAGCAAATTTCCCCCGACAGTACATCCCTCGTAAGCTCAACTACAAAAGCGACGATTCAAAAAGCCGTGCGAGAAGCGTTGCACCCCCACTACCGTGATGGAGTTATTAGCAAGGGAGATTTCACAGAAATCAATAAGCGAGTCTCTAGATCGTTGTATGCAGGTCAAGTGCTGTGCGATGACACATCAAATGAGGATTGGCGAAGAAAGGTAGAAGACAGTATACAAATGGAGATGAAGAATCTGAAGTAAGAAGCACTCAAACTCCCTTCATACTCGCCGCTATCCCTCAGTTCAGGCAAGGGGCTCAAACGACCTCCAGTGTTCATATGCAGCAAAATTAGTTTGCTGTACAAGGAGAGACTCTGGGCGATGCTGCGAAAGTGACAGCCTTGACATTCTAAGCGTGGTTCTTCAAGAGCACGAATGCCTTCTTGGTTCAAAATCACACATTTCAACCGTATGAAACACTGAGAACTACACTCAATATGGTGTGTTCGATTCGTATTGGTTGTTGCCTGTTGGCACTGCCCATGGGTCCTTATTGCATTAGGAATAGGGCAAAGATAATTATGGCTACGAGGGCGATTGTGTACATATGCAATTTTGCTACTGCCCAGGTAATTGACTTGTCTCGCTGCATTCAGACCTTAATGTCTACATAGTGAGCAATGAGTCTGATTCGATATGACTTCCTAAATATGCGACATACGTAGCTTTTTTAATGAATTGCAAATACGAGAGAAATGCTAGCTTCTTCACGCAAACACTCGCGGATGTTTGCGTGCGTGTGGGCTAGTATGCTGAGAAATCAACTGCTCGGCCAAAGGGAAATAAGGTGTGGCGTAAGATTTTGCATGTGACAGGCAATCCCATCACAACCACACGTTATCTCAGGATCTGTCTACAAAAGTATATACATGTAAACATGAGCTCTATCGACAGATTTGACGGAAAGAAAACGAGAGTGTTGAGGTCTACTTTCTTCGCGGAGCTTTAGGTCTTGCAAAAGTTGTCGTGTTCAGAGTCGGCGGTGGATGAATAATGTTGTCAACATCCCTGAAACTAATTTCTGACGGCATTTCAGCCTCCAAACGAACATCAATAGGCCTTCCAAGCTGCTCTTCAATGAAATTCATCAAAAAAGGCTTGTTTGCAGAATATACCATGCGCTCTTTCACGCTTGAGGTTGAAGGACATGTGTACAGGAAACCTTGGAGTGAGTAATTACTAATGAGCGAGCAAACCAAATTTTCTGTCTTCTTGCATCCCTACTGTAAATATCGAATAACGCGGGCAATGCGAAGGAATTGTATTGACGAACTCATTAAAGTCGCCAGTTTCTGTAGTACTATCAAGTTCTATCGATTCCCCTCGTATTTCAACCATGAGTTGAATGCATAAATGATGATCTGTGGTAGAAAATTTCCGAACAGCTTCCATGGCATCTTGTGACAGTGGAAGAGATATGCCACGGCCCATATGACTTCTGTTCCGATTCGAATGGTTCACCTCCAATACACCTGCATCTTCTGGAGTCGCGGAATCATCGTTTGAAGCCTTTGACCTAGACTTGATACTACTCTTGAACGAACTTAGATCGATTTCATCTTTCTCGCACCAAAATATAGTGGTCGAGACACGACTTCCAAGCTGCCGAGTCACGTTATTTCTGGAGGATGAGAAGAGCATCTTCTCTTTGACAGGGCTAGCATCCGGGACCCATAGTATAAATGCGATTGCCTGGGATTCCGCTTTGTAGAAGACGTACGCAGGCTCCCGATCATTCAATGTATTTCTCAATCCTACAAAATCATCTTCATCGGACCGTGCTTTTGGTAGGATGCCATCCTCCCTGACCTGGACCCGACTGTCGCTCTCAATGTTTGCAATGAGGAAGGATGCATTCTCCGCTTTTTCAAACTCTTGGAAACTTGAGAGAAAGGACTCTGAGGCTGCGTCTTGTTAGAAGGATGTCACTCGCAGCAATTTTACCTTGAATTCCGCTCGCCATTCCGGTGCTCCAGAGTCCTATTTGGTGCGAGGTGGGGGGGGGGGGGGGGGGGTGGAGCAGCTTCGGCAAGACATAAAGCCGGATTGGAAGGGTGTGTGTGCATGACCGGCGCTGCTTCTCTCCTTGCACTCTCAGAAGGTGAAGAGAGGACTAAGGTCTGGTCACCGAAGGCGCTGTGAATTGCAGGTGGCATTCAACATGGTTAAACGCGAACACGCTGCGCCTCTTATAATCCCACTGCACAGAAGATTGGAGACTGCTGCCATTCTTCTGTATACATGTTCCTTTGCGCTCCCTCTCGCCCTTTTCTTCAGCCTGTGTGCTATTCCTTTGTTCTGGCCTCCTCTCTTGGTCTACCTCGCCTACATCTCCTTTGACAAAAGCTTCAAAGATGGGACTACCTCTAAAAGGTGGAGTACTATGGAAGAATGCAAGCTCATTGAGCAGGTCTCATTGGATGAGAAATCTAATATTCTGGCACTATTTGAGAGGTTTGATAATCTGATGGCTGGAGTAACATGCAAAGACTATTTTCCAATTACCCTGCACAAAAAGGTAAACCTAGATCCTGCACAAGTGTATGTGTTTGGGTTTCATCCCCATGGGATTCTATCGTTCTCGGCTTTTGTCAATTTCGCAACAGAAGGTTTGCATAGAGGATTCCAAACGTGCTTACTTTTGCCACCGGCTTTTCTCATCTTTTCCCAGGCATAAACAACGCTCTTTTGACCATCTCCTCCAACTTCCGAGTCCCGTTTTATCGGGATTACATACTTGCCATGGGTCTTGCGTCCGTCTCAAAGCAATCTTGTTCGAGACTTTTAGAGAATGGCAACAGTATCACGATTATCGTGGGTGGCGCCCAAGGTGATCTACTCCAGGCCGTGTGACTAATATTAGAGTCGCTTGCTGCCAGACCAAATTCGATACACCTCGTCTTAAAAAAGAGGAAAGGATTTATAAAAATGGCCATTACTCACGGTGCTTATCTTGTCCCAGTACTATCTATCGGAGAAAATGGTAGGAATTCATTAGAAGCCCTTGTCTCACTGTCTACAGACCTGTATGAACAAGTCCACAACGAAGCGTCCTCTAAGTTGTACTCATTTCAGCAGCACGTGAAAGATATCTTGGGATTCACATTACCATTATTTCATGCACGGTTCGTGGTCAATGCCTATTGAATGAATATAGAACTAATCAATTCTAGTGGAGTGTTCAACTATGATGCAGGTTTACTTCCCTATCGCAGAGAAGTGCATACGTTCGTCGGCAGACCTATTCCAGTGAAAAAGAATGCATCTCCCTCGCCTGCTGAGATTGAAGGATTGCAACGCAAGTATATTGCGGAGCTTTTGAGCCTTTGGGACGGCGTCAAAGGCACCTATGGTGCTCATTACAAGGAGTTAAAAATCATCGAGTGAAGCAATTGCGACTTCTCGTGGCGCTACCTTTTTGCGGTAGTGCTTGATTTCATTTCTCCATACTTTCCCCTCTCCAAGGTTGTGTCATAAGCCCTTATCAATTTGGCCTGGCCTTCGTCTGCTTGTGAAAATGCAAAACCCCGTTGCTTCCGCATTCTTTGTGTCTGGCGTACCTTTCGAATCGCCTTTTGAAACTGCTCCATTCGAGGGCGATAATCCGCTATATTATACTTTTGAATTTCTTGCACATGATGGTAGGGCTTCGGGAAATACATTCGTTTGGCGCTGATAATTAGTAGCTTTCAGGTTAAACTTCTTACTATTTCCAAGTGAAGTCTCTTATCAGACAAATAGCAGGTAGAAGCAAAACAGTGGCCCAGAAAACAGCTGTCGGGAATAAGTGAGGTATGACGCCCAAGAACTCAGTCGAAAAGTTCAGTTTCGGAGCTACAGTTGCGTAAATAGCAATAAAGCCTAGCCAGAAGATAAAACTTCCTGGAATTGCTATGACTGTAAATTTCGTCCAGAGGCTGCTTTTTAGTACGAACTTATTTGTCCACTTACTTTGTGACCAGTCCGGCCTTTCCCAGTACCGTAAGGAGCGCAGCTGTGTACAGAGCGGTACCCCATACCCAATGGCCCGCAGTCTCTCCCCCAGGTAGTGGTCCATCATACCAATAAATCCATGTCGAGCCCAGGTACAAGAGAAGAGAATGATAGAATCCGTTGATGATCCAACACCAAAAGTTACGTTTGTTGAACTACAATGTTAATTCAACCAGGCCACCTGCTTACAAAAACACCTTTCTGGCCTAATTGATACAACTGGGGGTATCGATCCAGAAGTCGAGCATTTATAAGTTGATCAGATATTCCGAGCACAAAAGGAGGCAACACAGTAAAGAAAACATTATAGTAGGATATTGTCCAGGACTCAAAAATCACTTGCCCAGAGAATCCGTTCTGAAAGACATACTGAAAATTAGTTCATTTGTCTAAAGTTGTGTTTACCCAAAATTGGGTCATCAACAATGCAATATTTTTGTAAAAAGAGTAGAGTATCACTTTGCTGAGCCTTTGATAACTCCAAGCCCCATGCACTAACAAAAGTTTTCGGAGATAGCGAAATTGCCCAATTGAGACATCTGCGCTTCTGGCAGCTTGTAAACCTTCCATGCCGCTTATACCAACACCAACATGGGCTGCTTGAATCATGCTAACATCATTTGCGCCATCACCGACGGCCAACAACAATGTCTTCAAATTTCGCTTCACTAATTTGACGACGAGTGCTTTCTGTAATGGAGAGACGCGACAACATATGACAGCCTTACATTTGACAGCCAAAGACAAGAAAGTCTGTTCAAGATCTGTTTCAAGGGCATAATCGAGGGATTTGCCATCGATCACCATAGCTAGAGTCTTACATGTTAGCAAAAGATTGAAGCTGTATTACCTCAAATTCTGCCGCCAAGTCAGCCCTTTGGTCCTCAATGATTCTCAGCTTTTGAGTTAGGAATAGCCTTGTTGCTTCCTTGCTGGTCTCATTAACGAGCAAGAGATTCATGTCTTCACTAATAAGCTTGCAACTCATACCAATATTGATTGCGGTCTCCTGTCTATCACCCGTTAACACCCAAATCTTGATGCCAGCCATCTGCAAGGTGTGTATGGTGTCTGGTACACCATCCTGTAGTTTGTCTTCTATTGCAGTAGCTCCTAACAAATACATGTTCGTTTCAATTAGCTCAGCAGCTTTATCGAGCTCTTCAGAACGATTGTTAATTGTTGTGGCCGCTTTATCAAATACTGCTGACCATTGCCGGTACTCGACATCCGAAACCTCACGCATGGCTAAGCACAGAGTCCGCAGCCCGTCCGAAGCGTATTCTTCAAGATGTTGAAGAGTCTCGTCCACAAAATGACAGTCGGCAGAAAGTCTTTCTAGAATAACGGTGTCAGCACCCTTACAATAAAGTCTTATTTTGCCATCAGGACATCGAATTATTGCAGACATTCTCTTCCTAGTCGAATTGAACTCGCAAATATTAAGCACTTCATATTGACACTCTTCCGCATTGATGAGCACACTGATTGACTTCGGACGTCGGGTGACAAATTTATATCCTAGACTTGCCGCCCCTTCTACGAGAGCTCCCTCGTCAGGGGAAGCAGCTTGGTATTTTATTTCGCCTTTTTCTTCGCTCATATCAGGTATGACAGTATGGCATGTAGCCAAGAGGGTGAGGAACTCATTAATCACATGGCGTGAAGGATGATTCACAAGATTTTGGTGCAGGACGCGGTATTCATGGACACCGACCTCTTGTCCGTTAATTACCGTCGCTCTCCGGTCTTCAGGAATATCCGACCCATAACATATACCTGCTATAGAGCATTGACGAAACTGCATTTGGTTGCACGTCAGCGTTCCAGTCTTGTCGGAAAATATGTACTCGATCTGTCCAAGTTCTTCCACCAAGCTTGACGTGCGGCAAATTGCTGGAATATCGCGCTCCTCGTAATACATATCTAGATCGGAACTGATCATGTAGGCGTGTAAGTATTTGACCATTTCAATAGTGACGAAAAGACTTATTGGCACCAAATTGGAGTATAATACCCAGTAGGTAAGGATGTCAGCAAAAAATAATTTTACCTTGCTGGTTCCCTCTTGCATAAGATAACCAAATTTCCCCCCGGAAACGGCTTGAGTAATGACATCCCCTGCGGATGAGATGATTGACAAGACAATTAAAATAATGAACAAAAAGATGATTTGGACATTTACCCGCCTCTCCACATCAGTCCGTTTTATTGGCGCAGCTGTAGCGTTTCGCATAAGTTTCGTTTCGTGTCCTGTGAATATAACGATGCCATAGATCCATTGGGTATTACGAAGAATAGCTCCACGTAATAAGAGTTGTTCAGGGCTCAAAGGCAGCTCTCTCTCACCTCCGCCTGCTCCAATACTGATGGTTCCTTCATAGTTGTAGAGGTTACTATTTGGCTGCTCAGACCTCAATCGTCCAGAAAGCTTAGCAATGTCCCCTGGATTAACTATATTTGCAGTCTCGGGTAGGGCTTGCTTTACTTTTAAATTCGTCTCGCCGTCCAGATTCGCAGTCTCTATATAGCACAAGCCTTCAGGTTCTGAACTAGCAAGCAATATCAGATCAGCTGGAAATGAGCCGCCAGAACCCACTTTGACAATATCTCCAACCCTAATATTCACCCATTTGGCAATGTCAAATCCACTGCCTGACAGAACATTTGCTGGTGAATTGTTTAGCTCTGAATCTGATTTATGCCGCTTTACATCTTCAATAAGTTCTTTGCAGGCTGATACCAAAAGAACTACTGCAAGAGTTATAATAGTGGTGTATCTATTTGTTGGACTGACACTAGGGACTTGTTGAATCATTGAAGTGAGTAAAAAGAACAAGTTCGCGTATCTCGAAAATTGTTCAAACAAGAACTTTGGGAAAAAGGTGAAAGCGTTGTATTTGGCAGTTGAGACATGGTTATTAACATACCGCCCAGCACTATTGGCTGGCGCATTGTTGAGGTGGATTACACGTGGACCCAAAGTAGAAGGATCGGGTTTTGAATTTGACAAGCCAAATGTATATTTGGACAAGCTTGAAGAGATCGTTTCCAAAGGCCTTCGCTGGTCTCTCTGACGATCGGCATTCCTTCGATCTTGAGCCCGAGAATTTAGAGGCAAATCTAATTCATCTGTTTCCTTTCGTACACCAAAAGCGTCTTTTACTCTGTCGTAGACTCCCGCTAGCCCTGGTTTTCCAGCTGCAATACCCGATCTCCGTACCGGCCGAGTATCAAATGAGCTGCTATCAAGAGCTGTTGGCTGAGCATTATAAAAATCGTCATTATCGACGAAATTATCGTCTATTGCCTGATAAGTCCCAATATTATCATTGTAAGGCTCTGATCCAAGGAAGTTGTCGTATACGTTCAACCTGTCACTGTCTTCTTCGCGTGCATATGATCTTAATTCCGAATGAGGCGCTTCTTCATCCAAGTCAAGCAGCCTCCCATCATTCATGAGATTTCTCTACAAAGCAGGACCCGCTCTCCACGGTGATTCTAGGACTATTAGTCCTCTCACAAGTGTTGGTAGTCAATATCAGGGTAGATGTGTCGCCGCGAGAGGTATCCCCACATGGCAATGAGATCAAGTGGGAAAAGGGCTCGAATAGCAAATAAGAGTGTAAAGTACATCAAAGCGTCGGACTTGGTGGCCTAAATGCCCCTATTTGTACACTATGGCTAGCTCCCTTATATCGCAGTCTGCTGAATCGAAACTATTTTTAACCAAGCAATCTCAAAACTCTGACTTTCGAAAGAAGAGCATTATACTTGCCAAACGGTACTCTTGAATTCCAGCTTCCAGTTTTGCGTACAAGAGATCTGTTACGAAGGAAACCATCACATCTCTTCAATAGGGAGTAGACAGTGTATAGCGTTCCAGTAATTTTTCGAGAAATACTGTCGGAGCTCCGATCTACTAAGCCACGCAAAATCGCTAATATAATCGGCTCCAGGCAAGATTTGTCCAGCAAACACTCTTGCCTTTAAGAAAAATATCTTCGATCAGCCGTGTTGGATGGATTTCTTACCCTTGAACTATCTTCTTTTTCTTTCTTTACTCCAATCGGTTTACGTCCGACATACCATACGTCAATATTAGTTCCACACGCTCGACGAAATGAGTTTTCAGCTGCAACATGGAGTGGTGATCCGCCTTCTACTGAACCTGTCGGAAACTCCCAACCCTGCGACCCATGTTTGAGTTTGACTATTAGGTATAATGAGTCTGACATTAATCGATCAAGACGTCGAGTATCATAGTTGAATGTAGAAGCTTCATCACTGTGGGCTATCGTAGACTGTGCTATCTCGGTATCTTCGTAAGCCAGTCTGTCCTTTGTGGTAACCTCGTCAGGGCCACCAAGAGAGGGTGTCTTTGAGTCAATGCCTTCCTTTCTAGCTTCTTCTTCTGCAAGCCATCGCTGTTCAGCCAGAGACCCTTTCTTGAAGTAAAAATCGACAGGAAACGGAGTTGTCAACTGAGAGTAAAGCTCCCTGTGGTAAGCGTAATATGCCGATTCAAAATGTGGAGGCTTTTTCATCAATATTGGGGCCCTTGAAAGGATGGTTGACACATAAAACGTTGATGTGGGTAGAGGAGTTGAAGGATTTGAAAGAAGCTCACCTCGGATTGTCGGGTTTGATTCAACCTGAGCAAGATGAGAATTTGCCAATCTTCCGAAGTTTCGATTGGTTTGCTTGAAGATATTTCTTTGTATTGTATGAAGACTCATTACTGATGCGTATTGGCTTAGGCAAGTGGATGTTAATGGTAGATCATCGTAGTATCTCTTTGTAGTTCCACATGTTCATTCCAAGGCGATTGATCCAGTTCCTTATTCTGCGTTATTTATCTCTTATCAGATCAAGATATTTCGCATAGGATAAATTCATGAAGCAGGTCAATATCACAACCGTTGTACATGTCATTCCTTTAGTACTACTAATAATTGGGTAAACTAGCTTAGCTACAGGTTGTGACAATGGCCGTGGAGGAATATGAGAAGTGAACAACTAACGGACAGCGTTTGTATATTCCTTATGTCAACGCATGTCAACGCATGTGTCAGAATGGGATAGTGTATTGCCACTTAAGGAACTCAAGTACGATCCAGCCTTCCTGCTGTTGTAAACTGCAATTTTGCTATTGAAAGCTGTTGAACGTCCCTTTGACCAGCTCTCATAGCACGTAATGCTCGCAATCACCCAATGTGACAGAGGATTAATGTGTCTTGGTCATATGACTTTTTATCAAACCAGTGCATGAATTATCGCTCATTTTGTGCATCAGTCTCGTTGTGATGAGCTGTGATGCCAATTTTCTGGTCTTTTTCCAAGGCTAGTGAAAGTTCTCGTGACAGCTTGGTTGCTTTCTCATAGGCAATAGATACACAACGCATAAAACTCGCCGCATTTACCGGAACACCTCCAGCCTTTGTTATTTGGCATACTTCTTTGTGTCGATTCACCGATATGATAGCGTAACCACTTCTCAGCCCCTGCTCCTCCTTGTTCGCGTCCACAACAGTCAGCGCATCTTTTCCGAAAAACGAAAAGGAAACAGACATTGGCCAGTGTAGGATAGCAAGTGGAACAGGTACCCTTTCGTAGACCGAGAAAACATGAACGCGCGAACCCTCAACATGAAGATCAGGACGACGGAAGTGAGCAAGCCCAGCTATCACAGCAATACAACTGGCGTCAATGAGACCTCCATCATCGTCAAGAAGGTGAATGTCAGCTCTCACGGACCATACCTTTTCACCAGCAACAATGCACAACGACTCGGTGTCAATTGCATTTGACCTTCTAATAGATTTTTCAATGGTTCGGCTAATCATCACATCATCATGGGATTGCTTCCCGTCTGCCGACGAGCTGGCACCGAAATCTGTCGAGATGGTCAGGATTCCTTCCAATTGTCGATCAGGATAGGGCGCCACAATTTCTGCAGACACAACGGCCATGATCCTTTTTTTGATGTTAGCATCTTTTCATTTGACATTAGCTGCATACTTTGTCTTCCCAAGGCGAACGGTGACGAGTCCATAGTCGTCTCCAAATTCTATCTTTAAAGCTCTGTACTCCAATAGATCGCGCCCATCGACCCGTATTTGCCGGCCCAAAGATTCAAGAACAAAATCAGACTCGTTGTTTGAAATACGTTGGTTTGCAACCATTGCCGGGCTTAGAACTTATGCTGTTTGTTTCATAAACTATTGATCAACCAACTTTATATGACCACAGCTCATCGGCCAACATTCGATCCTGCCAAGGGCACAAACAATGCCCAAGCACCTACTAGGGCGTATCACGCACGAATGTTGCCTGCGCATACCCGATTAAAGCGTAGGCAGGCTGGCCAAGGGGGCGCTGCTGGTCAAGGTATTCGTGATTTTAAGGCCGACCTAGCTTTGGCTGAAGAAAAGTCTACTGGAAAGTATGGGATGGGTGCCGAAGGGTTGCATAAAGAGATAAAAGCGACCTCGTCCCATAGCAGGACTACTGGTACGGAGCAAAATGACCGACATGAACTTGATGGGAACCGCACTAACGCGGTAACTGCGACTTTGAGCGAGATTTCCCCAGACGATGAGGATGAGATCTTGGGAGTCCCTGAAAAACAGCTTGAAGATGAACAGACGGAAGAAGACGACGAGGGAGATGATGAGGACGAGACGAAAGCCTTAATGGAGGAGTTGGAAAAAATAAAACGGGAGCGCAATATGGAGAAGGAGCGTGAGATGGCGAACGACGCAAATCGAAATCTAACGGGCAGCACAATATCTAGCAACCCTCTTCTTAGTACCTCCAATCGAGAATTTACAGTAAAACGAAAATGGGACGAGGACGTGGTATTTAAACATCAAGCAATGAAAAGTTCGAGACAGCAGGGTAAAAACGATTTTGTGAATGATCTGTTGAGGTCGGACTTTCATCGTAACTTCATGAGAAAATATTGTACTTGAGTCTGAGATGAATATCTATTTGCTCAAAGGTGAGAATGGACGTCACTACCGTTTGTTTTCTTTATCCTTGTCAACCACCATTGCGTTGCGATTGTGCTTTGTCCGGCATCTAAATTGGTTCTGAGGGTCTTTGCAAGTCGATTGTATAAGCTTTGACGATGTGTGGAGTCTTTACAAGCAGATATCATGGAATCAATCTCCTCCAGCCAGCTAACGGAATTTTGCCGCTTGAGATATTCGATGCAGACTATCATGGCGTCAATGTAAGGAATTTTGGACAACTCGTCGCAAGGTCGGTTCTTCGCCGCAATTTTCGCTCGCAAAGCCATTCGAAAACTGTAAAGCCCATGATCCTCACCCCAGCCATAACTTACTTCGGTTAATTTTAAGCAAAGCGACGAAAACTGCGCGTCATCCAAAGGTGATGGATAGCCCTGTAATTAGATTAAAAGCTTTATTAATTTTACATTCAAAATTGCTTGAGTCAAGTGCTGAAGTATTGAGGTTTCGCGAAGTAGCGGATAGTAATGCAAAACAACCATAGTTGTGGATATCGATGTTTTGCAGTGAATTCGAGAACCTGAAGTGAAGTACGATTTACACAATGGAATTGTAACTTCTGTATGAAAATCGATACTGGCCTTGCCGGGCAGTTCTGTTATTACACGCATGAAAAACAGATCTGCGCAACTCTGAACTTCTTTGGGTACTACCCTTAGCGATATCAAAGATTCCCATACCCCTCTGCTGAACGAAGTAAATCAAAAAACAATCCAGATACTCGTTCCCTTCTTTTGCAAGCTCTGTACACAGTTTCATTACATAGTCGAGCTGAGAGAACGGGATCGTGGATAATGAATCAGAAATAAATGCAAGCAGTTGCAAACAACGCAATATTGCAAACGCTAACTGAGACATGTCTTCGATATAGTTATCGGCTGAAAGTAGATTGGCTCGTAAGCTGCGAGGCTGTATTAGGGAATCGCAAACTCCCTCTGCAAGTAGTGTGACAGTGAATAAAGCAGACTTCAGTATGTTCATGACAGCTGTATCTGGTAAGGAGAATGTTTCAACTGATGAACAACCGAGAAATTCAGCTTGCAATTGGCCGCAAAAGAACTCCATTCTATAGTGAGAAGCATAATGTAGACATTTACATTGTAATCGTCTTCACCAGCGTAGGAAACGATTTGACATAACAAGTACAGATTTTTAAGAGCTGTGCGTACCTACTGATGTTATTTAAAGCTCCTCTCGACGAGAAATTCTGCGGGCGTGTAGCAAAGCGAACGTGCCGGGTGATATCGGGTCCCTGTTCACTCAACAACAGAAACTCAGTTGTTGTTGTAACGAGAAACTGTGTCAGTGACGTGAGATGTAAGGCCATACGTCAACATTAATCCGAGGCGAAAGTATTTTCTCGAAGAATGCTGGGATACACGCGAGTGATGATATTGCCACTACATCAAGAGGCTCACATAGTTTGCTTTGCTGCAGTACTATTTTACAGTGAGTCAGAAGTATTCGAGAGCACGTATCATTTCCCAAGCCCTCGCCTATGGATCCAAGAAACAAAAGTTGCTTCCACCATTGACTACCACTTGAAGCCGTAATGACAGTGTGAAGCCACTTTCGCAATGACAAGACGTTACTCGAAAACTTAGCTCTTAGTTGGCCAGCATAACAGAAGTATTCAGCAATATCAAAGATGTAGTTTGAGTTCTCTATGGCTGGATGCCAGATGGCATTCGCTTGCAATAAAAGCTTAGTTATGTTGAATACGTTAGCAGGAACACTAAGTTCGCTCAGTAAGTTAGCGCCTTCCGGAAGTAAGTGGGTGTCCCATTTATCGTTGCCTGACGCAAGTCTTCGAGCAAGGATATCGAACCGTGCAGTGATCGAAGACATCAGATGAGGTACTCTTCGCGTAGTCCCAGCATTGTATTACCACTGTATTGCCCGCCAGTACCTTCCTGCTAGATTTAAGCAGACTTTCTACGTCCAGTAAAGGTGGCGCTTCATGGGCTGCAATCCTACTTACTTTGAAGTTCCCGCACTTGACTTTTGTCTGCTAGGCTATAAGCAACCTCAAGTCAACCCAACAAACCGCAACAGAACAAATGAGCTCAATTGGGAGCAGCGACCCTGACCTTACTGGCCTACCGCTTGGCTGGGAGGTCAGACACAGTCGTAGTCGGAATCTGCCCTACTACTTCAAAACGGATACTCAAGAATCTAATTGGGAACCGCCGCAAGGGAGCGACACCGAAAAATTGAAGCAGTACATGGCAGATTTCCATTCCGTGCCTTCAGTACCAGCAGCAGATCCGACCCATGACTCGGCAGGGAAGATTCGTGCTAGTCATTTACTTGTCAAGCATCAGAAAAGTCGACGACCAAGTTCATGGAAAGAAGCAAAAATCGTCAGGACACCTGCAGAAGCACTCAGTCTGATTTTGGGTCATGAGGCACGTATCAGGGCAGGAGCAGCAAGTCTCGGAGAACTAGCAGCGAGTGAGTCGGACTGCAGTAGTGCTCGTAAGGGAGGAGACCTTGGTTTCTTTGGAAGAGGAGAAATGCAAAAGGAGTTTGAAGATGCTGCCTACGCGTTAAAAGTTGGGGAAGTGAGTCGGGTTGTTGAGACTGCGAGTGGCTTGCATTTGATCGAGAGAACAGCTTGAGGTTGTATATTAATGGAAAAAATCTGCTGTGAACCATTCTACTTTAGAAGACTCAAATGGTCAAATGTTCTTGCGTCGTTTACTGCTATGTTAGAAATGCAAGTTGCTCCCGAAGTATGAGGCAGATTGTACGAGCATTGAAGTTCGACCCTCAGATGAAGTCACATGACGCTCAAACCACACTGAGTCAGACAGAGCATGAAAAGCCGGATAATAGTCATAAAGCTAGGAACCTCTTCAATATGCAATGAGGAATCCTACGAGCCCTTACTTTCCAATTTATCGACCATTGTTGAGACGGCTGTTATTTTACGTCGTCAAGGACACAAAGTGCTTATCGTTTCATCTGGTGCAATAGGTATAGGACTACGACGAATGGATCTACATATGCGACCAAAACATCTTGCAACAGTGCAAGCAATAGCAGCTGTAGGTCAATGTCGTTTAATTGCTCTGTGGGATGAGCTATTTAAACAATTGAGACAACCGATTGCTCAGATTCTTCTCACCAGGAATGACATCGCAGATCGAACTCAATACCTGAATGCTGCTAATACGATTTTGGAACTCCTAAGGCTTGGAGTGGTACCTATAATCAACGAGAATGATACATTATCAGTAAGTGAAATAAAGTTTGGTGACAATGATACGCTGTCTGCTATTGCTGCCGGCATGGTGAATGCCGACTACCTGTTTCTTATGACCGACGTGGATTGTCTGTATGATGAAAATCCCCGCGTCAACCCAAATGCCAAGCCAATTCATGTGGTGGAAGAAATATCGGAATTGTTAATAGACGTATCCACTTCTGGTAGCGCTCTGGGTACTGGTGGTATGTCGACAAAGCTAATCGCCGCCGAGTTGGCAACGTGCGCAGGAGTGACTACGATAATTTCCAAAAGCTCGGTACCGGGAAATATTCTAAAGATAACCCGCTTTCTAGACTTACTAGAAGATACTCCTGAACTTCCCCTTCAAGTGGAAGTGCCTCTACACACACGATTTTTGCGAAAGAAAAATCCTGTGCGAGATAGGCATTTTTGGTTGCTGCATGGGCTTACGCCACACGGCACAGTGTTCATTGACGTCGGAGCTTTCAAAGCGCTTACTCGAACTGATAGAGCTGGGCTGCTTCCTGTCGGAGTAGTTGGAGTTGAAGGCACTTTTGGTGCTCAAGTTGCAGTCTCACTTAGAGTAAGCGACTTAACAACTTTGCGTGGTCTCAAAGGAGCAGACAAGTTTCAGTCAAATGAAGTTGGACGAGCACTGGTCAATTATTCGTCATGGGCCATAGAAAAAATACGTGGCCGCAAAAGTGCAGACATATTTACCGAGCTTGGTTATGCAGATTCAGAGTATGTTGCTCATCGAGACAATCTTGCCTTCTTCCCTCAGGTTTCTGATGGCATTATACCACACAATAGAAACGATGCAAATGCAATCACCAGCAGAACATGAACTGTGCAACAGTACTCAGAAGATGCTTCTACCTTGAATTGCTGAATCCTTCATATGTCGAGCAAATGAATTTTCTTGGCTGTTCTTCACCAGGACGTGCACATTACCACGACTGCCAGCGCGTCCAGTCCTTCCAGCACGATGCAGAAAGTTCAGCGGTGATAATGGCATATCATATAAAATCACATCCCTCACGTTTGATGTATCAAGTCCTCGGGAGGATATATCAGTGGTTACAAGAATTTGTTGAGTATCAGAAGCCCGGTTCTCTAGAAAGCCGAGCACAGCTTTTTCACGATCTTTAGAGTCTTGCGTAAATTCGACTATATTTTTGATACCACGGCCTCGCAACCACGCAGCTAATGTCGCCACAGAAGCGCTTTTATTAACAAATATAATAACCTGTCTTCTGCTTTCACTTTGACCATGAGAGATGTCATTTAAACACGATAAGCACGCACTGTTCGCACTGCCACCGTAATTTTTATCGACAGAAAGTATCTCAATGCTTATTCTCCTTGGTAAAGAGTGCAGTTTCGGGCTTGAGATTTGTCGAATGTTGGGGTAGGATTTTTGAAGAAATTTTAGGAGAGAGTCTGGATATGTAGCGGAACAAAAGATGACCGCTTTCAGGCAAGTACATGCTTCGATTACTCTCAGTGTCAATTGTCGAAACGATTTGTCAAAGAGCGTATCAGCCTCATCGACACATAGATAGGAGGCTTGAGAAATATGCTCTCGGTTATCAGCTTCCAAAGCTACATGTGGTGTTGCCACTATAATGTTGACACGTCGAGTTAATGGCGGGGAATGCTTCGTAATTTTCGATGACGATAATTTGATACTGTGGGACAGTGCTTTTGTCACGGCAGTCACTTGTGCCGCTAGTTCTGATGTAGGGACCAGTATGACCAGACTTTCATGACGTCGCTGTTCAGTATCCACGTTTCTTTCTTGCTCTTTGAGTAGCTGCATTAATGGCAATAAATACGCAAGGGTTTTCCCAGATCCAGTCTCTGCAGCCAACAGAATATCCTGTCTTTGAACAGATGAAGGAACAACATTCTTTAAGACGGCAGGTATAGTACTAAGTTGTATTGGAGTCGGCTTGGCATTCGCTATGCTTTGGAACGGTTCAGTTTCCAAAAGGGCATCTACCATATAATTGGTGAGGCCAAGGTCTTGAAATGTACATACTTCTGAAGCCTTTGATGGAAGAGCTACTCGCCTGCCTTTTGGTGACTTTTGGTAGGGCAAAGCAGGAGAGGGGCGATGTGATACTCGACCGTTCCCACTTGGCAAGGTGCGCTTCGTTGCTGTTTTGGTCAAGAAGCGATTGAAGTTTAGTGGACCCAAACGTAAAATTGTAAGTGATTTCGGCTTGATCATTCGCACGTGGAGTGACAATCTGGCAGTGACATCCTACTTCTGCCAATAGGACTAGTTTTTCGTGATATACACAGCCTCGCTTAGAACTCCTTAGTCGGGCCCAACGCAACCACTAGTAGGCCCATCTCACGCAATGAAACAAGTTGGAAATTGATAGGCGGCGGGTGCAGACTAAATTTACAGCTAAACACTTCTATCATTACCCTGTAGCCGTACACTACCCAGGATCATCCCGTTGCAGGAACCGGCGGATTGAATGGTTGGTGACGATCAATTAACAAGCTTGCTCAGCAATGCAAATCTTGATGATGCGGATCATGAAAGCAAACTGACAGAGTACTCTGAAAAACTAAAATCCGAGCCCAAAAACCTAGTAGCTTTACATGGAAAAGCTGTGGCGTTGACCAAATTGGGCTACTATGAAGAAGCGTTGACTACTATAAATGGTATGCCTAATACGCTAAAGCAACCGGAGGACTTGCGTGCTTTGCATGCGTACTGCCTTTACAGATTATCTCGGTTAGATGAGGTTCTCCAACTGCCAATGGATGGCTCCAACCGCACAGTTCAGCATATTATTGCTCAATCACTATACCGTCAAGAACATTTCGAAAGGTCCGCGACTATATATCAAAATCTTCTTAAAAATCGTTCGCTAGTAGAGAATGAAGACGATGATATCGCGACTAATCTGCTTGCAATACAAGCACAGCTCGCATGGAAGGGAAAACCAGCATTTAGTCCTGCTAATTTACATTTTAACGAGACTCATGAGACTCATTTCAATAAGGCATGCCTTGCAATAGCCAAAGGCGAATTTGAGTCATCGCTCGAGATCTTGCACCAGTCAAAAGGGAAACTGAATCTGCAAATTCAGCTAATTGGCAGAAACACTAGCGTCAGAAATTTCAGACCCCACAGATTTAAAAGCAGAGATGGGACCCATATTAGTCCAAGAAGCGTTTGCAAAGTTAAAATTGGGAGATATAGCTGGAGCTCAGAGCTGCTTACGAGACTCCCATTACGAATTGTTTGACTCTTGAGATTTCTGAACTGACCTCAGGCTTGATGATGCGAT
>JAABUO010002029.1_pt1 | contig 25229 bp, 24 predicted proteins | sample 5559291 | NCBI WGS metagenome assembly JAABUO01 (sample SAMN10711878, study PRJNA513372) | rock metagenome | isolation source: Antarctica rocks | place: Antarctica: Victoria Land, Finger Mt sud
CGGCTTCGCACCCCATCGTTACCGATGACGCACGCGAGGATTGGGAACAGGCATTCGGACACTTGCCTGATGGCAGCCTTTCGCCTGCCATGCTCATGCAGTGCGACATCGTGTCGCACCAAGGTAACTTTATAGACGACCACTCAAGGTGTTGATTAAAGTGCTGATTATGCTGCTGGACGTGGCACTTGAGACCTTGCGACGGTCAGTAGCATAGTGCAGAGCTATTATCGACCGTCCCTTATCCTGAATAAGTACCGACACTGTCCATCCTCGGCACTTTATCGACGACCTTGAGCCTCTCCTTGTAAACCTACTTTGCACTTCCTAGTCGGGTAAGAGGAGCGCATTGCTACGCCCCTCTCCCCTCAGAACCGTGCGTACGACTTGCACCGTACACGGCTCAAGCAAGTTGCCCGGAAGATACGCTGCCTCAGATTGCGCACATGCCGGTTGGCCGCGCGCCAGTCGACGCTCGTCCAGTCAGTCTGCCTCTCCGGTCCGTTTGCAGGAATCTGCATCTAACTTGTCCTTCGATGTGCAATCATCGCCGTGTTCTTCGGGTGACTCACCTGGTCGACGTCAGCCGCCTTTCGGCGCAGGCATCCGCCCTATCCACCCGGTTATGGCTTCCCGTCGCCTTTCGGCATGGTGGCCTTCGCTTCTTCGACTATCCTTCTCCCACTGGCGACGTGTGCCCTCCTTACGGAGGACCGACTGGCCGGAGCCAGACGCCAGTGGGGTTATCACGTTCCGCACCGCTGAGATGCGCGTGGGATGGGTGTCCTCTCTACTCCGGGGGCTGGTGTCCGCGCACGAGAAAGCTGCGATTCTCGCGCCTTGCCCCATGATCGCCGTCTTGAGTACCCATCATTCCGGCGACTAAAGCTAACGAAGCCTCGTCGAGGATTCACTCGCGTTCACCCGTCCACGCTTTCCCTAACCCGGTTCGATCTGATGGGTAGATCTCTCCTTAGGCATTTCCCCTGGCTTCGCACCCCCCCGTTGCCGACGACGCACGCAGGGGCGGGAACAGGCATTGGACACTCGCCTGAGTGTAGCTTTCCCTCCTACACTACTCTAACGGTGCGACTTCGTGTCGCACACAACTTCGCTTATTCTAGGCCAAGATGCGCACCGGACCGTTCGCGGGCAGGGGCAGGGCGCGGAGAAGGCGCAGTACTGTGCGCGCACTCACCGGTGTCCCGTCGGCGGCGAGGTGGCTGGCTCCAGGTTTACCACCCAGGTCGAGGACGGCCCGCAGGACGTGCGCGGCCAAGCGCGCGGTGCGCCGCGCGTACGGCACGACGAGGTCGGGCAGCCGCGCGGCGAAGACCGTCCGCCGGCACCAGCGCACCCGACAGACAAAGCGGCGCACGCGCAGATGGACGACGACGTGGGCACCGGCACAGGGGAGGTCAGCGAGCGTGCGCTCGTACGGGGAGTGCCGTCGCTTGGAGCGGCGCGGGCAGAGGGGGCAGCGCGCCCAGTGCCGCGTGCCGACAGCCTCCAGATGGAGGGTTGGCCCCTCGCGCCACGCGCGTTCAACCCGCACTCCTGCCACCCCCGGAAAGAGGAGCTTGGTAAGCATGGCAGACCGGACCTTTCTCCAGAGCTATGTGGTCTCTGGAGCCTCAGCCTACCGCTCATTCCGTCTCATCGAGAGTGCCTATGACCCGGAAACCGAGCAAGATGACACCTCTATCAGCCGCGAGTCGCTGGCCACCCAGGCTCCCCGACGTCGGCGGGGCGGTCTGGAGACGCGGCGGCATGATCGTTGCGGTAGACAGTGAACATACCGACAGAGACAGACGGAGACAAGGAGTTACGATGCAGCGGGTGTTGATTACGGGAGCGGGGCGGGGAATCGGACTGGAACTGGCACGGCACTACGCCGCGCGCGGCGACCGTGTCCTGGCGGGGTGCCGCGACATTGAGCGCGCGCCCGGCCTGCGGGCGCTGATCGACCAGCAGCGCGAGAGCGTCAGCGTCCTCGCCCTGGAGGTGACCGACGCCGCGTCCCTCGCGGCGGCCGTCCGGCAGGCGCACGGCGAGGTCGAGGGGCTCGATGTTCTCATCAATAACGCAGCGGGCAATCCCGGCGACACGACGGTTGCAGGGCCGGATGGCCAGCAGTTACTCGACGATACCCGTACCCTGGAGGTGCTCAACATCAACGTTGTCGCCCCCGTGCGTGTGGCGCAGGCGTTCACCGCCCTGCTCACGCAGGGTACGGCTCCCCGCGTCGTCAACATCTCGTCGGGGTCCGGCTCGCTCACCTATGCGACGCACCCGGGGGAGTACAGCTATGCCGCGAGCAAGGCCGCGCTCAACATGATGACGCGGACCTACGCCTGGAACGTGCGCGAGCAGGGCATTACCGCCGTCATGATCGACCCAGGCTGGGTCAAGACGGACATGGGCGGCGCGGACGCCGACCTCGCACCAGAGGAGTCGGCGCGCGGGCTGCTGCGCGTCATCGACGGCCTCACTCCTGACGACGCCGGCCGGTTCCTCCGCTACGACGGCTCCGAGGCGCCCTGGTAGTTGCTCTCGGAGCTATCCCACGGCGCCCTCGCGGGCCACGCGGGAACGAGCGCGACCCCGTCGTACGCGGATGATCCACGGTGACGGAGGCAGAAGAACACCAGGCGCACTATCAGAAGAGATGAGGAGATCAATGACATTACCACACCGCCCCCTGGGACGCAACGGGCTGTCGGTCTCGGCCCTCGGCCTCGGCTGCATGGGCATGTCCGACTTCTATAGCGGCCGCGATGAGGACGAGTCGATCGCGACGATTCACCGCGCCCTCGACCTGGGCGTGACCTTCCTCGATACCGCCGACATGTATGGGGTCGGCCAGAACGAGGAGCTGGTCGGCCGCGCTATCGCTGGTCGTCGCGACGAGGTCACGCTGGCCACCAAGTTCGGCAACGTGCGCGGCGCCGATGGCAGCTTTAAAGGCGTGGACGGACGCCCCGACTACGTGCAGGCGGCCTGCGAGGCGTCCTTGCGCCGCCTGGGCGTCGAGACGATCGACCTGTACTATCAGCACCGCGTCGACCCCGCGACGCCGATCGAGGAGACGGTCGGCGCGATGGCCCGGTTGGTCGAACAGGGCAAGGTACGCTTCCTCGGCCTCTCCGAGGCCGCCCCCGCCACGATCCGCCGCGCGGCAGCTGTCCACCCAATCGCGGCGCTGCAGACGGAGTACTCGCTCTGGAGCCGCGACCCCGAGGACGAGATCCTGGCGACATGCCGCGCGCTGGGCATCGGCTTCGTCGCCTACAGCCCGCTCGGGCGCGGCTTCCTGACCGGCCAGTTAACGCGCTTCGAGGATCTGGCTGACGACGACGTGCGGCGCACGCACCCCCGTTTCCAGGGCGAGAACTTCCAGAAGAACCTTGATCTGGTCGCTCGCGTGCGGGAGATCGCCCAGGAGAAGGGCTGTACGCCCGGCCAACTCGCCCTCGCCTGGCTCCTCGCGCAGGGCGAGGACATCGTGCCGATCCCGGGCACCAAGCGGCGTGCGTACCTGGAGGAGAACGTGGAAGCGCTCGGGGTGACGCTCACCCCGGACGACCTGCGTCGGATCGACGAGGCGGCTCCGCGCGGCGCGGCGGTCGGCACACGCTATCCGGAGCACACCCTCCAGGCGGTCAACCGGTAGAGGAGAGGGTCGACATGATGACAGGGCCAACGGGGTGGGATGTCACTGGCCGGCGCGTCCTGGTGACGGGCGCGTCGAGTGGTCTGGGGCTGGCGATGGCCCGCGCGCTCGCTCACGGAGGAGCGCGCGTCGCGCTGGGTGGCCGGGATGACGACCGGCTAGCGCGGGCCATCGAGATGATTGACGCTCCGAGTGGTGACGTGCGGCCTGTGCGCCTGGACGTGCGCGACACCGCGTCGATCACGCGCGGGGTTGCTGAGATCGATGACGCGTGGGGTGGCCTGGACGTGCTCGTGAACAACGCAGGTATCGGCATGCGCACGGTCAATCCCGCCTTCCTGAGCGAGCCCCAGTCCTTCTGGCGGGTCTCGGAGGAGGGGTTCACCGCCGTCATCGACACCAACCTGACCGGCTATTTCCGCGTCGCTGCCGCCGTCGTGCCGCTCTTCTTGCGTGATGGCGGCGGCAAAATCGTGAACATCAGCATGAACCACGAGACGATGCGGCGGCGCGGCTTCGTCCCGTATGGCCCGTCGCGCGCCGGGGCCGAGTCCCTCTCGCTGATCATGGCCGAGGACCTGCGGCCGTGCAGCGTTGACGTGAACATGCTCTTGCCCGGTGGCGCGACGGCGACTGGCATGATTCCCGACGACGTGCCGACGGACATGCGTGACCGGCTGCTCTCCCCCGACGTGATGGCCGCGCCGATCCTCTACCTGTGCGGGGCGGAATCAGACGGCGTGTCCGGGGAGCGTCTCGTGGCGACGGAGTTCGCCTCCTGGCTGCGGGAGCGTGAGCAGCGCTAGGGCACAGCACTGGTGCCGGCAACGACGCACAGACCGTGCGCGACGCCGACACCTGATTGCGCCCCGTACTCAGGGATGGACGTGCCGGTCGTGCAGAAGATCGAGCAGACGGACGGCATTGAGCGTGGCCGCGCCGGACGCGGTGTTGTCGAAGATGCACCAGACGGGCGCGTCCTGGGCACCCTCCACAAGCTGGCCGGCCAGCCGGTCAAGGGACGGGTCGTCGTAGGCGTCATAGTACACGCGCGGGGAGCCATGAAGCCGAAGATAGCGGAGCCCGGCCCAGCCGCCCGGCGCGTCCGCCTGCGGGACCGGTGGTGGGTCGGCGGCCACACGCGCCACCTCCCAGGTCTGCAGCAGGCGATCCGCCTCGTCCCTGAACCAGCTTGGATGGCGTGGCTCGCAGACGACCTCGCCCCCGTAACGCGCACGTAGCTCCCGCCAGAAGGCAGCCGCAACCGCCGGATCGAAGACCAGGCTTGGCGGCAACTGGATCAGCAGGGGTCCACGTTTCTCACCGAGCGCGGCAGTTTTAGTGAGGAAGCGCTCCAACGGCTCCGTTGTGTCCACCAGACGACGCTCGTGCGTGATGGCGCGCGGCGCCTTGATCGCGAAGCGGAACGTGTCCGGCGTCGTGTCCGCCCAGCGCGCGTAGGTTACCGCGCGGTGCGGCCGGTAGAACGATGAGTCGATCTCGACGGCGGCGAAGCGCGTCGCATAGCGCGTGAGATGGCTCGCCCCCGGTGCGAACCGGTCCGCGTGTACACGCGGAATCGACCATCCCGCGCAGCCCACCCGTATGACCTGCGGCTCCACGCGTCCTCCAGTACTCATCCCGCGCCAACCGACGCGTCTCGCGCTCGTGCTTTGTGTCGACCGCCCGTCCCGATCCCTTCCGTGAGCCAGGCCAGGACCGTCAGGCCGGCGTAAGCCGCGCCCAGAATGCACACGCCTGTCCAGCCCGCGGCACCGAAGGCGACGGCCGATGTCGCGGAGCCCACCGCGCCACCGATGAAATAGGTGGTCATATAGATGGTGGTTATCCGGCTGTTCGCCTCCGGACGCAGACGGTAGATCTCACTCTGGTTGGTGATCTGCGTGCCCTGCACGCCCAGATCGAGCAGGACCACGCCGACAATCAGCGCGACCAGGCGCGTGCCGCCCAGCGCCATCAGCCCGTACGCGATCAACGTGATGAGCAGGAACGCGGGCGTGGCGTAGCGCTGGAGGCCACGGTCGGCGAGCCGTCCGGCCAGCGACGCACAGAGCGCGCCGGCCACGCCGACCAGCCCGAAGAGGCCGATCGCGCCCGCGCCCAAGCGGTACGGCGGGCGCGCCAGCAGGAAGGCCGCGCTGGTCCAGAAGACGCTGAACGCGGCAAAGGCCAGCGCGCCGTAGACCGCGCGGCGGCGCAACACCGGTTCCTCGCGCACCAGCGGCCCCATCGAGCGCAGGAGTTGCCCGTACGACTGCGCCTCCTGACGCGGCGGGCGCGGCATGGCACGCCACAGGACCGCGATCAGCGCGACCATCAGCACGGCGGCGATCACGTAGACGGCGCGCCACCCGGCGTGTCCCAGCACACCCGAGGCCGCCTGAGCAATGACCCCGCTGACCGTGCGGGCGAGCAGGATACCGACCAACAGGCCACTCATCACCCGGCCCACCACGCGGCCACGCTCCGCCTCGTCCGCGAGGCTGGCCGCGAACGGGATCAGCACCTGCGCCACGACTGAGGTGAGTCCAATGAGCAGCGATGCCGCCGCGAGCATCGCAAGAGAGGACGCCGCCGCGGCCAGGAGCAGCGCGAGGGCCGTCCCGCACAGCACGACCACGACCAGGCGGCGACGGTCCAGCAGGTCGCCAAGCGGGACGATGAAGGCGAGGCCGAGCGCGTACCCGGCCTGCGTCAGCGTCGCCACCACCCCCACCGTCCCGCTGCTGCTCTGAAACGCCGTGGCGATCGTGTTGAGCAACGGCTGCGCATAGTAGAGATTGGCGACGACGAGACCGCAGGCCACGGCAAAGACCCAGACGAGGCGCGGCGAGAGCGCACCGCCAGCCACCTTGGGTGGTGACGGCGCGGTCCGCGACGTGGGGTTCGGTTCGGTTGCTACTGACACGCGCGTCGCCCCCCTCACGCGCGGCGGCGCAGGCGAGGAGTGGTCAATGCCGCCGGCTGATACCCGGCATCAACCGGGTTGACGTTCGTCCCCGGCGGCACGATCGCGTCGATGCGGTCAAGCGTGGCCGCGTCGAGCGTGATCTCCGCCGTTGTGAGCTGCGACTCCAGGTGCTCCATGGTGCGCGGGCCAATGATGGGGGACGTCACCGCCGGGTGCGCCAGGACAAACGCCAGGGCCAGCTCAACCATGCTTAACCCCGCCTGTTCGGCCACCTCGGTCAGCCGGTCGACCGCCTCCAGCTTGCGCTGGTTGCCCGGGTCGGACATATCGTAGCGGGCCGGGATGCGGTCCGCTCTGCGGCTGGAGTTGTCCTTGCCGGACCCGAAGCGGCCCGAGAGCCAGCCGCCCGCGAGCGGGCTCCACGGGATCACGCCCATGCCGTACTCCTGGCAGACGGGCAGCACATCAGCCTCGATGCCCCGGACCAGGATCGAGTAGGGCGGCTGCTCACACAGGAAGCGCTCGCGTCCCCGGCGCTCGGCCATCCACTGGGCCTGCACGATCTCGTACGCGGGGAACGTGGAGCTGCCAAAGTAGCGGATCTTGCCGGCACGGACCAGGTCCGTCAGCGCACCGAGCGTCTCGTCGATGTCCGTATCCGGGGCCGGGCGGTGGATCTGGTAGAGGTCGATCCAGTCGGTACCCAGGCGGCGCAGGCTGTTCTCACATTCTGTGATAATCCAGCGGCGCGAGTTGCCCTGGGCGTTGGAGTCGTCGCCCATCGCGCCATGCACCTTGGTCGCGAGGACCACGTTGGCGCGCTTGCCGCCGGCCAGGGCTTTGCCGACAATCTCCTCTGACTCGCCGTTCGAGTACACATCGGCCGTGTCAACGAAATTAATGCCCGCGTCCAGGGCACGGTGGATGATGCGGATCGACTCCTGGTGGTCGGCCGTGCCCCATTGCCCAAACATCATCGCCCCGAGACACAGGGGGGGCTGACCTTCACTCCGGTTCGACCGAGCGTACGATACTCCATGGCGCGCGTTTGTCCTTTCGTCTACATCGACTGAATATGGTCATTGCTGGAACCGGGCCTGGGCCAGTGCTGTGGGGCTAGTGCCTGTTATGAACTTCCGCTATCATTAAAGCAATCGTTTCGCCCTAAATGATGCGACTACGCTTGAAGCGAGTCGAAAAGGCGCATCCGCAGGCCAAGGTCGTCGTGCATCGGCTTGTCAGATAGCAGTGAATAGGCTCAGGAGTTCCTCTCGTCGCTTCGATGCTTTCCATCTTAACGATCCGTCGCGATTGTGGCAGAAAAGTGCATAACAGGCTCTAGTGCGGCGAACCGCATCGTCCGCCCCTACTGCACGGCGCGGGCCACGGTATCGGTCGCGGTGTTGTCGCCGACGTCACGCGATTGGGCCTGGTACCACGACGTGACGTCGGACGTGCGCGCTCGTAGGGGGGCGGGCCGTCGCGCCCATTGACGCGGATCAGGCACACAGGGCCACCACGACACGCCCAGGCGCTTATAGTGAAAAAGAGCGGAATGTTCTTTCTCGCGCCGCAGGCGGGGCTGTGTCGCGTCCTACGGCGATGGAGGCTATGTATTGTCAAGGGCGATTTATTTTTGACCCACTAACGCCGAGACTCCGCAATTGACGTTTGCAGAACCCATTAGGTCTTCAAGTGGGACGTATCAATGGACTCGATGTAGGTGCCAGAAGGCTTGGCGGCCCCTACAAAGCGTGCTTGATTGGCTGGCGGCACATGGGTCTATGCAACCACAAACGTCAATGACGGAGTCTCGGCGCAGATGGGTCAATTCTACGTCGCCGTTAGCAAGACGCCGCGACAACATGATTGCCCAGCGTATTGCCCTTCACAATGAAGCGCTCGTCGCCTATGGCGTAGTTATTGCCCTCCTCGTTGCGGCAGGAACGGCCGTAAGCCTTGTCGCTGCCCATATTGCCCCCCCTTTCACGGCAAACGTCGCCTTCGCCCTATGCATGATATGCCTACTCATCTTTCTGGGATTCGCCGGACGAGCTGCATACTATCTCGACTCCGTGCTCGAGGACAAGATCGAGCGGAAGGTGAGGCAAGGACTTTTCGCGGCAGCGACGATTGCACAGATGTCGTGTGACGAGTTCCTGCAGAGTATACAGTCTGTCATTCCGGAGAAAGTTATAGAGGAGATCACGGCACAACTACACGCCGAGGCCGTAAAGGTTCATCTGAAGCAGCAAGCGCGCGGGAAAGCGTTCTTCGCAATAGGAATCATGGCTGCCACCTTCGTCGTCGCGCTGCTCTTCTCGGTCGGTCTATTCGGCAAATAGGAGTAACTACTGTGCTATTATGCGAAGTACTATGAGTAGTAGCAGGGGTAGGAATGGCAGCATCAGAGGTTGTCTTGGTCACGGATGGCGGATGCATTACGCAGGCCCGATCTGGCGGTTGGGCAGCTATTCTTATCGCGGTAAGAGATCGCATGGCGGAGCCAATCGTGCCGCTCATCAATCAGGAGACGGGGACTACCCATATCAAGGAGTTCCATGGGCACGTCGCGGATACAACGGTCAACCAGATGGAAATACTCGCTGTGCTCCAGGGCCTGCGACAACTGAGCCGACGGACGAAAGTGCGCGTTATTTCCGACAGCAACCTACTCGTCAAGACGATGACCGAGGGCTGGAAGCGGGAGAAGAATGACGCCTTATGGACAGTCTTGGACCAAGAAGTGGCTAAGCATGACATACGGTGGGAGTGGACCAAAGGGCACGCGGCAAACCACTGGAATAAAAAAGCCGACGCTCTGGTGAAACAAGAACGCGTCAAGCCAGATGATATACCCCGCATCGGTGACTTTCTCACCGGCACGTCCCGTTAGGCGGCGACCAAGCTGTTATCCTGCAGGTCGATATGGCCTGGCGCTATGCGCTAATAGCCATAAAAATCCTTCTCAACTCTGGATCAATATAGTAATCTCCTTTGGCCATACGCTCGATCACGAGGTTCTGAAGAACAGGCCAATCACCGGGTCATAGGCACTCTCGATGAGGCGGGTTGAGCGGTAGGCTAAGGCTCCAGAGGGGAATTAGCTCTGGAGAAAGGTCCGGTCCGTCATGTTCACCAAGCTCTTCTTTCCGAGAGTGGCAGGAGTGCGGGTTGAACGCGCGTGGCGCGAGGGCCAACCCTCCATCTGGAGGCTGTCGGCACGCGGCACTGGGCGCGCTGCCCCCTCTGCCCGCGCCGCTCCAAGCGACGGCACTCCCCGTACGAGCGCACGCTCGCTGACCTGCCCTGCGCCGGCACCCACGTCGTCCTCCATCTGCGCGTGCGCCGCTTTGTCTGCCGGGTACGCTGGTGTCGGCGAAAGATCTTCGCTGAGCGATTGGTCGTAGATGCCTTGGGCGTTGGTGTACGAGCTGTCGCGCAACGCCGCGGCGTCCCTCAAGGGCCAGAGAGTCGGGACGAGCGGATGATCGTGCAGGTTGGAGCCCACGCCCGGGGCGTCGACGACAACGTCGATGCCACGATCGCGCAGATGGTCGGCAGGACCGATGCCGGCCAGCATCAGTAAGTGGGGGGTGCGGATGGCGCCCGCGCATACAACGACACCGCGGCGCGCCCGCACCGCAGCTCCGTCCGGGCCGGCGATACGCACCCCGACGACGCGGGAGCCCTTCAGCACCAGGGCGGCCACGGGGGTGCCAGCGCGCGCCAGCAGGTTCTCGCGCCCCATCGCCGGGCGCAGATAGCCCTCCACCACGCTCCAGCGGCGCCCGTCGCGGATATTGCTGGCGGCCAGCCCGACGCCCTCGCGCACGGCGCCGTTGAGGTCGTCGCTGACGGCCAAGCCGTGCTGGACGCCCGCCGCGACGAAGGCCGCAGTGATGGGGTGCAGATGGCGCGGGGCGGCCACGCTCATCGGGCCGTCGCTGCCGTGCCACGCGCTGGCGCCCAGTTCGTGGTCCTTGCTGCGGCGCAGATAGGGGAGCATATCGCTCCACCCCACCCCGCGGCGCCGTGAGCGCGCCACCCGTCGTAGTCGACCGGCAGGCCCTGAAACCAGCCCATCGCGTTGACGCTGCTGCCCCCGCCCAGGCCCCGGCCGGTGTGCATGGCGATCTGGCGTCCGCCCAGGCCGGCCTGCGGCGGGGTCACGTCCTCATACACCGACGGCGGCGTCTCCAGCTCCTGGAAGCGACCCAGGACGGCGACGATGTCCTGGTCCAGTGTGCCGCCGCCCTCCAGCAGCAGCACATGGCAAGCGGGGTCCTCGCTCAGGCGTGCGGCCAGCACACAGCCCGCGGCGCCCGCCCCGACCACGACGTAGTCGACTGTTGCCGGCAGTGCCCCGGACACGTCCGCGACCGGTTGCTGGCGAGGCGCGCCCCCCGTCATTCCGGCGGCCACTCCGTTTCCCAACACGCCTTCCTCCCCGTGAATAAGACTCATCTATCTATCTCCCGTTCTCGCTACCTCAAGTGGCTGTGTCAAGCAGGGCGCGGCGACGCTGTCGTGCCGCTCGAGCGTGGCGGCGAACTCCGCTATGTGCGCCCGTCGGGTCCGTTGGATCCTGCTGATAGGCCTGAAGTTGTTCGCTTCGACCAGGTGGCGCCGCTCGTCGTGGCGCTTATTGAGGCCTATTGGGACGCTCAAAGAGCGGGATAACGGGCGGGTCCGGGGTCCCGTCCGCAGGTTTTACGGCCAGTATCGGTCAAGTCAGCATAACCCAACGGAACCGGTCCACCCACGCCAGCCGGGGTCCCACAGACGATCGTATGCGCCACTCGAGGTCATGTGACTGACACGTTTCGATCCGGCCTCGCTCCGGGAGCGCGACACGCCGCGCGCTCACTGCACGGGCTAGGCCAGCCTCGACCCCACCGGGCCCGACGACAAAGAGGCGGCTCACCGAGCCACGCGCGCTCACAAAGAGACGACCACCTTCTTGGCGGAGACGCCTTTCCTTTGCGCATCGAACCCGGTTTGTACGTACTCAAGACCCGTCCCGACGATGTAGGGTTCTGGTGCGGCGACATAGCGGCCATCCGCGAGGGCCTGGGGCAGGAAATCTTCGTAAATGACCTTGCTGACCTCGTTGTTCTTCAAGGTAGAGCCGAAGACGAACTTCGTGCGGATGCGCCTTGTCCGGCACTTCACCTGTAGCGACACGTTTGACGATACGAGCTTTAGGACCACCTGGGCGGTCATGCCGTTCTCAAACGAGACGGACGGGCTGGTCATGGAGATGAACTTGTTGCCGGTGCAGGCGTGGATGATGTCCGCACAGGGCTCGGCCGACCCTGTGCCGATGGCAAGCGCACCGACGAGCGTCTTCCCCTGGAACGCCGCGATGATGTCTTTCACGACGGTCGTGCTGTTGTAGTCGAAGACCTGGCGTGCTCCAAGCCCTTTCACGTAGTCGAAATTTCGTGGTGATGACGTGGTGATGACCTCGTATCCGGCGGCGACGGCGAGCTGAATGGCGTTGCTGCCAACGCTCGTTGAGCCTCCCCAGACGAGAAGCGTCGTACCCGTGGGTGTCGGGGTCGCGGAGGGATAGTGCAGCGCCAGCTGATCTTGCTGGAAGAGACCACACGCGGCGGTGGACAGGGCCAGGGGGAGAACGGCAGCGTTTTCGTACGGCATGGTTCTAGGGATTGGTGCTGCCATGTTGGCAAGGAGGACGGTATAGGTCTGGAAGGCGCCCTCCGCTGAGGAGTTGCTATCTTTGTCCGTCCCGACGGCATGACCGAGCACACGGTCGCCCACCTTGAAACGCGTGACAGCGTTGCCAACCTCGACGACCTCGTCCGCGACATCCGAGCCTAGCACGAAGGGATATGTGATCCAGCGGTAAACGCTGGCGACCTGGATGATCCAATCGACGGGGTTGATGGCCACCGCGTAGTTCTTGACCACGATCTCGTTCTCGCGCGGGTGCGTATACGGCGCGGGCTTGACCTCGAGTTTGGCCTTCTTCGCTCCAAGCCACGCGGCTGTATTCGTTGGCATGTGTTGCTCATCCTCTCTTCTTATTCTTCTTATTAAAATTCAGGTTGCGCTGAAAGTTGGGAGGTCCGCCGGTGGACACCAACGCGCTGGTCCTCGTGCGTTTTCTAGCCGCGATCCGACGACGCACGGTCCTGGTCGATGAGGAACGCGCCTCCGGCCGCCTCGGCCAGTTCTGGCCCGAACAATGCCCCGGGGGTGTGCGCTCCTGGCCGGCCGTCGCCCCTGAGCAGGCGGTGCGCAACCTCCGCCGCGACGGCCGCGGTGAAGGTGTGGGCGTCGCCGGCGCGGAGCCAGCCTTCGCGGACTGTTCCGGATGCCCATTCCACGCGCGCGTGCCCCCACGAATGGGGTCGAGGCCGGTCCTGTGCCCGCAGCTTGACCTGCGCCAGCCTGCTGGCCGCGAAACCGGTGACGCCCGGGATGCGAAAGACAAAGATGACGGCGGGCATCAGCAGGCGGACAACAGCGCCGGTCGGCGCCACGCTGGAAGCGGCCACGACGACGTCCGCCTGACTGGCCCGCCACGCGGCCAGCAACTCGCCGCTGGGAAGGCTGGCCGAGGCGATCACATCGCCATCCGGGGTTGTCAGCCGCGTCGGTTCCCCAAAAACGGGAGCCCTCACCAGGCGTCCGTGCCGCACCTCCCAGCCGCCAGACGGAATGCCGTCCACGATACTGTGGGCCAGGGCGGAGCCGATGACGCCTGCCTCGGTGGCGAGGGACGCCACGGCGTCGACGCGCACCCGTGACGGCGGTGGCTGGCCTGCACACAGGCGCAGCAGCACGCTCTCGGTCGCGAGCACGCCGAAGCCCGCCCCGGTGACGAACACCTGGTCCGCCGCCGCGGCCTCACGGTCGAGCTCCAGTATCTTCTGGACGGCCCGAAGCTCGTTGGCCACGTCGACGTAGTGGGTCCCAGGAGGGCACGTCCGCGCGACGTGGAGGGCGGTGGTCGTGAACGGGCCGACGGTGTTGACCACCACGGCCGGCGCCTGCCGCGCAAGCGCGACGAGGGCTACGTTGAGCGTGCCCGCCAGGAGCCGCGGTGCGCCGCCGAGCTCGGCGACGACGCCGTCGAGACGTGCGCGGTCCCGCCCGACGAGCACGAGCGAGACGCCCGCCTCGTGCAGTCGCGACGCGACCGCGCGCCCTGTCCGGCCGGTCGCGCCCAGCACCCACACCTCGTTCGTCATCCCGTCACTCCCTTCATCCCCGGTTGTCGCGTCGCCAGCCTGACGGCACGTCGTGTCATCACTATCCTACTTGATGACACGCCATGTTGTCAAGTAGACTAGTGATAGGAAGTAGGGTGCTATGAGTAGATGGGAACCAAACGCGCGGGACCGGTTGGAGCGCGCCGCCGTCGAACTGTTCATCGAACAGGGCTTCACAGAGACGACCGTCCCCCAGATCACGGCGCGCGCCGGCCTCACGACGCGCACGTTCTTCCGGCACTTCGCCGACAAGCGCGCGGTGCTCTTCGCGCGCGACGAGGAACTCCCCGCGCTGGTCGCACGACTCGCGGCCGACGCCCCGGCGTCGCTGAGCCCGATGAGGGTGATCGCCCACGCACTCGAGACGGTGTCATTGGGTCGTGCTGAGGTGAGAAGCCCCATGCCGATCCGGGAGCGTCGTCGTAGGCGGTTGACAGGGACAACTAGGCCGCAGCAAGAATCTGCGTGAGATCGTCCCAGGCGCGAACGAGCCGTGGAGCCTGCGGGAGACGTGGGTTGCCGGTCGGCTCACCTAAGCGATAGAAGCCGTCCCGCAGGTTGCGCATGAAGCCGTGGCCGTCGCACACCACCTGGGCACATGCGATCTGCTGGAAGCCCCGCATGCTCCGCGCGCGCCCTTTGAGGTGTTGGTGATCGCGCTCGATCGCCTGTTGCTCCATCTTGCCCGTGATGTGCTCCGCTTCCGGTACGACCGCTCGTAGCGCGGGCGGATAGGCCGCCACCTTGTCCGTCGTGACGCGGTGCGGCCGCACATCGGTGTGCGCGATCGCCTGCTCAAAGAAGGCCGTGGCTGCCGCCGTATCGCGCGTCTCGCTCAGGTAGACGTCGATCACCTGACCGTGCGCGTCGATGGCGCGGTAGGCGTAGACCCAGCGGCCGGCCAAGCGGATATAGGTCTCATCGACGGCCCAGCGGGCGCCAACACGGTGGCGATGCGGGCGGGCCGCGTCCTTATACAGAGGGGTAAATCGCTGCACCCAGTCGAAGACCGTCGAGGCGTCGACATGGACACCTCGTTCGGCCAGAAGTTCCACAATATCCGCATAGGGCAAGCGGAAACGCAGATACCAGCGCACGGCGAGGGCGATGATGTCGTCGGGGAAGCGGTAGCCGCGGAAGGCCGAGGTGGAGCGGGGCGTTTGGCGTCGCCCGCAGTCGCCGCAACAGTAGAGTTGACGGCCCGATCGATCGCGCCCCGCCTTCGTAAACGCGCCCCCTGCGCACCGCTGACACTGCATGTCGCCCCCCTTTCCGCATCCACATCAGGCCACAGCATACCTCACCTCAGCACATCCCAACGAAACCGTTCGTCGTCCGTCGGCTCGCGGGATGGACGGCGATCCGGACTCATCTCAGCACCGCACAGCGCGATACGCGCCCCATGGCCCACACGCAGGGTTGACGATGGGTAGATGCCTCGTGGGTGCCGAACGCGGCCAGGTTGATGAGCAGCACCACGGCGAACAGCACACGAAGCCGAGTCAGGCGTCGCGTCATCGGTATCCTCCCTCGACACGAGGCCGTCGCCGCACGCCATGATGTAGGGCGCGGATGCTCGTCGCCGCATCCCACGCACTGCACCCCGCCCTCCCCTCATCGTCTTAGCAACCCATAGGATACCGGATGCCACGCGTACCCGACGGAACCGCTTCACGTCTTGCGCGTCGATAACCGACCTCCCCGATCACACATCGCTTGTCCACACGCAGCCATTGCGTTTACCCCGATCATGTACGAGCGCACCTCCGCACCCTCTATCAACCACCCATGTCGGAACCGTGTCAGGGACACACCGCGCAACAGCAGATCGAGGAGGGGTGTCCTCCGTGGACCATATACCCACGGCGCGATACATTTTATTACCATATGGGAAACTGGTTTCCCACGCCCGCAAGGAGCCGTCCGCCCGCCATTATAGCGCCCCTCTACAGTACTTGTATATTTTTAGCCCAATTATGCACAACCCCTTCCATTTCTGCTCCGTTTATGCCATTATATAATCACTAAGAGGAGGCCACTATCGATGGATTACTTAAGCTACTATGGACTGAATGAGTCGCCCTTCCTCATCGCGCCGAATCCGCGATTCTTGTACATGAGCGCGCAGCACCGAGCCGCCCTTGCAAAGGTCGTCTCCCGCCTGCAGACGCGGCAGGGTCTCTCCGTCGTCTACGGTGCTGTAGGCACAGGAAAGACGACCGTGGCTCGCTGGCTTCACGACCGTCTCAATGAAGATCCGAGCGGCCTCTATATCGCGCGTACCATCTACAACCCCGGCTTTCGACGCGAAAATCAGTTGCTGCGCGTCATCCTGCGCGAGTTCGGCGCCGAGGATCTGGCGCGGACGCTCGACGGAAACCTGGCGCTGCTACAAGGCTTCCTCCAGCGCGAGGTCGTCGAGGGCGATCGCACCGTCGTCCTCATCATTGACGAGGCGAACCTCTTGCCGGCCGCCCTCCTCGAATTTCTGCGTCAATTGCTCAATTTCGAGAACAATGAATTCAAGCTCCTGCAGATCGTCCTCGTCGGCACGGACGAGTTGCGCGCCAAAATACAGCGTAAACCTGCCCTCGCCAGCCGCGCCCGCAGCGTCTCGACCCTCGAGCCTTTTGACGCCGAGGATCTCGGCCGCATGATCGCGTATCGCGCCTCCGTCGCCGGGCGCGAGCGCCCCCTGTTCACGCCCGCAGCCCTCGCCGCCCTCTACGACATCTCCGAAGGCATCCCGCGCACCGCCATCAACCTGTGCGAGTATGCCCTCGAGGCGGCCTTCGTCGACGAGGCGACTATCGTCGACGAGGGCCACATCCGCCAGGCCACGGACGGGGTCGAGCAGGGCCGTCCGCGCGGCGCGCGTGAGCCCTCCGTCCCCCTCCTCGCAGGCACTGGAAGGCAGCCATGAGCGATAGCAGTCACCGACCCTGGGAAACTGGTTTCCCACGCCATGTGTGTGGCAGCACCGCATGGGCGGGATCATCGATCATCTACGACCGAAGGAGGCTGCGGCGATGAGTTCGACGTTTGAGAGTATGCTGACGGCCAGCCGCGAGCGCGAAGGCGAGTTGCGCCTCATCCACATCCTGATCGACAGGTTGGAGCCCGACCCCGGGCAGCCGCGCAAGAGTATCAATCCGCTGGCGCTCGCCGAACTCGCGGCCTCAATCCGGCAGGACGGCGTGCTCCACCCGCTCCTCGTGCAGCCAGCCGACGAACGGGGCATCTACCGCATCATCGCGGGCGAGCGCCGCTGGCGTGCGGCCCAGGAGGCCGCGCTGCGGCGCCTGCCGGCCTTCGTCCTCAAGCGCGATGACGTTGGCCGTCGTCGTGTCCAGCTCGTGGAGAACCTGCAGCGCGTCGACCTGACGGCGGCCGAGCGGGCACAGCACGTTTCCCTTATGCGGGAGTTGGTGGCGCTCCAGGCGCGCACCGATGGGCGCGAGGTGGGCGAACGCGAGCTCGACACGCGCGTGGGCGAGATGCTCGGGGTGTCGGATCGCGCCGTCCGCGACTTCCTCGCAGCCATCGCCCTCCCGGTCGAGGTACAGGAAATCGCCCGAGAGCGTCGCCTCTCGATCAAGCACCTCAAGGCGGCGACGATGGTGGATCGCGAGCAGGCGCCTTCCTTTGTGGAGGCCACGGCCACGGCTGGCGTGACCGGGGACGAGGCCCTGACCGCGGCGCGCCTAGTCCGCGACGAGGCCATGCCGATCGTGCAGGCATTGGCGACCGCGCAGGGGACCGGCACTCTATCCCCAACCATGACGAGCCAGGCCGACCCCCCTGTGGCCGGGGTGGACGCGGATGCGGGTGCGCATGGGGATGCGCCCGCGTGTGAGGCAATCCAACCATCCTCTCCGATTCAAAAACCGCCATCGATACCACGCCAGCGGCGGGCTGTGTACGTGCGCCTACTGGAAGTCGAACGCATGCTGGCCCGCTTACCCCTAATGGAGGCCACGGAGCCAGCCGAGGCCAAATTGTGGGTAGATGCGCTTGATGCTGTTATCACCCGCGCCACGACACTGCGGGCATCACTCGTTCACTTGCACGAAAGCCCAGCATCGAGCGATAAGCGCCGCGGCACGCCGAAAAGTGCCCCATCGCCCAGGGAGCCCGACGCTTAGACGCTCTCCGATGCTGCGCGGCGCGAAGCCCGCCCACGGGGCTTAGTGACAACGATCGACTGCTTGATCGGGCGGACCATGGTTATCGACAAGTCGTTACCGCGCGGGCACCCTACCCGGCCCAGCACCCAATAAGGCGCCCAGCGGGTTTCCCAGGCACATGGATTGTGGATGGCAGCCGGCTGACGCGCCGCTCTATCGACTAAGATGGCAGTAAGAACAGGACAGGGGATGGTGAAGGTGGACATGCTAGAGACGATGCCGCGACCGAGCGACGAGTACTTGCGCCAGTCGGGTATCGATCCGGCCGACGCGTCCGGGCACGACGCGGTCGAACTTGCTCACCTGGCGTGGCGCGAGCGGACCGATCTGTGGCTGCGTGCCAATAGCGATCCGGTCGAAGCGAGCGAGGCGAACCTCGAGAACTGGGCCCGCGTGTGCAAGTCGGAGGCGAGATCGGACGACCCGATCGGCGCGCGCTGGTGGTGGGATACCCATCACCTGATCGCCTACGGGCTTGACAACGCCTGGCTCTGGCGTCCCCACCAGGACCCCCCTGACTACGTCCTGGCGGCGATCACCGCTACCCCATCCAGTACGGTCGAGGGGGCGACGCGCCGCGCGCCGCCGAGCGGGGAACGTCTCGCTCCGACGGCGCTGCTCCCACGCCACACCGCCGTGTACGGGATGCTCGCGGCCGTGCAGGCGCGCCAAGGGTGGCAGGAGTCGTCCGACGGCCGTCCCGTATACGACTGGGAAAAGACGGACGCTCATGTCCGCACGAGCCTCCAACCGCGCGAGGGATCCATACTCACGCCCGATGCGCGCACGGGCTTATGGGCCATGGCGGAATCGCTGGACGATCCCGATGGAGATGTCTTCCTCGCGGCTCTGGCCCAAGCTATGAGCAGCGAGGCGCGCCAGAGCGACGGATCGGTGTGGTTGAGCGCAGACGCCATCCTCGACTACCGGGGTATCCTCCCCAAGATGCATCGGCGCCCTGCGGGCGGCTACCGGCGCGCCGGACACCGGTTCGAGGACCGGGCGATGATCAGTCAGAGCATGGAACGCCTCGACCACCTCTTCGTCCTAGTGGAGGAGCGGCGATCGAAGAGGCGCGTGCTTCGGCGCGAGAGCAAGGTCCTGGTGATCCAGGAGCGCTGGACGCAGCAGACGCTCGACGGGAGCGAGGATGTCGCGCTCGCCTGGCGCTATAGAATCGGCAACTGGCTGGACGAATACTTGACGGAGGGCGCCCCGCATGTCGCCCAGCTCCTCCGCCAGGCGCTTCAGTACGATCCCGATCGGCAAAAGTGGGAGAAGCGTTTGGCGCGCTATATTATGCTGCACGGCCGCATGGATGTGCGCGAGCACCGCCCGCTAACTCTCTCCGTTGGCGCGCTCCTCGATGAAACGCAGCTGAATGAGGAGTTCGACACGCGCCATCCGAGTCGCGACCGCAAGCGGTTCGAGCGCGCTCTCGACCAATTGCGTCAGGACAAAGTGATCTTTGACGTCATGGATCAGGACACCGTCGTCGCCACCCCCGCCTGGCAGTACACGGCCGAGGGACACCAGGTGTTGCAATCTTTGCCCCGCTACGACTGGGTTGGACGATGGCGTGAGGCAACCATCCAACTCATGTTGCCAAAGCTCGACCAAGAACTCGTGAGACGCCATGTCATCGCCCCTATCCCCGATAAGAAGGTCTAGCATACTATACTTGCATGCCGGACCTATTGTTTTCTTAACCCTGTCTTCACCGCTGATCGGTATGGTAGCGATGGCAGCGGATTCGAATCCATGCTACACGCGTCGCTACCTTGTCCCTCGCGACGTTTTCTCCCCCTTGTTACCGGCGTGAATGCGGTAATCGAGCGTCGTCACCGTGTCCCTCGTCTGGATAATCGCCGTTACAAGCGTCGCTACCTTGTCCCTCGCGCGGTTCTCCCCGGCTACAAGCGTCGCTACCTTGTCCCTCCGCCAGTTTCCTCGTGGCATGGGCATCGCCACGTCGTCCATCCAGCGTCGTTATCGCGTCCGTCCAGCGTCGTTATCGCGTCCGTCGCAGCCTGAAAAGGAGTGGGAGAGGGCGTCGTCACCGTGTCCCTCGCGCCGGTGCAACTCTAGCAGGCAAGCGTCGCTATCCCGTCCCTCGCACGAGCCTTCTGCACGTACGCGGTGCGATAAAGGCGGTGGACAAGCGTCGTTACCGCGTCCATCCCTCTGAGCGTCGAGGCACATCCATCTTCGCCAGCGTCCTCCTCAACGGCCCCTACTTGACATGTTATATACGCGCTACAGCTATTGACCCGCGGACTAGCCGCAGCAATACTAATAGGGAAACAGTTGCGCCGGTCCAACAAGGAGTACATCGGGGAGCCATCGCGGTCCGGGAAATCAATGGTGGCCAGTAAAGGAGGTCTAACACACTGTTATGCGCTCACACGAAATGCACAAGACCCACCGATACGACCATGGGTCTCAGGCCGGCCTCATATCGTCCAGCCCTAGCGCGACGTCGCCAAACATGTGTCAGCGCCGTGGGGACTGAACCTCCTCGAGCTACCACCTACAGAGGGGGTTGTGGAGCTTGCTTATGAGATCTTTTGTACCCTGCGGTCAAAATAGGAGCGATGCATCCGCCTATCGCCGAAGCCGATGGGGCAAGCCACATCCTTTGCGCCGGGCTTGGCTGGAGGGCCGGTCGTTCCCCTCCCCCATCGGCCGTCCGAAGGTCCAGGCACGGGGCAGCGGCCGTCGGAGGTCGATGGGCGCCCGATGGAGCGAGGGGCGGGGAATGGACCAGGCTCGTCGAAGAGGGGATGGCTATGTCCGGTTTCCATAAGCCTACTACCACCCAGACTCCCGACGCGCTCTTCGACTACTGGCAGACACGGCTGACCAAAGCGGAGGTGCGTATCCTGCTATATGCCGTCCGGCGCACCTTCGGCTTCAAGAAGGACGACGACGACATCTCGCTGGATCAATTCGTCCACGGCATCACGACAAGGGACGGTGAGATCCTGGACGAGGGCTGCGGCGTCAGCCGCTCAACCCTCCTCTCCGCCCTCAAGAAGCTCGTGGCTAAAGGGCTCCTCATCAAGGGTCGTCGTACCGACCACCGCAACGCCGATGAGCCCAATAACTATCGCCTGGATATCGTCGACCCGCGGAATCCGCGCGCCATGTTTGGGTTTCACAAGGTCAACACGACGCAGGTGCCGGACGAACTATTCGACTATTGGTTGCCGCGCCTGACCGATCCAGAACTCTTCGTCCTGCTGTACATTATCCGTCGAACACTTGGATTCGGCAAGAGAACCGATATCATCAGCCCCGACCAATTCCTCCATGGCATCCGTACGAAATCGGGGGCAGTGCTCGACGAGGGATGTGGCTTATCAAACAAGAGCCTATATGCGGGCATCGCCGGTCTGAAAGAGAAAGGATTGATCACGGTCGAGCGACGCATCCACTACCGCAAAGGCAACCTTGCCTCCCAGTTCGGCCTCGTCTTCGCCGGAGACGTGCCCTATGTGCTGCTCGAAGAGCCGGACCCGCGCTTGCAAGCGGACACGGGCCGGGCCGAGCACGACCCTGACGCCGACATCTTTTTTCCCGGCGACGGCGCGGGGGATTCGACAACGACAATCGATCATGTTGTAAACAAGGATGGGAACAGGGCACGACGTGCGCACGAAGACGGGGTGAAAGCTTCCCATAAAGAGGCCGAATGTTACCTAGAGGGGGATCGGTTCATTCATAAAGGGGGGTCGATTTCTACACGGAGCAGGGACAAAACAAACCCGGCCCAGGATCGGGTGCTACACGAAGGGGGCGCGAATAGTACACCAAGGGAGGACGGGATGTGCACGAAGGGAGGACAACGTATACACGAAGCCTTCGTGTCTGTTTCGCCCCCACAACAAACAGCTCGTGAACAAGATACAGATAAACTAGATACAGACCCACAACATACAGATAACCAACATATGGATATGTCGAAACTTTCGAACGATACATCAACAAAAGAAAATACAAATACAACACGCTCACACGGAAAAGCAGCGCCACGCTTGTATAGCCCTACGATTGCCGATCAAATAGAAGACTGGTCGATCGAGTTCCATGATGAGGAACATTTCATCCAGAATCGTACCCAAGCTATAAGAAAGTGGGTCGAAAGCGGTCTCGATGAAGATCAGTTCGTGGAACTGATGTATGAGGCGCGGCGGCGCGCGAAGAAAGCTTTTGTGACGAAAGACGCGACGGATGCAACAAGTACACACGATGGAGTCAAGAACAGGATGCCTTATTTCTTCGCGACGCTGCAAGATCTCGTAGACAACGGGTTGGGTATAGACGACCCGTGCGAGGGCGCGCGCGACATCAACCATAGCGCACGGGACACTATATCCGGCAGGGCAATCCACGACGGCATCGTTCACGAAGAGGGGTCGGGCCAGCCTGCGCGCGTTGGAGTTCCAACTGGCGCGGCTGAGACACCCGCAACGCTAGCGTGGGGCGCGGTGTGCGCCGAGTTGCGTGGCGAGCTAACGGCAGAAAACTATGCCCGCTGGTTCGCGCCGACGACGGCGCTGGCCCTCGACGCTGAGCGGCTCCTCGTCGGCGTTCCCGATTTCTTCGACCTGCAGTGGCTCGACCGGCGTCTGCGCGCCACGATTGAGCGTAGCGCGGCGCGTGTCCTTGCGGGCGTGGCCATCACGTTCGTCGTACATGAGGATACCACGTAAGGTGTCGTTGGGGTGGCGCAGCTCGTACCCCCGGATACGTATGCGCTCGGGGATGAACGGGAGGGCGCGCAGGGGGGGCGTTGTCCTTTTGAGGGGAGGTTAGCCATAAAGCCACAGTGAAGGAAGGGACGAGACAGAGAGCTTCTGTATGATGGAAGGTGCTGACACAACCATCACAGGAGGGCCATCATGTCTCGTCAGGGGGGAGTATCGCCATGGATCGCGGAGGTGTCAAGCCGCTTTGGGGTGTTGATGCCCGCGCAGGCACGGGTCTTGGCGTAGTGGAGTTATAGGATGGGGCTGACGCAGTCGTGCGGCCTGACCACGGTGGCGCTGTTTCTGACCACATTGCTGGGGACGCGGTATGACGCGCAGCGCCAACAGGTGCGCGAATGGTGCTATGAGGCGGCGGATCAACGGGGAAAAGGCCGGCGGGAGGTTGATGTGAGCGTCTGCTTCGCGCCGCTGCTCGGCTGGGTGCTGGCGCTGTGGCCGCCCGGCGAGCGCCGCCTGGTGCTGGACGCGACCACCGCCTGGTGCTGGACGCGACCACGCTGGGGCAACGCTTCACCGTGTGGGCGATCAGCGTGGTCTATCGCGGCTGCGCCATCCCGGTGGCCTGGCACGTCGTGCCGGCCACCACAAAAGGAAAATGGCGACCGCAGTGGGAGCGCCTGCTCCGGCAGGTGGGAGCCGAGGTGCCCGCTGACTGGCTGGTCATCGTGTTGGCCGACCGCAGCTTGTCTGCGCGCTGGCTCTTCCAGGCGATTGTAGCGCGACAGTGGCATCCCTTCCTGCGCATCAACCAGCAGGGGCAGTAGCGCCCGGTGGGGCAGACGCGTTTCCGGCCCTTGGCCACGGTGGTCTGCCGGGGGACCGACGGGTGGAAGGGTGCGGTGGACTGTTTCGCCAGCTCCTCCTGCCGGCTCACCTGTACCTTACTCGCCCCGTGGACGGAACCACACACCGATTCGTGGTTGATCCTGACCGATCTACCCCCTGCAGGTACCGAGGCCGTCTGGTACGGCTTACGCGCGTGGATTGAGTGTGGGTTTAAGGACTGTAAACGGGGGGTGGGACTGGCAGCAGACCAAGATGACGCGGCTGGAGCGCGCCAGCCGGCTCTGGTTGGCCATGGCGGTCGCCACCTTGTGGACCGTGAGCGTCGGCGGGGCTGTCGAGGCCGCCGCGGACGGCAGCGCCATCACCCTGGACGCCCTGACGGACGCCCTGTGCGTCCCGCTGCCGCTGCCGGTGACGCCGACCCGACGCTCCCGTCCACGCCTCCTGAGTTGTTTCCGGCGCGGCGTCATCCACATCTGCGCCACCCTGCTCGCCGGGCGTCCGCTCCCGCGCGGCCACTTCGTCCCCTTGCCCTGGCCTATGACTTTCCCGACGGCGTCACCCGCCCCGGCTCGGCAGGTGGCGTAATGGCACAATGGCTAACCTACCCTCAAAAGGGGGCGTTGTCCCCGCGTGATCGCCTCGATGTCGGCGAGGCGCTGCTTGTGCGCCATGCGGCTCGCCAGGACGCGCGTCGACAGCAAGGCCAGTCATCGCATGGCGGGTTCACGATCATCTCCCGCAGCGAATTGATCGCGTCCAACCCCGGTGGGGTGCCCACGATGGCGAACGCGAACCCCGCGCTCTCGGGCGGCAGAGTCGTCCCCGGCATCAGGACGACGCCGGGCCGGAGCAAATCCTCATCCGTTTCGATCAGGCGCGTCAGGTTGCGGCTATGGTCACGGTCAACCAGCGCCACCGCCGGGTTGTCGCGCGTGCCGCCGAGCATCTCAGCGAAGCATGTCGCGAAATACAGGCTGCTCGTCGTCTTGCCGACCCCTCCCTTGGCAGCGGATATAGCGAGTACTTTCACCGGATCACCGTACCATCCATCTACACCGCCGCTTCCCGTTGGCGGCCTTTGCCTTTGGGTTGACCTCGTGCGTGAGGCCCGTGCCCGCAGTCTAACACCTCGACCAAGCCGCCAACAAGCGCCGAGACACAGGGCACCCATGCGGCCTGACATCATACGAATCGAGGAAAACGGGTGCGGCGCGGGGGACACCCGCGCCGCCCGTCGATTATCGGTCCTTGTCCACGTCGGCTAGTCGTCGACTGCCAGGCCGAGCACGGCCCGCTCGTCGGGGGATAGCTTGGCGAGAGCGACCCGGCGCGTGCTGTCGCGCATCGCTTGGGCGACATCCGGCGATTCGTCCGGGCTCACCATGTGCCCGCGCGCGTCGCCCGATAACCCCGCGCGATCTTCTCCGAGGCGCCGGTCGATCCCCGCGCGGCGGCCCTGTGTCGCCTCGTTCGCCCGCGTCGATAGGCGTGTCCAGGCGAGGTAGGCGACCGTGGCCACGATCGCGAGCACGCCGACGACGGGCGCTTTGGGGTGCGTGGCGGCCCAGGCAAGCACCATGATGACACCGGCCACCACGGCGATTGTCGCGACCTGGCGCGCGGGCGACACGC
>JAABUO010002032.1_pt1 | contig 25218 bp, 43 predicted proteins | sample 5559291 | NCBI WGS metagenome assembly JAABUO01 (sample SAMN10711878, study PRJNA513372) | rock metagenome | isolation source: Antarctica rocks | place: Antarctica: Victoria Land, Finger Mt sud
CTGGTCGGCGCGGCGGCCGAGGGCGAGGCCTGCCCGGTGACGTGCTACCGCATCGCCTCGCTGGCCAACACGCAGCACCGCTTCAAAGTCCGCGTGAACGCCGTGGTGCGCCGGCCCGCGCGCTGCGTGCTGGCTCAACAGAACCCCTCCAGCTTTCGGCCCGCGCATTGCGCTGCGTCGCGACCCCGCTGGAGCCCGTCCGGCGGGGAACTGCGGCCTGTTCGTGGCAGGGGGTTGGCGCATCTTGCCGGCTCGTGTCATTACGAGGGTGCGGGGCTGAAGGGTGCCCCACGTCATAGCGAGTGCTGGGCGCATCTGAAGCAGCGCCCATGCCCTGCAGCATGCTGCGCCGTGGCTGCGCGCGCCGCAAACGCTGATGGTTTTGAATGGGGGCACGCAGAGTGCCATCTTTCCGCGCTCGCAGGGGCTGCAGCTGACAGGCGGCGCGGTGGCCGAGTGCCATCTTCCCCACTCGCAGGGAGCCGCGCCTGGCAGACACTGCAGTGGCTGAGGACTGCTGTCGCCGGCGCGCAGGAGCTGCACCTGACAGGCATCGCGGTGGCCAGCGACGGCATGGCCGTGGTCGTGGCGGAGGGCGGCGCCAAAGCGCAGAAGAAGTACGCCAAGCTGCTGCTGCACCGCATTGCCTGGGCCGCCGGCCGCGAGGACGACGCGGACGCCGCTGGCGCGCCGGGTACGCCCCCCCCCGACCCTCGCCGCTGCGCTCTGCCGTGTTGTGGGCGCCCCCTGTGGATTCACCAGATTGGGTGGTCCTACTACATTGCCTATGGAGCTGTGCCGGGGACGGCGTCACCTTAGGTGAGGGTGGGCGCGATTGACACGATGCGTTCGCTCTTACAGTCATTTGTGTGCACCCGACATGTGCGCCGCGCGGGCGAGCCAGATGCGCCTGGCCGCGGGCGAGTGTGGGACGGCGCGAGGCGCGCGCCGCACTCGCCGCGTGCGTGCGGGCCCACAGCGCGCCTCGCGTGCGCGCAGGCGTGCCGGAGGCGCCCGGCTGCGAGCTGGTGTGGGACGGCGTGGTGCGCGAGCGCGCGTTCCAAACGTTCGAGCTGGAGGTCGTGCACAGCGAGGCCGCCGGCCGGAAGCTGCTGGAGTCGCGCAGCCTGGGGCACCTCTGGGACCTGGCCGCGGCGCATGGCCGCGCCGCGGAGGGCGCCGAAGGGCTGTAGCCCGGAGCGCCGCATCATCTCCGCATCGACTGCCAGCAGGCAGCGCGCGCCAAGAGGCTGCGCATGGGCTGGCGCATGGTCGTCACGGGTACGCCAGAGGCAAAGGACCACTGCATGCCGGCGCCGCCTGGCAGGTTTTGACGCTGCATTGGGTACACCGCTCTGCTATTCTTGGGCCGTGCTCCATTGCGGTTGCACGACCGAGTTGGAGTGTGAGCTGAGGTGCAGCGCTTGCGACACTGCATGCTGTCCTGCGGGCCTGCTGGGAGCCGCCGTGCAACCTTCTCGGTGTACTGCTACAGGGCCCTTGGTGTGTCACGCAGTCGCGTCCTCCTCCTCCGAAGTCAGCGACGTCCACTCAGCAATCACCTGCCGAGCCTCGTCAAGTGTGAGAGAAGCTGCCGGCCCTGTTTGCCTGTCAAGCAGAACGCGTCCCGACTTTGCGTCCATCACACTAACCTGACAGAAGGCCAACACCATGATTCCAGGCAAGCTCAGGTTCCCAAGATACCTGCTGCGCAAGTCCCGCGACGCGCGCGCTCATATCCGCGCGCTCGCGCTCCGGCAGACCCGATATCATTCGCCGTGCAAAGCGGTCGGGGTGCCAGCGCAGCGCCGCCCGGCGGAATGCGCGCCGCAGCGCGGCAGGGTCAGGATCGTGGGCTTTCAAGCCTGGACCCAGCGCACAGTCGCCCCCGCGCGCCTGCGGCCCTGCCGCAGACAGCCCAGACATGCATGTGCCAAGCAGCCACGCGTGGGCATGAAGAACGGCAGCGGGGGCATGCTGCGGCCAACGCACGGACATGACGCCTGGCCTGGGACTTGCCCATGACAAGCAAGGACGGCCAAGCAGCGACATGACTAGAGGGGGGCCTGGACCAAGGAATTGGGGAGGGGTGGACACACCTGTCTCAACAGCAGCCATGGCCGCCAGCAGGCCGAACCCGGGCGGGATGGCCGGTGGCCAGGGTATGTCAGCGGCGTGCAGTGCATGTACTGCAGGCCGCGCCTCCAGCGCATCCCACCTGAGCATGGGGCGAGGTTGAAATGTAGTATTTAGGAAGCCCCGGGCACGTCTGGAGCCTATGCTGTGCAATCATTTCTTCATGACGGACATCACCCGATACGTTTTTACCCTGTGCATGTAATCATGTGAGGTTTAGAGTGAGGATCATGCAGCTCCCCGCGTCGGGCCTTCAGCACGCAGCCTGGCTGGGGCGCGCCTGCGCTCGTGCCTCCTCCAGGCCTCTGCCTGCTCTTGGGGCAGTCGGAGCTGCCCGCCCTCACCACTCTCTTCCTCGCTGCAGGAACAGGCTAGCTCTTAGTGATCCAAGGTGGACTGTTCTCCTTGGCAATTTCCTTGCCCAACTGTAGGTCACCATCTGGCCAGCCTCACCAAGGCAAGAGCAGCGCGCACCTTGTGCAAGAACAGCAGCCCTGCCACTGCCTGGCTCCATCCTCCGCCGGCTTGCGCACTTGCTTTGCCTGCATTGGACGCCAATGTTGCGGACACAGCTGACTGGTAGAGTAGTACACGTGCCAAGCAGTGCTAAGAGTCACCTGAAAGGCTTGCAGGGCCTCCATCTGGCGCCGTGCCTCATCCCGCACAGCCTGGGCTCTACACAGTCCTGCCAACCGCGCTCTGAGGCGCTCTTCTTCGGGGTTGAACCTGCTGCGTATGGTGTGTTATGGACCAGTCACTGCACAAACCACAGGAATGAGATGGTCTATATGGAGGAACTTCTGCGCACTGATCAGCGTCATCGCAAGGTGCTTCAAAGCAGAAGAGCCCTTCTTGACACTGGTAGTCAACCATACACCCGCTCCGCTGGGCTTTCACAATAACCACTGCCTGCACAGATGCATCGAAAGTGCTGGATGTAACCGCCGTGACAGAGGAGAAGCCCGTTCTCAACTCCCTAAACACAAAATCTGCAAGCATCAAGCTCCGAGCATTATCGCAATTTCGCAATGCAGTCTAGCTGGTACAGACAGGCTACGTGCTCAGGCACGTGTGCGTCCCAACATCATTGTTCGCGGTCTGGTGGCCGCCACTTGTCACACAACGGATCAGTGCTAGGAGCGCTGCGTGCCGTCCAGCGGCCGCTGGAACAGGCCGTGCACAAACACGCGCCGCATGGTCACACCCCGCCCGCGGTTCACCAGCCGCGTGCAGGCCCAGTCGCACTCGCGCGCCGCGAACCCGGCGGCCTCGCACTGGCGGGACAGCTGGGCGGGCGTGAAGAAGTACGCCGTGGTGCCGTCCTGGCGCCGGCACAGGTTGGGCGCCAGGCGCTGCGCGGGCGGCATCCTGCACGTGGTGGATAGTGCCATGAGTGGTGCCCTGGGTAGTGCTCCTTAGACCTAATACAGACAGCCCTGGACCCAGACCTGCCTGAGCTGATCACATACCTGCAAAGAGCGTCCTCGGCAAAGGCGCATCATGCAGATCGCGCAGGAACAGGCCTGCGCATGCGCACGCATCCTTGCAGCACGGGCGAGGCGGGCGAGTGGAAAAGGGCTTTTGCATGCCGACATGATGACCCTGCCTTACCAACACAGCCGCCGCATGTCATGGCCATGCAGGGAGTGCACGTGTGCCGCGCTGGGCTAACGCGCCGCAGCTGGGTGATGTCGTACAGGCCGTGGTCGCGGAAGCACAGCACGCCGCCGGGCCGCAGCGCCGCGAACGCCGCGCGCAGCACGGCCGGCATGGCCCCCTCGCGCAGCGCGCCCAGCGTGAACACCAGCAGCACCGCATCCGCGCGCGCGCCTGCGCGCCAAGGCCCGGCTCGTCGAGCCCCGGCTCGCGCGGCGGCAGGGCGCGCCCCGGCACGGCCGCAGCATGATGCCGCGCAGCGGCGCAGAGCAGAGCCGCTGCACGATGGGCGAGCCGAGCAGCTGGAGAGCAGGCGTGGCGCGGAGTGTGCGCACTGTGAGCGCGCGTGCGCGCGCCCGGCTCACGCACGTGCCGCTGCATGGCAGGGCGCATGCCCCATGTGCTTATCGTGCCAACAGGCAAGCCCCGCAGGCCCGTCCTCGATGCAGCTCTCAGAGCCGATGCCGCAGGAAAAGGTCCGTTTGCTGATGCATGCTCACCTTGCATGCAATCTGCCCCCAGGGTCCTAGCCAGTCCGGCACGCATCGCTCAGGTCCCCATGAAACAATAGCTCCACGTGTCCTGCTTACGGCAGCAGGTCACCTTTCAGGGAGTCCGCGGCCCCGGGCGCCGCCGCGTCCAGCGCAAATGCCTCGTAGCGGCTCGCAGGGATGCCTGCGTCGCCTGCAGCGCTCCTGAACAGGTCCACCTGCATGCCACAGCCCCAGGCTCCTTCAACCCCGATCCCAGCGGCAGGCAACAATGGTGCAGTGGACTCGCAGCAAAAGCAGCAACTCACACTCCTGGCAATCCAGCACATTGTGTTCAAGGTACGCATTGTTCTATAGAGGACGGCCAGGGATGAGAAGAACACGCTACCTGCCACACTTCACCGGACCCTGCGCACCGCGGCGGGGCTGAGGTCCGTGGCCAGCGCGCGCGCAGCCGGGTTGGCCTTCAGGACGGGCAGCAGGCTGGACCCGCAGCCGCAGCCCAGCTCCGCGACCAGCAGCGGCGGCGCGCGGCGCGCCAGCGCCGGGAATTCGAGCAGCAGGTACCTGCGGCGGGCGTGCAACCACACTGAGCCGAGAAAAGACCGCCGCGCTGCCTGCGCGCCTGCAGCCGGTGCCAGCAGGGAGAGCCAAGCCAGGCGGGGACCCGGCAGAAGGGCGAGCCTGCCTGATGTGCGGGTCTTGCGCACGGTCCTGAGACCCCCAGCAGACATACAAGGCCTGTTCCGACAGGTGACTGGGCCCACTACGCAAATTCGCATTCCGCCTATGAACCTGCACAGAACGGCCCAAGGCTGCTGGGAATGGCGTGGAGGAAAAACAGCTCCAGGACAAGCGCGGCGCGTGCCTGCGCTCCTTGTAGAAGCGCGCAGACTTGTTGCTGCGGAGGTGGAAGCGCTCCCAGCTGGCCGCGTCATCCTCCCGGCTGGGCAGCGCTGCTGCGCCAACGATCCTGTCGCCTGCACGGCCGGCACTCAGCTCGCGCAGCCCTGCGCTTGGCGTACGCGCGGCGCCCATGTGCCGGTTTGCAAGCCTGCCTCGTACAACACTATGCATATAAATTACACAACACGAGGCACGAGACATGAGACATGAGACAGCAGCAGAGGACTGCGGCGCACCGGCGGTGCTGGGAGCGGCGGCGCGCTCGGCGGCCAGCGCGGCCTCCGCGTCGCGCCGCACCTCCTCCCAGGCAAAGTCGCGGGCGTGGTACTCGCGCGCCGCCGGCGCGCGCCCGCCCACCCACCTCGCCATGGGCAGCGCAGGCCGCAGGCCCGCCGCCGCCGCCGCCTCCGACTCAGGTGCGCCTGGGCATGCGGACCTGGCCCTGCGCTGCGCGGAGCACGCCCAATCCGCATCCAGACCCGCACCCGCATCTGCCGCCGCCGGCTCAGGCGCTGCCTCGCCTGCCGACCCGGCCGCGGGCTGCGCGAGGCAGGCGCCGCCCGCCGCATGCGCTGTCGGGTCACGCGGCGCCCGGCAAGCCGCGGGCGCCCCTGCCGCAGCCGCCTGCGGAGCTTCAGAGTGGCACGCGCCGCCCGGCCCCGCGACCGTTCGATCGTGCGGCCGACTGGGCGGCGCGGCCGGCGGGCGGGCGGGCGGACAGGGCATATAGCCCGGCGGGCGTGCGGCCGCCGGGCTCGGCGGCAGCTCGTGGGGCTACGCGCAGCAGCTACTGGAAGTGCTGCCGCAGGGCGGACGCCTCGGCGGCCATCTCGGCGCGCGTGCGCACGCGCCGCTCGGCGTCCAGATCCAGCCGTTCGCCCGGCCTGCCAGGGAGCTGCTTCAGGCACAGCGGCCAGCACAGGGAAGCAGGCAGGCTCAAGTAAGCTTATTATTACAGCAGCAGCCCCTCCTGCTCTCTGGTCGTGTTGGCGGTTCATGTTACACCCATTGCTGAGTCATCCCTGCTCACGCACAAGCGGCACAGTGCCCTGCCTCACTGACCAGACCGGCTTGGCATGTGAGAGTGCCCTATGAGGTATGTGCGCAAACAGAGTACAAATGCCTTCCGCTGGGACGCGTTTGCAGGGTACGGGTCGGGGGCCGCGCACGCGTGCGCGCGCGCGTGCTCGTCGACCGCGTCGTACACAGCGTCGTTTTTTTCAAAGTCGCCCGCGCGGCGCGGCAGCACGTGCACGTGCACGTGCGGCACTGACTGTCCCGCCTGCGCGCCGTCCTGCGGGGCAGCCCGCTGGCCCCCGCGTCAGCATCCGGTTGCTGGGCCCTGGGCACAGGCGCGCTCCACCTATACAACACCACATGCGTGAAGGCGCGGCCCGCAACCGCCCGCATGCACGCCCCACCATGGCAGCCGAGCGTGCACTGCCGCGTCAGCATGCCGCTGCGCTATGCACAACAGGTGCCGTGACCGACGCAGCACCACAGGCATGACATGCCGGTCTCCGTCCGCCCCACATCATTCGCCCAGGACGGGCGGGGGCACACATGCACAAGCGCACCAGAGGCGGCCTGCTCTTCACAAGAAGTGTGTCGTGCGAGGCCCAGCCCGGCCATGGGACAGGGCCGGCGCGGGAGGGGCTCCATCACCTGGACAGTCAGCGTGAGCGACATGGCGCCGAAGTGCGGCTCCACGACGCCGCCCACACGCTGCGCGAGCACCCTGCGCTCCACGCAGCGCAGCAGTGAGCTCAGCAGTTGAGCGCCTGTGCACCGCCCGGCTGGAGGCAGCGCGCACGTGCAAGCTCACGGTGCGCGTGCGAACATGTATACGGCAAGCTCAGCACACGCTGGCGAGCGTGGGGTGTAGCGTCAGGGTAGCGTTAGGTAGCCAGGCTAGGGTAGGGTTGGGCTGCGCACCACAGGTCGGCCACCTCGTCAGGCGAAAGGGCTTGGAACCGCGGCACGACGCGCTTCGGGCTCACCAGGACATGGCCTGTGCAAGCACCGGAGGTGACCTGTCAGGAGTAGCCGATGGACGCCAGGGAACCGGCAGGGGCCAGGGCGGCCAGGCGCACCGGGCACCACCGGCTTCAGGTTGACAAACGCAAAGCTGAGCGGGCTACTGGCGAAGACTTCGCTTGCGTGAATGGTGTGCGGCCCGAAGCTGTAGTCCTGCGGGCGCAGGAGCTGTTAGCTGCTGCAAATGACAAATTATGCTACTGCCAAACCCATTACGCCACTATCAGCGGTATGCACAATGCAAACATACGTTGGCGAGGATATGGCAGTTCTGGCGTGTCGGCACACACCTGCGAGCAGGCCGCGCTGCTCATACCCCGTACAGACAACCGGCGCAGCCACGCGCGTCCAACCTGATCTGGGCTCCCACGCTTGCAGCACAACCTTGTCGCGACTCGCTGGAGCACAGGATGCGCAGCAGCGCGGATCATGGGCGCTCTGCCTCTCCACACGAGTTGTACTACGCACAGCCAGGAGCCCAGCTCAGGGTGAACAGTCGGGTAGGTCACTGGTTCCCGATGGTCGAAGCTCTGGCAGACCGGAAAAGCATCGCGAGGCACAAGTTGAGAGCCTTGGTGGAGAGTAAAAGCGCCATAACAAGCTCTCTGCGCGCCTTTGAGTCCTGACCTAATCTGCGCAAGCGGCCATGTCCGCCACCATGGAGAAGGCGAAGGAGCTCCTGCATGTCGGGCGTCCTACGCAGCAAACAGGCGCAACATTCACAGAGGACCGCTCGGCCCACGGCGTCAAGGATGTCACAAAGCCCGGTGCGCATTTGTTGCGCATGGTCTTCTATCCAGCAGCTCTGCCCTGTTACGGTGTGCGTATGCTGAATATGGCAACCACTCATACTCTGACTCTCACAATTCTATGTTATTGAGCTGACATATAGTGACAAACAGGCGACCCCGGCACGCGCACGCCGGAGCAGGACTCTGTCATCAAGCTGGGCCACGCTCCCCTCCTGTACAACCCGGTGCTGAACAACGGTGCGCGCCGGCGCCCGCTGCTCCCGCGAGGGAGGTATCCAAAGGATGCCCACTGTCCCGCGACGCATGCGCTCAGCACCGCCACAAGGCAGCACAGGCTGCCCCCAATCGCAGTGGGCTATGCGTGTCTAATCAGTAAGCGCGACCCCGCAGGCACGGGCTTCACCGAGGAGGAGCGCAAGCAGAAGGGGTGCGCCTGCGCCCCTGCTCGCCGCCAGCCCGCCCTGCGGGCCGCGGCGCCCCCGCACGGCCCTGCGGCACCGGCAAAGCCTCTGCGGCCCCAAGGGCAGCAGGCCGCGCGTCCACAACAGAATGCTTCAGCGAGTGTATGGCCGAGTGCACCGCACCTGACACACGCTACTGCGCCGTGCCAGCACTGCTGTATATGTACAAGTCCTGTGTGCTGCAGGTCCTGTCCTGCATGCCGGGCCCTGCTGAGCCGCGCCTGTGCAGGCTGGAGGGCCTGCTGCCGCCGGTCGTCGAGACGGTGGAGCTGCAGGCGGAGCGGTGCGCCGCCGGCGGCGCCCCCTGCTGCCCCCTGCTCAGACTGCCCCTCGAGCGTTGTGTCGAGGACAGGCATGAGGCCCTGGATCCTGCGTCCCTGGCAGCCTGGGAGCCGGAATTGGGTGGTCTGGGTAGGCAGAGCATCGCTCATTCGTGTTTTGCTACACCCTTTGCATTTGCAGTGGGTAAGGGTACATTGAGTGCAGACAAAAGAAGAGCACGCAGCGCACCACTGCGGCACTGCAATGCGTTTAAGACGAGCGCGGGCGTCACTCTGAAGCTGAGTGAGCATGGCGTTGCAGGGTCATGCTGCAGCTGCGCAATGACTGCGCCAACGACCTGGCGAGGTGCGCCACCATAACCCCGCTTCCTGCTTTTTCCTACCAGGGCCGGTGCACTAGCATGGTCACAAGTCAAAGGAGTGCCAATAGATATATGCATGACGGAAACCCATGTCTACAGCACTATAGTGCCATGCGACAGCAGCATGCATGTGCGTTTTGCCCTGGTTCAGCTGCAAAAGGATGGTTGTCACGTCTGCCTGCATGCCTGCTCAGTGCAGGCGCGGCAGGCAGGATGACTGGTAGCGTTCGCAGAGGACCTGCAGCACTTTTGCAGCAGCCTGTTTCCTTCAAGAACTTCCATCAATGTGTCATGCGTGTCCGTCGCAACACTCCACAACTGGCCAAGCGCCGCGCGCGCGCCAGGTATGTGCTGCTGTACCAGCTGGCGACGCACCAGCAGACGCTGCTGTACTACGCACTGATCAACAACCTGGAGGAGCTCGCGCCCATCGTGTACACGCCCACCGTAGGCGCGATACCCTGCCCTACCTACTTTACCCTACCCCTAATCTTATGGTACCCATCCATTGCATCCGCTCATGCCAAGTCAGTGGAGTGAGCAGCGTACTGTGGCAGCCAGCGACAGCGCCCAGGCCAGGGGTGCTGCGGGTGCAGGCTGTGTAGTCTGCCCGGGTTCTTGCGCATCAGGGCGTGCTGGCGCTGAGCCGCATGCGGGCTGGGACGCGCAGGCGAGGCGTGCCAGAAGTTTGACCGCATCTACCGGTGCGCGCCGGCCCAGCGCGACTAGCCTGCGCAGAGACTCCTCTAGCATACGCATTGGGTCAGGTGGACAGGTGGCCAGCACTCTGGCAATGCGGCCCGCGCCGCCCGCATGCGCTCTGTTCACAGGGGTGCTGCTAATGAGACATGCCTGCACCGCTTCGCACCCTGTCATTAGCAGGCCTGGGGTGTGCGCTTGGGGTGCCCTGCAGCACCGCCTGACAGCTGCAGAGCAGGCCAGCCTCGGGCGGCGCCTGACGGCCCGCGCCTGCGCCCGGCGCGCCAGGGCGGCCATGGGCATGTTCTTCAACGCGCGCACGCAGCGCGGCCGCTTCCGCCAGATCATCAACAACTGGCCCTCGCACAACGTGCAGATCATCGTCGTCACTGACGGCGGCCGCATCCTGGGCCTGGGCGACCTGGGTAAGCCCGACCCTACCTGCCTTCCTCGCCTCTGCGCTGATTGCGCCCAGTGGTGTGGCAAGGGTGACGCGTTTGTGCTTCCAGGCGCGACGTTCTGTGCCACAGGGTGTGCGCCTGTGTCGCTCTGCCTGTGGGATGCTCGAGCACTGAGCAATTTGGACAAGAGGCTTCATCCAGGCGATGGGCTTGCTGACTGTTCGAGCTGGTTCGGGCTGGACCGTCTGGCTTGCTGACTCCTGGAATGAGGCGACGGTCAGTGTCGCGTGCGCTGCGACCACCAGACGCCGGCAGCCGCGTCAATGCGCTGCGCACGGCAGCGCGCCTGCGTAGCCGGATCGCCGGGTGGCCGATCGGCCGCGCGCGCGCGCAGGCGTCAACGGCATGGGCATCCCGCTGGGCAAGATCCAGCTGTATGTCGGCGGCGGCGGCTTCCACCCGGAGCACTCGCTGCCCGCGCTCATCGACAACGGCACCAACACCAAGAGCCTGATTGAGGACAAGTTCTACTTTGTGCGCGCCCCCGCGCCCGCGCACGCGCACCGCGCCGCGCGGCGCCGCCGGCGAGGCCAGCACAAGCTTGCTGGCTCTGAACCCCGCAGCGTGCCAGGCTGCTGCCATACCTCACATGGCAGAGCAGGTGTGTTTGTAAGGAGGCAAGTAAGGGACTCTGACAAATATAATGCGCTTGTCGCCAGTCAAGGAGGTGTATACCCATGCGATGTATGGAAGGGCGTGCTTACGACACGGCCAGGCCCATGCGTGTATGATCAGGTGGTGCTGCGCCATTGCAGGGCAGCAAGAAGGAGCGGTTGAGCCAGGAGGAGTCCTTCGCCGCGGTCGAGGAGTTCTGCATGGCCGTGCACGACAAGTGGCCGAACTGCCTCGTGCAGTTTGAGGGTGCGCGTCCCGCCGCCCCGCCGCCCGCTGCACGCGACACTCCAAGGCTTCAGGCGTGTGCTTGCTGGACCAGGACCGATGCAGCGGGCGGTGATGCAGACCGGTCTTTTGTGCCATGAGGAAGGGCCTTTCATGCCTTGAGCCGCTTCGTGCCATGCGGAGTGATGCATCAATAAGTTTTGTCCCTGAAGTTTGTGTGCCCGCGCAGACTTCCAGACCGATCTCGCGTTCACCATCCTGCACCGCCTGCGCGACAAGCTGCTCTGCTTCAACGACGACATCCAGGGCACGGGCGCCGTCGTGACCACCGGGTGCGCCAGCCGCGGGCGGGAGGGCTTGGCGCCTGTGGGTGTCGTGTCGCACCGGTGTTGCACAAGTGAGGCTGTTAGCACATTGCGTTGTAAGTGCGGCACGGCTGCACGCACGGCCGTGTGGCGGGCCTTCTTAACATGCCGCCGGCTGAAGACCTCCCAAGCGAAGCGCCGGGCATGAGTCCTGACTCTGGTTGGCTCTTGTTGGAGGGTGGGCAGGGCCATGACAGTCAGGCGCACCACCGTGCAAGGCTTAAGAGGCGTTTTGACTGAGTAGGAACAGCTGCAGTAGCGTCTGCGCAGGACTGGGCAAGGAGGGCAGTGCTTATCAGCTAGGCCATCAGTGAGCAGCACCGCCGAGCCAGCGCGCGCGGCGCGCGCAGGTTCATCAACGGCATGAAGGCGCAGAAGACGCCGCTGAAGGAGGCCCGGGTGGTGTTCTACGGCGCCGGCAGCAGCGCAGTGGGCGTGGCCGAGATGATTGCGCGCCTCATCGAGCTGGACGCCAAGGTCAGCGCGGAGACCGCGCGCAAGGTGGGCCGACCTGCGCCTTACGCAAACATGGAGTGCGCTGCCCGACGGGTCCATTGTGAGCTTCCTGGGCTCTTGGCCGTGCTACATGAGTTGTCTGCACAGCTCTCCAGCACCCTGGGATACCTGCAAGTCTCGCCACGCGCCGCGTTTAGGCCTTGCGCCGCCAGGCGCCCACATACTTGCAGACGGCTCACAGCGCTGGTCGGGCCATTGCCTGAGAGCGCCGCCGCGCGCAGGCCATCTTCATGGTGGACTCCAAGGGCCTGATCACGACCTCGCGCGGCGACAAGCTGCCCGACCACAAGAAGTCCATGGCGCGCTCGGACGACACGCCCAACATGAAGGACCTGCGCGACATCATCGAGTACGTCAAGCCGCACGCGCTCATCGGCCTGTCGGGCGCTGGGCCCTCCTTCGAGCAGGCGCGTATCTAGCGTTGATTTGCGTCTTCTGGTGTGCTGCACCCTGTGTTCTGGCGCGACACAGCACGAAGGACCACATGCACCTGCTAGCAGCAATGCGCTAAAGTGAGCGTGCTTGCACCGGGTCAGTGACTGTCTTGCTGTTTTGGGGCCTGGAATACGCAGCACTGTGAGCCACGGGGGTGTGCACATGTCCAATTGGGGTGTGCGAGCATGTGCATGAGCGGCCAGCTGCTGCCCAAGCGCTGCATGCCAGCAAGCGGCGGCCTGTAGTGCTGCTGAAGTGCTTTATATGCCTGGCAGGGGGGCAGTCTTGGACTGCATGCACTGCTCTGCAGCCGACCATCCAAGCAATGTGCGAGCATGCGGAGAAGCCGCTGGTGGTAGCTCCAGGGCGGCTGACGGCCTGCACGTGCATGGGGCGGCCTGCCTCAGCCTGCTGCACCCTGCTGCGCAGCCGGCGATCGAGGAGATGTGCAAGCACGTGGAGAAGCCGCTCGTGTTCCCGCTGTCCAACCCGACCGACAAGGCCGAGATCACCGCCGAGCACGCGTACGAGTGGAGCCACGGGCAGGCCATCTTCGCGTCGGGCGCGCCCCTTGCGACACTGCACTGACCAGCTGCTGCGTGGTGGCGCGCGGCTCTGGAACAGTTGTCCGCCGCGGCATGAAGCACATCGCGATTGACCTTGTTTTCGTATCCTTACAGGACATGTTTCGAGCTCGCGCTGCATGTCTGTGTGCTTGTGCTCTTGCAGCATAGATGGTTGCAGGCAGGAGCCTGTGCAACCAAGCTTGGCCAGGCCCGTGAGCTGTGCCATGCTGCGAGGTGCTACACGTAGCTGACGGCTGGGCCTGTGCAGGCTCGCCGTTCAAGCCGTACGAGTACGAGGGCTCGATGCTGGTGCCCGGGCAGGCTAACAATGTCCTGATGTGCGCCTTTACTGCTCCGCACCCCTTGTGATGCATCTCGTGTTGTAGGTTTCCGTCAAAGCTTCAAGTCTGCAAGGTACTCTTGAGATACGGACGCACCCCTTGCTTGCGCCGGGCGCCAGGCGCCCCCTCCGGCGCCAGGCGCCCCCTCTTCCCACCGTCAAAGTCCCAAAGGTTGCTCTCACGCATGGCGACGCCCTGGCAGCTCAAAGACATCCAAATGCTTGGACTTGCAAGCAGTGGCCGCCCTCCGTGCTCGCCTGAACCCCGGCGGCGTGACTCCGCACATGCGCGCAGCTTCCCCGGTGTCGGCTTTGGCTCGGTCATGGCCAAGGCCAAGAAGGTCACGGTGCGGCGCCGCCTTTTGCACGGCTTGCGAGGATGTGCAACAGCTGTCGGATGGATAGCACTGCAAGGTGGTAGGCTGGACTAGGTGCGTGTGTACTGTGCCAGGGAGGCAAAGTGCTGAGCATGTGCAGCCCAGGCTGCTTCTCGCATACGCTTGCAGGATCTTCTGTGACTTATCCTGCAGCGCGCCTAGCAGCACCGAAAGCCCTGCTGCTGCTTGGGCAGGACGAGATGATGCTGGCGGCCGCGCGCGCGCTGGCCGACTACGTGTCGGCGGACGACATCCGCCGCGGCAAACTGTACCCCGACATCAGCGAGCTGCGCGCCGTCTCTGCAACGGTGCGCGCGCCATGTATGCATGAAGCTCCCTGACACTCTGATGCGGAGCTGCGCGAAGAATGTGCACCACCACATATTTGTGTCAAAGCATCCCTGCTTTATTTCTCGTAGGTGTTGTAGATTGTGCATGCGATTCTTATGCTCGAAATGCGTGATGCACCACTTCAGTGTATGCGTTTTCTTTGCTGCCTTGCGCCTTGCCTGCCTTGCGAAAACCACCACCGTGGCTGCGCTGCTGCATATTCTTGCTTCACTGTGAGCGTCCTACCAATGGCAATCATCCATCAATGCAGCCGCGCGCTGACGCGCGCCGCGCGCGCGCGCAGGTGGCGGCCAAGGTGGCGGAGGAGGCGATGTCGCAGGGCCTGGGCGGCATCGAGGCGCCCGCGGAGGGCATGAAGAAGTACATCGAGGGCCGGATGTGGGAGCCCAGCAAGGAGTACCTGAACAAGAGCCGCATGTAGGGCCCGTGATTGCTCCGCTGCGGCCCTGCTCTGGCGCCGCGCGTCGACGCGGCGCGCATGCGCTGTGGCAGGCCCCGTGACTCAGGATTGGGTACTTACCGGCTCCTGATTGTGCTTCAGAGCGGTTTGTTTCAGTTCAAGCATGGCCAACGGGTAATGTTTGTCCCGGGCTGGGTCCAGGTCTTTGTCGGTCTGTTTCCTTTGTGCGTCGCGGATGCAGCAGGTCGGATGACCGACTGCTTTCCACCCGTTTGTGGTCTACTTTCACATGCTCATGTCAGACACACACCCTCATCGCTATGTGATTGGGCGGACATATGCTTGCATGACTTTCATTGGGCAGAGTTGCGCTGAAAAGGCAAGTGCACACCTGGGGACCTTAATGATTACTGTTACAATGCATTAGCCAGCTGCCTAGGCTGAGCATCAGCATGACATTCCCGCCAGAGCCTCCATATCTAGCCTGTAGGGGCGCAAGCATAGTTTCTAAAGAAAGACAGGAGACAGGCCCCGTGCAATTACGCACCCGAATTTGCTTTGCTTGCTTTGCTATCTTTACTGTTAGATTGTCAGCAGCCTTCGAGGCCACCGTCTACATAAAAATGATAAAATAAATCGATGCTCCCGGAATGCAGCAGGCAGTAGTAGGCATGGTAGGCACCGGAGTGACTCGTGACTCGCTCGTCTTCTTGCTGGCTGCTTACGCCCTGCTTAGGGCTGCACTTGAGGAGAAGCCAGCCTTCCCATTATCTCCTGCACATGTACGACGAGCAGCACTTGCGCGCGGTCGTGATGGTGTTCCACAAGGTCTTCGCCGTTGTGGGAGGGGTACTGAACGGCGCAAAAGGTGTGCACGCTTGCCACCCAGATACCTTGTATGCGGCTGGGCACCCCGCTGCCAGCTCTCTTGTGTCTTCACCTATTATGCAGAAGCGCTGGTTATAAAAGAGGCCTGGATCATGATGCCGGTATGTGCCCTGTAATGGCCCAGGCAGATAGATGTCAGCGCCGTGTGCCCCGCAGGCTTGGTGACGGGCCAGAGGCGCACCTCAGTGGCGTCACGGACGCTGGTGACGAGCGCGGGAGTCAAGGCGCTGAAGCGCTCGCCCAGCAGGGTATGTCCATGTCATGTGCGCACACCATGGCTGCATAACGGTGGGTTGTGAACTGAGCACAAGACCGTGCCGGGCTGCAGGACCCGGAGGAGTGGAAGCGTGCGTTTGGGGGCCCGACCGGCAAGCCCTCCACGCCACTGACCGGGCCCCTGCTGGAGACGGTGTGGCCGCCCGCTGGACACAGCCTGCAGTAGCGCTCAGAGACACAATCCTCCTGCTCTTATTTGCGCCTTCATAAAGCACAGTACTCGAGGTTCGTAGGCTGGAGTCTTGACTATGGGCGTGGCCGGCGCGCAGGTGTTCCTGTATGGCGACCTCTGCGAGATCACCTACAACAACTATGTGCACAACAAAGAGGAGCTGGAGGCGGTCATGAAGCAGCTCGAGGCGAGCGGCAAGGCGGAGGAGCGCGCCGGCTCGGTGCTGGGCGGTGTGTGGGTGGGCGGCTTCAAGTACGGGCCGAGCGAGCTGATGGCCCTGCCGGCCGGCGACATACTGAAGGTGCCCCAGAGCGCGGACAAGGGGCAGCTTCCCGCTGACATTCCGCCCAACGAGGTGCGCGCTCTTGCCTGGTGACATCCAGCCCCGATTAGCCCCAGGCTGCAGCCTCTCTTGCTGGGCGCCATGCTTAACTAGATAAGAAAGGAGGCCAGCTGGACCTAAGCAAGCCGTCATATACATGGCTGCCGCCTGCAGTTGGATGTATTGTATCCAGCCAGACAGCATGCCGAGGTGCCCATGCGTCAGTGCTCGGCGCTAAGGACAGCGCATGCATCAGCTGGCCGCAACAACCGTGCGGCATGCAATGCTCGTCCAAGCAGTCTGGTCCTGTGGCAGATGCAGGAATGTTAGATGTCTAAACCCGTCAAAGCTGCCCACATGAACTTGCACTGAAGCTTCGGTGGTGCTATGCTTGATGTTTGCTGGGTGGCAGGCAGTACGGGTATCTGACGGCAATGCTGAACAATGCGCGCATGACATGACCACTCAGAAAGCATGCCAGCGTCCGACAAGCTTGGGCATGCTCGTGCAGCTCAACGTCGCACTGGAATCGCCGGCGCGTGCCTACACGCTCGGCGTGCCGTCCGACGGACAGCTGGAGGACGACCCAACCTTCTTCCTGTTTTCGACCTCGGGCGTGACAAAGGAGCACAGCATATTTGGCAATGACCTGCAGACAACGAACTGGATTGGCTATGTGGCCATCGGGCCCAAGGGCAAGTATGGCCGCGACATCGCAGTTGCCTTCCGTGGAACCCAGGTACGCGCCCGGCAGCGCGGGACCAGATTGGGAAGAGTGCTGTGATGCTCAACGCGAGTAATGCCGCAGGATGCGCCCGCTCTCATGCAGTGCCTTGGCCTCGGCCGTATGCGCAGAGGGAAGATCGCGTTGCTGGGAGCATGCCGATGCAGTTCAGGCGCTGCTCAGAGTGCCTGCCGCCTGCATGTATGGTCGCAGCGTGCTCGCTGTGTAACGAGTGTGGCGCGAGCGGGGCGGGCAAACTCCTACTACAGGCCCGCGGCAGGCTGCCGGGCGGACAGGACCCCCCCTCGCCCTGACGTGAAGGCTCTGCCACGCCAGGCATGGAGCGAGTGGCTGTCGGATGCGCGCGGCCTCTTCGAGATGCAGCCCTGGAGCAACGAAGCGGAGCTGCTGGTGGGCGGCGGCGGGCGCGTTTTCCCTTGGGGAGACATCGTGCGGCGCGAGCTTGGCGACGACACGCCGGTGACGAAGACTGAGCCACCGGCGGTGGACCAAGCCGTCCTGAAGCTGGGCAAAGTGCAGATTGGAGAGGGCTTTGAGAAAATGTACCGCGACTTTGCAAAGACGCCGGGCAACACGCTGTCGCTGCAGGCGCGCTGCAGCCCCCTGACGTAGTAATGCATGGCATCCTGGTATGTGTGTCATGTGGCGGTAAAGCAAACCTGAGGCGGTCCTCCTATAGCCTCGTGTCAACATGCGGCGTGCCTCGCATCAGCCTGTCTCGCATTGCAAGCCCTGCATCCACTTCATGGCGGTAGGCAGGCCTCGCCGCAGTGCAAGCCGCGCACACCTTTCATTCGTGCCTCACGTGGCTATCTGCGGCGGCGCGCGCAGGGCCAGGTGCAGACGTCGGTGCGCAAGCTGCTGGCGAGGTACACCGACGAGGTGACGAGCATCAGCACCACCGGCCACTCGCTCGGCGGCGCGCTCGCCTCGCTCTGCGCCTTCGACCTGGTGCGGCCCAACGCGGAGCGCAGGCAGCAGCCCGCCCGTGACTGCTGCTGCTTAGTGCACACCCTGCACGCCTCACGGGGGGGCTAAGAGTCGTGACAACTCCAGCAGCTTGACTAGGAGGTTGACAAGAAGTGGCTTGCAGTCACAGCCACATGTCATGGATGTCGCTGGCCTTGCAGATCACAGCAGGGGTGCAACCTTTGGATTGAGCGCGGAGCGCGGGGCAAGCAGGTGCAGTCCGGCATCAACCGCCAGAGCGACCACCCTTCGGGCCCGCTCGTGCCCGTGACGGCCTTCACGTTTGAGGCGCCGCGGGTTGGTGCGCCCTGTACATGCCCAAGGGCATCTCGCTCCCTAGGGCCAGCAGGCTGCCATGACAATGCATGCGGTTTGCTCACGCGGGTTGTGAGAGGCGTATGTCATGCGCAAGAGCTGTCCGCGGGGCTGCACCTGGAGGACAACCATTCATAGGGGTGGGCAGTTTTGCGGCTGGCTGAGACACGAGTGTGTGTGTTGCAGGTAATGAGGCGTTTGCGAATGCATTCGACCCGAACAAGTGGCCTATGGGCCCGCGGTGCCTGCGCATTGTCAACGCGCCCGATGTTGTGCCCAAGGCAAGGGCAAACCCTACCCAACAAACATTTACACACATGCATGTGTCGGTACTCGATCACGCTTTGCCACGGCCAGCGGACCTTGGCGCAGAGCTCTGCGTTCGCGTTTGCAACGTCGTCGCCTGACTGCAGCTGCATGCCGCAGGTCCCATACTCCAGTGCCGGCGGCAAGCGTGTGGGCATCCCCAACGGCTTCGTCGAGCACGAGGTGGAGGACTTCCAGCGGCTCGTCGGCTCGGACGCCGACCAAGAGGAAGACGGCGTCAAAGCCTACCACCACGGCGGGACAGAGTTCCTGCTCGACGACACGGCGCTCGTCGACGCGGTGGCGGCGTCGAACAGCCCGAGCGTCGGGCCGCTGAAGGCGTGGCTGGAGGCGCTGCGTAAGTTGGTAGAGCTGCCGCAGAAGATCGGCATGTACCACGACCTGCAGCTCGTCCTGCGCCAGATGGACGACGCATCCGACCCGCCGACGCGCGGCCTGCAGGGCCCGCTCGGCGTCCCCGACAACGTCCGCAACCCGAAGGACATCTGGAAGCCGGCGGCCTCCAGCTGAGTGGTGCATGGCTTGCTTTTGGGGCCCACGTGAATGCGCAGCCTGGTTCTTAGCATGTCAGACAGCTAGCTGAGCATAGAGCGACAGCGCGCTCTCCTTGACTCTGTGACACATGGCATGCTGGTGACACAGAGCTGCATCGTGTTGGAGTCACCATGTGCGCTGCGTATGACCCACTGGCGCGCCGAACATGTGTGCATGCGGTACGGAACGGAAGCGTCCACCATGGGATATCTCTGTGTTGTTCCCGCAAGGTTCATATATACACAATATGCCAACAGAGGTTTCATCTCGCTGATTGGCGCGTGACGCGGGCGTTGCCTGCTGCCACAGAAAGCTCTTTATTCTCCTCTTTTTGGGATGGGCGCATTCAGCGCCTGGCGATTCTTTTTACAAATATTTGAGTATTATTATTTGAGTGAAGAAAATATTTTTGCAGATAGCGTAGTTTTTGGTACAGCCTTTCACTAGCGTTGCATACTTCTACCATACAGCGGGGTGAGCAACGAGTGAGGATTGAGAGGATGAGGCGCGGGATTTACATGCATGAGATAACATACTTTGCAAGGTGAGCGCTGCCACATATGTAGCAAATATTGCAGGATCATGGGCACATAAGCCCTCGATCAAGTTTTGTACAAGTGCAAGTACGCTTCAGAGCGGGCGCTGACAGAGCGCTGTGACCTGAGCACAAGTTTTTGCTGTTTGATTGATCGTGCAGGGAACAAAATGACTTAATGCTGTGTGTTACAATGTGATTGGCATTGTGGTACATCTGTTGGTTGGATGCTTGCCTGCAGCAGAGCTTGGGAACGATCTTCCCATATGGACCTACAGCGCTCCTAGTATAAACTACATAACGTGCGCACTGTGACATCTGCAGCGGTCTACTAGAGCCATGAAACACATGTGCACACTCATGGTGCTTGCTGTAACAAGCGCTCCACACACTGTCGATCTGGCATGCTCGGCATCGCGCCGGCGGCTTGCACGCAGAGCGCCCCGGCTGCCGCTGCAGGCACGCGCCCAGATATCAGCCCGCCTTGCTGTACACCAGTAAGCAGTCTTTCGACTTACCAGTTCACGCAATGTTTTACAAATATTCCATGCAGCAGGAGCAGAAGATGTTGAGCTGCTCCCCGTGGCGCTCATCTCATACACACAAGCACTACTCAGTAGCAGCAGCAACAGCAGCCGGGCATGCGCCCCTGGAACGCTCAGAGGGCTGCTGCAGCGCGGCCGCGCCTGCAAAGCGCAGCGCGGCCGCCGGCGCCTGCGCCTCCAGCATGGCCACCGCGTACGCGCCCGTGAAGCAGTCGCCCGCGCCCGTCGTGTCCACAACCTACAAATGGGGTAGGGTGTGTGGTTAGGCTACCCTATTCACCACCTGCATTCCTGTCACCACCGCTGGCTGGTCCCGGGCAAAGCCGGAAGGCAGGGCGGGCGCCAGCACACGCCCCGTGCTGTCTTTGCAGCAGGCCGCAGCTTTCTACCGGCACAAGGATGCCAGCGGCATCTGTCGGCCGTCGGCCTAGCAAGGTCGTGATCGCGCGAAGGCATGGCCGTGCTGCACGTGCAGCTGCTGATATGCTTCGCTTGCCTGCTTCATCACCTGTGCTGGCGGCCTTGCGCGCACAGCTCTGCAGACTCACATGGGCAGTGCAATCAGCCCTGCCGGGCGCACGGGGGGCTGCCTGACCAGGGCGCCACCTTGTCGACCGCGAACGCGGCCTGGCGGAGCGGCTCCCGCCCGCCGCCCGCCTCCACCAGCGTGCAGCCGGCCGCGCCGCGCTTGATGAGCACGGCCAGGCCGCCGTGCCGGGCCTGCAGCGCGCGCGCCGCCGCAACGGCCTCCGCCTCGGTGCCCGCTGGCATGCCTGCGGGCCGAGGGGAAGCACGGTCTGAGCCGTGCTTGTGCCGGGCGAAAATTTATGTGCCCGTGTCGGGCAAAAGGTTTGGCAGCCTTCCAGGCTGCCTCACAGCGGCACCCTCGCCTCGCCTGCAGAGCAAAGCACGCAAGCGACTTGCCAAGTGGGCGAGCGCGCAAAGCGCTGCCAGTGACGTGAGAGGGCTCCCACGGACTCGCACCCCAACCACCAGCACAGACGTTCAATACGGAGGTGCAGAACGCCATGACAGCGACCCCGCTCCGAGATCAGCAGGCGCGAGGCACCCGTCAGCCGCGCGAGCTCGGTCTCGTTCGGCGAGAGCACCGCCAGCGCGGCCAGCAGCGCGGGCGCGAGCGGGCCCTCCTGCCCGCCGCAGTCCAGCAGCACCTGGCCGCGGCCAGACTCATGTAACACAAGTGGGCAGACAAGGTGTGAATGCCACTGCAGCGCTGCCTTGCAGGCTGCACGTGTGTGTGTAGTAATCTGACACGTCTACAGTGATCTGACACATGCACAGCATGCGAGCTCGTGCAGGCCGAGCAGAACCCGCTCGCGCAGCCCGCCTGCTCCCTGGCTGCGCTGCCAGTTGCGGTCCAGCGGCACGTAAGTGAAGCCGCAGGCTACGGCACAGGTGCGGCTGCGGGGCCGCGCCGGGACGCCCGCGGCGCGCGCCACCTCCGCGACCCGCAGGTTGACGGACTCGGGGACCTCGCGCTGCAGCAGCACGCCGCCCGCCCCGCGGATGGCCTGCTGCCACGGCATGCCCATTGCAGTCCAGGATGCATGCCCCTCACAGGTGCGTGCGTATGCATGGATGCGCCCGCGCAAGACGTGCTGTGGACAGTGCAGTGTGACAAGCACCGGACTCCAGGCACTTGCTGGGCTACGATGGTGCGGGCAGCGGCCAGAGCAGGCCAGACCATGCAGGAGGCCAGAGGCCAGGCCACGGCAGAGGCAGCAATGAAGCAGCATCCAGCGTGCGCGGGCGGGTCGCCTGCCTGCTGCTGCTCCTCGCCAATGTCCCATGCTGCCGTGTTTGCCCCGCCGACGATGATGATGCTGTTCTCGCCTGCTCCCTCAGCGGCACGCCGGGAATCCACATACGGTGTTGCACCAGGGCGCTTGAACATGTCCATAATGCATGTGCACTGGTAGCGCGGCGCTGAGCATGCCGTGCATGTAACCACCGCCATGGCAGCGGACCATGCCATGGGCGCTGGCGCTCCGCCTGATGGAACCTGCCCAGTGTGCCGGGCGCACCGTCGGGCTGCAGGAGGATCACGGCCGTGCCGGTCGGGCCGCCGACCTGGCGCAGGAGCTGCATCTCGCAGCCAGTGTCGCGCAGGTGCTGCGGCAGCGCCTCAGTGAACTGGTCGGTGCCCACCTGGGGGCGCCCCCCCGGCTGCTTGGCATCCTGCACGGGCACCTTGCATGACAGGAGTGCCCAAGCAGCGCACGTAACGGGGCGGCAGGCGTGCGGCGCCGCGCCTGGCCGTAGAAGCTGGTTGGGTAGCCCAGCTTTGCAGCCGCGGCGGCCTGGTTGGCGCCCTGCGCGCCCATTTTTAGGTTTCCCCCCCCCCCCTTTCAGCACGCCCTTCGCACCCAGCGCGCCGTTCTCAGGGGCAGGGCGTCGAGGCAGACACGCAGGGACGCGGGGAGAGACAGCGCAGTGCAGTGCAGGCGAAAGCGGCGGCGGCGGCGGCCCGCCTTGCCGCCCGGGAAGGTCTGCAGCGTGCGCGCGCTGAGCGTCTCGCCTGCGGCCGGCAGGCGCTCCACGCTCAGCACGAGGTCCATGTTGATGGAGCCGACCACCAGCAGCGGCCTGCCGGCCGCGGAGGCCGCGGCCTGCGCGAGGGGCGGGCAACGCGCCTTAAGAATATAAGCAAGATGGCCGCACTGTGGAACACAAGTGGGTGGGGCACATTGAGCGAAAGCCTCACGCCACCCAAGCAAAGGCTATGCAACGTCAAGGAACGCACATAGTGCTCCAGCAACCAGTTTGTGTCGGCGGATTTTCACGCACCTGACAGCACAGCTTTTTCCTTTGCCTGTACGGAGCGCGTTTGCTTTGCAGCTGCCTACAGTGCAACCTCAGCCAGCAGCATTGCTGCCTATGCTGCAGCGCTCCGCAGTTGGTGAGTGGCAACCTGCCCATCACTATTGCTGTGACTGACGCACCAATGCTACGGCTGTCCAACAACTATAGTCACACACCGGCCAATAAGAGCAGTGGGACAATATACAGACTTGCTCAGTTTAAGCTCATCACCAATTCTTGTGCACTGGTGGGCAAGGCCTGGGGTTGCATGTGCACCTAAATGGCACTTCATCAGAGCAGCTGACCGTCTGTCAGCTGCAGCTGCAGCTGTCCAAACGGCTGTCTCGTTCTACCCAGCGTCGCCCGGTCAGCACGTGTGGAGAGGTGCGGCGTTAAGGTGTCCACTGTGCTTGTTGCTTGGAGTGGTCGGCGCTAGGGGTGGTGCTGGATTGCATAAAGTGTATGTTCAGTGTGGCAGGTCGGTTGTGCTGGCACTGGGCTGGTACCAGTACCGTGCTGGGCTGTGAAGCAACAGCTAGCAGCAGAGCCCAGTGGCAGGCGGCAAGCCAGCCGACAGAAGTCGTCTGCGGTGGCTTGCAGGTGTCAACCAGCCCGCTGGGCCGACGCCTGAGTCACTCTCCACACAAGACGCAGCGGCCACGCTGGCAGCGGGGGCAGAGGCAAGCGCCGCAAAGTCTGATTGGCGCGGTGCGTGCGAAGCTGCGCTGCGCTGTGTGGCAGCGGCAGCCGCTGCGAAACAGTGACAGCCTCGTGCCATCCCCACTCGCCAGTTCGGCAGAGAGCAACTGCGCACGTGAGCCTGCAAGTACTGGCCAGCCTGGGCAGCGCGGTTGTCGGCGGCTCACAGCAGGGCATGGCCTTGGCGGCAGAGCCAGAGGCCAACGGTCCAGCGCCAGGAGCTGAAGCGCCAGAAGCCAGCAGCGCAGGCTGTGGCGCCACTGAACTGGGGCCGCCTGTCGAGGCTGGCGCCAGCAGCGGGACTGCGCCCGCCTTGAGCAACGGGACCGCCTCGCCAGCTGACGCTGTGGCAAGCAGTGGCGCGTCCACAGAGCCCGATCAGGCTGTGAGCCCTGGCGACACCGGCGGAGTGGCGGCTGGTAGAGCACCCGGCGGCGTAGGGCTGGCGGCAGTGGTTGCGGGTGCTGGCGGCGAGTCGGAGCCCGACACCACGCCTTGCATCGTCAGCAGCGCTGATGGAGGAGCAACAGCGGCGCATGGGGAGGGCGGAGGAGGAGCGGCGGGCGGCGCAGCGCACGCCGCGCCCGAGGGCGCAGCGGCGGCGCCGGGCGGCGCCGCCGCGGCGGAGGCAGCCGCGGGCGCCGCGCCTGCAGCGCGCGAGGGCGGGACACTCGCGGAGAGGCTGGCGCAGCAGGTCGAGTTCTACTTCTCGGACGCCAACCTGCCCACTGACGCGTTCATGCTCAAGCAGCTGGCGCGCTCGCCGGAGGGCTGGGGTGCGCCTTGGCCCGGCGAGCGGCCGCGGCGCGCAGCCCCGCCGCTGCCACGCGTGCCGCAAGGGCGGTCGCGTTTGGCTTGCGTCGCCGGCAGCACCGCCGGCTGTCCTCTGGATGCGCCGCGTCTCCCAGCAGCACCAGCCTCGGGCGAACAACGCATGCAGCAGGAGCCGTTCGTGTGACTGTTCTTCACAGGATGGAGCGGCGTGGCTGTGCACCTGCATGGGCCTGCATGCTGCGCATGCTGTGCACTGAGCGCGCCGCTAACGCCCGCGCGCGCCTGCGCAGTCCCGCTGAAGGTCATCGCCAAGTTCAACAGGATCAAGGCTCTGGCGGGCGCGTCTGGCGGCGCGATTGCGGCGCTCGCGGCCGCGCTCGCGTGCTCCGGCGCGCTGGAGGTGAGCGCCGAGGGCGCGCGCGTGCGCCGCCGAGCGCCGCTGCCCGAGCTCGCGCCGCGGGAGGCGCTGGAGCGCACCGTGATCGCGGACAACCTGCCAGACCCTCTCTCCATTGGTGACGCCCCGGCATGTCTCCCTGCGCGCCAGGTATGCTGTGACAGTCCCAGCCTGTGGCCCCTGGTGCCTGCGGCAAGGCCCCAAGGGCAGGTAATCCGGAATTGCTGGTGTGTGCCTCCTTGCGCTGCTCAGCCTGCGTGGGCTGCAACGGGTCTGGCCTTGGAGCCACTGCTGGGCAACGCCCGTGCGCGGCAGCGCCCCGCGCCGCACACACACGATTCTGAACAAGGCGCTGACGGGGCAGAGGACGCCATGGCGCTGTTCGGGCGCGCGGGGAGCGTGGCGATGGTCCGCATCTGCCCGCCCGGCAGCGGACCAAAGTCGACCGCGCAGCTCGTGTGGGGC
>JAABUO010002035.1_pt1 | contig 25170 bp, 25 predicted proteins | sample 5559291 | NCBI WGS metagenome assembly JAABUO01 (sample SAMN10711878, study PRJNA513372) | rock metagenome | isolation source: Antarctica rocks | place: Antarctica: Victoria Land, Finger Mt sud
TGGGTGACCTCCATCGCCACTCCCTTGGACCCCAATTCCGACACTGTTCTGTCTGCCTCTCGGTGAGTCAGGGCACTCAAATGTAGTAAGAAGCAACAGAGTGGATGTGTATGATAGCCGCCAGAATAGAAGACAGCCTTGCACACACTTTAGAATCAGCAATTGCTGCAAATTGCTACAGGGACAAGAGCATTATCGTTTGGAACCTGACTCATGAGGAGGGCACATACGGCCACCCTAGACGTGCACTCAAGGGCCACTCACACTTCGTCCAGGACGTTGTGATTTCCTCAGATGGGCAGTTTGCTCTGTCAGGTACACTGATCAGTCAGCAGCGCCTTGCAGTTGTGATGCAGAACAGCTGCAGGGCTGAGACTTGGATTTCAACATCAATGTCAGCAGCTGTTTCATCAGTGAAGTCTGTACCATACAGGATCATGGGATGGCACACTGCGTCTGTGGGACCTGAACTCAGGAAACACAACCAGGCGATTCATTGGTCATAACAAGGATGTGCTCAGCGTAGCTTTCTCTGTGGACAACAGACAGGTCTGCACGCTTGTACCTCCTTGACTGTCATTGCTCCATCCCTGTGGCATGCAGCACTTCACACTGATCCAGCACAGACCAACTTGATCACCATTTTCCGGTCACCTGCAAGGCGTTAGTGTATATTGCTGCTAGCTTGGCGCATTAACCGTCAATGATGCAGTGTCATGTAAGCAGCATCTCATGCCAGTCTAACTGCTGGCACAGCCACGCTGAGTGTCTGCTGGCTTCTGCAGATTGTGTCAGGCTCCCGGGACAAGACCATCAAGCTATGGAACACTCTAGGAGAGTGCAAGTACACCATTGGCGAGCCTGATGGTCACACTGAGTGGGTGTCATGCGTGCGCTTCAGCCCTGTCACCACCAACCCCATCATTGTCTCTGCTGGCTGGGACAAGCTTGTCAAGGTAATGCTTCTTCCATGTTGACCGCACATGGGCAACGCATTGTCACGAGGTCAGTTTCAGGGTCTGAAACCAACACAACTGGTGTCGCATAGCAAGGTGCCCAGGTGAATGTGCACAGAGGCCTTGAGCAGTAGGTGGGGGTGCAAATTTTGTAGCAATTTGTGCAGTTTGGTGCACTGTGCCAATCAGCCATGACATCCTGACATTGGGGAAGATCGTTTGCAAGCGTGACTAAGTCTGGCCAAGTGTTGGTTCAATATTGCCATGCACACTCCCCGCGCCACTTATTGCAGAGCTGCATCGGCATTGTCTGCTTCCAACCGTGAAATTTCAATTGGTTTTGCAAGCGTCCCAAAGCAGATTCAGCCTTTGCGTCGCATGTACAGGACATATTTAGCCATATCAGTGAATGTTGCACAGAGTATGCTTCTGGTGGCTGTGAAATCTCACAAGTTGCAGGAGCCCCTCGCAACAGTCCTCAAAGCAGACTCTCGAATGGGTGGGCAGTGTGACAAAGCACCGACACAAACTGCTGTGAACCACTGCATCATCCCCTCACAAGCAGCCATAGCTGTATGGTGAGCAGGTCCACTTCATTCAACTGCACTGTGTCACCAATGCTACGCTGCACCTGCAGGTGTGGAACCTGACAAACTGCAAGCTAAGGAGCAACCTGGTGGGCCACACCGGCTACATCAACACAGTCACTGTCTCCCCTGATGGCTCCCTGTGCGCATCTGGCGGCAAGGTTAGCATCCCCTCACCTCCTCTTTATCTCATGTGACTGTGTACCTTGGTCAAGCTGCATGCCTCAGTCATTGTGTTTCTGGGGTCAAGGTCAGCAATCACATTGTGAAAAGCTTCTGTGACGTGTCAATCATGTTGCAGTTTACACCTGCTTTTGTTCTTTATGATGATGTAACCTGTGTCTTCCTGATTCCAAAGCCAATGGCACAGTTGATGGCTCACAAGACCAATGCAACATCCGTGTAGACCAATACACCGCAGTATGTAGTCAAGCGCACACGCAGCAGCTGGCTTAGTCAAGGCAATGGCTGTGGCGAGCATTGGTCAGCAGGCTATTCAGTGTGATCGCTGTCATAGTCAAGTTACCAGCGAATCTACTACAATGCAGCTGACTGATGCCCTCTAAGTTTCACATGGTATGTGACTCATCAAAGCCACCTCAGCCTGCTGTGGGCTACTCGTTGATTGTGCAAAGGAGTTGAGAACACAGGATCTCAAAGGCTCGCAAACTACTCTTTACAACCTGTGACAGTTGAGGTGCCTTACAGTAAAGCAAATCAGGCGATGTGTATTTGGAAAGAAGCGAAGCAGTCTTTAGGCAAGCCTTGCAGCACCCAAAGGCCTTTGTAGGCTCCAAGGCTCCGTGGCAGATCTGCACTTGAATCTTGGCAGGAGCTGCTGTTTGATAGCTTCTGCCTGCGCTGTTGCGGTCAGCATTGCAATAGTCATGGCAGCATTCACATGCTGCTTTTGCGGCACTACTGAACAAGATCTCAGGACACTCTGCAAGGATCATCAAGGCGCATCTAGCTGTCAATACCCAGCTGTCCATCAGTGGTTCCGTGACTACATCTTGCTCAGACTCTGGCAAAAGCAGACACACATCTTCCCCTCAGCTTCAAGAGGTGGCAAGGAGTCTGCTGAAGACGCCAAACCCTGTGCACAAGCACGGGCTCTGGTAGATGCACCTCACCATCTGTTGCCATCACAGCTTTGCAAAGTGCACAGACCCAGCTACTTATGCATTTCTGGCTGTACAGTGTTGCTAAGTGGTGTGTGGTGGTTGCAGGACGGTGTTGCCATGCTGTGGGATCTGGCAGAGGGCAAGCGGCTGTACAGTCTGGATGCTGGTGATGTCATCCATGCTCTGTGCTTCTCCCCCAACCGCTACTGGCTGTGCGCTGCCACACAGGCCTGCATCAAGGTGAGCACCATGCATGATGTCTGTGTGCTCTACTGCTTTGACTTTGCATATCATTGGTTCCAGTTTTTCACCTAACTCATGCAGAGGCCATTCTGTTGGCCTCACATGGCAACTGACCTGCATGCAGCACCTGCTGTCTCCTGTCCGCTGTGTGTTCAGTGACAAGGACAATGTCTGCCTTTTGGCATTCGTAACAAGCCAGTCTGCCTCTTGGCTTTTCTGGCAAAGCCTCTTAGGTCATAGGTCAAAGCTCTCTGCTTCCTGTGTATCAGTGCAATTCTTTCTGAAGTCTGAAGCCTTGTGTTTGGAAGGCTTTGGGCTTCTGTCTGGCAATGTGGACTATCTCAATCCTGCGTTTTGCAAAAGTGGCTAAAGGATGTCCCTGTGCGTTACCATGGTAACTAAGTGATCATTTGGTTCAAGGAATGCACCTAGTCCCATTAGTGTAATTGAGTATGAGGCTTGATTTCACCAATGACCGTGTCCTGGCTACTGGATCATCAGCTACCAACAACTCAATAGCAGTCAGGGGTCTTGGTCACATCAAGCCTCATACTCTATGGCATCAATGGAAGACCGAATCTAAGCATAACTAGAAGAATGTCATGCAGAGTCAAACCAGTAGAGCACACAGACATGCTATTTGATTAACATGCTGCTGGTGATATTTTTGTGGCTTGCTAGCTTGTGAACCTTTGCTTTTCACAGCTACCAGGTGGGCAAATGCTAAATGCTGTCTTGGAGCCATGTTTGACACATTGACCTGACAGGTGCTGCTGGGAGGAGGTGCATGCTGACCTGGGTACTTGTTGTGCAGATCTGGGATCTTGAAAGCAAGTCAGTTGTAGATGAGCTAAGGCTGCCCCAGCCAGACCAGCCTCTGGGCAGGAAGGCCATGCAGCATTACTGTGTATCTGTCAACTGGTCAGCTGACGGTGGCACCTTGTATGGAGGCTACACTGATGGTGTCATCAGGGTGTGGGGCATTGGCCGTGCCATCTAAGTGCTTGATCAGCTGTCTCAAGCCAGAGTGGTTGCTGACACAGCTGTCCAGCTGTGAATGTAATCACTGTAGTCCATCAACATGCTTGCATGAGTCTATTGCTCGAGCCTTGCATGGGATGCTTGAGGATCATTGATGTGCGTGGGTTGGGCGGTCCTGCAATGATGGTCGCAAGCTGTGTAGAAAGTATTCACTGCTCAATGCTCATGATGATTGCAATGACTGCAGCGCTGTAACCTCATGGGCCTGCAAATCCGAGATTGGGATGATCACCGTAGCGGCTTGCAATTGTGATATACAGATGTGACGCATTCAGTGATGGCATATGTTGTTAGCCTGAGTAGAACGGGCAAAAAGAACACTAAATGCTGTCTCACTATGCGAAGGCACTGCCATGAAAAGTTGCCGTCAGAGAACCCTGACGTTGTGCAGAACCCTACACAAGGTTGCGGCGACCCATACTCGCTTGATCAAACAAAAGACCGACTACATAAACCGCTCAAATCAGCAGTTATGATATGACTATACTTGAACAGGATCTGTTCTATAGTTCGTACACCCGTCTGTTTTCTCTAAAATAGACAAACTTCTCAACCCAGAAGACGATAGTAAGCTTCCGGCCCTGAGCGCGAATGCTGCCGGCTGCGACCTTGTCGAAAGGCAAGGACGTGCCGGCTTGATGAACGGCGCCCTGTGCATCATTCCGCCAGGTGCGCTGGACCGGAGGCAATCCGATGGGTCATTTTTTGGCTTGAAAATTTTTCGCTCCTACTTAGTGACGCAGCGTGATTGCCAAAAGCTCCTACCAGCTGGTGCAAGAACCCACTCCATGCTGTCTTTTTGCGATCTCATGCTTCAGCTAACTGAGCACTCCCCAGCTAACTGAGCACTCCCAAGCAATCTTGCAAATATGTACATACATATGTGCACCAATTCTTGTAAAAACATAGGTTTTGTTGCACAGACAGATGTGTTTAAAGGAGAAAAAGCGGACACACATACACTGCGGTTGACCACTACTGCTGATCAGCATCAGCTGTTGGTGAAACCGTAAATGCACTGGCCACTTGCTTGTATGATGCATCTTCCTTGCCTTCAGTAACAAGTGCCTTGTGGTATGATGGCTCCACAGCTATGTGATGGGGAACATATGTTGCCCCAATTTTACGTATGGGTCGTTCTGCAGACCCTAAACGCGCACCTGGCAAGTTGCCTTGCCCTATCTCTCCTGGGGTACCCATGAGATCCTGGGGCTTATTCTGATCCCTAGCTCCAGCCTTTTGTCCCTGTGCTCTGCCAAGTGCCTCAACCTAAAATATGACACATATTTTATTGCCCTGCATGCATGCATGCAACTTCCAACACAAGTCTGGTGTCATGTATGTATGCAAGAAAACAATCCTGGGCAGTCTGAGACACTGTGCAATGAGCCATTCACACACAGGAGGTATGTCTGCCCTATCAAATGAAGGCACAACACGTACATCATCTGTGTACTGCAAGCACTTACAAATTTTCAAATTTGCTGCAACAGCTCTGGCTTGAGCTGCTGTCTTATGTCTCATGCAAAAGACATTTCGGATGTCTGGAAACCTCATGCCAGCAATATCACCTGATGCCCAGGCAGAGCATTGTCCTGTGGGTCAGACAAGCCTGGCTTGTCCAGGCGGCTTGTGGTGCTCTCAACACCTGGTTCATCAGCTGCACTTGCAGCATGACCATGACTAGCCAGGTCGACATTGCTGCCAGTGACAACACGATTCTGAGACTGGGTGGAGCTGGGGGCTGCAGGGGCCCCGCCCTGTGCCTGGTTGGGAGGAGGGTTGCTGCTACCCACAGGGGTCAAGCTCTGCTTGGTGTAATTGCTGGAAGCCCCCACAGGGTTCATGACAGGGGCTGGCTGGGAGGAGGTCTGGGGACTGTGTAAATGGGCTTTGTGTGATTGAACTTTGACCTGCAGTTGCACCAATGTCAGAAGATCTGCCCGCTGTTGTCATGCGCATGTGATCTGATTGACTGAGGAATTGACTGGCTGATCATTTGACTGAATATTGACCATCTGTTCAACTGATGGGTTTACTGATAATTTATCAGTTGGTCAGCTGGAGATTCAAGGGTTGTTGGCTTGCTTAACGGAAGCAGGGAAGGCTGTGAGGTGGCATTCTGTTGAAACTGCAGGCAGAGAGCAAGCCTTGCTGGGGATTGCATGCACAAAATGCTGTATGCACTGACGCAACTCAGGCACAAGGTAAGAATGTTTTGTTCACATGCTCTCAGGCTTGGTCAGCCAAGCTCGCAATGCTTTGGACATACAATAGTCCCAAGCAGACACTGCGCTGCACATCAAGGCCTGAGCTGATGCAGAGTCGCACCTGATGCTGTTTGCTGGGCTGTGTTGACTCATCCACAAGCTGGGCAGCACTTCCCACACCACTTGGCGCCATAGTGGCATGTCCTGTAGCAGACAGCGTTCACACAGCAATCCAGAAACAATGTGTTGCCCTCCTCACAGTACAACAGATCATTAGACAGGTTGTCTGTTGTCTTCAGCGCAGACATTCTGTTGCTACCAGCTCGCAGGCATTATGCAGGAATTACTTTCTAGACAACATTGTCGGTTCGCTGCAGCGCCACAGCTGAACAGCTTTGGCATGTTGTGATACAAATTGCATCAGTACTCAAGGGAAAACAGCACCTGTGACATCTTGTGGCTGGGCAAGACCACCATCAGCCTCACTGGTGAGCTCCTGCCTCTTCAGCTTCAGCATGTCGTGAGCCTTATCTTTGCCATAGGTCAGCTCGCCTGCTGTGCTAGCCTTGTATGTTTGTGGATCCACAGTGTGTGGCTGTTCACTTGATAATGCTGCCTGCACAGAGGACCTACACTGTATGTATGTATACACAAATGGATCTATGATGGTCTATACACATATGGAGAACTGTCTCAGTTGTAGCCTGGCCGGTCATACATGTTCACGCTGCTCAGAATGCCATGGCGTCCAACTAATGTTACTGAAGTTGTGATGAAGGACCAGCATGGTGACGCAGACGTAGACCATGGTGTCGGTAGTCCTAAGACACCTGAAGAGGCAAAATCTGGTGTAGCAAGGCTATGTTGCATCAGAAACATTGCTGCATTTGAATAGGCCTGCATCTTTGGTGGGTGGCTGTACCCAAATTGTTCACTCATCGTAACAACAGCTATGACTTACCTCTGTCAGGGGACCCTTTGATGCAGGCTGTTGCTGCTGCTTGTCCAGATGGCGCAACTGCTGCTGTGCTTGTTCCCTGGTCCAGGAGTACACATTAGTCTGCCCATGATCCAGCAGGACTTCAGCTGCTTCAGTTAACTTCTCAAAAGCCGTGCTGCAGCCAGAAGCACTTTGATTGGATCAGCATGATGCATTGAGCTGCGGTTGCCGTTCATTGTGATACAACTTCTGCAGTGCATGCAACCAGACCACCAGCAGGCCAGCATTTTCTGATGGTCCCTCAGGACTTCAGCTACTGTAGTCATCCTTTCATCCTTTCAGAAGTCGCACTGCACCCGACCCGATAATGTGCAAGTGAGCAACATGATGCAGTGGACTATGGCGTTCTGTGATAGCCGCAAACCCCTTATGTGATAGCCGCAAACCCCTGATGTGATAGCCGCAAACCCCTGATGTGAATGGTACTTAGAGCGAAGACAGCCAGCAGTGTCTTCTGGATTAGTAGTCAATCAGCTGACTGCAGAAAATGCGCTGCATGCAAAGAAACAACAGAGGCTGCACAGGGCAAGCCAGCGAATGCGCTGCAGCTTGTGCAAAACGATAGCACTACCAAAGAGGCTGCTGCAACATCACATTGCAACATGATATACTTTCACATATGTCATGTTTGGGTCACATAGCATGGGTCCCAACAAGGCTCCAATATGCAACACTGGCTCTATGTGGTAAATCTGTCTTGAGGAAACAAGCATGTTGGAACCCGCATTCTACTTGTTATGCAAAGCCTCAAAGGCAGCTGCTCATGGCTGTACATACTTTGCTACATACTTTTGAACATAAGCCTTTGATGACCAGATGCATAGTAAACTGAATGTCATGTAGTGCTTTGCTGTGCCTAATCCATACCTGTTTTCTTCAGGTACACTAGCAGCTGGGCCTTGCTGACTGGGTGTCTGGCTGCCTTTCTTGGGCTTGTTTGGTGCTGGATGGACTCCAGAGTCTTGACCAAAGCCTCCCGACTTCTTCTCCAGCTTTTGGTCCAGGGTGGGTGAGCCCGGGGCTGTGACACCCCCCTGCGGCTTGCCAGCTTCTGATAGCCGCCTGCAAGTCCCAAAACCTAGTGTCACAAACAGATGCAATAAGCAGTTGCCTGCAGATGCAGCAAGCTTTGTGGCATGTGTTCTGATGGTATCTTCTGGCAGGGCTGCAAGATGATGCGTGTAGCGTCTGCAAGATACACACTTTGCAAGGATGCTGCACACGCATGTCCTATTTTCACGTCCACACTGTCAGCATCTACTGCCTGACATTGTTGTCCACTGTCAGCAGAGAAGCAACAACTTTTGGGCTTTCAGGGTTCTGAGTATGGGCAAGCGTCCTTGACACTGCCTGATGCTCTGCCTTGCAGATGTCACTGATAGCCCAAACCTGACTGGTTGTGCAAAGTAAGACGAGTCATAGTACTTGACGCCACGCCAAGCGTACACTGTACATTACAGTGTCTAAGTGTCAGCTGATGTGCTGATGTCGGCTGCTATGAAAGCAAGGTGGAGCACAGGTACAAACAAACAAACGAACAAATGAGTGACTTAGTCAACAATTGATTGAATGAACAAAACATCAAAAGAGCCGACGAAAAAACAAACAAATGAACAAACAAACATACAAATGAAAGCAGGCATTGAAGGTGATGAGCCTGGACACACCTGAGAGCAGCTGGTATAGTATCTTCAGCATAAAGCAGCTCCAGTATAGTTTGCCTGTAGCGCTTCAGAGCCTGAGCAGGCAACTCAGGGGGAGCAGGCTGCACATATTCATCATTTGCTGGGTGTGCCCCAGGATCATCCACACTCAGATCCCCGCCTGTGCCCTGGATTCCTCCAGCATCTGTATGCATTCTCACATTGCTGATGATCAATGCTCAGATGGCTGGCCATGAGCTGTACAGCGCTGTCAGTCAGCTGTTAGCTGCACCTTCCAAAACACAGTCTGTGACCACTGATGCATTTGCTGCAGAAAGGTTGTAAGTGCAGGTCAGGGTTATCATTGCTGACAGCATACTTGATATGTTGGGATCAGTTGCCGTTTAATGCTCCCAGACTCAGGCATATAGTATCAAATCCTTGATGGGTTGCCGTTCAATTTGTGGGTTTAGACAAATGCAAATGTCCGGATCAAAGTAAAGCTGACCAAGGCTTCATAGCGGTTATGGTGGAAGACATGCAGCTGCACGACAAATGTTTGATCTGTCAAGCATCTGAGCCACGACAATTGAGACAAAGAAAGTGACATGCTGTCTACACTTTCCAACCAGGCATCCTTGACCTGAGGGAAGTTGTGGGGGATGTAACCACCCCCAGCATCAAAGTGACCCTCTCCCTCTCCCTGTCTAGGTTGAAGGGCTCAATAGGCACGCCAGTCTCATTGAACAGTTCCTTTGAGTCTTGGTGCCCTTCTTCAGCACCTGCAGGAGTGCATTGCATGTTGAGCCCAAGTCTGTGGCTTTGCATTTGACAATGTGTTTGCTGCTGGTGGACATAAGTGCACCTGTTACAGCACCTCATGGTGAAGGCTGACACAGGAATCAGTCACATGTACACCTGTTGCAGATCAGCAAGCTGATTGACGTACAATTTGTGCAAACAATGCATGCAGCAAACAAGCTCCAGTGCAGATGTTTGCATAAAGCAACAGCCAGCTTTGCATGTGCCAGTGACAATGCTCACCAGATGCTGTGTCAGTGGCTGCTGGACCTCCAGCTGCTTTTGCCTCTGCCCTATGTCTGCCCCGTGCCGCAGCAGCAAGTACAGGGTCGGCCATTTGAGGATGTGTGTGACTTGTGATGTGGTCTAGGTCACCTGTGACAGCAGCTTATGCCCTTGCAGCAGGAATAAAAGTGTGGCTGTTTTCTGAAGCAGTGATCCAAGACAGTGATACTGATCAGCAGTGGGTATAGCGGTGCACCTCGTTGCTGATGTGGTGGCAGCAGATCTTGAGCTGTTGCAGTAGCCGTGTCTGTTCTGACGCTTCCTGGCACCTCGTCGTCCAGCAAGTCACCTAAAACAGCAACACCTTTACAAGACTGCATACACTTGGCTTGGATCTGGTGTCCAGCTTTCAGCATACCCTGATCCGCGCTGGAGTCCATTGCTGCGAACTTGGCACGCGGCTGCTGCGTCACGAATCTTTCTTCCTTGTCATCAGTGTCAACATCTTGCTGCATGACCTTCCGCTTTCTGTCGTTGAAAGCAGACATGCTTTGCTCTCGTTTTGGAGACTATCAAGGAGAAACAGCACCGGATTTGCAGTCAGCAAGCCGAAATAACGAGAAACACCAAGCTTTGGTCACAAACCCCTTTTTTGCGTGAGGATGTATGTTGAGTTGCGACTGCGTGTAAGAGGTCAACGCATGCTTGCGACCACATGGTAACAAGTCATTACTGATGCTTTCAGCAGCTGCAGGCCTGTGCCTAGGCACATATACATTGAGGCATTTGGCAACTCAAGTTGGTTTATCACTGTTTTATGCTGACTTTTACAGACACTTTTGGTTGTGCAAGGTTGTACAATAATTTTCAACGCGCCTAGACAGGATTTTACTTTTGCATTGTACACATACATGCTATGAACCGCATCAGACATCACAGATTTAGGTTTGACTACAAAATTTGGACCTTTTAAGGCCCAGATCTGTCTTTTCAAGAACGGCATTGAATGACTTGTATCATTCAAATTTGACATTCTCAGAATTCCTCCCCAGATGAGTCCTAAGGACAAGAATTATAAATTGATTGATTGATTGATTGATGACCATCGAAAGTCGCTGCACAACATACAACAGGCTGTTGTCAACAGCATGTTTCAGTTTGAGGAAACGAGTGAGATTAGTTCCGAAAGTATCTTGTTTTGTAAGCTTTTTGGTCCTACAGGCAAACGTTGAGACTAAGAGTATGCCACTGTCAACGTGACAGCTCCAAATCTCATGGAATGGCTTCAACCTCTTGCTACTGTTGCGGCCGGCGGGTTGATTGCTTGGAGCATTCGGCAAAGGGCAAGCAGCCGACGAACGTTCAAGGTCAAGAAGTTTGAAGCGGTGCCCAGCAGCACTGAACGGGACCTGCAGGAACACGTGAAGCAACTAGCTCAGGAAATCAAACAATTGCGCAAAGCTCAGACCGCCAGAGGCTTGCAATAAGCTGCACATTGAACAAGTGCTTCGTACACATCATGGTTCAAAGCGTGTAGTGTGCTAATCAATGTACTGTATGCTGGTCAAGCAAAGACTCAAGTCTCAGCAGCTGTCACGTCAGAGGTCCACCATGACTGTAATCAATCAATTTACATTTACTGTCTTTAGGACTCATCGGTGGAGTCAACAGACAATGACTGGGAAACATACACTAAGCATTACATGTTCAAGGCATCCGAGCAACAAAGGACCAAAGAAATTGCAGTAATGATGCTGCAATGAAGGAGAGCGCTAGTATCGCAACGCCACATGCTTTACACTCATCTAGCGCTACAAACTTTAGAAGCCAAGCTGCAAGTTGACTGGCCAACATAGAATGTCTTTGTGCAAAACAAGTCTTGAGATAAGTGCCTAACACATTGGGTTGGTCAGTAGCAAGAAAAGCAGCTAATAACAACGAAGCCTGGTTGAAAAGGTGGCTGTACTGCTGACGTATGTGACTGTATGCAGGGCAGTCAAACAGAAAATGGTGTTAGCCTTCATGAGCCAGACATGCACACAAGTCAGACTTTGTCCTCTCTGCTGCAATGTTCACTAATTTTGCCAAAGCGGCCTGTGTGAACATGTAGGCCATGGCACTTTTCCCCATACCTGAACCTACTGGTCATTCTCCTGTGGGATAGCATCTGACAATAGACAAGTAGTCAGAATACTGGTAGATTGAATGATTGGCTTTGAAAACAGTCCTGTAGAGTTGCAAGTATGCTAGCGCTATGGTCCATGTCAAAAAGAAAGTCCTCAATCTAGCACGCCTTTTCTTGCTCAATAACGTTGGACATGACTGTTGCCTGCTGTGTCAGTAAACGGGCGCACATCAGATCTCCAGTTGCCTGAAAGTGTTTCAACCCTGTGAGGAGGGTCGCTATTAAGCCGGCTGTTTTGTAGAGCATGAAGTCGGTCGTGGTAACTCAAAATCTGCTGCCTAAAGTGAATCTGTAAAGGGACACGTCCACTTTCTGCAAGCACGACTTGTTGGTAGTGCTTTTTCTGACACCTAGCAATTGCTTCAGAAACTGCCTATAGGTAGCGCTGGCACCTATGGTCGGTGGAGTATGTGGAGATATTCTGGTGGTTCAGCTTTTGCCCCTACTTTGGGATTGACTGCCCAAACTTCACAAAGCTCAAAGTGGGTCACACCAAACAGCTTACATACGGTAGCAGGATCAGACAGATGTAGGGAGATGCGACGCCATGCACTGCCTTTTTCCCAGCAGCCACTTGGAATGTAACGCCATATGCCATGTTTTTGGTGGCATGAAACACAAAGGCAAGGTATCTGTACTCTTCATGACGCTCTGCAGTTGTGCCCCTGAAGACGAATGCCTTGCAGTCAGACCTGCGGGCTGCAGATATCACAACCTTTGTTTTGCTGAGATTAACTAAGAGCTGGCGTTGTTCACAGAAGCTGGCCAGTGCATCCAGTTGTCTTTAGAGTCCTTCTGGGCTAGTGGACATCAGATTGAGGTCATCGGCTCACATGTATACAGCAATAGAATATAGATTAAATATAATATACATATTTGCACTGCCTGCATAATGCATTTCAATGCATTGCAACGCATTACGCAGCCTGACACAACCTTGCTCGACTGCATATATATACTGTGTCACATCCCCTCTATAATCGAGGCATGTCACCGGGCTGTACAAATCGGTGCATCCTTAGGAATACATATCTGAGATCCAATCTATCAAGCAAAGGCTGTGACTGATCTGGGATGGGGATCACGTGATTTGAAAACCCCGCAGCATGTATACAGCTTCTTCACTGAGAGCTGTCGGGAACACTTGCCGTACTACGTCGAGGTGTTGCATTTGCGGGTCGCAGTCGAGACAGGGTTCACCACATCCTCGGTCATTGTGTTATTGATTGCTGCGCACGTTACCGTGATCTCTGAGTCTCAACAGATCAGCTGGTTGTGCTCCTCTCTGCATGTCGGACGTCTCCAGCTCAGAAAAACTTATATACTCGATCATCTGCATATGTCTCGTTTTGATTGGTGGGGTTATGAGCGGTCTCACTCTAGGCCTCATGTCTTTGGATGTTGTCGATCTTGAGGTGAGCCCACCTCACCTAAGGCATCTAGCTCAGAACGCTGCTGCCTGCTCCTCTTACATTCATTGACGTGCAAGCTGCATGTGTAATTCACAAGGTGCTGCTGCAAGCATTACATCTCGTTTTGTATATCATTGACTACCATGCTGTAGGTCCTAGTCCGCAGTGGCACCCCTAGCGAGAAGAAGTATGCCAAGAGGATTCAACCGGTGAGGAGCTATGACGCAATACTGTTTTGCCTCCTTTTGGCTGCGTTGCAGTGGCTGCAAGGACATAGCTGACCAAATTTGTTGCAGGTTCTGCGGTCACCTCACTGGACTCTTGTGACTCTGCTGCTGTGCAATGCAGCCGCTTTGGAGGTACAGCCACCATTTGCATCTGCCCAAAATGCCTGTCTCTGCATACATATTGTGCAACTGCACAATATGCATGCACCTGCACATAATGCATCTTCTGCATTATGTGCAGGCGCAGGCATACTGTGCAGTTGCACAATCCTGTGCTGCATCTTCTGCATGCAAGATGCAAACACTGGACACATGTTCTGGCTGCAGTGTATGACGTCTGATTGCATGAACACAGTACTGACTTGCAGCATATGTGCAGGCTCTGCCTATCTTCCTGGACAAGCTCTTGAGCCCCCTGCTCTCTGTCGTCCTGTCTGTGACAGCTGTACTTCTTGTTGGTGAGCCTCAAACTGGATTTTGTTTACGTGACATCCTGTTGGCAATGGCCTTTTGTTGGTGTTTCAGACACACTGTCCTGGCAAATCATGCTGATCCAGCAAGCCCTAAGCCTTTGATGGCATGCATTGTGTCAAGCAAAAAAGCATGTCAAGCGAGATTGCTGGGCATAGAATAAGGACATTTACTGTCACAACAATGTGCATATGCCAGGCTATCAGGAAAGCCAATTGCTCAATCATGCATGACACACTGCACATCAAACATCGTTGACCACAAACAACAATCACCACCTCACCTTTATGCAGGTGAGATCATTCCTCAAGCTTTATGCAAGTCATATGCCTTGCTGATTGGCAACTACTGTGCTGGAATGGTGAGGGTGCTGTGCTATGCTGTTGGCATCATCTCTTGGCCAATCAGCAAGGTTCTGGATTACGTGCTGGGTGACGAGCATACGGTGAGACCCCAACTGCATCTTATGTCAGCTTTAGCCGGCTACCTCATTCATGGCCACCTTAAAAGAGGGTTGTCAGGCATCAGCTTGCATCCCAATGCACATGGGTTGTGCTGTTGATGCGGAATACTGGGCAGCTGGTGGTGTGCTGAGTCTGCCTGACAACTGACTAGAACCCACATTGTTTGGGGTTGAAACTGCTCTCATGGTATCTATCTCACGTATCGTGTGGATGCAGGCCCTTTTCAGGCGTACCCAGCTGAAGGCGCTTGTCACTATGCACAGCATTGAGGAGAACTATGGTGGTCATCTGTCTGCGACAGAAATCAACATCATTGGTGGTGCTCTTGACCTCACCAGCAAGACAGCTGCCCATGGCATGACTCCCTTGGACAAGGCTTGCCTTGCCCTGCATCTCAAAACATGCCAGTACCATGTCAACAAGCTCTTCTCATATGACATGTACACAGACAACACAGCACAGTGTGCCTCATCCTGTGGGACTACCGAACATCAATGATACCGGTCTGTTGAGCATGCCACATGGCCGATGTGATGCTCCTCATGTCTGAGGCTTGTTCTGCTGAATGAAACCAATCCTGATACTCTGTCAGTTCTCTTGCGCTGGATCAGCACATCAACATTGTATCGGCCAGCTTTTGAACCATTGACCCAGTACATGCTGCAACTGCAGGTCTTTATGCTGTCAGCAGATGCCATATTGAATATAGACACCTTGAGTGAGCTGTTGGCCTCAGGCCACAGCAGAGTACCCGTCCATGTGCCAGGCAACAGGTGAGCTTGGCTGCAAATTTGCACTTCTTCAGTGTACATGTGACAAACATCTGACCCAGTGTGCCTGCAAACAGTTCACTGAGCTGCATCGCTGTACTGCTTGAGTTGTCAAGGAGCCTTTGCTGTATCATACCCCAGGCTATTATAGCGAAGCATCTTGACCCAGAGCACAGTGCTGTCCTTTGAGCGCTTTGTCTTGAGCTGAAAGGTGTCCTGTTGTTGAAGGTCAGCTGTGCCACAGCAATAACTGGCAGTGTGTCTACCACTGCTTTGGATCACACAGAAATTTTTATAATATATTTGGCATGTTGGTTGTGTGGGCTCATTGTTCTCAAACCTTGCACGACTACTAGACTTCAAGCCGTTATAACTTGCAACCTTTGTGAAACACCGCATGACTGCAGCATGTAACTGAGGAGTTGGAGCTTGAGGATGACACACTTGGACCAAGCGTCTTGGCATTGATGCTGGGTGCAGTTTGTCTTTCATGTGCTGCACATCAGGTCTGTGTTACACATCAGGTCACAGTTTGCAGAAGCTCCATTTCTGCACCTTCAGGAAGGCAGTCATTGGTCTAGTCCTGGTGAAAGAGCTGGTCCTGATCGACATGTTTGCCAACATCCCCGTCTCGGCCCTCAGCATGCGCCCCATCCCCCAGTTGAGAGCCGACACCGCCATGTATGACCTGCTCAAGCTCTTCCAGACTGGCAGAACCCACATGGTGCTGCTGACTAAACCCCCACCAGGCGCCAAACTGCTGGCAGCGCAGGCTGTTGGCAGTGCTGCCAGTAGGGGCGACCTGGCTGTCAACATTGAGCCCCAGACCATCAAGAGAGCTGCTGAAGAGGTGTGTCTGTCAGATGCCTGTAAGTGTGTGACTGCTGCACTGGTGCATGGCTGACACTAGTAAGGGAGACCTCACAATTGAGCTCCAGACCATCCATTAGGCTGCAGAAGAGGCATGCCTGTAGGCTCGTCGGATGCATCATCGATTATGTGAATATGACATGGATAGCTATGACCAGTGCTAGGTATCGAAATCACAGCTAGCTGGGATTTATCTAGTCACAAGCTTCAGGGTGGCAACAGAGGTGCAGAAAAGCTTTGCAGTGTGTTTTGTGCACAACACTGACGTCCAAGCAAGCTGCAGCTAATGATCAGGTGGTCTGATTGTCACAGTGTACACTGGTGGTGGTAGAGTGAGACACAGGTAGCCAAAAGTGCGGCTACGGTTTAGTCATCCATAATACAGTCATTACGGTGGTATTGTGACGGTATCGTTACCCTAACTGCATGCACAGCACCTGCAGTGTCTGCAAGTCATCAGCATTGTGGCTCACACTGACGATGCACTGCAGGCGACGCAACGCAGTGTATCTGGCACAGCAGCTTTCAGTAGAGAGGAGGGCGCGCACCCTGTGGGCATCATCACCATTGAGGACGTCATTGAGGAGCTGCTGCAGCAGGAGATCGTGGACGAGACTGACACTCATGTCGACAACATGCGCCTTCAGAAGTAAGCTCTTGCCTTGATCATGCACTCATTGCCAGCTCTGTGCAGGCCGTGTGCAGGGACAGGGGTGATCATGCAAGCTGCTGACTTCAAAACTGGTCAAAGCATGACTGGGCAGCACTGCTGATCTGAGTCAGGCATGTGCAAAGCGTTCATTAGTAGCAGCAGTAGCAGCTCTTACAGAAGATGTTTGGGAGTCATCCTGCTTTGCTGCAGCATGGCAGAGGTGCATCATGCTTTGCCTTGTGGTGTTGCACCACTTGTAAATTAGTGTAGCCAAAAGTGCCAAAACAGAAGATCCTACATGGAGATACTCAGGACAGCATGTACCTGACCCTGGGGAATGACACAAGTTGAATGAAGGTATGCATGAATGCATGAGTGAGTGAAGGAATGTGTATGCAGGGTGCCTACCCACCAGAGGGCCGCTCCTGCAGCAGGGGTCAGCCCCAAGGTGGCCTCCATACTGAAAGGGCAGGGCAGCATCAGCAGGGCCAACTCAGAGCCCCTCCCAGCTGATCTCACCATCACCAAGAACAGTCATGACTTTGGTAAGCCCTGTAGCTGCCAAGCTGCTTTCAAATGTTCAAATGCAGCGCATCCTTTCTTGCTTATATGCATTCATGTGTCTCTCATCTTCAACAGGCTGACCAGGCCTTGTAGAGGTTTGTGAAGAAGTCAGGCTGCCTTGCTCTCAGCAAACATCTCTCTGTGCATGGCTACTTGCTGCTTGAGCCATGCCTTGATTACACGCATGAATCTGTTTATTGCTTGTCCTGCCACGCTTAGGCAATGTGCATGATGCTGCAGTTGTCAATATACCAGATGGCGTCGATCAGATTTCTGCAGCTGGGACCAGCCCCTTAAAGGGCCCTCGGATTCCCAGTTTCACTGCAAGCGATGGGAGCAGACGCCGCAGGAAGCCTTTCAAGTCCAACTCCAATCACAGTCTCAAAGGCCTGCATTCTCAGATGCTGAGTCACTCCCATGACCCAGCTAGGTCAGTGCACTTTGGAGGTGGTGTGATGAACACAGGCTCAGATTTGGTGGGGTCCCAAAACAGTCAAGGGCATCTTGGCTTCTCAAGTTCTGCACCAAATGAAGGAAGTGCACAGACGAATGATCACACATCTGAATTGTCAAGTTCTCCCCCACTTTATGGCTTGCATGGCGGGGCACTGCATGACGGTCACATGGATGGAGAGTTTGATGACTCCTCACCTCGCAGCATACCTGTGACTGGTGCGTATGATGATGGCTCACCTCGTGGTGGAGACCACCATGTCATGTTTGATGATGGTGTCAGTTCTGTGGCTGAAAGTGTGGAAACGTATGCCACAACTAGCTCAAATACAGGCCCTGGTGGGGTGCCCAGGGAGCAGAAACACTTGATCAGGCCTGATAGCCATAACTAAGGTGCTTAGTGATTTTTTTGGAAAAATGGTAGATATCAACAGCACTGCTGGTGTGGTCAAGCCTGCTCAGTTTGTTTAAGTAGACTTACTGCTTGGTCTGGCAGATTTTTATTCAGCATTGAGATGCCTGCATTGGCAATTCACTTGTAGATGTGTGAAATTGAAAGGCGTAGTATTTGCTGTGTATACAACGGGTCGGTACGTACGTACCTGGAGCATGATGATTCTAGCGGGTCAAGTGTGCAGCTTGCTTACTGCCACCCAGCCGCAGATGATATATGCTCTAAGGCATGGCTTGATCAGATGTGCCGAAAACTGGTAGACTACTAGCAACTTGCAATCTCAGATCTCTAGAGTCATTTTGTCAAGGCATGCTTTAGAATGTTTGAGGTAGACTCCTAATTCGACATGTCTGCAATGTAACACACAGACTGGAAGCAGCAGACCTTGTGGTACCATTTGTTACACCTGTGCAGCTACATGTCCAGTGACACTGGCATGCTTGCACCTTGCCACTTTGAATGCAGAAGATAGACTTTCACATTCTCTGCTTGTCAGCTGCCAGCAGCATCACCATCCAATCTTGCATCTTGTGGAGCGCCTAGAGTTTTGAAAGGGCCATAGACTTCAAAAAATTGATCAGGAGGTCGTTTAGCTCATTGGGAGCATCTCTAGGGATCCAATGGCCTGCATCATGTATCTGATGATACTGCCATTTGCCATCCTCAACATACCTGCAAGCAACAGGTGCTGTTGTAACTTGCACTCTGAAGCATGCAGTCAACTATAGTAAGGCTCTGACATCGTACTGCCAAAATCATCAGCCTGAAAGCGTTCTGATTCAGAGTTCTGGACATTGGCTGCACAGGCTTTGTAATGCACGGTACGAACAATTGCAGATGCTACGCATTTGCATTGCAGAACCGTACATCTGCAGCTGCACTGGCACTTTCAAAACCGTACAGATCATGTGCTAACTCAAGGATCATCAAGCAGCAAATCTCATGCATCACTTACTGAGCAGAAGCTGTCATTTGCTCTTCCAGGACCCCAGCATCCCTGGTGGACCACACCCCCAGGACTGGGCAGCGTAACAGAGGCGCTGGGCGAGGCTTTGTATCTCCAAACTGCTCCAGTTGAACATTGGCTCTATACCAATTCAGGGCTGCAGTGCAACATTGTAAGTGGTGCCTGGTGGTTGCTTGATTGCCTGCATCCTGAAAGGACTAAGCATGCAGCACGTCTGCGATTACATTTAATCACACGGTGGAACTGCTTCCTGGAGAGAACAGCAGTTTCACATTACTGCCAGACAGGATACACATTTGCAAGTTCGACTGGTTTCATGATACTATGCGACATATGAGTATTGTCTTGTGTTCAGGTCATACGCGTCGAAGCAGTCTTACAAGTCAGAGCGTGGTGAGGTACAGGTGACGTACTGGGGATTGACCTACCTGCCGTCAAGGCACCAGGTTTACTCAGCTCAGCAATGTAGTTTTCTGCAACCTGCAAAGCAAGCATTTGTCATGGCTGAGCTCCTGTCTGATGCTATTGCTGTGGTACTGTTAACCTGAATTTCAAGGTCTGCTGTGCCAACATCAACCCGCAGGTTTTGTACCTGTGGCTCATCGGTGAACCAGAGCTGTCGCATCAAGGCCCAGTTGTTCCTTTGCAATGCTTTCTCTGACACTCCACGAAACTGCACGCCACAGATGACAGGATCTTGCTGCGTCCTTCGCATTCACTGACATGCTGTCTGTTCTTTGCACAGCAAGCATTGGCTCACTGTGGCAACAATAAGAGGCATGGACCTTGAAGAAAAGCATGTACCATGACTTCTCCCTTTGCCTGTTCCCGCCCATGCTGAACATAGATGCATTGTGGCCAACAGACAGAGCTACAAGGCGCTCAAAGCGGTTTGGAAATCTGCCTGCTAGCTGCCATGCCACTGCTGCGCCCCAGTCATGGCCTACCACACAGTGCACCTTCTGGACATCAAGTTGGTCCAAGATGCCAATAACGTCTTTCAGCAGGTTTGGCATGATATACAGGCTCGCATCTTGTGGCTTGTCAGACTGTCCAAAGCCCTTCAGGTCAGGTGCAATCACTCTGTAACCTGCCTGTACGAGGACTGGTATCTGCGTCCAGACAGAAGTCGTTGGGGGAGGTTATCTTCTATGTCATTGATTGCCGTACTGCGATCGCATCTGAGCAAACATGAGTACAGGCATTGCTGAAAAGGCTGGTGTAGAGACTGCGGCAGGCTAGCAGATCAGCTAGTTGCGCTCGGCAGTCAGCTGCTGTGCCGTCACGGAGACAAAGACTAACAGAGGTATGCACGCGCCTGATGCTTCCACAGCTTGGCACTGTCGGGGAAGCCGTGCAATAAAAGGACGACATGTCCAGATCCTTGATCGGTGACTTCGAAGTTTACACCGTCGACAACCAATCGCATGTTGCACTTTACCTCTGCACGCCACGGACGGGAGCTTTTCGCGGGCACAGCCAGCGATGATCAACTGCACCCCAGTCTACGGGATGAGCAAATTTGAAGGGGCACATGCCTGAGGCAAGATTTCACCGAAATGTCCATTGGGGCTGCAATGCGTGTCATCTCTGCGCGAGGGCCATGCTAATCACGCATAAATCGAGAATTGGGGCTGCAATAGCTACAATGGGTGCGCATAGCACTCAGGAATTAGTAGAATTTTGTTCGAGCACAAACGACAAAGGTCTGCCTATTCTGCGAGCATTCTGCGGTTCTGCGATAATTACTAATGATCTGCGATCCCACAGAAAAATTCTGCGACGTACTCTGCATGCCATTTTCAAGTGACTTTTATCCACCTCAAGCTTGTTACTCATGCTGTTACGATCAGAGCAGCTAGCTTTAAGCTTGATCTCTTATATAAAAAATGTTAATTTGAGATGATGCTGTAGCGCTCCGCCCAACGTTTCACCTTGAACAGACTACTGTGCTTCACATGAAAACAAGCTGGCAATCATAGGTACATCATCCGATTTGCTGGCATAGGAACCTTGCCATCCTGCTTGTGTCAGATGCTCTGCTGCCTCATTGAATTTTCTAGCCAACTTGCCTGTTTTGCCCCGTGAAATTGTTCTAGCACAGTTGTCTGTACTGATAAAAGGATCGACGATGCCAAAGCAGTTATACTTCTTCTCCCACGACCTGTAAACCCACTCGCCACTCCATGTGTCAATGCATGTACCCCTGCACAGCATTTTGCGTGGATGATAGTACACCTGCCACGACAGCTACCAGCTACTCACGTCACATGCCGCAATCGTGACAGCATGAGCTACACTCAATGATAAATTGTGCCACCCTTTCAGCAGGGTCCGCACTTTTGCATGCTCACATCGCATAGCAGCCAAACTGAGTCACTAGCAAGTCATGAGTCATCAGCAACGATGCTGCAACCAGAGGTATCATGCACCAAAGCCTGACACGATAACTGTGGGTTCCTAATCATCATCACCACCTGCTTGCTGATTGCAGTGGGACCTTCCTGGGTACATGCAAACATAACCAAGAGTCTCTACGCAATTTGTGTTCCTGTCTCAGTATGCATAGCTGATGGCTCTGCCTAGTGCAGTTGTCTCAGCATGCACAACAAGTCACTTGAACAGACCAGCACCTGAGATTGCAAGCCACACACGACAATTGCACAGCAGCAGGAACAGCTGCCCACCTGAAGCCCACATTTGAGGCACACAGCCACTCCTCACAGGCTGCTGCATACATTGCAAAGAAGGACAACAGCATCTCTGACAGGGATGACTTGTTTGCTGCACCCATGTTCTTCAGATCCCGGTGCGCCACCTGTTGGCACGCCTGCAGATCATGCAGCTCAGGATGTGATGTGCCATGCCTGAGGCAGCTGTACGTCTATGATATAGCATCTCTGTGGCATCACTTTACGCTTTCACATGAGCATTTCAGGCAATGTCTGAACAGTTCAAGTTGCGCTTGTGACTGGTCTCTTGACAATGTAGCATGCTCTGCAGCACGTGATGCATGTCTCAGGAGCAAACAGGCTGGCATGCTGATGGGCAGGCAAAGTAGCACCGTATGACATTCACTGCAATGAATAGGGAGGATTGTAAGTTACCTCTAGGCCAACCTTTCTGGGTTGCTGATCATCACGCAAGGAAGCACTTTCTGCTTTTGTGGGTTGCTGCTGAAAGAGCTGGTGCACTGGAGGCAAGATAGGTGGCTGCTGCCTTTGCAAATGGAAGACCACCTAGAGGCAGCCAGCAATCACTGGCAGGCATGTGCAAGTTCCATGCATGGCCTGCACAGCTTCAGCACATGCACACCTAGTCAGGGTCCCACTGCATTGCGTGAAGCTTCTTTGGGTAACAAGGTGAAGCAAATGGTGCAGACAATGGGTAAGTGTGTATTGCGATGCTCTTCACATAAGCCAAGAGCTGTGATGTTGTTGCCGCAAGCGTTTTACAATGACAAGATAGAACACAGCATCTCGAGACTGGTGTGCATTCTCAACTCAAGAGGGCAGCATACTGCAAGTTGGGTGTTATGGCACGTCAACGCTTTGTGCGAGTGAGAGTAAAGCAATGCTCAGCAGCATGTGTGACTGCATGCAACAGTCAATGATGTCCACATGCCCACCATAAGAGTGAGAGCATAGCTGCTGAAGGTGCCCCTGCTGGAGTCATTGATGCCCTCAGCCCTGGCCCAAAGCTTGACAAGGCGCACCAAGGGGGGAAATCTGTTGTCAATGTTTGCAAGGTAGCCCAGGAGTGTTGAATGGATAAGTGCGTTGGTGTTGCCAACTGTGACGTCACAATGGATGCCTGTAAACATAGGCAATGTCAGGAGGCTGCGCTCGTATATGCACACTGGCATTCAGATGTGTACTCTGGATAGGTGGACTGTAAAAGTGCATGCATTGCTGCAACCAAATGAAAGTAGCAGCGAGACGTCCACTACAACCATGGTATACCAGTAAATGCATGTTGGCATGATACGTCTTGAAGATGCAAATGCAGACATACAAGATTATACGAAGCAGATGCGAATTTTCACCCACAGTAAGGTGAGAAGAAGCTACATGGTAGTGTACAGAGAGTCAAGGGATTGAAGCCACAGCAGCTGATTTCAGTCGACTGACGTCTGACATTGCATGGGATTGCTATCCTTTCATTACCTGTTGCTGCATGTACAAATTTTAATAAAGGAACGGTGCCCTTGTATATCAATTCTGCCTTTTCATTGATGAGCCTCTTGGTTGTAAGATTGTCATGCAGGGCCTGCAGCAGCATTTCAAACAGCCCTGTGGTGAAACAAAGCAGAAGGCTTGCATGTTAGCGCATGATCACGATCTGCCAGAGCTCACCTTCAAAAGCTGGATCTTCTGCTCATGAGCAAGCTCTGCGATTGAAGCTTCACTGCCACCTTCAGGGGACCTGGAACAGCCTGCCTCATCAACACCATGAACAGACCTCATGTGCACATATCAGCTCAGAAAGGAATGCTAATGGCAATGCAATCTCTACCACAATTGGCCTTATCTGGATACACATGTGCGGATTCAGACGCATCCAGGCAGAAGCTGCAGTCCTGGGGCCAGTGACTCACAATTGTGTGTATGTGCCCTCAATAGACAAGTCTAGATCTCCCGTGGGAAAGTGCAGTTTGCTCTGGAATGACCCGTAAGGTTCTACGCGCATGCCACTTTGATTGCAAAGTCCTGACTTGACCAAGTTGTTGAGTTCAGCAATGATCTGATGGCGAGCAATGAAATCAGCGTCACAGGGGGTACACGCCTGCAGGGACGAGTGCAATTGCAATGACAATGCATGCGTGCATGAGGCTTGCACAGGCAGGCTGTTGCTCAGTCCTGGCTGGTCCTGAAAGGAAAACTTGGTAGACAGGTAAGAGCTCAAAATTCTTTCCAATGGCTTGAAGATGCTACATTAGCCTGTATAGAACAGATGCTGACCTGTACAACTTGAAACAGTTCTGCATCAATTGTCTCTTCTGACCTGAGCTGCCAAAGAACTGTGCTATGTTCTTTGAGGGCAAGTTCGACTGCAGTTGTTGTTTGCTGGACAATAGCAACTTCATTCACTGTGCCTGCAAGTGCCAAAGCAGATTTGAAATTGCAACATGTCAGAGCCAGGGACTGCCACTGGTACAGCTGGAGAGACCTGCTACTCCAAAAGCAGTCGACCAGACCCAAAAGCCTCTTCATGACATGAAAGGCGAAGGCCGACGCACCCTTTGATTGACATATGCAAGACAAGCTGACGCTCTCCCGTGTGGAATAAGACGGCAAGGAGCCGGAGAGCCGATCAGAAGATCGAAAACGGAGAGGAACAGAGGCAAAGGGTGGGCATGTTCTGACGCCCGAACGTACGCTTGGAAGTCTGCATTGCTGAAGCGAAGCACAGCTGACATACCAGCGCGCCATTCGCCTCGCAGTGGCCGGGTCGAAAGGTGCCTTGTCACAAGCTAAAGCACGGCAAGGCAGCACCGACAACCGTCGGTTGCTTGATCGCTGACTGCTTTGAGCATTTTTTCATACGTCCCTCTGTATGGGACTCTTGCAATCGTATGCCAGAAGTGCAGACTGCAGTGTTTAGCGGACGGGTTGATCCTCGTTCTTGCCAAAAAAAGCGTGCTCTGAAACCAACTTTTACTTCTTGAGCACGTGAAGGTACAGGTGGTGTCCAGAGTACGAAGCAGGTCTTTTTCGCTACTTTCCGCAGGGCAATCTTGCATCCATGCTCTCATCTAAACTAACTTGTGCAAATTATCACAGACTTGGCGTGGTTGCTCGTGCGGGTGAACGCGGATCACGTGCAAGGAACGCTAGTACGAAGCAGGTCT
>JAABUO010002038.1_pt1 | contig 25150 bp, 44 predicted proteins | sample 5559291 | NCBI WGS metagenome assembly JAABUO01 (sample SAMN10711878, study PRJNA513372) | rock metagenome | isolation source: Antarctica rocks | place: Antarctica: Victoria Land, Finger Mt sud
ACAGGGCAAATCCGCTCACATGATGCTTGACAAGATGGTCACTTTGCATGTCCGTAGGTTTGCTGCTGCTGTTTGTAAAGTGAGCCATTCTGTCAAGAATGCAGGCTCAGAACACAGATCTTGCTATGAACACATTAATTGCTCAGGTTAGCGACCACATGTACAGAGCAGCAAGCTTTTAGCTGTCTACAAAACAGCAGCTATGTAGGTATTCAGCACTTGAATTAGATTCCTGGTGATCAGGGCAGATACTGCCTTTTGCCCATGCCATGGGGACAGCTATAGCTATTGAAACATGTTGCACCAAAAGAACCAGTCCTAGGACCAGAGCGTGACATGGCAGCATCAGATGGGACCTCACTTAGCCAGTGCTTTCCAGAGGCCTGTAATCAGAACCGGCCTGCTGAAGCATTGTATTCATTGAGAACTTCGATTGCAAGTTGACTCCACTCATGTGTCTTTGAGCGACTCGTGTTTGCTGTTGAGTAAGAGATCTGCACACCTGCTCGATGCTGCTGAGGCTTTGGGATCAGGGAGAAGAACCATCTTGAGCAACACAGTGCATGTAAGCAAAACAGCGTAAGTGACGTCAACAGCGGGCTTGGCTGCTCTGGGTCTGCCCTTACTTGCTGGATGAGAATGCGCCAAACACCCTAAATATGCATTTTGCAGCCTGCAAGTCCAAAAGCAACGGAGGATGAGGCCAACAAACCACATGAAAACATCTGGCTGGGCAGGCTACATGTTGTGAAAATACATGGGGTCTTATTGTCGTATCCTGGCAGACATGAGGGTTTTTGCAGCTTTGCTGCGACGCAATCTTCCAGAGATCAGCACCCCTTGGCAAGGCTAGTAGCCTCTGCTTGAAGCTGTGTCAACACCAAAGGCCTTCTTCGTTGTGAACTCTGCTTTATGCATGGCTTTGCATCAGCCTTTTTGGTAGGCTGTGACTGTGACCATTACAGTGTGAATGTCTCAGCCTTGCTGCAATGTACTGCAGACAGACAAGTGGAGGTAGTTGAGTGTTCTGCGGCAATTCAGGTAAACTTTGATGATGGAGGCACCATAATCACCATTCATCCATACGAGACAGTAGGCTCTGATGCCGTTGAAGCTGATCATTCCAGGCAACATCTGAAGGACACGGTGGCAGCCTTGCCACAATACTGTTGAGCATGGTGGGAGAGTCTAATGTCAGTCAAGGACAGGCAGTACTAAATGCAACAGGCCTTTGCATTATGCATGCAAGCCTATGTATGCATGCATAGATAGGTTGCAGCAAGCTTACAGAGGCTGATCTGTAGTGTAATGTGCAAATGCAATGCGGTGAATGTAATAACATATTTTGCAGATGTTACTCATATATGCATGGATACATAGCTGAGATCTCTAGAGCTTGCTGCTCTGGAATTTTCAGTGTGCATCATGTACGTGTGTATGCCGAACCTGAGCAGTTACTGCGTTCGAAGCAAGATATGTACATGTGTTCTGCATCTGCATCCTTGAACATCCATGACAAATAGGCTCACTTGACCAACAACAACAAAATACCTCAGGGCAAACAAGGTGACCATCTTGCTGAACGAATCTGCCCTGTCAGCTACAGTTTCAAATTCATTCTGCTGGAATTGTACAACTGCATGAAAATCAACACTGATTTGGCACACTGCAAGTGACATTCAGTGCTGCAGCAGCCTCGAACTATGGCTCGTTTCGCAACATGATGCCATCCAGATATGGCTCATTTGGTAACAGTATGATCCCATGCAATGATGAAGTGGCTTGTCTAGGAACCCCGTTTAGCAACAGAGCAGATATCTGCCCAAGATGCAGGTTTTGAATCTGGGTCTTTAGTTCCTGCCTTAGGTTGTCTGTTCAGCAGGCCTTGCTGCTGCTGCTGCTGCTGCATGGCACCAATCACAGTCTGAGTTTGGGGCAAGACGCCTTCTTTGTGCTGAGCTTTCACAGGGCGCATTGCCTGTATCAGGTCTGTGTCACTAGCGTCCTCCATAGGAGCATTGTCAGGGAGGCCAGATGTGTCAAATGCTGCTGTTGCAGCTGCAGGTTGAGAAGCTTCTGAGGGTGTTGGCTGATCACTGCTCTCAGCTTGTGGCAACTGCAGCTGTTTCTTGGCCTTCTGCTTCTGCTTCCTAGCCTTCTTAGCAGCTGCTTTGACAACTGCCTGCTGCTGCTTGGCTTGTGCCTGTTCTTCTTCAGCCATCAGCTCAGCAGCTGCTGCCTCAGCTGTTGCCCAGGCTGCCTGCTCTTGATCAGCTTGTGCCTGCTCCTCCTCACTCAAGCCCTCAGCAGGTGGTGCTGCTGTGACTGAATCGTCATCCCCTGCCTGCATCAGCAAGCGGGCAGGAATGGAAGCTGATATGACATGCTTGGTAACACTGCAGACTCAGAATCAGCCTTTCAGTATGTGCTTTAGACAAGCAGTGCATCACTGCAGTTTCAGGCTGTGTGTACAAGATTGAGATTGGTAATGCAAGCAAGTCACAGCATGGCATGATATCACAGCAAGGTATTTGGCAGTAGTCTGACCTGCGCTCTGAGCTGACCCAGTGTGAAGCAGTGCTGAATTCGCTTCACGCTTTGAGCAGACAGTCCAATGGTATTGTCCTTGAGGTCATGTAGACTGCTGGCAAGCCATGCCTTGGCCTGCTTGAACTCTTTGCACCAATCTTGGGGACTGAGCTGAGCCCAGACAGGCAGCCAGTGACTCTGCATGCGCATGCTCTCCAACCGTGCTGTGATCCCCTCTGTGCAGGATGCAACATGCTTTAGCAACGCGTTCTGGACCGTAAATAATTCATGTGTCTTCACAATATGGTTTTTCTCACAGTTTTCCCTCTTTTGTAATGGTGTCTCAACCTTGCATAGGATGGCAAAGAACAGTTTCAAATGGAACAGAACTGTGAATGCAACGCAAAACCTGAACTTGACTTAACAGACATGTATCTGAGTCACTGAGTGACTGGGCAGGAGAGCATGTGAGTGAAACCTGAGTTAGTGAATGGGACAGCAAGCAAGCAAGTGGTGCTGGGATTGGACAAGGATGCAAAAGACAGGGTTTGTCAGATGACTCCAACAAAGACTCTGAACTCATGCTTACTGTACGAGATGGATTGCAAACAACTGCAGCTGTACTCACCAATTTCAGCAGCAAGCATACTTGCTGCATTGGTACAAGTGCGTTCTGTTAGTCTCCTGTTGGTCTCCAGCGTGGACTTCAGGCGCCTCAGCATGTCCAGTTCTAGGTACAAGATTTGCAAGCCTGCCACAGCGCCGTCCCTCAGCAGTGTGTAATCTGCTGGCCCCGGTGCTGGCTGCATTCTGTGATGCTCAGCTGCATCACAACGTGCATTCAGCTTGAGCATGCTAGCGGTGCTCTTGCATGCATCGCCATCATCATAGAAGCAAAAGAAACACTGAGCTGCATGTGATGCAGATCAAGCCCACAAAGCGATTGGCTCAAGCTCTATTTGTGAGTAGGATGGCATTGATGCATATCAACATGGGCTGACCTGCACTCATACTTGTGGACAGACAGCCACTATTTTATGCGTGTCATCTCTGCGCGAGGGCCATGCTAATCTTCTCTGTATCATTCAGAGTTTAGCAGATGTAACCAAAGTTATATGACACCCATACAGGCAGGCTTGCATGTGACAGTCACCTAGCATGTGCACAAATGGCTCCATGTGAGGGCATGCTGTCGGTGAGGGGTCCCCCCTGTCTGACTTGCACATGTGATTCCTTGCCATGCACACAAACACTTGTGCGCAGGTAGGGAAAAGGTGCTGCCCAAAGTAGCGCCAGCAGTGTTGCGCGACAGGGATGTCCATGATGTGATACAGCAGGCTATAAGGCAGCTGTGCCAACACAGACTGCAGGGCACTGCGGCTGTACCCAGTCACATGCTGGTCACTATTGACAAGGACTGCAGGGCGGGCTAGGAGGTCAGCCAACACGTCTGTCAGAATCACTGCATAGTCCTGCAGGCAGCAGTGCACGCATGAACATGCATGATATGCAGTTTGAAGCCCACGGGCTAGGGCTGACATTGTGCATTGTTGCTGCATTTGACAGTCATTTGCCGCAAATTTTGTACAGAGCTACAACCAGGATCGAGCTGCAAAAACACCGCTCAGAACATGGGTAGACTGCCCACAAAGCTTGCTTGTAGTCCATGAGAAAGTTTACCTTGAATTTGTTGCAGAATAGACTTTTTGGTTTGATGAGCTTTACCCCAACAAATTCACCCAAGACTAGGAACGAAGCCAACAACACCAGACTTGACAGATCAACCGAAGTCGCAATGCTGCGCCATTGGCGCATTAATGCAAGTGCCAAGTGCATGCAATCTGCACGCATCTGCAGACAGCAAACAGTGATTACTCAAGCTTGCCAAGAAGGCAACTAGCACGTTACCCTGACCATATGCATTCACCATAATGATATTGCCGCGCTGGTGTTTGACAAAGCTGCGTGATTGATTGAACACATGTTCTGGGCACGACTACATCATGAATGAAGCGACTGCTGAACAGAGTAGCCTTGGTGAAATCAGCTGACAATATCTGTGTCTATGACAGCTGTAAAGTTCAAATCCGCCATGACAGTGTTGCCATCACAAGAACTGTGGCATGTCAAGTGGGGCAGGGCTTGCACTTGATTACAACATGTGTGTCAAACCCAAATGCAACAAATATGAGGAGCCTTGTGCGAGGTCGACACTGTAACTGCTCTATGTATACCTGCAAGCTGATGTGCCCCTCTGGGACATGTGCACTCAACTCACTCAGCTTCACCAAGACCCGGAAAAGCCCAAGGCAACACTCTGAAGACCACGGCATTGAAGTCTGCATGGAATGCTCTGGTGTTACTGTCACATGGCATGACTTGGCCTGTCCCTGTTGGGCGAAATACATCACAGATGCAAATTGCTCCAGTGTTGCCTACAGCTGGAGAATCATGCTTCATGATGTGTCGACATGCATGCATGCACACACAGAGTTTGTGTCAGGCAACTGACCAAGCTATATGGCATGCACAACAATTGTATGTCATGTATCCAACTCAAACAGGCAGGAACACAATCAACGTAGCTGCTTTGGTTGAATAGCCTCAGGCTGTGCGTACAGCAAGCCTGTGAGTGAGCATCAGTGCATACCCTTACACCTGGCCTCAGGTCAGATGCTGTAGCGTTCACCGCGTTAATCTGAGAAATATGGCTTGCAGCTGCAGCTACACTGTCCTGTCTGGTCTGGATAGATCTACTATGGGGGTGTGCTTGCCTTGACTTGCCGCTGGCAGGCAAGCTGCTTTGCTGCTTATCTTGTCTGTCCACCAATTTGGCCATGACAAAAATGATTAAGTCTATGTTGTTGAGATCGAATTGGGTCTTGTGGACCGCCGCTGTGATGACTTTGGGCTCATACGCAGATTTTGCTGCAGTCCACACAATTGATTTGTAGAAATGTAAGTGTTACAGAGGTTTTGATGCTTCTAGCTGTGCCAGCTGCAGTCACACCAATGTGCTGACATCATTCCAGGCCAAATGAGTCATGGCTGGCGTGATCAATCATCAAGATTTTTGATTGCAGCCAGCAGTTCCTGCAAAGCTTGAGCAGCACTAGAATGTGTGTCGTCCAACCACAACAGTCTTCTTGAGCCTAACATACCAAGCTGTCTGTCACAACAGAATCCATGACTTACCCCAGGACAGGAAGGTTGCGCCATGCAGGGCTGTCTGTTGAGGTGTTGACAACTGCCCTTCATCAAAATGTAGACACAAGAGGCCAGACAGATGGTGTACAGCTTTTGCAGCTACCAGTTGGACCTCAATGCCGGCAAGTTTGTCATCAGGTAGCTGGCAATTCATCATGCTGAAGATTGCATGACATGCAAAGATGGCTAGTGTCTTGCTTTGAGCTGCTCCTTCAGCCAGAGTAGACAGTCCTCCTGCACTACAAGCAGGCTCCTGTCAAGAACAAGCATCTCAAACGACTTAAAAAAATCAATAAATGCCTGTAAATACAAGATATATGCTTTGCACATGGCAATGACATCTAAGGACACAGGGGCAGTACGACACATGTTTCATGTGATGACTTGCCTGTGTCGGCAAGCTGACATGCAACAGCCTGACAAACAACCGGCTGTTGCATGCAGCCCAATAGCAGCTCGCAGCAGATTACAGCCTGCAAGACTGAGTCCTCCAGTGCAATGCTCTTGCGCATGATAGGCACAACCAGCTGAGTCAGCTGCAGGGATAGCTGGCATTCCTCTGTGTCTTCATTCACCACAACAGACCCCTCGCAAAACTGCCTGCCTATGATTAACAATACTTTCCACAATGCCATGCTCACATCCATCATGTCTGTGACATTGCCCATTAGTGAAATGAGCTTGAGTGTTATCACACAAGCCCGCAGGGCATGGGTGAACGTCAGATGCGGGGCGCTCACAGACTTTGTTACGGCACCTTCCGTCAGAATAGATGCTGCAGAAGTGCTGGTCGATTGCCTGTACGCGGTCATGTCAGCTTTCAAGCACTCAATTGTAGACAAAAAGAGGCACTCTCCTCTGTTTTGTTCCAGCAAAGAATACTTGCTGTTGTGTCCTTTATATCTGCAGACTGGACAACGCCCTTCAAACTGCAATGAAGGGGGTGCCATTTGCTGTGAACTATGCAGCCTTAGCATCTGGGCTATGTCTGCTGAGTTTGCTAGATCAGACCTGGCTACTGCCAGTACAGACTGATACCAGTCTCTTCCTAAGGCTGATTGGTCCTTTATACATCTCCGTCCAAGGCTCAACCATACATGAAAAGCAGCCGTGATGTTAAACGTTGCACTCAAGCGCAGTCCAGAAGGTGCTGTGCTTGCACTGGGCACCTGCAGGGCAGCAGGTGGAGGCATACTGACAACAATGGGCAACCTCTTTCCACACGTCTTGACAGCACATTCTTACCCTCTGTAGCACTTGACTGGGGTGCAAATGTTCACGCCCGTGCTTGAGTTGTGTGCCAGCAACAGATAAGCCATAACATCGGCAGAAGTCCGCAAGCACTGTGTTTACAAGCGTCATCTCAGCGTACCCAGACTCCCAATCGTCAACGTCATCGAACTCCTGAGGCAGTACACGCACAGAAGGTTTATGGGGACAAGCTCTGGACCACTGAGCTCTGGACTGATCAGTAGGTGATCGGACACACCTCTAGCGCAACGCGCAGCTGCATTGCTTGCGCTTTGCTTTTGAGCATTCAGGAGCACCCACGACGGCTAGTGGCGAGCTTGCAGCTGGCTATCATCCCTCATTGGGAATACAGGGCAGGCAGGAGTAATGTGGCTGATCCACTCAGCAGACATCCATTGGTTGTTGCTCACATGATGTTGTGTGCACTTGAGGATGGGATGGACGAGGGTCTAATGACTGACAGTGACATTGTTGCTGACATATTGGCAGGCTATGCCAATGATCCTTGGTTTGCTGAGGAGGCGAACATTGCCAAGGAGGGTCTGCGCTTGGAGAGCGGTGCATACTTCAAAGGCACTGCACTTGTTGTGCCGAACATTGCTGCTGTGAGGGCAGGCATCTTGCAGGAGCTGCATGACTCAAACTATGCTGGTCATGTAGGCATACATAGGACCATATACAATGTCAAGCGCATTTATTGGTGGCCTGACATGGGAAGGCACATAAGGGAGTATGTGCAGGGTGCGATGTATGTCAGCGCAACAAGAACTTGCAAAGGCAACCTGCTAAAAAACTGATGCCTTTGCCTATTCCCACTGAAGCTTGGTGGTCTCTATGGACAGAATCACTCATCTGCCCAAAACTGAGAAGGGGCACACAGCTATCTGTGTGGTAGTAGACAAGTTCACCAAGATGTGTCATCTTGCCCCGTGCAAGGATACTGATAATGCTGAAGCAACTGCGGTGTTGTTTAAGGACAACTGCTTTAGGTTTCATGGCTGGCCTAGCAAGGTGATCAGTGGCAGAGGTCCTGATGGTGCATGCTGTATCTGACGTTTACGCTTTATGAGCCAGGCATTTCATCAGGCTCTGCAGATCAGCGCGTCCTTGGGGACAGGAGTTTAAGGACTTAATTTGCAAGTTGCAGCTATGCACATGATGTCGCAATTTCTGGCAGTGCCAGTGCCCTTCAGAAGATGTAAGATTCACCTTCAATGATAGCATGATGAAGCAAGCGTGTCCTCTCAGTTTGACCTGAGTCAAACAATGAAACTGTTACCCTGGCAGACTGGGGTTGTCAAAAGGTAGGTTACCTACTTCGGGAAATTTTCACTTTTGAAGCGCCATTCTTGCTCAACATCCTTGACATGACAGGCCAGACATGACATGCCAGCATGCCATGCAGCAGGCAGTACTGCTGTCAATAGGATTGTCAGTATAACCTGACTGGATAAGACTTGACTCAGTGCAATACAGCAAGCAGACAGCACCTAAATGACACCTACAGGCTGAAAGGCTACTGAACACGGCCGTTGTGGTCTCCCCACGAGGCTCGAATAGCATCAACCACTGCAGGCTTTGGCCTGGATGCCGTACCAGGCTGTTGGCGAGGAGGAAGAAGCCCCTGCGCTGATAGCTTTGCCTTCATTGACTTGGTGCGTCTCTCTGCAGAGTCGGGTGACATGTCTCTGTCTGAATCACTTTCTGTGTCTCCAAGTTCCAGGCCAGCATCATGTGCTGCTGATGCTGATGTCTGTAGAGGCTCAGGTGACTGCAGAGACTTCTGCTGCTGCGCCTTGGCTTTCTGCTGCTGCTTCTTGGCCTTCTTGGCAGTTGCTTTGGCAGCTGCCCTTTTCTGCTGGGTTTGTGCCTGTTCCTCTTGAGCCATCAGCTCAGCGGCTGCTGCATCAGCTGCTGCATGGGCTGCTGCAGTCATTGGTCGGAAGCTGGGTCCCTGCCTGACCTGTGAATCATTCACCGCAATACTCTCATCCATGGTGACAGGCGACAGGCCTCCTCTTGTTTGAGATTGGCTTTGCAGGCTCAGACATGCTTGCGGTGTGACAAGTCATCGCAGATAGCTCACACAGTATCTTAATGAAAAAAGACGGTGCATCATGCATTGCCCACATACCAGCAGTTGTATATGGGATGTGCATCAGCATTTTATGTTGGACTGTATCAGCACAGCCAGCAACATCTTCAGCTCGCACAGCATGCAGCTAATCTCTAGTGCCGGGTTCACGTCGTTCCAGGAACCCGTTAGATAAGACTGAAGCCCTATAACGGACTTGGCACTGATACATTGCAGAAGGGTACAATCAGAACAAAATCTGACCTGCATTCCTGATTGCCCAACCACAAAACAAGACCGGACTTGCTTTGCTAGGTCTGGTGGGAAGGTGGTCTTGTCCAAGATGACCCGCAGGCAATTGTTCAAGCACTGTTTGAAGGTGAGGCGGGCTGTCTCCAGCTGGAACTCTGCACACCATTCATCTGGGCCCAAGTCAGCAAAGAGGGCCGTGCATGCTGCTTGCTGGCCCCTCATCTTCTGTAGCGAATTCGCCACAGAGCCTGCAGCATTTGCTAGTGTTGATTTAAGCAAGCGTGAGCATCTGCCTTCTCACTACAAGAAATGGATACCGCAAAAAATTCAGGAACAGCATTTAGGATGTAGAAAGTCTTACTTGTTCTGAGGTGATGTTTGATGAGAAGTACGACTTGTTTTGTGGTGATGTCAATGGACAATTGTAAGTAAGCGTGCAAGAAACTTTGGCTGCCTAGACTCACAAGTTCGAATGCTACATCACAGCACATGCAAGACTCAAACAACTGCTTGGAACAGATGCAGTGCTTGCATCTTATAACCTCAGTTCATACATCATTGTCCTTGATGCACACAACCAGAACTGCTTGAAGGCACTTGAATTTGTCTGTACCTATCTTGGCGGGCCCGGCAGCCCTACCAGAATGCGTGTACTGATGATAATGACGCGCTTCTGCTCGGTCTGCCCACATTATACCAAAAGCAAATTGTGGCAGTTCTGCACAGAAGTATCCAACAGAAGGCATGTTGCTAGTGGCGTTTGAGCCCTCACCAATCTGGTCGATGACGTGCTCCACCTCTGCAGGGTCAAAGCTTGCAAAGGCTGCAAAGCTTGACATACCAGGGACGAAGTCGCACAGGAACATCAGCCTTGTCACCAGCAGAAACAGGAACTGCAGTGACGCCAGTATTGCCTTCTTCAGGAAAGGGGCTGCAAGATCTGAAGTTGAGCCAAAGTGCAACTTGAGCACTGCATAGCCAAGTGGTGCAATTAGTCAATGTATACACCACAGTTGGTGCCCAGTGAGTGTCCTGTACAATCATAGATGCAGGTTGGCACTCCAGTCATGCATACAGCTACCAGAGAATGCAGAGGCATCAAGGGCATTTGCAAAAGTACAAGCTGCCACCACAGCTGTGTAGGTCAGCACCATGCTTTGCAAGACTGAAACCACTGCAGTTTGCTCAGGCCTCTGTTTGGCCTATGCTGCTGTGACACATCGCAGAGACCAAGCACTGCATCAGGCAGTACGCATTGATCAACATGCATGATGACAATCACTTGCAGCAACACAGCATGGTGCATGTGCACTGGTGGACACAAGCAAGTACTGATGGGTCCTGCTTCCTACCCAGCAGGATGACATATGCTGCTGGGTTCGAAAAGGGTCTGAGTGTCCTGTCAATGTCTAGCGACTGCTTCATCCAGTAATGTGCATCCTCAACGAAGGCATGCATGCATGGTGTAAAGGCCTGCTGCACTAAGTACTGCCTGTCCTTGACTAACATCAGACTCCCCCACATCATGCTCAGCAGGGCTGATGGTAAGGCTGCCACCGTGTCCTTCAGGCATTGGAAGCCCTTGGAATGACCAGCCACAAAGGCATCAGTGCCAGCTGTTACGCACGGATGGGTGGTGAGGTCGACTACCAGGTCTGTCAGCAGGATTTGCACTCCCTGCAAGCATATCAAAGTCCCCTGGCTGACCATTGCTACTGTCTTGTTTCATCATCCAGTTCAGCCTCAGGCATGAGTCATTCCGTATGGTCTGACCTGCCAGCTGTTACAAAGACGCATGTGGTATTGACTTGCTTTCAGTGTCAGAAGGCATGCAAGTCAGCGGCTGTGCTGCAGCATATGCAAGTGCATACTGATACTATCCGGAGCACACTGATAACATATGCAAGGAGTACTAGCAGTGATAAAGCAACAGCCATCCATGTCCTTGAACTTGTACTGAATCAAAAGATGCATGGACTGTTGAAATAAGATCCTAACTTGAAGCAGAAGACATATAGTGGCATGCCTTGACTGCTTCCTGACCAGACACATGAGCAGAAGATATGTTTATAGTGGCATGCCTTGACTGCTTCCTGACAGACACATGAGCAGAAGATATATATAGTGGCATGCCTTGACTGCTTCCTGACCAGACACATGAGCAGGAGTAAAGTTGGCAGGTTCCAGGGCGCGCATGAGCTCCACTGCCGACACCATGAGGAAGGTCGCCAGGCCCGGCTCAGGCGCAGCAGTGCGCCACTGCTGCAGAAGCCTCAGCAGCAGCGGCAACAGCTCTGCTGTGTGCTGCATGACAGACAAGCAGGACTTACTGTTGAGCATCAATCACAGCCACCATTACAATACCCTAGTGGTCTTGTGCGACTCTTGGATGTGACACACGTCAGCTGTATGGGCAAGTGCAGCATTGCTGCTGTTGCCCAGACATACATGTGAGCCATCATGGCGCCTGTGCATGCTGCTTCTCATGTGATATAAGGCGCATTGCATCTCTCACATGCAGAACACTTTGAAAGGACTTGTTCCCCTGCTCTGTGCTGAGGCAAACCAGAGAGAATTACATGCTTTAGCCAGCCCACAAGTCTGATCACATTAGGGTATATGTGTGAGTAAGTGATCGTCACCACCTCAATGTGCAGAATGTTTTATGTTCATTGTCTGAACCCGGAGGCCAGAAAGATCCGACGGCCAAAAACACCCCCCAACGCCATGCCAGGTACAACAGCAAAGACAGGAGCAGCTCACCTTCTCACGGACATCTTTGCCAGGCACTGCCTTAAGCAAGACGGCCATCTTGGCCATGACCCGAGCCTGCGCCAAACAGTGCTCAGAGGATGCTGGCAGAGAAACCTGCAACGCACACACAGCACACCTGCTGCTGGCACCCTGCTTGTGGGGCACAAGCAGATACACGCTGAAGATGGTGTTGTTGCAGGAAGCGCAAGTGCAGATGAGCAGCTGGCTTTGCGCTTGATGACTGGTCTTGGCATGAGCAAATGAGCAAAGTTTGTGGGCATTCTCTGGATGAGGCGTTGGCATACAGATGCGTGCTGACATGATGACTACAAGTAAGTCTTGTCTCGTCCAGCATGCTCAAGCACTCTGAGGCAAAGGATGAACAAGAATGCAGCTTGTGTGTTTGCAGCTTGCTCAGTGCCGCTAAGAGTCCTGGTTGTGACATGAGAATGCAGACAGGAACTGACCAGCAACCCTTGGTTCATGAGGTCAAAGACCAGGTCAAGTGTGCTTTTGTGGTAGATGGGAGGTTTGCCAGATCTTGTTTCGCCGCCATTGGTCAGCGTCACTGCTGCAATGTGTGCCCAACAGGCAGCGACAGTCAGCTGCGCCGGCATGCTGCCATTCAGCTGCTGGATGGATCTCTCAATGCAGTCTAATGCTCCAATTTTATGGACAAAGTTGTTGCAGTGCCTTGGGCAGCTCAAGATAGCATACATGGCATCTGCAACTGCAGCTGCAGCAGCTTGGGCCGTGTTGAGAAATGATGTACCTGCGTTGCATTGCCAGCAAACCATAACACTATAGCAAGTGCCAGCATGACTCAAAGATGACACTTGTCATGCTCAGCAACAAGTCAGATGGGCAGTGAGCAATGAATATGCGTGTTGAGTTTGAGACAAATCATGTGTACATCTCTTTGTTGTTGCATGTTTCTTTGCAGCATACGTACAGACATGTCCAGTGTATACCAGTCAGTGAGGGGCCATGTGTAGTTTGCAATAAGACACAATGTGCTTTATACAGCTACAATGCTTCAACATGGTGCTTACTCAGCAGCAGCTGGCCCACGAGGATCACTGTCTGAAGTTCTCGTTTGGATATCTGCGGGCAAGGATTACGGCAGCTCCTGAGACCTTCATCTGTTGCAACGCGCTTCAGCAACAGCAAGGCCAGGTCATTCACATGCCGAAGAGTCATGTGGTAACAAAACCAGATCTGCAGCACTGCTGCCAGCCCACTGGCACACACCCTTGACATGTCAAGCTTGACATCCAGCACATGCCCAGCAAGCAGCTTATGAAGGAACGCTGCCAGGTCCTGCGTGAGCATCCAGCAGTCTGCCTGGTCTGACTTCTTGCTGGTCTGACTGCCTGTAGAAGATTGCAGCTCGACAGCTGACCACTCCAGAGTGAAAAACACTCTGCTTGCCACTGTCTGGATGTCACCCCATGCAGCTGCTGAGGGGGTGGGCCAAGACTCAACAGGGTTGAACAGCTGATAGTGCGGCACACAGCTCTGCCAGGCAATCCTGCCCTCGACTCTGTCTTTCATTGGTGCATGTGACAGGGGCTTTGTCTGAGTGGCCCTGGAGAAAGTGATCTTGCCCTTGTTGTCAGCTGAAAACTTTGGCACAGGCATTGCTGGGGGGCTGGCTTTCAGCTTCATCGATGCACGCTCAGCAGGATGAACTGACTGACATCTGTCTGTCTGTCTGTCCATCAGTCTGTGCATGAAGCATAGAATGCCCAGGAGCTCAGATGCTGAGTCAGCCTTTGCTGCCGCCTTGATGACGTCTGCTTCAAATGAAAAAGCAGCTGCAAGCAGAAGCAGTCAATGCACTCTGACTGCGTATTGCACAGACTGCTGCAGGTGACAATGTGGTATGTGCTTCAGCGTTTTCTAAATAGCTGGCAGTGTTACATGCTCTGCAGGTCACATGCTCTGCAGGTCGTGCCGTTCGTCACATGCTCAGGGCACTATACAGTGTAAATGCTACTGCTCAGCACACAGCTGGTCAAGCTGCATAGCAAGGCAAGAGGGCAATGGCCCTTGAAGGCTGATTTCTGAGCTAACTTACCCCATTCAGTAAACCACCGCCGATGCATGGGCTGTTGCTTGTGGGTGACTGGTGGGCATAGCAGGGCAGACAACGCTAGGACTGCTTTTGTGCCTGCCAGCTGTGCTTCACTGTCAGCCACCATTTGAGCTGGCAGCTGACTCTCCATCAGCATGCAATCAAGCAGTCTGACAGCTGAGATGGCCAGCTTGCGATTCTGAGACAGTGCCATTCCCAGGGCTGCTATGCCACCTACAGCACCACATGACAGTGAGAGGACTGCTATGCAAGGCATGGGAAATGCGGACAACCAGTGACAGCCAGCTGAGGAGGGGCGAGTGCAACATCGCCTAGGCACACAATTCCACAAGCCAGTTGTACAGCCAGAGCGCTGCTGCTTATGACATGCTGCTCACAATGGCCTACCTGAGTCAATGATGTTCAGGACCATGCCTAATTGGACACTCGGTGCTGCTGTCTTCAACAGCCGCAGCAGGAGACCACAGCAGACAGCTTGTGATGAGTCTGACTGTACTTGCTGGGTAATCACAGGCACTATGCGCTCAATCAGCTGCCATGACAGATACAGCTTTTCATCGCTTTCCACTTGCAACCCAGGCGGACTCTTAATGGTGCTTGGCGTTGGCAAGCTGCTTCCACCATGACTGCCCTCAAGACGCTCACTCAGTAGACTCAAAGTGTGCCACATAGTCCTGCTGACTGAAGTGGCACCCTTAACACCAGATGCAAGCGTAGCTAACTTAAACACCAGAACTGTTGCACGCAATGCAGCCATGTACTTGTCGGGCTTGCCCACTGCTTGGTTGGTTCTCTGAGGTTGTACAGTGTGTTTCCACTGGGCAACTGCTGCTTGGGCATCTGTGGTCAAGCAGGCTAATGAGCATAAGTCAAGCTTCAAACGTTTCAGAGCGCTCATGACAATAAGACTTCCTGAATCAAGGCCACTCAAGTCCTCTGCAGAGAGCTTTTGACTATCAGGATAGCCACTAAATTGTAGGGCAGACACTGGCAGCTGCTGAGCATGGTGCACATGCAGCAGCTGAGGCAGGCCTGCTCGGTACAGTGCAGCACAAGCTTTGGCAGAATGCATCCATGATGATGCTAAAGCTTTGCGTTTGCTGGTGACCCCTATCTTGAAGGTGTACCAGAGATAAAAACTGATAGTTGGTGTAAAAACGAGATGCAGATGTACTGAGTCTTTACTCCCAGCTCGGATGTGCGCCTGCAGAATATGCAGCAGTGTACAGCAGTATCCAAAATCGGTGGGACAACTGTCTTGACTCACACCGAGAACAGCATACAATAACCATACGTTTGACCTTACCTCCTGCAGCTCTTGTTCAGGCCTCAGCTCGTTATTTGCTTGCCATAGCTGCGTTGAGCTGGCTGACAGTCCAAATCCTTGGCACAGGTCTGCCAACACTGCACTGACTGCTGCCGTTGCGCTGTACTTTGCTGTCCAGAACGTACTCCGATGACACCCCTGGGTCGCACTTACAGACAGTATGTGCGGGAATGATCAAGCACAAAGATCCAGCACAGTGACCAAGCTTACCTCGAAAGTCACGCACAGCTGCATGCTCGCGCCACACTACACACCAACAACGATACAATATGCGGCTGGTGCCATCAGCGTACGAGCTCAGGTCGGACCCAGGGCTGGAGCTGTCTCTGACAGATCCATGGAGAGCCGAATGCAAATATCCATGTCATACAATGTTGGTTTACAGAATTGCAGTCTGCACAAATGCAGACACAAATCATGCATCTAGGTACGCCTTTGAACTCCTCTGCAGATACAGCCTCAACCAATGAAAACAACACATATGACCACAACAATGCTGGCTGTCACGAGCTTCTGTTGAGGGCTCATATCCTGCGTACTGAGTCTCACCTGGCAGTCTTCCTGAGATGCTCCAATTGGATTAACAGTTTCACACACCGATATTCGAGCCTGCACCTGAGTAATACAGATCTGTGTGGTGCCTGCTTGCACCGTTCAAAACCAGGCTTGGGGCCTTTGATGTAACAATTCGATGTGAGCATCTCATGCATCTTGGCACACATGGCTGGGCTCTTGGGCTACTTCTAGCATATAAACATGATGTGCACCAATGCTCTTTCTGAACACTCAGTGTGTCTGAGCACATGACTCTGTGTGGGTGCAAATACTTTACAATTGTAGGACTACCACACAGCTGGTATGCTGTCTGAAAGGTAGTTTACTGGTAGCGCTGACCGCTTCATTTGATCAGAAATTTCCTTGCTGCATCTCTGATCTTTTCCATAAACTCAGCTGGTTCTGGCTGGCCTGCTGCTCTTGCAGCATCAGCATTCTGCTTGAGAAGGTTTAGCAAAGGCTCATCAATCTGGTTGCATTCTGCATTGCAAATACAGTCCACGTCAGCACATGCATACCGCCCAGTCAGCTGGTCAAGCCAAGCCACTTTGCAGCGCCTATGGCGGCCTGATCAATCACGATCCAAGTTCATCACTGGCAGCCCATGCAACCCCAAGCTACACAACACGCAACTGCAGCAGATATTTCTCAGCAAGGGTGTGGCATACCTGCCATCTCCAAAATTGTAGCTTTTTTGTCCTTGGACATGAGCAGAGCTTTCAGGCGCTCTGCAGGAGCAGCTATTTGCTTTGTCCGTGAGTCCAGAAGGGCAACCGTCTCCTTGAGGAACTCCCGCAAAGACTCCAACTCTGCCAGCCTGTTCTCGTTCAGGGGACTCGCAAACCTCTGCTCAGCTGCAAGACACAATCAGCAATGAGCACAGACAACTCCTCACTAGTCATTTTGTCTGCATATGCACAGTGCTGCAGCAGCGCAGTGGCAGCGTTGTGTTGGGTTTGCAAGTAGTATTGTCGAGGACTACACCATCTAGCTGGTTGCTCATACATGTACATACCCCGCCAGATGTGTTTGTTATGCATCAGGCAAACTTTCATTTTCTCTTGTGTGCAATGGACATCAGACTCACCTATTTGAGAATCAAGATATGCAAAGAATGAGTCATCAAGCTGTGGCCTACAGCGAGCTGTCTCATACTGCATTTCCCCTGTCTCTGTGCTCAGCAAGTACTCGATTACTTGTGCCTGAGTTGTGGGCTGCTTCCTTGCCTGCAGCAGCAATTTCATGTGGAATGAGGACTTGTTGACGTGAAAGCTGTGTCACACAAGGAAACTTCTTGGCATCTGATTCTAGCAGCAGAAATCTGACGCAAGATACAAGGTGATTGCATAGATGAGCAATGCAGCGGAGCAGACTAGAAGGCGCAAGCAGCAATCAGAATGGCAGGTACCCTGTGAGTGGTAGCAATCGGAATGGCAGGTAGCCTGTAAGTGCAGTGTGTGCTGTAACACATGCAAGCACTGGCATATTGTAGGTAGCAAGTATCACAATTTTTCAGAAACAGCACTTGAAGGTCACCGTACTTGCCGTGATTGCTCCATTTCAGCTTTCAGCTCAGCTTCTCTTTTCGCTAGGTCTGCTTGCATCTCCTTGTTGTCCTCCACTTGCTTTGACATTGTACGCCTTGAGATATGGTCTCCTTGTGGAGCCCTCAAAATGCCCTCTGGATCCTGCGATAAGCACGGTCGAAGCAGGTCAGATTTTGTTGTTCAGAAAGTAAGTCTGCAATAAGCAACGTTGCACTGGAACAGAGTTGCAAATGCTGACATTGGCAGTTCTCAATCGCGCACCCAGCCAACGGCCACTACTTGAAGCCTTTTGCCAGTACGGTGACGTTGCACCATTGCTCGTTTGCAGCCTACGCTGGCACCGGCGAAATTGCAAGCTTGCTGCTGCAACGCTTGCTGACTGCAACTCCACATATCTCTGGCGCTTTCTCGTACAATGGGAGATGTTTCAGGGGTGGGAAACCGCGGAACACAGCGCACAACAGGTGCTTTGGTCAAACTTGCGCTGCCTTGCCTGATCCTACAGTCAAAACCCTGCTGAAGCCCTAATGACAATTTTTTCCAACTCTTGACGAGCGCAACACCCATCTTGCCAGTGTTGTCCCGCAGTATGCTGCGAAAAGCTGTACTGTGTTGTTGAGACTCAGAGTGTTGCCATTCGACGCCTTTCGTTGCGGCATGCCAATTCAGCTTCACCCTCCTGCCGGAATATGTCCAACATACCTCAAAACGGACCACAAACGACGCTGCAGGCAGGACGACACAATTTCAACAGCCTGCTGACAACAGCAACTCTGAAGAGAAGATGGCTCACAGAAGATCTTACGAAGAGAAGTTGGAAGATCACTGGGCAGATTGCGAAGAGAACCCAGACTACTGGGAAAGTGACGAAGACTATGTGGGCCGTTGCTATGTCAACTGATAAACAAGAGCTCGCCAGCAAAGATGGTGATGGCAGCAAAGCAAGTGACATACAAGAACTCAACGTCAGCCGTTGTCGTTATTGCTGACGTTGGTCTTGTACGTCAGTTGCTTTGCTGCCAATGTAAGCCAGGCAACAGCAGCCGAGAAGAACAAAAACGCTTTGTCTGGATGTTTAGCAGCCTTGACTGTTGTTTTGGTGGTGTGGTGCGTTCATGTTATTATTGTAGGCAGTTGTAGTGTATCCAGGATTTGTAGTGTTGCTTGTGGTGGCTGTGACATGTGCAGCCTAACTGGCTGCAGCCTCTTATACCACACACGAGAAAGGATGACCTTGATGTCTGCTACGTCTTGCTTGACACCTGCTACGTCTTGCTTGACACCTGCTAAATCTCTCTTGATACCTGGTATTGCATCTACGTAAGTAAGATGACGTTGCTGTGTGTGACACAAGTCAATACATTGATCTTTGCACCAAACAAATACAGTCAGCGCTGCCAACAGAAAAGCTAAACACCCAGGAATGTCTAGTCGATGCATTTTCTTGACTGCTCTGCAAAACATTGTTCTCTTCTCAAGCCTTTTACGCTTCGCACCGAACAGCACCCTATGGACACATGTACGAGCACCAGACTCATTTTTGTACTGGACCCTGTCCTTGAACGCCTGTGGAAAACATTTGAAGCTTGGGCATCCTGTCTCTCTGGAGGGCTTTGTGGCTAGAGTCAAACTCCTGGAAAAGATCCTTCACAACCACCCAAACCCTTGCTTTCACAGCTTCTTCATCACCGCCCGGCACGACCTCCACACTCTGCTCAAGAAACTCCCTGACCACATCATCTGTACGTCCTAAAGTCAAAATCCTGCCGAAGCCCTAATGACATTTTCCTCCAAGTATTGACCAAGTATGACCAAGTATTGATGCAGTCGAAACAGTTGACCTGACACATGATCCCGCCGAGACAGACCGTGGTTGCGCCTCACAGCGGCGAGATGAATGTCTTGATCATTGCCAAGGCAAGTTGTCAACTCTGTCCGGTCTATTGCGCGGCCCTCGCGTTGAACTATGCTTGTCGTTGCAGTCCTACCCAGAGGTTAAACTGAAGTGCCACGCGCTCGGCACAGACACAGCCGCCGATCTGCTCAAGTCGTTCTGCAACTGCCTATGTTTGCCACGTGAGCACAGCCGGCTGTTTCATGCTGGCTCTGCCCTAAAAGGGGAGACGTTGAAGCAGGTACGCAGATCTCCCTGATCAGCCTGGCTGTACTGAGCTGGTCTTGTACATTCTTCAGTCTTCTGACAGACTGTACGTGAACGATTGCGAAAATGTATGTACAGGTGCAGCGCAGCTCAGATGGGCCTGTGCAGCTGCTGGCCGACTTTGTTTGTCGTATTGCCTTTCACACCTGGCAATCCTTTAACTTCAAGCAAGCTCTGGATCAAGAAGCTTTGCCAGCTGCCCTGGAAACAGCTGCGAGGGCAATCACAATGCCGGCTGCATTGGAGGCTTTGGCTGATCAGGAGCTCCTCACAGCCTTGGTAGGGCTGGAGCCTTTAAGCCTGTTACCGCACCAAATAAGCCTCACAGACTTGCAACCGGCCTCTCATTCGGAGCCTGCAATGCTTGTGGTGATGCTTGTGCATCTTTTTGACACAGTGGCACTTGAGCATTTGACCCAGTCTCAGGGAGACTCATCAATTCGAGACACACAGCGTCAGCCAGAACAGATGCAACCTGATGCCGATCAGTGCATCAAGTGTATTGATCTGCTGAGAGGCGCTCTTGTGGTGTTCAAACTGATACAGCTTGCAAGCAGTGTACAGGACCCACAAGCAATAGGCCCTGCTATGATTGCCCTTTGGTCAGTCTTGGCAGTCACAGAGAAGACTATACGCACAGAGTTTTGTAGTGTAGCAAAGGATCAGCTGCATGCTGGGTTGTCCACAGACGGGTACAGGGAGCAGCTGCAATACTGTTTGCTGCTGGTCCAAGTGATTGTACTAGCCCAGAAACAGCTCAGCAAGGCGCAAGGCGCCTTGTCCTGCGTGCATCTGCAAGTATGCCTGGCTATGGAAGATGTGCTGATTCGTCTTCATCATAAGGAAGTTGCCCTAGAGATTGTGAGATCAGGCAAGCATGGACCTAACACCACAAACCTTTTTGTCTGTTTGCCTTACAAACCGCCTGGCTCTGTCCTTGTGTGACTGTCTCTATGGCTGTCTGCCAATGTGTTTGTCTGTTCATCTTTCCAGCTGCCTGTTTGTCTGTGCATTTGCCCATTTGTCTGTTTAGACAGGTCTTTGGCACAGCGCTTGTCTCTGAATCCAAGTTGCCTCAAAAAGTTTTACAAACTTGTTTGGCTACAAATCGTTTGCCTATTACACAAGCCTTTTCTGATGTAGGAGGTCTGCCATTTCTGGTTGTTGCAATGCAACTAGGCAGAGAGCTGGCAACTGCCACGCATGAGATGATCACTTTGTTACTGGACACAGCCAGTGTTCCAGCTTCCCAGATCAGCCATACTGCAGCTCTGCTGGCACGCCTAAAAGTACTGCATCACTACAGTGGCTTGTTGAGTCCAATCAAACCAGACTTGCATCCTGAGAACATTGCTGGCTTCTTTGCAGGTGAGATCTTGCCGCTATCTCTTGCCATGCTGTAGATATACACTAATATCTGCATCCAGCAATATCAGTTGGAAGAGTTGTGTATGCGTCTCAGCCTAAATATGCTGTTTCACCTACATGCCAGAGTTTATGGTCTGCAACTTGACCATTGCGCGCTGTGTTTTGATTGACTGACATGCACCAACTTGGAGGGTTAAGACTTTCAGCGATCATGTGTTTCAGGTAGCAGGGCCTTCAGTGCGTATTGGGTACGGGATGAAGATATGTCAGACCTTCACCAAGTGGCCTTTGTCCACGCTGTAGCAAGCACCATGACAAAAATTGCAGTGCGTGACCCACATCGTCATGGCAGACTCACAGAAGCCACCTGGCAGCCAGTGAAGACAATTGTCTTGGACAAGATTGCATTTGGTACACGCTGGCTGAGCACAGTACAGCCCATGAATGCAGCAATGCAAGACAGCATATCTGCTAAAGACAAAGAGACAGCAGACAAGCTGGCTGAGTGCAAGCAGCAGTTGTGGACGCTGATGCATGTGGTCCTGACTCATCATTTGCCAAACAGACAGCTCGACATGACAGAGGTCATCAACATTGTTTTGGTGCCAGTCATTCAGGACCATGGCCTCATTGGCAGCAAGCTCTCATCTGGTGCTTTAGCCTTGGCCTTGCTGAAGAGAGCTTCTGAGGACAAAGCGGTGTTTGCCAAAGCGCCTGCAAATGAGGAGTTGTGGGACTCGACAGTCGGCACAGTCTCACTGCTGTGGACGGTTTCATGTAAGCTTTCTTCTGGCTCTGTATTTCTCAGTGTTATCTGTACTCATGTACGACACCACCTGCCTTTACTGTGCCTCTCTGAGTGTATGAGCATCCTGGCAGGGTGAGTGTTTGGCAAACGGCAAAGCCGTGCAGCTTGCGCATACTGCACACAGCTTTGCTATCTGCCTGCTATGCATGAGTGGCGTGTCAGCTCTTAGCTGGTCTGTGCAACCAACTGTGTTGAAGATGTGACTCGCATATGGAACTGTTGCTGCAGGCTCAATGTCTAGCAAGGACAAACCCCCCTTCAAGGTGACAGCGTCAGCAGCCCTAGATGCGCTGCATGCTGCACTCACCCATGAGGTCCATTGCCAATACTTCCTGCAAGCCAAGCTTGTCCTCCACATGGGCAATCTCATGAAGGCTGCAGCACGCGCCGATGACAGCGCCCTCAGCATGCACGGTGTGATAGACAACATGGAAGGCTGCCTCCCCGCACAGCTGACTGCTGCTGCCTGTGTCATGCGGCTGTGTCTGAGCGAGATTGAGCAGAGGGAGGAGCTTGGCAAGCAGACCTCCACAGAAGACATGGGGCCTTACTGCTTGGCAGCACTGAATGAGGGTTGGTTTGGCAGCATTGTCAGAGTCATGCGCCTTGCCATCGAGGTGATACTGCGTGCTTTGCTTGGCATGGCAGATTTGTGCTCTAGGTTATGGTGCCAAGTCTTCTAGCCGGGTGGTGCACAGCTGCTCAGGCAATGTTGCACTGTTGTCATATCTGAGAACAAATGCTGGTTGTTACATGAAGCAACTTCTGCATGATTGTGGTGTGCAGTGTCATGAGGCACCTATTCAAGCATATGATCATGCATCTTGTCTTGTATATGTTCCAGATTGTGTCCCTTTCACATCCCTGGTCTGTCAACCAGCTGGAAAGCAGTTCACACAAATTGATACCTTGCAAGATGTGGTGACGCAAGATCATGTGTAGCAATGCAGTTGTCTTGTTGTGCAAAGCAGCAAGCCTGGTTGAGTCCGCTTGTGACTATATTGTGCCTCATGCAGACACCTTTGCCATGGACAACAAGACACTGCGTCGGTCTGGCAAGAGCCCTGCAGATCTGCAGCAGCCTGCTCATGAAAGCCAACCATAAACTGCCAACTATACTCTATGCCTTGGCTTTGGTGAGTAAACATCCCTGATTTGGCACACTGCAGCAGGCCACAGATATCATCTTTGCTTTGGCCGTTGCCATTTCACGGACCGTCTCCATCAATGTGAACTGTCATAGCAGTCCTTGGTTGCTATGTGTCGTGCCACCAAGCTCCACTGCCGCGGAGACCAAGGTGCATGCTGGCTGCTTCACTGAACATGCTTTGATATCTAGCCTTACCTTCTTAGCTTGCACTGTGCAAAAGCTGTGTCCAGCATACAAGCCCAACAGCATGCTGCGCTTCAGTGGCTTCCCTCTAAGCTGATCAGGCACAGACCAAGGCTGATTCATGTGGTTTCATGCAGAACATAGATCTTCCAGCTCAGCTGCAACATCGACTACTGAGCCTGGCCGATATGACACCTATTGTGCCGTTGCAACGGCAGTTGTTGGCGGCCTCGCTTGCCATGCTGGCACCTGATTGTGATCTGCCCCCCCATTCTGAACCTCCAAAGAAAATGGTGCAACTTGTTTTCGCCCTAATGCTTGCGCCTGTCTCTGCTTGCATTTGCCTCTGTCACGACAGACCATAACCAGTTTGTTTGGGGCAAGCTGAGAAAGACCACAAGCTTGCCAAAGAGGCTGATTGGTTCTGTATTGACCAGCCTTGGCTGTCCCTGGTGTGAGTGCCAAACACGATGTTATCAAGCTTGGCATGACTGGAGTTCTTCATGATTGCTAGCCATCGCATGTCATGGAACGCATCCCTGTGTGTTGTCTACTGGCACCTGCAGTTTGTGAGCATCTGTTGTGTCTGCAAGTTCTTCAGCCTGCTTGCACCTTTCCGAATGAATCTTGCTTGCATCATCCCCAATGAATACTAAAGTGCATGCAGACCATTTGTGTATTGGTTGAGCTGCTGGGCCTGCACACCTCGCCTGACTCTGCGGTCACTGCTGCATCTGCACCATTGCAGAACAGCCAGGCAGAGTATGCAGATGCTGGCTTAGCAGAGCTTGCGGCGTCTGTGGCATGCATGACGCTGCAGTCCAGCATTCTGAGATGCATCATGCTGACCATCAAAGATCCCAAAGATTATCTCTACCTGGGCAAGCATGCCTTCCCCATCTGCCTACCTCCCTTCCTGAAGTATGCACAGAGCAGCATGGACCGCTATGTGCAGACTGGCAAGGCAGCTATGACACTGCCGGATCTGAGACCTTACATTGTGATGTTGGGTATGCTGTCTGGTTGATGCTATCCACATGCAAGTGTCCAACCTTCTTGCATACCGTGTGATGTTGTACATGTTGTTGTCTGGTGGACGTTATCTATTCGCAAGTCATCAAACTTCCTGCAATGTCTGTCTGGCCAGGGGGCATACGCCGCTTGGCTGCTTGTGATGAGTCATGCATCTATTGCAATGTATGTCACTCAGGTGGTCATTCATCAGCATGACTGCTCCTTGGTGCGTGACATATGTCAGCAGTGTTTGTGAGTGCACAGATACTGCCTAACGCAGCCCATGCAACAGCGCTGACCACACTATGCAAATCTTGCAGTGCTTTTGCGAGCAGCTCATTGTGCAAGACATCATTAGCTTCTGCTGGTTTACAGGTTGCTATCCCAAGACTATCATGAAGATGAAGATGATTGAGCCACCTCCAGGAGCAATGAAGGCTTTGCTGCAGACACTGTTTCTGCTGATCCATCGCAGTGAGTGGATTCACACCAGCTCATGCAGTGCAGTGATTGATGCTAAGCAGTCCGTTGATGAGGCTTTGAAGGTTTGGAAACCTGAAGCCGATCAAGCAAGGACAGTCCTCAGTAAGCTTCACTCACACTCCTTTGGCTTGTGACAGCACTTGTTTTGGTATGCAGAAAAGACAAGCTGCTGCATTTGCAGGATAGCATATTTGATGTCCGTACTCAAGAACGAAATGACTCTCGTTCATGCTTGCATGTCGCAATTTGCCACAGGGCTCTGTATTGTGCTGACATGTGCAGCGACTCAGCAGCGGCGGCTGATTGACAAATCTTGTCACTATCAGCAGCAGCAGCAGCAGCAGCCACATTGACTGCAGACACACTGTAAGTGAAGTCTGCTTTGGCAG
>JAABUO010002039.1_pt1 | contig 25149 bp, 29 predicted proteins | sample 5559291 | NCBI WGS metagenome assembly JAABUO01 (sample SAMN10711878, study PRJNA513372) | rock metagenome | isolation source: Antarctica rocks | place: Antarctica: Victoria Land, Finger Mt sud
GGGTCTCCTTCGCGAGTTCCTTGGCGGGTTCTCACGAAGCCTCACGCGATGGCCCTCGCACGTCCGGGACCGACACACCGGCCCGTCGCTCAGGCTCCCGACCTACACCACTCGGGGGGACTCACTCAGAGGGATCCGCTACTGGGACGAGCGATCGCTCAAGGCGGCACCCGCCAGGCACGTCAGGCCGACGAGGGAACTAGTTGTTCTGGCGGTGTGCACCCAGGCCCAGCGGTCCCGGGTGGCCTCCCAGCCGTGCGGCGGTTCGTCCGGGGCCCAGGTCAGAACCTGAGCGTTGATCGGCAGCTCGATCGCCGCTGTGAGCGTCAAGGCCGCCACTTGCGCGGCCAGACCGCCGGACGCGAGCCGGAACGCCGTTGAGCGAGCGTCCCGCCGCGACAGAATCACCACGACAGCGTTCGCGACTACGGCTGCCGGCAGCAACGCTCCCATCACCGGCCGCAGGTTGCGGATAGTCGCCTGTTGCACCTCGACGTAGGTGGAAGGCGTGAAGTCCTTGGTGGAGGGTCCCAGACTGGTTCGGGTACCAAAGAACACGCCCGTGGACAACGCGGACAGCATGAGACTCGAGAACCGTGCAACCGCCTGCGCCGAGGTCACGACCTCATCCTGGTGGACGCTCGCGGCGTACCACAGGCCGCCCGGCACATGACCCTCGCGTTTCCGGCCAGCCGCCCCCGAACAGCGTCTCTAGCTGCTCACCGGAACGAGGTCGGACATGCATCGGCTCCGCGACGGGCCTCGGCAGGACCCGTTCCTGGAGGTCTCACGCGTGTCCGTTGGGCGAGCCCTGAGCGGACAAACCGCGCAGGCGTGGCGAGAAGAGGGTTGTCCCGGTGACGAACGCTGAGCGGCACGCTTCCGCTCGCCTGCGGGGCGCGAACGATCGTCTATGAGACGCAGCTGAGCGGGCCGGGGCTTTGTGACCTTCAGCGGTAGATGGCGCGAACTCGCAGCGCTATGTGGCGCGGCAGCGGCCGGGGCGACCGTGGTGATCATGTCCGGTAGCCGACCGGTGACCGGACACCAACGTCACCAGACGAAGGGGATCAGCTTCTTGGTCCGCTCGCTGTAGGTCGTGTAGCCGAACAGGTCGCACCGCAGCAGCTGCTCCTCAGCGACGATCCGCCTCCGGTAGACCCCACCGAGCAGTCCAGCGATGAGGGCAAGGACGGGGGCGCTGCTGGACGTGCAAGCGAACCCGACCCAGGTCAGCAGCGAACCCAGGTACCCCGGGTGGCGGACCCAGCGGTAGGGCCCACTGTCGACCACGGTCTGTTGGCCGTCCTCGACGCGCAGCGTGCGCGTATAGGACCCGCCCAAGGCGCGCATGGACCACGCCCGCAGCGCCAGACCCGCGGCCTGCATCAGCAGACCGGCCGGCGCCACCGCTGGCGGCAGCGCCGGACCAGGCAACCATCGCCTCAGCAGGGGAAGGTCGCTGGCTACGGCATACGCCAGAACGACTGCGCGGGTAGTTCCTCGGTCCTGCTCGGAGGCCTTGAGGCTGGCAGAACTGCCCGACTGGCGAAGCAGTCCCTCTAGCAGGAAGAACCCGGCCAGGCCGGCGTACCCGGCAACAAGCCAGCCGGTCGGACCGCGACCTCGACCTCCTCGTTCAGACACGCCTGCAAGCATGCCAACCTCCCTTCTCCGAGCGCTGACCTGGTCTGCTTGCGGTGGGCCAGCGCGTCCGAATGAGGAACCTCTGCGGGGACACCCGCCGGCGGGGGTCGGCGGCGATGCCGGCCCTGGTGGCGGTGTCCCAACAGACCCGCCCGCGTGTCTGTCCCGGTGAGGGTGGCTCAGCCGGGACAGTCCGGGGATCTTGTCGAGCTTCTGACCACAGCCGCGTGCGGGTCTCCGCGCGCGATCGTCCACCGCGGGCCGTGGGGGAGCGGGGAAGGCGGCGGTTGGGCAGGCCGTACGCCGTCGTCGGCGGCTGCGGTGGAGCGCGTTCACTCGGCATCCTGCTGGGCGGCGAGGTCGTGCAGGACCACCGTGGCGAAGCCGAGGGTGCAGCGGTACCCGCCCAGCCATTGCTGGCGGTGCTCGCGGGCCGCAGCGAGGGCGTGCTCACGCTCGGCGTCGGTGGCCGCGTCGTGCAGGGCCCAGTCGACGAGCGAGCCGGTCCAGGACCACTCGTAGTCGTCCCATTCCGCCAGGGTGCTGACGTGTCCGAAGCCCGGCTCGAAGGAGGCCTCGTGGACCTGTTGCGTGAAGCCGGTCAGGTCGGGGAAGTCGTCCGCGGCGGCGTCCAGCGCCGACAGCGCCTCCGGGGTCGGCGGCGCCTGCCAGAACGTGTCGCCGAGCAGGACCTGCCCACCGGGGCGCAGGTGCCGGCGCACCGCTGCCAGCGTGGCGCGCAGGTCCCCGAAGGCGTGGCTGGCACCCACGCACACCACCACGTCGAAGGCCCCGCCGCTCCACTGCGCCGCGTCAGCCTGTTCCCACACCACCCGCGCTCCCACGCCGCGGTCCTGAGCGGTCTGCGCGAGGCCGTCGGGCAACGACAGGTCCACCCCGATTCCGGTGAGGTCGTCGCGGGCGGCGAGGAGCTCGACCAGCCATGCCCCGTGGCCGCTGCCGAGGTCCAGCACCCGCCCTGCTCCCGGAGGGCTCAGCCAGCCGAGCAGCTCGCGGACCCGGCCCAGGTCCACCGGGGCTGCTACCGGATGCCGGCGATGTGCGATGTGAGAGATCACGCGACGGTCCACTGGCGCTTGGTACCAGGCCTGCGCCGTGCCCGTCATCCGAAATTGGTGACGCCAACGACGCACTGACCAACAACCGCCGACCCCGACGAGCCACGACAAGCACTGCGAGAACCACGCCACTCACCGCCCAAGAGCGTCGAGGTGAGCGGTGCTCTCTAATGCCGTCGGTGGGGCCCAGGAGTCCCACTGGGCCCACCAGCGTTGGTCGGTGTCGAGCAGGTGGGCGACCGCGCGGGCGTCGGCGTGGATCTGGTCGGCCTCGGCTTCGGTGATCCGTCCGGTGGCGACCCAGGCGGCGGGGTCGTCGAGATCTTTCCACTGCCACGGGGAGCCGTCGGCGGGGACGACGATGTCGATGCCGTGGTCGTCGGTGTCGTACGCGCCGCCGCCGGTGGCGTCGGGGTGCCGGACGATCGGGGCCTCGAGGTTGACGTACCAGTGGGTGAACACGCCGTCGGTGAAGAACCGCCAGACGCTGTAGGGGTCGCCACCGCGGTGCAACTGCAGCACGGAGGTCGATCCCCAGGCGCTCTGATGGCTCCACGGGTGTGGGCCGAACGGGTGCGGCGGGAACGTAAACGGAGAGCCGGGCTCGAGCAGCACGGCGAGCACCCCGCCCCGATCGTCGACGACCGTGACCGGGTGGGTCAGCCACAGGTGGCCGTGGAGCACTTCACGGCGCTGGACGACCCGCCCGGCGGTGAACGGCTCGTCGAGCGGGGGAGTGGTCATCGGTGTCCTCCGGGGTCGTTGGGGCGGCTGTTGTACGTCATCCGACGCGGGTGGCGGTTGTTGAGATCGAGGAGCGGACGCGGGTGGTGGGTGCGTTGGGCGTGCGGCTGGTGCCGGTAGAGGGGTCGGCGTTCCGGGTGTGGTCGGGGGCGGTGGTAACCCGGATGGCGGAGCTGCGGCAGCAGGCGGATCTGGTGTCGGCTGCCGGCGCGGTCCCGTTGGTCCGGCAGATCGTGTCCGGGCTGCTGTCCGGCGGTGAGCGGACGCCGGGGCATCAGGTCTTCTGTGTGGTCGCCAGCGGGGTGCCCGCCGGACACGTGTGGTGGCACCTCGCGGACGGTGCCGCGTTTGTCTACGACGCCGACTTGACCACGGAAGCACTGGACAGGGAAGTCGCGTGCGAGGTCGCTACCGCGATGGCCGGCCGCGCCCGTCTGGACGGGGCCGGTGAGATTCGGATGAACGTGGTCTCCGGTGACGCGGCGGCCGCAGCGCTGGCCCGGGAGTGGGGCTGTCAGCCGGCTGCAACCCAGATGCGGCGCCGACTAGAGGTTGTCGGGTCCGACCCCGAAGTGGCTGACGGACCGGTCGTCCGGCTGCGGTCGATGACGTCGGACGAGGTCACGGTGTTCCTGGCCGGGCAGCGGGCGGACTACGCCGCGGAGCTGCTCGCGTCCCGAACCGCGGCCTCGGCAGCAGATGCCGCTGCCCGGGCGGACGAGGAGCTCACCGGTCTGCTCGGCGACGGACCCGCACTCGCTAGGCAGACCCTGCTGTCAGTTGACAGCCAGCTGGGTCCGGTCGGGTCGCTGTGGCTCGAGGTGGCGGACACGGACGTCGGGTCCCGCGCGTTCGTCTACGACCTGGTCATCGCGGAGACGCAGCGGCGTCGCGGCTACGGGCAAGCCGCGATGCGCGCCCTGGAGGACCACTGCCGTGCCCGCGGCGTCACGGTGATCGCCCTGTCGGTCTTCGGCCACAACATCCCGGCTCGCCGCCTCTACGACCAACTCGGCTACAAGGCGACCGAGGACCTGGTCCACGTCCGACTCGACCCACCCGACCCACCCGACCCACACGGCCACGCGGACGACAACCGTGAGAGGAAGGAAGGACACCGAGACCAGGCGGTCGACCGATCGACACGAGTGACCCACGGCCGACGAAGGGAGACCCGGAACGACCGGACGGGACACGCAGCCGAGGTGTCGAGATGATCGGTTTCGGTATGGCCGGAGCGGTGATCTTGAAGGCGTGTCGAAACGTGCCTGACGTGCCCAGACGGGCGATCCGTTCGGTTGCAGCTCGGGGGACGGTCAGACCCGGAGTGTGGCGCTAGCTGCGGGTGGCGCGGTCCAGGCGGAGGGCGACGATGACGTCCCCGCCGAAGCCCTCGGCGTGTGCGGTGTTCTGGATGGCCAGCGAGGTTCCCGCGGTGCGCCACCGGCGTTCGGGGCCGTCTGTGCCGGCGGGGGAGCGTCGCAGCACGCCGTGGCGTTCGAGTGCGCGGAGGTGGTAGCTCATCGCCGACGGGGTCCCGCCCGCGACCGCCGCGAGCTCGGTTCACCGGCGATCCGGTGGTCGACAGCGTCGCAGGCGACCATCTGGCGCTTCTTCGGCCGCGCGACGTCGACGGTTGGGTGCGACTGGAGGTCATAGAGGAATCCAGTAGCGGCGTTTGGGGCCGTCGCTGGTGTTGCGCGTGTCCTCGAGTTTCCCGCCGTTGCGTTCGATGGTGCGGGCGGAGGCGGTGTTCTCGGGGTCGCACGTGAGCAGGACTCGGTCGAGACCCATGGTGCGGGCGCGTTCGAGGGTGCGGGCCAGCGCCCAGGTGGCTAGGCCCCGGCGGCGGGCGCTGGGGCGGATGCCGTAGCCGACGTGACCGCCGGCCTCGAGGAGGAAGTCGTTGAGCTCGTGCCGCAGAGCGACGGCGCCGAGGTAGGTGTTGTTATCGACGACCCAGCGGTAGGTGCAGTGAACCCAGCCGGGCTCCGGTGGGACCGAGAGGTCGCTGCTGCGACGCAGGTTGGCGGTCCACGTGGCGAAGCCGTTGGACGTCTCGACGTCGTCCTGTTCGCGTAGACCGGCCCCGTTGAGGTGCGCGCCAGGTGCGAACTCCCCGCGAGCCTGCAACCAGGACGTGTACAGATCGGCGGTCGGCTCGATCAGTAGTGGGTTCACCGGGGCAGCCTGGCGTATCGCGGCCCGCGTGGTCCGGGATTCCTGATCATCCAGCTGCAGAGCTCGACAACATCGCCAGGTCGTGCCGCGCCGATCGTTAAGGGCACGGTGCGGTCGGTACGACGGCACGCCAGGGTTCGGTGTACCGAAAGCCGTGTCGAAACGCCTGCTCGTGGAAGTTGGCCCGGCGACGTTTGTGGTACGGCCCACGGGTGCTCGGCTCGCTGACGATGCGGTTGCGGTGGAGTGGGTGGCGATCGTGGTTGCCGTCGCGGTGATCGGAGTGGCCGTTCTCCTGGCCAGCGGTTGAGACGAGGGCGAGTGCCGCCTCTGGGAGGTGGAGTGGGCATCTCTCGCGGTGGCCTGGGAGTGAGCGGATCGACGCGGGGCGGGTGGATGACGGCGCCGAGCACCTCGGGCAGCGGGGGGCGCCGGATTGGTCCGGTCCGTCCGGTCGCGTGTTCCCGCCCTTCGGGCGGTCGTGACGGGGTCAGGTGATGCGCTTGCGGGGGCCGGACGCAATGGGAGCGGCGGTCTGGGCGTCCCGTTCGTCGGCGCGGTTGGCGATGAGGGTGCTGACGTAGCCGATGTCGACCAGTCCGAGCAGGACCCAGATGTAGATCAGTGGCGGGGGAGGTGCCCGTCGTTGTAGCGCTCGACGAGCACCGTCAGAGTGCTGATCAGGCCCCAGCCGATGTTGCCGGCGATCAGTGCGAGCCCAGGACCGCCGATGCTGACCTGGAACCGGATCGCTGCTGCGGGACCGGTGCCGACCCGGCGGATTCGGGGGTCTTGGACGTCGAGGCGGGCCCGGAGTTGGGCCTCGGCGCGGTCCACGAAGGTGTCCAGCAGCGCGTCGTCGTAGGCCGGTCCGAGCTCGCGGCGGGCTGCGTGCACCGCGCGGAGGTCGTCCTGTCCCTGGGTCATGCAGTGGACGGTCGGACCCCCGGAGCTGATCTCCGCCGAGGACACGTCTGGTGACGACATGGACCGCCGGTCACGACGATCTCGACTAGGGCGGCGGAGGAAGGAGCCGCCGTGGTCGGTGAGCCATTAGGTGAGGAGGCGCTCCAGGCGGGCCGGGGAGAACACCTGGTCGGTGACCAGGCTCGCCAATCCGATCACGCCTGCGCGGGCGCCGAGCTTGGTTCGAACGATCTGGAGGTTGCCGGTCGCTAAGGGGAGTGAGCGTCGGTAGACGATCTCGCGGATCCCAGCGAGGAGATGGTCATCGGTGTGGGCGAGCTGCCCACAGACGGCGATGACCCGGGGGTTGACCAGGTTGACCGCGTCGGCGACGGCGCGGCCGAGGATCCGCCCAGCTCGACGCAGCAGTTGTTGTGCTTGGACGTCACCGGTGCGGATGAGGTCGATGACGTCGTCGACCGAAGAGACGTCCCGGCCCGCGTCTCGGAGGTCACGAGCGATGGCCCAACCGCCCGCGTACGCCTCGACGCAGCCCCGGTTCCCACAGCGGCACAGCGGGCCGCCGTCCTCGTCCGGTAGTGAGAGCTGTATGTGGCCGATGTCGCCGGCCGCGCCGTCTGCGCCCCGGTGGATGGAGCCGTTGATCACCAGGCCACTGCCGACACCGGTCCCGGCCTTCAGGACGAGCAGGTCTGTGATGTCCGGGTAGACGGCCCGGAACTCACCGACCGCCATCGCGTTCACGTCCTTGTCGACGACGACGGGACAGGTGAACCGGCCCCGGAACCAGCCGGGGATGTCGAACCGGTCCCACCCAGTCATGATCGGCGGGTTGACGACGCGTCCCGTCGCGAAGTCGACCGGTCCCGGCACGTCCACCCCGATGCCGAGCACATCGTCGCGCCTACGACCACCGACGGACAGCAATTCGGAGAAGTGGTCGCTGACCCGGGTCAGAACCGGTTCCGGGCCGTCTGCGACGTCGTTGAGGACCTCGTGCTCGCCGAGGACCGCGCCGCTGAGATCACACAGCGCGATCCGCATCGCGGTCGCCCCGACGTCAGCGACCAGGAGCACGCCGCGATACCGGTTGAACTCGAACAGCCCAGGCGGTCGGCCGCCTGTCGACTGGCCGACGTCGGTCGATGCCAGGAGGCCCGCGTCGAGCAGCGCGTCGATCCGCTGGTTGACCGTCGACCTCGCCAGGCCGGTTCGGCTCATGACGTCCGATCTGCTCAGCCGCGCATCGAGACGGAAGACCGACAGCACCGCCGAGAGATCAGTGGGTGTTCCGTGCCCGCGTCCGGTCACCGGACCATCCTTCCGACGTCGGGCTGAGACTGCTCGACCCGAGCTTACGGCAGGACCGACCTTGCTTTTGACGGTGAGCAAGCTAAAGTCTGTACCTCAGAGTCAGAAGCGACCGATGGGGGTCCAATGAACAACCACTTCCGACTGCGCACCGTCCCGATGGCCGCGGCAGCGCTGACCGGCGCCGTCCTGCTCGCCTCGTGCGGTTCGTCCTCGTCCACCCCGGCGGCGACCTCGGGGACCAGTTCGTCGGCGGCCGGGTCGTCCGGCGACCCGATCGCCGTTGTGATCAAGGGGCTGGACAACCCGTTTTTCCAGACCATGGAATCGGGGGTCAACGTTGCGGCCACCGCCGGCGGAACCAAAGTGACGGTCCAAGCGGCGACCTCGATCACGGACACGACGGGTCAGGCGGACAAGCTCGCCGCGCTCGCCAACCAAACCTTCTCCTGTTACGTGGTCAACCCGATCAGCGGGACGAACCTGGTGCAGGGGATCGCCCAACTCGCGGCGAAGAAGAAGACCATCGTGAACATTGACTCCCCGGTCGACGCTGCTGCCGCCAAGAGCGCCAAGGCGACCATCGCCACGTACATCGGGACCGACAACATCGCGGCCGGGAAGCTCGCCGGCCAGCAGATGGTCAAGGCGCTCACCAGCGGCGGATCGGTGGCCGTCATCGGTGGGACCGCGGGCGACGTCACCAGCGGCAACCGGGTGACCGGCTTCCAGCAGGGCATCGATGGCTCGTCGGTCAAGCTGGTCCAGACCGTGGCCGCGGACTGGGACCGCCAGCAGGCGCTGACACAGGCACAGACGATCTTGCGGGCCCAGCCGGACCTGAGGGGCTTCTTCGTCGCCAACGACGACATGGCACTCGGGGTGGCGCGAGCCGTCAGTGCCGCCGGGAAGACCGGCACCGTCAAGATCATGAGCGTCGATGGCATCAAGGAGGCGCTCACCGCGGTACAGGCCGGGCAGCTCACCGCTGTGGTGGCCCAGTACCCCTTCGCCATCGGTCAGATGGGCGTGGAAGCGTGCGAAGCCGCCGATGCCGGCAAGACGCTCCCGACCTCGGTCGACGCGCCCGTCGAGCTCGTCACCAAGGACAACGCCGCGAAGGCTCTGGCGACCACGCCGAAGCCGTTCGGTACCTACCAGGACCCGTTCAGTTCACTGGTCGCTAAGTGAGCCACCAGATGACGGCGGCAACGTCGAGCCAGGAAGGCGCTGCGGCGCCGTCCCCACCGCCTCAGGACCTGCGGTCAGGAACGCGCCGGCAGCTCACCGACCTCGGGTTCTACGCCGAGTGGGCTGCGCTGATCGGGCTCATCGTCCTGGTCGTCGTGTTCCAGTCGATCAACTCCACCTTCCTCTCGACCGGCAACGTCGAGGCGATTCTCACCGCGTCGGCGATCCTGGTGATTCTCTCGGTCGGCCAGACCTTCGTCATCACCACCGGCGGCATCGATCTGTCGGTCGCCTCGGTCATGACTTTTGCCGCCATCGTATTCGCGCTCGCCTACGAGCACGGTTGGGGACTGGGTGGGGCCTGCGTCGCCGCTGTCCTCGCCGGGTCGGCGGTCGGGGCGGTGAACGGGCTGCTGGTGTCCGTCGGGAAGGTCACCGACTTCATCGCCACCCTGGGCACCCTGTCCGCAGCGTCCGGCCTTGCGCTGATTCTCGCCGGTGGCAGCCCCATCACCGTCATCGACTCGACTCTGCTCGACCTGACCAGCGGAGGGCTGTCAGTCTTCGGCTGGTCGTTCATCGTCGCCGCCGTGATCGCTGTGATCGCGCACGTCGTGTACTTCCGGACGAGGTTCGGTACCCACGTCCTGGCAGTGGGCGGCTCGGCGGAGGCAGCCGCGGCGTCCGGCATCCGGACCGGCCGCGTCAAGTTTGCCGTCTACCTGCTCGCGGGCGCCCTGGCCGGCGTCGGGGCGATCTTGCTGGTCGCCCGTGTCGGCGCAGCCGAGCCTGCCGCGAACACGACCTACCTGTTGAACTCGGTTGCCGCGGTAGTGCTCGGCGGGGTGAGCCTGGTCGGTGGACGGGGTCGGATCGCTGGACCCGTGCTCGGAGCACTGCTGCTGACCGCTCTGACGAACGGACTCACCCTGCTCGGGGTGTCGCAGTTCTACCAGCCGCTCTCGGTCGGCATCGTTGTGGTGTTGGCCGCTCTTCTCGCGAGGTTCCAGCGATGACCGCTCCGGTGCTCGACGTGCACGACGTATCGCTGTCCTTCGGCAACGTGCGCGCCCTTCGCGGTGTGTCGCTGACCGTTGCCGCGGGTGAGATCACCGCTCTCGTTGGAGACAACGGTGCGGGGAAGTCAACGCTGGTGCGCTGCATCTGTGGGATCCAGCGACCCGACAGCGGTCGCATCGACTTCGATGGAGCGCCGACCAACTTCCGGAACCCGGACGACGCCCGAGCGGCCGGGATCGAGGTGGTGCACCAGAACCTCGCATTGGTCGAGGACCTCACGGTGTGGCAGAACCTCTTCCTCAACAGGGAGATCATCCGCGGGAGACCCCCGTTCGCCTTGCTCGACCGCCGGGCGATGCGCACTGAGGCCCAGCGCATGGTCTCAAGCCTCGCCGTCAACGTGCCGGCCGTCACCGCGCGGGTCCGGCGCCTGTCCGGAGGGCAGCGTCAGGCCGTCTCCATCTGTCGGGCAGCGAGCTTCTCCTCGAAGCTCGTGGTCATGGACGAGCCGACCGCGGCTCTCGGGGTCCAGGAGACCGCGAAGGTGGAGACCCTCATCCACAAGCTTCGTGACGACGGACACGCAGTCCTGTTGATCAGCCACAACTTCGAACAGGTCATGCGCCTGTCCGACCAGATCTGGGTCATGCGCACCGGGCAATGCGTGGCGGGACGCCGCACCGCCGATGTCACCGGCGAGCAGATCGTCAGCCTGATCACCGGCGCCCTCGCCGCGTGACGCCGCCTGCGTCCGACCACGCGTGCAACGGAGACATGATGACCACCAACCCCATCGGGATCCACGCTCTTGTCTGGGTCGGCGACACCGCCCCGGACTCGGTGTCCACCGCTGTCGACAGGACCCGAGCTGCCGGGTACGACCTGCTCGAGTTCTCCCTGCACGACTCCGTCAACCTCGACACCGCCCGGGCGCGTGGGGAACTCGAGGCCGCCGGCCTGCAGGTCGCCTGCTCACGCGGCCTCGCACCGGACGCCGACGTGTCCGCAACCGATCTCGCCACTGTCGCCCGAGGCGCTGACCTGCTCCGCCAGTCCGTCGAGGTCACCAGTGCGCTGGGCGGGCACGTCCTGACGGGTGCTCTCTACAGTGCGTTCCGGAAGTTTGACCACCCGCTGACCGCGGCCGGCCGCGCCAACATCGTCAGCGTGCTGAAAGACCTTGCGATGGACGCCGCAGCAGCCGACGTGGCGCTCGGCCTCGAGGTGTGCAACCGGTACGAGACCAACGTCGTCAACACCGCTCACGACGCCCTCGTCCTCGCCGACGACATCGGCTCGGACAACGTCTTCATCCACCTGGACAGCTACCACATGAACATCGAGGAGGATGACTTCGATCGCCCGCTACGCGAAGTCGGTGACCGGCTCGGCTACGTCCACATCGGCGAGAACCACCGCGGGTACCTCGGTTCCGGACACATCGACTTCGCCCAGATGTTCGCCACGCTGGCCGACATCGGCTACACGGGCCCGATCACCTTCGAGAGCTTCTCATCCGCGGTCGTTGCGGAGGGGCTGTCCAGCGACCTCGCGGTCTGGCGGGACCTGTGGTCCGACGGGGAGGACCTGGCCCGCCGCGCTCACGGATTCATGACCGACCACCTCGTCGCCGCTCGACAGCCGCGGTGAGCTCCATCCACTCCCTGGCGGAGCTGACCGCCCGGGTTGACCGACTCGCGGAACGGTCCGCCCCCGACAGGGCCGTACTCGGGATCACCGGCCCACCCGGCGCAGGAAAGACCACGTTGGCGGACGCACTCGTCCAACGGCTCAACGTCGGACCCACCGGGAAGCCGTGTTCGTCGGCGGCCCACGTCCCCATGGACGGCTTCCACCTCGCCGACATCGAGCTGGACCGGCTCGGTCGTCGGGCGCGCAAAGGTGCGCCCGACACCTTCGACCCCGGTGGCTACTTCGCGCTCCTCGGCCGGTTGCGGACCACGCGGGACACCGTTTGGGCACCGGCTTTCGACCGCCACGTCGAGCAGCCGATCGCCGGATCGATCGCTGTCGGACCCGACGTGCGGATCATCATCAGCGAGGGCAACTACCTGCTCTCGGACGAACCCGGCTGGCGGGGCGGGCAAGGCGTCTTCGATGAGATCTGGTACTGCGGCGGCGATACCGCGTTACGAGTACAGCGGCTCGTTGAGCGCCACCAGCAGTTCGGCAAGAGCCTCGAGGAGGCGACCCGTTGGATCCAGCAAGTCGACGACGTCAACGCCGCGATGATCGAGAGGACGCGCGATCACGCTGATGTCGTGATCACCGGAGACGTCGTCATCGGGGTTCCGGCGGTGGGAGCCGGCTGCTGACGCACTGGGAGCTTGACCCGGTTTCCCGGACCGTTCGGGTGGGTGGTCGAGCCGCCTGGGTGAGTGCGGTCGGGTGCAGCTTCTCTTAGTTCGCTGGGGAGTGTTGCCCAGGGTGGAGCGGCGGCCGGTGGGGTTTGTAGAACCCTTCGACCCATTCGAAGATCGCTGTAGCGAGGTCGTTGCGGGTGGTCCGGGTCCGGCGGTCCAGCAGTTCGCGTTGCATCGTGGACCAGAAGGACTCCATGAGCCCGTTGTCCACGGAGCCCGTATTCGAGCTAGCCCAGCGCGCCGTCCCCCAACACCACCGTTTCGGTACGGTGAGGGTGTGGCGACCGCGGCGAAGAGCGGGCTGACGGTGAACGCCGCTCCACTTTCTGCCCGCAAGTGCCCGGCGACGCGGAAGCGCAGGCCGGCCGGGCATCTGGTGGGGTATGCGCGGGTGTCGACGGCGGAGCAGAATCCGGCGTTGCAGTTGGACGCACTCGGGCAGGTCGGGTGCTCTCGGGTGCTCACCGATCACGCGTCCGGGTCGCGGGAGGACCGGCCGCAGTTGGCGGCGGCGTTGGATCACGTGCGATTGGGGGACACCCTGGTGGTGTGGCGGTTGGACCGGTTGGGCCGGTCCCTGCCGCATCTGATCGACACGGTCACCGCCCTGCAGGATCGGGGGGTGGGGTTCCGGTCGGTGACGGAGGCCATCGACACCACGACCGCGGGCGGCCGGTTGGTGTTCCACCTGTTCGGGGCACTCGCGGAGTTCGAGCGGCAGCTGATCCGGGACCGGACCCTGGCCGGGTTGGCGGCGGCGCGGGCGCGGGGCCGGGTCGGGGGCCGGCCGCGGACGATGACCGCGGCGAAGCTGCGCTTGGCCTGGGCGATGCGCGCGCAGGTCCCGCCGATGAGCCTGGGCGCGATCGCCGTCGAGCTGGGACTGGCGAAGTCCACGGTCGCCCGGAACCTGAGCGCGGCCGAGGACGAGGGGGGCCGGCGGTGACGGTGGGGTCGGGTCGCCGGTTGCGGGTGGTGCCGCCGTTGCCGGGGCAGCTGAGCCTGGACCTGCCCGGGATTCTTACTGTCGCCGAGCTCGCCGATCTGGTTGTGGCCGACGCCGCCCGGCCCGGTCCGGCGTCACACGGGCAGTCGGAGGAGACGGTGCGGCCGCGGCGGCTGGTGCGGACCCGGGACGTCGACCGGTCCGGGCCGGCGGTGGCGGCGCGGGTGCCGGTGGCGGTGTGGGACGGGGAGGACCTGGTCGGGGTGTACGCGCAGGAGAGCGTCGCCCGCAGGGACGCCGCGGTGCTGCGACGGGACGCCGCCCGCGCGGGACACCGCGGGCGAACCGTGGACTGCCTGCCGCTGCAGGTGTTCACCGAGTCCCAGCACACTCACCGGTAGCCGTCGTGGACAGCGCCTCGGCCGGCCCGGTAACGGGGACACTGCCCTGGTGACCCGTCTGGTCGTCCTCGACGCCGCCCTGCTTGCTCTCGGGGCGGTCTACTTCGCCTGGTTGTCCGGCTGAACCGGGATTCACCGATGAGCCTGTTCAGCGGACGGAGCCTTCCGGAGCGGGTGAGTTGGGTGGGAGTTGCTGTCTCCGCGGTGTTCTTCGGCGGACTGATGCTCGGCACGGCCGGGTACGGCTTGGGGACCAGCCTGGTCAACATCTTGGTGTTCGGCGCGGCACTCGCAGCGGTCAGAGCTGGCGGTGCTGCCCTTCACAACCGGGCCCTCGACCGGTGGTGAGCGGCCCGCTGCGGCCGGTCCGGCCGGGGGAGTTCGGCGACGGTGACCGAGCCGAGCTGGTCGACCTGGCCGCGATTGCGCGCCGGTCGCATGACTGGGTGCTGTTGGCGGAGCGGTTGGTGCGGTTGGTGCGGTTGCGGTCGTGGGGTGTGCCGGTGGCGGCGCTGTGCGTGGTGGTCGGGGTGGGGGAGAGCTGGCTGCGGGTGGTGTGCCGGGAGCACGGTCCGGACCCGGCGACGGTGGGGGACCCGCTCGCGGACGCGGGATGGGTGGACACCGCGACCGCAGCGAGAGCGGTGCTCGGGGTGTCAGTGGCCCGGCTGCTCGAGCAGACCGCGCGGGCGGAAGCGAACGGGGTGGTGGTGATGGCCGGGTGGACCCGGTTGTGGCACGGGCCGTCGCTGCCTGGGTGGTGGGCGGCGCAGCGGGTCGACTCCCGGCCGGCTGCGCGGGTCCGGCGGGACGCCCGCGCGGACCGGGTCTACGAGCTGGTCGCGGGTGGTGCGACGGTTGCGGCGGCGGCCGCAGAGGTCGGGGTGGATCCGTCGAGTGCTCACCGGTACCTGCAGGCCGGGCGGCGTCGGGGCTGATCTGACCCGGGGCGGGGCGGCCGGTGGGGCGGCCGGTGGCGTGGGACTGGGGTGTCGGGTTTCTACGGTGGTGGCTATGGCAGCTCGGGGTGGTGGTGGGTCGGCGGGGTTCGGTCCGGTGGTGGTGCGCGGATGGCGGCGGGGTCGGGGGAGTGGACGGCCGAGCAGGCGGTGGATCTGCTCGAGCAGGGGTACGGGGTGGACCGGGTCGCGGAGCTGACCGGGTTCGACCGCCGGTGGGTCGCCGCCCAGCAGTCCCGCCGGAGCTGACCTGCCCGCCCCGTGGCCGCACAGGTACCGGACAGGTGCCGACGGTGTCACGGCGTGCCGGTCCGGTCGGGGACTACCGGCTGCCGGGCGACCGGTTCTCGCCGCCCCCACCGTCCGGGTCGGGGGGGTCCTCGATGAGCCCGTCGTCGGTGGTGAGTTCGTGGACGGTCTGGTCCAGCAGGGCCCGGAGTTGCGCGCTGTCGGGTAGGGCCGCCCGGGTTTCGGGGGGCAGGTTGTCGTAGGTGTGGTCAGCGACCGCGAGCGGGGTGGGGCTCCCGGACAGGGCGTACCGGACGATCTGTTCGTTGCGGCCGGCGACGAGCAGGATCCCGACGGTCGGGGCGTGCCGGGTGTCATCGCGCACGAGGTCGTCGACCATCGCGACGTAGGTCCGCCAGCTGGCCGGTGTAGGCGGCCTGGAAGTGGCCGACCTTGAGTTCGACCACGACGTAGCGCTGCTGGGTCAGGTGGAACAGCAGCAGGTCCAGGACCATCTCGTCGTCCCCGACGGGGAACCGGAGCTGCCGGCCGACGAAGGCCATGCCGTGGCCGAACGCGGTGAGGGTGGCCTGCAGCTTGTCCATCAGTCCCTGCTCGAGGCGCCGCTCACTGACCGGGCCGGTGAGTCCGAGGTGGTCGAAGACGTAGGGGTCGCGGGTCAGGGACTGGGCCAGGTCGGAGTCCGGGGGAGGGAGGGTGTGCGCGAAGTTGGAGGGGGCGGCGCCGATCCGCGCGTGCAGCCGGGAGGTGATCTGGTGTTCCAGGACGTTGCGGGACCAGCGGTCCGCCACGGCCCTTCCCGGCGTACCAGGTCCGCAGCTGCGGGTCCGGGACCCGGTTCACCAGGGTGGTGACGTGGGACCAGGTCAGTTTTGCAGACGGACTCTGCAGAAAGTCCTCCTCGGCCGGCCGGGCACGGCGACATGACCGCGCGGACGGGGTCCGCGGGCTGGTCGCCGTCGGCAGGACCGTCGCGGCGACGGTAGGGGCGGGGTCCGACAGCACGGCCGCCGGCTGGGGCGCGTGCTGGGCCTACCTACCTGCCGGCCGGCGCTGCCGCGCGGTGGTGGGGGTTGGGGGCGTGGCGGGTCACCGACCCTGACCGGGTGGGGGCCCGACCTGTCAAGGCCGCTTCGCGTCGCTGCGCGGTCGGCTTCGCCGAGCCCTGACAGCCCACCCTCACCCTGTCCGACCCGGTTCCTGACCCGCCGCACCCCGCGGCGCGACCACCGGGAGCCCGCGATGGACGAGGACCGTTTTGACGATCTGGACGATGACCTGTTCCCGGTGTGCGGGCCGGGGCAGTTCGGCCGCCGGCACACCGACGAGTACGGCGTCACCTACGTGGTCGACCACCTAGTCGGGCTGGGCTGGGTGTGGGTGCGACCGGGGGTGACCCCGGCCCGGGCCGTTACCGTCCCGGCCGCTGATCGGGCGGCTGGGACGGTGGTGGTGTGGACGACGGCCGTCTGGGCGCCGGTTGTCCGGTGGGCGCAGCCGGGTGGAGCGCCCGCTGGTGCCTACGGTGCCCGGGTGACCACTGACCCGGACCGGGTGACCGCCGGCCGGTCCCTGACGTTGGAGCAGGTCGGTGACGAGCTCGCGGTCAGCCGCGCCCAGGTGTATGCGATGGTCCGGGACAAGACCCTGCTCGCGTTGAAGGTCGGTGGCCGCGGTAAGTGGCGGGTCGAACGGTCCGAGCTGGAGGCCTACATCGCGCGGCTGTACGAGGAGGCCCGAGCCCGGCCCGCGGTCAGAGTCGACGACGACGAGGTTCCCGCCGACGAGTGAGCGGATGACCGGGCGCTTCCGCACGGTCTGAGCCGGGATCTTCGGAGTGAGGGCCGGGGTGTGGGGCGGAGCCCTGCGGTCTTACGGGGCCGGCCCGTCAGGGCCGGGGGTTGGCTAGGTGGCGGGTCGGGTCGGGGTGGAGTCGGGTTCTCCGTCGTTCGGGCGGGGCTTCGTCTGCCGGGCCGTGCCGGGCCGGGGCAAGGTCGGGGTCCCCTCCGGGGTGGGCTGGCGGCGGCCTGGTGCGGTCTGGCACCCATCGGGCCGATCGGGCGGCGGGGGAGCCGACGACCGGGACCAGCCACCCCACAGCGGACCCGCAGTCGCCCGGCCGGTCCTCAGCGGTCCGGGCCAGCGGCGCGGGTCGGTAGCTGCGTGAGGTCGTCGACCCGGGGACGCGCCGGTCGCTGAGCGGGTTGTGTGGGACGGCGCCGGAGCGGGCTTCCTCGAGGTCGGCGGTCGCGGTCATCGGGGTGGACTGAGCGGTCGACCTGGGGACGGTCAGGTCTAAGAGCGGAGAGAAGGACGGCAGCAAGATATGCAGTTGGCGTAGCCAACTGCGGTGTCGCGCTGGCGCGCGCCGGGCCCGGCGGGGCAGGGTGGGCGGTGTCCCCGGGGGCGGGGTCGCTGCGCTGGGCCTGGGTGCCGGCGTCGACGGGTGGGTCGGGCCGGGGGAGTGGGGGTGGTGGGTCGGCGGCGCCGCGCGAACACCCCGGGCGGGCGGCGGGTGGCGCATCAGGTGAAGGTGACCGCGGCGGAGGAGGCGGTGCTGGTCCGCCTCGCGGAGGCGGCGGGGGTGAGCGTCCCGCGGCTGCTGGTGGAGGCCGCGACCGCCGCCGGCTCGGGGGTGACCTCAACCCAGCGCCGGGAGGCGGTGGTCGAGTTGATGACGGTGTCCCGGGTCCTGGCGGGGGTGGCGGGCAACCTGAACCAGTTGGCGCGGGCGGTGAACGCCGGCGCGGAGTTCCCCCCGCAGGCGGTGGCGGTGCGGGAGAAGATCCGGGAGCTGATCCCCCGGATCCAGCGGGCGTGCGCGGACCTGTCCGACCCGACCAGCCGGTCGCCGCTGCGCCCGCCGCCGGGCCGGCCGGGCGCGGGTGGGCTCGGCACCTACCGCGGCCCGGACCGGCCAGCGGCAGGGGTGGGGGCCGGGCGGTGATCGTGCGGATCAGCCGCGGGTCGGGGATGGGCGGGCTGGTGGCGTACCTGGCCGGTCCGGGAAACGCAACGAGCACACCGACCCGCACCTGGTCGCCGGGGACGGTGCGGTGCTGGCGTGGTGGGACGACGCGCAGCTGAACCGGCCCGCCGCCGCCGCGGTGGCGGCGCACCTGGACGAGCCCCGCCGGGTCACCGGCACCGAGGTCGCGGGTGGGCATGTGTGGCACGCCTCCCTCGCCCTGCCCGCCGGGGACGGGCAGCTCTCGGATGAGAAGTGGGCCGCGATCACGACCGGGTTCGTGGCGTCGATGGGGTTCACCGAGGTCGGGGGGCGGGCGCCGTGCCGGTGGGCCGCGGTCCGCCACGGGACTTCGGCGGGGGGCAATGACCACGTGCACGTGGTGGTGTCCCTGGTCCGGGATGACGGGACGAAGGCGGACACCTGGCGGGACTACGCCCGCGCCAGCACCGCGGTCGCGGAGCTGGAGGTCCGGCACGGGCTGACGGTCATCGAGTCCCGCTCACTGGGGCGGGGTTCGGCGGGGGTGACCGGGGCGGAGCACAACAAGGCTGCGCGGCTCGGGCAGCCTGAGCCGGCCCGGGCTGGGGTGGCGCGGACGGTGCGGGCGGCCGCGGTGGCGTCCCGGGACGAGGGCGAGTTCGTGGGGGCGGTCCGGGATGCGGGGTTGTTGATCCGCCCCCGGTACGCGGCGGGCGGGACCGCGGTGGTGGTGGAGTATTCGGTCGCGGCCCGGCCGGTGGTGGGGGAGCCGGTGGTGTGGTTCGGCGGGGGCCGCCTGGACCGGGACCTCACGTTGCCGCGGCTGCGGGAGGCGTGGCCGGACTCCACGGAACGGGACGCGGTGCCGGTGTGGGCCGGCCGGGCCCACCGGTCCGAAGAGGAACCGGTGCCGGTGCCGGCGGCCGCCGCGGTCGTGGCTGGGGAGCGGGGGAGCCCGGAGTTCCCCGTGCCCGGGCCGCGGGCCCGACCGGCGCCGGACCCGGAGTGGGCGGCCACTCGGCAGATTTTGGAGGGGCTGCGCCGGGACGGCCGGGCCCGGGAGGTCGGGGACACCGCGGGGTGGGTGCGGTCTGCGCGGGACACCGCGGGGTTGTTCGCGGCGATGTCGGCCCGGGTGGAGGGGGCGGCGCCGGGGCCGTTGGCGCGGACCGCGGACCAGCTGGCCCTGGTCGGTCAGCACCGCGCCGGGCGGTATCGAAGCTGGTCGCGGACGGCGGACGGCGGGTGGCGGCGGGGACGGGGTCGCGCGGGCCGCCCGGTACCTGATGCGGAGCATGGGGGAGACGGGGGAGGACCGGGAGCGCCGGGAGCGGGAGATCGAACTGCTGCAGGCGTTGATGGCGATGGCCGGGGCGGTCGGGGCGGCGCTGGAGGCGGCCGCGGACCGGCGGCAGTCCCGGGCGTTGCTGGCCACGGTGTACCGGGACCTGGCCGACGTCTACGCCGAGGACCTCACCGCCGCCCACGACCGCACGCATGCGCAGATGCGCGCCGCGCTGGACCGCCGCCGCGCTGCCCCACCCGCGGCCGGGCCGACCGGCGGCTCCCGGCCCACCCCGCCACCACCATCCCAGTCTCGGGGCCGAGGCCGCTGAGCTGCGACCGCGGCCGTAGTCGCCGGGCCTCGGGTGAGTGACGGCGCCGGGGCGGCGGGGTCGGGCGGGCTGGCCCGGGTGTCGGTGGGGGCTGGGGCGTCGCTCTGGCGGTCCAGCGGTGGCGTCTGATGATTCGGCTGCTCACCTCGTCGGTGGCGCTGCGCTGGCCGAGAGCCCCGGCGCGGCGATCGGGTGTCGGCGCTGCGCGCTGGCCGCCGCGGCCCGCAGCGCTCGACGGGGGCCCGGGGGTGTGGTCGGCCGGGGCCGGGGCCGGGGCCGGGGCCGGTGTGCCGGTCAGGTGACGGGCTGGTCGTCGGGCGGTGGGAGGGTGCTGCCGTTGCGCAGGATGACCGGTCCGACGGGGACTGAGCCCGGTCCGGGTGGGGGTGGCGGAGGTGCCGGGGTCGGTGCTGGGGAGGGGGGTGTGGGCTGGGTGATGGTGGTGCCGTAGGGCGGCGGGGTCGCCGAGGGCTTGGCGGTGGCATCGACGAGATCGGCGAGGGTGGGTGCCTGGTCGAGGCGGGGCACCCCGAGCGGGGGGAGGCCGAGTAGGTCCAGGACGGTCTTGCCGATGCTGGTGTGCCCGTTCCAGCGGGGATCGATGCCGGTCTTGACCGGGCCGCCGAACATCAGCAGCGGCACCCGGGGGCCGTAGGCGAGTTGGACCCCGTCGGGTGTGTGTTCGATGTTCGGGGTGGCGACGTGGTCGTCGAAGCCGCCCCAGTCGTCCCAGCTGAGCAGGAACACGGTGCTGTCCCAGAGGCCGGCGGTGACGATGGCGTCGACGGCCTGCCAGATCGTGTCCTGGCCTTTGGTGACGTCGGCGACGGGGTGTTCGTCGTAGGGGCTGTCGTGCCAGACCATCGACAGCTCGGGCAGGGTGCCGTTGCGGGCGTCGGTGACGATCTGATCGGACCGGGCGATGTTCGGGGAGCTTTTCAGCTGGGAGTAGAAGTTCACCGGGTAGGCGGACGCGCCGGTGTAGGCCTTCCAGGTCAGGCCGTGGTCGCCGGCGTGCCCGGGCAGGGAGGGCATGTCCCACACCGGGTCAGCCTGGCTGCGTGGCGGGTTGCGCAGTGTTGGGCTCTGCCCGCCGATGATCAGCAGATGGTTCGGGGTGGAGTTCGTCCCGAACCCGGAGCAGTGGTGGTCCAGGAATGCCCCGGTCTTGGCCAGCCAGGCGTAGTAGGGCAGGACCGTGTCGGTGTCGATCTGGGTGTGCACCGCCGGCGTGGGGGCGCCGGCGGCCTGGGCGTGCAGCCACTTCGCGTAGGCGGCCCGGGTGTGGGCGTGGTCGTGGGCCGGGGGGTTGGGCTGGGTCGGCCAGCCGGTGGCCACGTCCGCGCCCCAGCCTCGCAGTGAGGTGAAGTAGTTGTCGGTGGTGTGGTTCTCCTGGGTGAACACCACGACCCGGTCCACGATCTTGACCATCAGCCCACCGTGCCCCGGCCCGGCCGTCGCAGCAAACGAACTGTTCGCGAACAGCCCCCCCGCGTGGACCTACCGCCGCCCGGGTCCGGCCCGCCGGCGTCAGGCAGTGCCTTCCGCGCGCTCCGCCTGGGCCGGCCGCGCTGCGCTCCCGTCGGCGGTGGCGGTCTGCACGTCCCGGCCGGTGATTGTTCCAGGCCAGCCAGCGGTAGCCGATCGCGGGAATCAGGATCAGCCCGGCGAACAGCGCAGCGGAGGGGAAGTAGCCGAGGTTGCCGGTGATAGCGGTGTAGTCACCGACGGCGGTGCCCAGGGCGAAGGTCGCGACCACGACGGCCCAGTAGAAGAGTTCGCGTCCGGTGGTGTTGATCGTGTGGATCGACAGGGTGTGCTTGGTCGCTCGCCAGGTCACGAACACGGCAGCGAGCACCACCGCGTACAGCAGCGAGGACACCGTGTAGGGAACGCCGAGTCCGACATGGAGAACGTCGGCGGCCATGGTGCCGAACACACCGACCATCGCGACGGCCAGCCAGTACGCCCAGCGCTGGTACCGGCGTTGGCGCGACTGGAGCAGCAAGGCGAGGACGAACGCGGCGAACCCGCCGATGACCGCCACCTGCGGGGACGGCGTGCACGGAGTAGTCCGAGGTCGACTCACCCAGCGCCGTCGAGAGGCCCTTGGTGATCCAGAACGCGGCGGTGATCTCGGGGACACGCAGCGCCCCTCGTCTGCCCACCCACGCCCAGTCGTGTCGAGCAGTCATCGCACCGACCATCGGCTTGTCACCACCCCCGCCGGGACGCTAGAGGGCTGCGGGCCCGCCCGCACCCGTTCCAGCCGAACAACCTGTCCGGCGGTGACCGACCCGCGCCCATCAGTCCCACCGCGCGCCGAACCCGACAGGCTGGCCCCCCGCCGATCGGACCGATCATCTGCAGTGGTCTCCCAGGAACGCCATCCCCCAGGCCGTTCACCCGGCCGGGTCACAGCAAGGCGCCAGACACATTGCCCGGGGCGTTGCCATCGTCTCGGCCGGTGAGGTCACCGGTGCGTGGGCGTGCCGGGCCGGGCGGCGAGCACGGCTGGGACCCGGCTGGTGTTGTTGAGCCAGCGGCTCAGCTCCGGGTCGACGTACCCGGCCAGGGCCGTGATCTGGGTGTACCTGCGGGAAAGTGGCTGGGGCCAGATCCGGTGGTGGTGGGCGAGCCGGTTGCGCAGCTCGTGCAGGTCGGCCAGGGGCCGTTCAACGGTGCTCAGCCGCCGGTCGGGGGCGAAGGGGAAGCCGCTGGCCAGGTCCGGCCAGAGGTTGGTGTAGCGGCGGCTGACCAGGAACCGCCAGAACCCGAACGGCAGCTCGGAGATGACCTGTCCGTGGGCGACGGGTCTGCCCTTGCGCTGGACCCGGGTCTGGGCGGTGCGGATGTCGTCTCGGGACCGGCTGGTCAGTTCCCGGGCCGGGTCGGCCAGCCAGTCGCCGGGCCGGCCCCGGCTGCGGTGGCGGTCGGTGAGCCGACGGTCCAGGACATTACGGACGATGACCTCGAGATGGGCGAGGGTTTCCCAGTAGGCGCCGACGGCCGCGGTATTCCACTGGTAGAGCGCCAGAGCGGCGGTCGGTGAGCCGTCGCAGGCGTCGAGGTAGCTACTGAGCCGCTCTTCGCTCAGGACCGTGAGCAACAGCCGCGCCAGCTCGTCACCGGCCAGGCCGTGGCCATCAGGCCCCGGCCCGGTAGGATCGATGGTCAAGGCCCCGGAACCGTCCCTGTGCAGCTCTTCGGAGCAGGCCATACGGCCGGGGCTTCGTCGTGCCAGCGCACAGCCCCGCAGACCCGAGCATCGACGACCCGGGTCGATGAGGACTGGGGGGAGCTGGCGCCGTCGGTGAGGACCTGCGTGCCGACCACGATCAGAGACCCTACGAGCCGGTCACCGTGGTGCCGGCAGCCCGGCCCGTCGGAGCGTTCAGCTACGAGGTGCTGCGCAGCGCTCAGCCGGTCACCGCCCAAGAGGATGCGTCGGTCCCGGCCGTGCTGGGTCGCGGTCAGCACCGTCCGCTGGTCCCGTCAGGCAGTCGAGGCGCGGTGTCGTCCTCGGGGCTGGCATTACACCCCCGACCCGCCATGCATAATCAGTATTATCCACCAATCTGCGTCGCTCCCCGGGGCCAGCGGGCGAACCGTCTACCAGGATCCGCGGTCGACGTTGAGCGGAACGCTCTGACGTCCACCACGGGTGTGGCGAGTCGTGACTAGCGTCCGATCGTGTCCAGTTCGGCGAGATCCGTCTCGGACAGCGACAGTCCCGCGCCGGCCATGTTCTCTCGCAGATGCGTGACGGACTTGGTGCCCGGGATCAGCAGGATGTTCGGCGACCGCTGCAGCAACCAGCTCAGGGCCACCGACATCGGGGTTGCCCCCAACCGGTCAGCCACGGCTGTCAGCGCCGAGGACTGCAGCGGGCTGAAACCTCCGAGCGGGGAGAACGGTACGTAGGCGATGCCGTCCGCCGCGAGTTCGTCGATCAGCTTGTCGTCGTGGCGGACGGCGAGGTTGTAGATGTTCTGCACGCACACGACAGGGGCGATCGCCCGCGCCTCGGCGACCTGTTCCGGTGTGGCGTTGCTCACGCCGAGATGCCGGATCAGGCCCTGCTGTTGTAGGGCGACGAGCGTCTCGAAGGCTTCGGCAAGCGATCCAGGCAGGAGTCCTTCGGCGTTGCCGAGCCGGAGGTTGACCAGGTCCAGCACGTCGAGGCCGAGGGTTTCCAGATTGTCATTGATGGCTCGTCGCAGCTCGTCGGGCCGGCGGGCCGGCGGCCAACCCCCCTGCTCATTGCGGGTCGCGCCGACCTTGGTCACCACGTGCAGCGCATCCGGGTAGGGGTGCAGCGCCTCCCGGATCAGTCCGTTGGTGACGCGCGGGCCGTAGGCGTCGGCGGTGTCGATGTGGGTGATCCCCAGGTCGATGGCCTTGCGCAGGACGGCCAGGGCGCCCTCGTGGTCAGCCGGCGGTCCCATGACCCAGGGGCCGGTCAGCTGCATCGCGCCGTAGCCGAAGCGGGTGACGGTGAGGTCGCCCAGGGTCCAGGTGCCGCCGGGAAGCGGAGTGGAGGATGTGCTCAACGGTTCGGCCTCTCGTGTGGAACTCGGTGGTGGCGCCCGAGGCGCTCTTCCGTCAGCATGCTCAGGTGACTCCCTGACGGGAAGTAGGCACCTGAAAGTGCGTAACGCACTCCACGAGGCGAGGAGCGACCATGACGACGACGGCAGCCCACAAGAGCGCCCAGGCCAAGGTCGAGTACGACGCGTTCCTGGCGGCCTGTCCCAGCCGGCAGGTGCTGGACCGCATCTCCGACAAGTGGGCCACGCTCATCCTCTGCGCTCTCGGCGGTGACGGCTCGCGTCAGCAGAGCGCCGAGCGGGCCGGTCAGCCCCGGCCGATGCGCTACTCGGAGCTGTCTCGTCTGCTCGCCGGGGTCAGCCAGAAGATGCTCACCCAGACGTTGCGCTCGCTGGAACGAGACGGTCTCCTCACACGCACGGTGACAGCAACCGTGCCCGTCACCGTGTCCTACGAACTGACCGACCTCGGTCTCTCACTGCAGCAGACGGTGAGCAGCCTGAAGTCCTGGGCGGAAGTGCACATGGACGACGTCTTCACCCACCGCACGACCTACGACGAGCACACCGCTTGACCGGGCGGCCGCCACGACATCCGGCCTCGCCCCCGACCGCTCCTCCAAAGGACCTCGCCTCAGCCGTCCGGGCCACCGCGCCGGCCAACGGCCCCACGACCACCCTGCGCTGCTGGCCGCCCCGAACCGGACCAGCTCGCCGGGTGGGTCCAGCGGCTCCCGGCGCAGCCACACGCCGCCCCGCGTCATCGAGGCCAACGGCGGACTGTCGCCGACATCCGCAAGGCGCACCGGTGCTACTGGGTCCCGACGACCCGCGAGCCGGACGCAACCCCTATTCGCGTCATAGTTGGCGTTATCCACCAAGGAGTCGGGCGACTCCCCCAAGCTTTCGTTGGTCTGCTGGCCACCGCCTGCCGTTGGCTGGGTCAGCGGTGCCGCCGGTATTGCAGCTCGAGGACTCCCCCGCTGTCGGCCGT
>JAABUO010002040.1_pt1 | contig 25145 bp, 20 predicted proteins | sample 5559291 | NCBI WGS metagenome assembly JAABUO01 (sample SAMN10711878, study PRJNA513372) | rock metagenome | isolation source: Antarctica rocks | place: Antarctica: Victoria Land, Finger Mt sud
GCGCGCAGGCTGTCCCGCAACACCTGGCGCTCCGCGTCCGTCAGCGGACGCACAAAGAGGGGTCTGGTTCTACTCATGCCTTCAGTATCCCTCATTGCAAACAAACAGCGTTAAGACAACACTAGGGGCTTCCAGCGGGTTACGGGCTAGTCGACGAGAGCGACCCGCTAGTCTCGCTAGCCTATTGTCTAGGTAGCGCGCTCCCCATTCCACCGATACCGGCCGCCCCGTCGGCGCCGCATGCTTAGGACAGACGGACACAGACTCCGTATACCCCCTAAGTCATGGAGGAATGGTACATGACAACGTCAGCTTACGAGACGTCCAGCGCGCTGCTCGGCCTCTCGAACGACCTCGCCGGCGCCGTCGAGCGCGCCGGCCGCTCCGTCGTCGCGGTCAACGCCCGCCAGCGTGTCTCCGCCAGCGGTATTCACTGGCGTCCCGGCGTCATCGTCGCCACCGATCATACGGTCGAGCGGGATGATGAGATCACGGTGACGCTCCCCGACGGCCGTTCCGTCCCCGCGACCCTGGCCGGCCGCGACCCCAGTACCGACATCGCCGTGCTGCGGTTGCGGGACGCCGACCTGGCCTCGGCGGTCCCCGCGGCCGACCTCGGCGACGCCTCGTCGCTGCGCATCGGCACGCTCGTCCTCGCCGTCGGGCGGCCGGGCGACGGCGGACTCGGCGCCAGCATGGGCGTTATCAGTTCGGCGGGCGGCCCCTGGACGACCTACCGGGGCGGCCAGATCGATCGGTTCGTGCGTCCCGACCTCACGCTCTACCCCGGCTTCTCCGGCGGCCCGCTGGTCGATGCGCAGGGGCTCGTCGTCGGCCTCAACACCTCGGCGCTCTCGCGCAACCAGGGTCTCACTATCCCGGTCTCGACGATCAACCGCGTCGTCGACGCGCTCCTGACCACGGGGCGCATCGCGCGCGGCTACCTCGGTGTCGGCTTCCAGCCGGTGCGTCTGCCTGACACGATGAAGGCCTCCCTCAACCTGCCCTCGAACGAGGGCGTCATCGCCGTCACGGTCGAGCCTAACGGCCCCGCCGAGGCGTCCGGTATGATGATCGGCGACGTGCTGATCGCGCTCGACGGGCAACCGGTCGCCAATACCGACAACATCCAGGCCCTGCTCGGTCCCGAGCGCGTGGGCAAGGCCGTCGCGGCGCGCGTGGTGCGCGGCGGCGCGATCGCGGACCTCAACGTCACCGTGGGCGAGCGCCCGCGGAGGGGGGAATAACATGGCTATCGCGGCTGAACTCAATACCAAAGGGCAGGCCCTCGCCGAGGAGATCCAGGCGACGGCCGAGCGCCTGCGGCGATCGACGGTGCAAGTGCGCGGGCGCGGCCCCGGCGGCGGTTCGGGGGTCATCTGGAGCCCCGACGGCCTGATCGTCACCAACGCGCACGTCGCGCGCGGCGACACCGCGACGGTCGAACTATCCGACGGGCGTGTTTTCGAGGCCACCGTCACGGCGAAGGACGCGCGGCGCGACCTCGCCGCGCTCAAGGTCGACGCCGCCGACTTGCCGGCCGCTCCCATCGGCGACTCGGACGCGCTGCGTGTCGGCGAACTCGTGCTCGCCGTCGGCAACCCCCTCGGTCTCGTCGGCGCTCTGACGACGGGTATCGTCCACGCGGTCGGCGCGACCGAGAACGTTCCCGGTCCACGCGGCGACGGTCGCCAGGAGTGGGTGCAGGCCGATGTGCGGCTTGCCCCCGGTAACTCCGGCGGACCGCTGGCCGACGCGCGGGGGCGCGTGATCGGGATCAACAGCATGATCGCTGGCGGGTTGGGACTGGCTGTCCCGAGCAACGCGGTACGGAACTTCCTGCGCGCCCGCGGCGAGCGCCCCTACCTGGGCGTCGTGACGCAGCCCGTTCTGGTTACCCTCGATACGGCGAGGGCGGCCGGCCTGCTCTTGCTCGAGGTCACGGCCGACGGCCCGGCCGAGCGCGCCGGTCTCCTCATCGGCGACGCGCTGATCGCGGTCGACGGCGTCCCTTTCACCGCGCCCGACGACCTGCTCGGCGCGCTCTACAACGCGGGCCCTGGTGGGACGCTGCGGCTCGACGTCATCCGCGGCGGCCGGCGCGCGTCCTATACCGTCATGTTGGGCAACGCGCGGGATACCCCGACCGAGGCCGAGGCCGAGGCTGAGGCGGCGGCGTGACGCAGGACGTGGCGCCGCGCGCCGCGGTGACGCGCGTCCTGGTGGCCGCCTCTTCGGCGGTGGTGCGCGCGGGGCTGGAGGCGTTGATCGCGAGCCTTACAATTCAGGTTGTCGGCCGGTCGTCTTCGACGGCGCTGGCCGGTCCCCTGCAAGATATCCGGCCCGATGTCGTGCTGCTCGAACTAGAGCAGCACGACGAGGACCTGAGAACCTTACTCGCGTTGGATGAGGGGCCAGGCGCGCCCGGCGCGCCCGCGTTCGTCGTGCTGGCTGACGACCCGCGTGGGGCGTGGGCGGCCGACGCCTTGCGCGCCGGGGCGCGGGCGGTGTTGCCGCGCGAGGCCTCGGCCGTCGAGATCGTGGCCGCCGTCGAGGGGGCGGCGGCCGGGCTCGTCGTCTTGCACCCCGACGTCGTCGATGCGCTGCTCCTCGTCCGTTCGTCCCCCGCGCGCGTAGCCTCCGCCCCGGCGGGTCAGGCGCTGACGCCGCGCGAGGTCGAGGTTTTGGGCATGATGGCCGAGGGCCTGGGCAACAAGACGATCGCGCGCCGCATGGGCATCTCCGAGCACACGGTCAAGTTCCACGTCGGTTCCATCTTCACCAAGCTCGACGCATCCAGCCGTACCGAGGCCGTCACACTCGGCGCTCGCCAGGGGCTCATTATGCTGTAGCCCCAGGGTCTGTGGTACGGTGTCAGCAGGGGACCCTTACTCCCAATCTCGCTCCCGTGGCGGGAGAGAGGAGCGTAGATGGGACAGGAGACGTTCGCCGCCTATGAACTCGCTTCGGCGGTGGGAGCGGGTACGGAGACGCGCCCCCGCTCCTCTCTCCGGGCGCGGGAGCGGGGAGCCTTACAAGGGTAGGTTTGTCACGCGAGAGGGAGGGTCGGAGGGCGTCGCCCTCCGTGTTCCCGCGCGTGTGGAGGGGTGAGCAGCGTCGCCGGGTGCCCCTCTACACAAAAAACCTACCCGTGTAAGGAGAGGGGAGCAGGGGCGAGGGGATATAAAGGGGGTAACAGTATGAACGACACGAACGACACCGATGCGCAAGCGAACGAGGGCGGGCGGTTGGCGTCGCCGGTGGGCGAGCGTGACCATGCGCAGGGGCGCGCCGATGCCCCCGTCACGCTCGTCGAGTATGGTGACTACGAGTGCCCGTATTGCGGCCACGCCAACGCGATCGTCAAGGAAATCCAGCGGCGATTGGGCGACCGGGTTCGCTTCGTCTTCCGCAATTTCCCGCTTGCGGACGTGCATCCGCACGCCGAGCACGCCGCCGAGGCGGCCGAGGCGGCCGCCGCCCAGGGCAAGTTTTGGGAGATGCACGACTACCTCTACGGGCGCCAGCAGGCGCTCGGCGACGAGGATCTGGCGCACGCCGCCGCGACGCTCGGCCTCGACGCGGACCGCGTGACGCGCGACCTGGGCGCGCACACATACCTCGAGCGCGTGCGCGAGGACCTCAGGGGCGGTATCCGCAGCGGCGTCGAAGGCACGCCGTCGTTCTTCATCAACGGCGTGCGCCACGACGAGTCGTACGATCTGGAGACGATGATGGCCGCGATCGCGCGGGCAGGGTAATCAGTGTAGGAGGGCGCGATGGCAAACGCGGCGATGCGGGGCGCGCGGGCGGGGGCGTCGGGCGCGGGACCATGGGTGCTCGTGGCGACGATCCTGGGATCGAGTCTCTCATTTATCGACGGCACGGTGGTCAACGTCGCGTTGCCGACGCTGCAGCGCGACCTGGCGGCGACGGGCTCCGACGCGCAGTGGGTCGTCGAGTCGTATTCGCTCTTCCTCGCCGCGCTCATCCTCGTCGGCGGCTCGCTGGGCGATCGGCTGGGACGCAAGCGCATATACGCCGTCGGCATCGCGCTCTTCACGCTGGCCTCGGTGTGGTGCGGACTGGCCCCCAACGTCGGCGTGCTGATCGTCGGGCGGGCCGTTCAAGGCATCGGCGGCGCGCTGCTCGTTCCGGGCAGCCTGGCCATCATCAGCGCCTTCTTCAATGGAGAGCAGCGCGGTAAGGCGATCGGCACGTGGTCGGGCTTCACGACGGTGACATCGGCGCTCGGGCCGGTCCTGGGCGGCTGGCTCGTGCAGAACGCCTCCTGGCGCTGGGTCTTTTTCATCAACGTCCCGCTGGCGGCGGTCACGCTGGTCATCCTATTCTGGCGCGTGCCGGAGAGTCGCGACGATAGTGTCGCCGGTCACATCGATTACCTGGGCGCGGCCCTCGCCACGATCGGTTTGGGCGGGATCGTGTACGGGTTGATCGCGGCCGGGGCCGGCGGCTTCGGGCAGTCGATCGTGGTCCTTACCCTCGGCGGGGGCGTCGTCGCGCTGGCTCTATTCGTGCTGGCCGAGGCGCGCCAGCGGCGCCCCATGATGTCGCTGGACCTGTTTCGCTCGCGTACCTTCAGCGGAGCCAATCTGCTGACACTCCTGCTCTACGGGGCCTTGGGCGGCGCGCTGTACTTCCTGCCCTTCAACCTGCAGCAAGTGCAGGGCTACACGCCCGTGCAGGCCGGCGCGGCGCTGTTGCCGTTTACCGTCGTCGTGTTCGCGCTCTCGCGTTGGGCCGGAGGATTGGTGACCCGCTACGGCTCCAAGCTCCCGCTCGTGATCGGTCCGCTCATCGTCGCGGTCGGGTTTGCCCTGTACACGCTGCCCGACGTCGGGGGCAGCTACTGGACGACCTACTTCCCGGCGGTCGTGGTCATGAGCGTGGGGATGGCGCTGGTGATCGCGCCGCTCACCACGACGGTCATGGGCGCGGTCGATCAGCGTCACTCCGGGGTGGCCTCGGGGGTCAATAACGCCGTTTCGCGCGCGGCGGGGCTGCTGGCCATCGCGGTGATGGGGATTGTCGTGGCGACGGCGTTCAACGGCGCGCTCGACGGGCACGTCGCCGCGTTGCATCTCTCGCCGGCGGCCCATCAGGCGCTCGACGCGCAACGGGCGCGCCTGGGCGCCGCGCGGGCCCCGTCGGGCCTGAACGCGGCGACGCGCGCCGCCGTCACGTCGTCGATCGCCCAATCGTTCGTGTCCGGGTTCCGCGTGGCTATGGGGGTCGGCTCGGGGCTTGCCCTCGTCAGCGCGCTCGCCGCGCTCCTGTTGATCGAGGGCAAGGGTAAGCCGGCGCGCGACCCGGATCGGACACACGCGGAGGCGGAGCACACGCGCGGGAGCGCCGACCGACGCGCGAGCGCGGGGCATGTGTAGAGGAGCATAGAGGAGAACCGATCTATGTAGATCGGTTCTCCTCTGATCGATTCTATACGCTGTTACGCGCGCGTACGCGCGGCTAGACGTCAAGCTCGGCCAGGGTGACGCCGTCCTCGCCGTGGAAGTGGGGTCCGGTGTCGATCGCGCGCACGAGGGGGTTGCGCGCGAGTTCGCGGCGGACGGCCGCGCGCAGGATACCGTCGCCTTTGCCGTGGATGACGCGCACGCGCGGGGCGCGTCGGACGAAGGCGTGGTGCAGGAAAAGCTCCAGGGTGACGAGCGCGTCGTCTTCGGAGTAGCCGTGCAGGTCGATCTCGAGGATCCGCGGGTCGAACTCGGGCCGCTTGCGCGACGCGTGCGATGCGTCGCTCTCGGGTGCCCCTGTGCGCGCGGGGACAGGCGCGTCGTCGAGCGCCCACGCGTCGTCGCGCCGCACTTCGACGCGCTTGCCGTTGACGTGTACCTTGAACGTCTGCCCGTTCGCCGACACCTCCACGACGAGGTACGTGCCGCCCAGTTGCGGCACAAAGACCTCGTCGCCGGGACGAAGAGTAGGCCCCGGAGAGGATGGTGGGGATGGAGCGGGCGCCGTGGTCTCGACGGCGTTGAGACCCGGCAGGAGGTGGTCTATCGCCGTGGTCAGGAGGTCAAGCCGCGCGTTGAGTTCGCGGCGTGTGTCGTCGATCCGCGTCCGTAACGCCAGGAGTTCCGCCGTCCTATCGTGCGGTTCGTACGGCGCCTGATGTGATGTCGTGGGATGGGGCGCGCCAGTGGCCGCCGCGTTGGCCTCTGATGGCATGCTAGGGTCGGACGGAGCGGGGTTTGGTTGCCCATAAGGGCGGCGAGTTTTGCGATGGCGTGACACAGCCTAGTGTACCAGTGACGGCCACGCGTTCATCGAGCATTGCCTCACTCCACCGTGTCGAGCACGATCGTGACCGGCCCGTCGTTGACGATCTCAACCCGCATGTGCGCGCCGAAGCGTCCGGTATGCACGGTAAGACCGGCCGCGCGCAGACGGGCAACCACCAGTTCGTAGAGAGGCTCGCCCTCTTCTGGCCGCGCCGCCTCGGTAAAGCTGGGGCGGCAGCCCTTGCGGGTGTCGGCTAGGAGGGTGACCTGCGAGATAGCCAGGATCTCGCCGCCAGCCTCACGGACGTTGCGATTGAGCCGGCCGCCCTCGTCAGGGAATATACGCAGACCCGCGATTTTAGCGGCGAGCCGCGTCGCCTCGGCCTCGCCGTCGCCGACCGCGACCCCAATCAGAACGGTCAGGCCGCACCCGATGCGCCCGATCTCGCGCTCCCGCCCATCGTCCCCCTCGACGACGCTCACGGCCGACCGTATCACCCGCTGCACGACGGCTCTCATGTGACGGCGTGGCCGCGCCGCACTATCGCTCTCATGTTATGGAGTGGCCGCGCCTGAACGCGTGAAGGCGTATATATGCAACGTGTATACATGTTTAGACGCGGCTACCGGCGCGCTATGACCCGGCGCTCTCGAGGTCTTCGTTCTCGGCGGGGCGGAAGCCGGCGGTGACAGCCTCCTCCGCGCTCTCGAAGTAGACGCGGTTATCCTCCCCTGGAAGGTTGCCCGACGAGGCCGCGTGGAAGATACGTGTTTTCTTATTGGCGACGTAGGCGCCGCTGGTGCGCGTCGTAATATTCGAGGCGCGGTCGACGACGGGAAGCTGTTCCATCCCAACCGTGGGTGACTCGACGGGGTTTGGGACGGTGGGCGCGATCGTGGACGTCGCCGGGCCACCGGTTCCGGGCTCACCTGGGGTTAACCCCGCCGGCAGTGGCTCCGATTGGCCGGTCGCGGTCGCGCCATCCGCGTCGGGCGAGAGCGCGTCCACCATTCCTCCCGCGGCTGTTGTCGTTCCGTCCCCAGCGATGGGACGAGGCCGCTGGCCCTCCGGCACGATCTTGTCGTGCGTCGGCAGGACCGCGTTGGGGTCACTTTGAGACTGGGGAGGAGCCCCGGTTGAGCCTGCCGGCGCGTCTCCGTTGTTCTCGGTCGAGAGGGCTACCGTTCCGCCCGTCGTGGGCGCGGCCGCGGCGGACGAGTCGGGAGCCCTGGCAATGTGCAGATCGGTCGCGTTGACGGTACCGAGGCCGAACGCGGTCCCAACGGATTTCTCGGCCGGATCCGGCGGCTCCTCGGACTGGGCGCGCAGGGTATCCACCTGCTCGCCGACGTCGGCCATCTCGGCCCGTGTGGTCTCGCGCATCGACGGAGGGGGTGTGTTGACGTCGGTTTCCACCGCGCTGCCGGCGTGCGCCGGTTCCGATGTCGCGCTCTTCACCGCATCGGCCGCCTGCCCAACCTGGTCGGTTACGGACGCCGACGTCTCCGTGGCCTGGGCCGCAGCATTGCCAACGGCCTGACGCGCCGCGTCAGCCGTCCCCTTGACCCCCTCCGCAGCCGTCCCGCCGAGACCTTGACCCTGCTCCGCGACGGGCGCCGCAGCGCTCTTGACCCCTTCGGTCACGGTGTCGGCGGTGTTCTTTGCCTGGTCCGCGATGGCGCTCGCGGCTGTTTTCGCGTGATCGGCGGCCGCGCTCGCGGCACCGCCGACTGTATCGCCTAACGATGTGGACGCCTGCTCGGCCTGTGTCCTGACGCTCGGCGGCGCCGCGTTCCGCGCGATCTCCTGTATGCGCGCGCGACGCTGTCGATTGCTGAGGTACCATGTTCCAGTCGCGAGCGCTGCCAGGGCTATAATCCATCGCATAGTCATCTCTCCTCTTTTCGATTGGGATTGCAGCGTACGTCGTGCAACTAGCGTGCCATCATGCGCGTAGGCGATCGCGGCGTCGTCTCTGGAGAGCAATCCTGTCCCTCGGTCGGTCGTCGTAGCGCTACATGATGGACGATTCCGTTGGCGGCTTCGTCGCATTGTAGTAAGCGCACAGGTCGGTCAGCACACAGCGCTCACAGCGGGGACGGCCGGAGACGCAGACCTGCTGGCCGTGCTCCAGCAGACCGTTGTGGTAGTTGTAGATCGTCCGGGCATCGTCCGGAAGCAGGGCTTGCAGGAGGGAGTGCGCAGCTTCGGGCGTGACTTTCGACCCGATGAGGCCCAACCGCATGCTCACGCGACGCACGTGGGTATCGACCGGCAAGACTGGTTTTTGACAGGAGAACAGGAGCGTGCAGGCGACCGTTTTCGGCCCAACCCCGTGCAACCGGTGGAGCCACGTGACGCTCTCCTCAAGCGGCAGGTCACAGAGGAAGTCGAGGCTCAATGCGCCGCGCTCCGCGGTGATCTGGCGCATGATGGCTTGCAGTCGGGGAGCTTTGAGTTCGGGCCAGTTGACCCCGGCGATCGCCGCCTGCACATCCTCGACCGGCGCGTCGCGCATCTCTTCCCAGGTCGCGAAGCGCGCCTTGAGGCCTGCGTAGCCGACCGACGTTTGCCTATCGCGTGTGCGTTGCGACAGGACAATGATCACGAGCATACTGAGCGGGTCTTTCTCGGACCAATGAGGCTCCCCATATTGTCTTGCCACCCGTCGCGTCACTTCGAGCGCCGTGTCTTTGAGCGCGATGAGATTGGGCGTCGGGTATCCGTACGCGCCAAGGGTGCGCCCTCGTTGTATCGCCTTTTGCGTCGACGTCATTGTCTTCTCCTCGATCATGCAGCGTTCGCATGTCTCGTACCAGCAGCCAAGGGCGGAGGGGGCGAAAGGAAAGGACGGCTTTTCACGATCTCTGATCAGTAGACACGGACGGGGGCGGCGACAACCGCCGCGCGCTATCATGGAGGCATGACACCGACTCGTCGTGGGTCCTGAGGCAACATCACTATCGCTAGCTATAAGCAAGGTAAGATGGCAGCTGACGTCGAGTTGACGGGGCGAATCAAGGCGCACGCGAGGGCGGTCGGTTTCGACGTCGTGGGGGTGGCGCGGGCCCTGCCGTTCGAGGACGATCGCCGCGTCACGCGCGAACGTATCGCGGCCGGTCACTACGACGGCCTGCCCTGGTTCACTCCTGAGCGCGCCGACTTCTCGAGCGACCCGCGCAATTTGCTCCCCACGGCGCGCTCCATCGTGTCCCTGGCGATGAGTTATCGCCCCGACGGCGAGATCCCAACGAGTATTCCGGGCACGCCCCGCGGGCGCGTCTCGGCCTACGCCTGGGGGCGCGACTACCATGCCGTGCTCAAGGGGCGCATGGAGGAGGTCGTGGCCTTCATACGCGAAGCGTGTGGGTCCGAGCAGGAAGCGAGAACCCTTGTCGACACCGCGCGCATCCTCGACCGCGCGGCCGCGCGACGGGCCGGGGTAGGCTGGGTCGGCAAGCACACCAACGTCATCACGAAAGACGCCGGCTCATGGGTCTTCCTCGGCGAAATCCTGACCGAGCTCGACCTTGTGTCCGACGAGCCCCTGCGCACGCACTGCGGGAGCTGCGACCTGTGCCTGCGCGCCTGTCCGACCGGCGCGATCGTCGCCCCCTACGTCGTCGACAGCAATCGCTGCATCTCCTACCTGACGATCGAGCACCGGGGGGTCATCCCGCGCGAGTTGCGGGCGCCGATGGGCGCATGGATCTTCGGCTGCGATGTGTGTCAGGAGGTGTGCCCCCCCAATCAGCGCCCTGGCGCGCCCGCGCGCGATGAGTTTCGTCCCAACCCTACGGCCGTTTCCGCTGTGGGGGACGACGGGTCGTTCGCGGCCCCCGAACTCGTGCCGCTGCTATCGATCTCTCCCGAGGAGTTCAGCCGGCGCTTCGGCAAGACCCCTATCAAGCGCGCCAAGCGCGAGGGCCTGCAGCGCAACGTCGCCATCGCGCTTGGCAACAGCGGCGACCGCGCCGCCGTCCCGGCCCTGGCGCGCGCGTTGCGCGAGGAGGGCGCGCTCGTCCGCGCGCACGCCGCCTGGGCGCTCGGCCGTCTAGGCGGCGACGACGCTATAGAGGCGCTGCGAGCGGCCCAGGAGACCGAAACGGACGACGTGGCGCGCGAGGAGATAACGGCGGCGCTCGACATGGCGCGGCCGTCGATGACGTATTGACGCGCGTCGTCAAACTGGGACGTGACGCGTAGCCGCACCTGTGCTCACGATCTCACCCAACATGGACAACGCACGACACACATCGAACAGGAGGAGTACACGATGCCTGCACGCCAAGAAGGCTCACCCATGACACACACCTCGTTCCCGTTCGACCCATCCCCGATCCATGTCTCGGACGACCAGCTAGCGGATCTCAGCATGCGGCTGAAACGCACGAGGTGGCCTCTGGGATCTGGTAATGATGACTGGTATTACGGCGTCGGTCGTACCTACCTTGAGGAACTCGTTGACTACTGGATCAATGACTATGACTGGCGCAAAGCGGAGGTAGCCATCAACGCCTATGAACACTACAACGTGGACGTGGACGTGGACGTGGACGTGGACGTGGACGTGGACGTGGACGTGGACGTGGACGTGGTCCCTATCCACTTCATGCGCAAACCTGGCGTCGGCCCGAACCCAACTCCACTGATCCTGTCACACGGCTGGCCATGGACATTCTGGCACTGGTCCAAGGTCATCGCGCCACTGGCGGATCCCGGCGCATTCGGCGGCGATCCTGCCGATGCTTTCGATGTTATCGTGCCTTCGCTCCCTGGCTTCGGCTTCTCGACGCCCCTGCCGCACAACCCGGACATGAACTTCTGGAAGGTCGCCGATCTCTGGCACACCCTCATGACGGGCCTCCTCGGCTATGAAAAGTACGCTGCTGGTGGATGCGACGTAGGCGCCCTTGTGACCGGGCAACTGGGACACAAATACGCCGACGAACTCTACGCAATCCATATCGGTTCGGCACAAAAACTGAGCTTGTTCAACGGTGATCGCGCCTGGGATCTCAGTGGAGGGCGTCCTATCCCCGATGGCAGTCCTGAGAACATCCGGGCCAGGATCGTGTCGCTCGATCGCCGCTTTGCGGCGCATCTGGCCGTACATGTGCTCGATCCAAGCACGCTCGCATACGGACTGAGCGACTCACCAGTAGGCATGCTCGCCTGGATTCTTGAACGATGGGCGAGTTGGAGCGACAACGACGGCAATGTCGAGAACACTTTCTCGAAGGACGATCTCCTCACGCATGCGACGATTTTCTGGATCAACAACGCTATCGAAACCTCAATGCGCGTCTACGCGAACGCGAACCGCTACCCGTGGACGCCCTCCCATCATCGCTGGCCAGTCATCGAGGCGCCCACGGGTATCACCTTCGTGGGCTACGAGAACCCGCCGGGGGTCGCGACCGAGAACCGCCTTCAGAACTTCCTGAGCAGCGATCGTGCATCGTGGTACAACCACGTCAACGTCCGTGCCCACGAGCGTGGCGGCCACTTCATCCCTTGGGAAATCCCAAAGGAATGGATTGACGACCTCCGCGCCACCTTCCGTGGACGCCGCTAATCCCACAAGCAGGGCCCCCTTGTGGCAGATTGCCTGGTCGGCCAAAACATGCGAAATCCGGACCTGCTCCGCGCTACCCTGCCATCAAAAAGAGTGCCTGAGCATCAATTTTAACCCTATTTTGCATCGTTTTCGGCATTCTCACAAATCGCCGATGGCTTGTCATTGGTTAAAAGGGAAGTTTAGACCCGCCGGCGGTAGCGCGGGTCGGGCGGGACGAGCAGGCGGGCCGCGATGTCGAGGGGAAAGAGCAGCAGGGCGAGGGCGAGCAGGAGCGGCCAGAGTGGGTTCCACGCGTCGGCGGCGGGGAGTCCGTCGTGCGCGAAGGCGTCGGCGGGGCGCGCGAGGACGTGGCCGCCCGTCGCCGACGTGAGATGCGTCAGCAGCGCCGTGTCGACGCCGTCGTCGGCGTACTCGGCCGGGTAGGGGACCGCTAGCGCCGCCAGGTCGGCCGGCGCTCCGGGCCCACGATCGTTGCGGACGAGCGAGGCGGCGTACACCCCCGGGCCGCTGAGGGGCGCCGACGACGCGTAGAGTCCCGGCGCGGTGAGCGGCAGCGCGACGACCCGCGCGACCCCGTCCGGCCCGACGACGCGGACGCGCGGGCTCTCGGTGTCGTCGAAGCCCCCGTTGGCCGCGCGCGGCGCCAGCGAGATTTGTAGCGCGCCGTCGCGTACCTGCACATTGGGAACCGTCGTGCTCGGAGTGTACCCGCGCATCGTCCAGCGCACGGCGTCGGTCCAGAACAGGGGGAGCCGCGTCGCGCTCCACGCGCCCGCCCAATCCTCGTTCGCGCCGCTGTCCGAGGCCCAGGTGACGACCCGCCCAAGACCGTATTGCCACGAACTCAAGACAGGGTCGCCGTTCGCGGACTGCACGCTCACCTGCGCGGTCGTCTTGGGCGCCGTCGAGTCGTAGCCGCCGATCGGCGGCAGGGTCGCGCCGCTCTGAGCCAGGGCACGCAGCAGCGGCGAGGCCGCCGCCACGCCGAGGCGGATGCGCCCGCGGACGGCGCTGTTGCCGGTGGCGCCGTAGCGCGTCTCGCCGACGATGATGCGCGGGATGTCGTGGGGGTCGGAGACGTAGTGGAAACGCCCCCCGCCCAGCTTGGCCCAACGCTTCAACTCGTCCTGTACGACATCCTGGCCTACCCCGATGGTCGAGAGGGTGATGTGCTCGCGGCGCATGCGGGCGATGAGCGTGTCGAAAGGTTTGTCCTGCTCGCCCTGTCCGTCCGTCAGCAGGACGATATGCCGGTAGGCCGTGTTGACGCTCGTAACGTCGCGCTCCGCCGCCTGCAGCGCGGGGTAGATGTATGTGTCGCCTTCCGCGCTGAGGCCCGCGATCTGGCGGCGCATGCGCGCCTTATCGGCCGCGCCCTGTAGCGCGTGGAAGGGTACGATGACGTGGTTGGCGTCGTCGAACGCCAGCACCCCCACGGCGTCGCCGTCCCCCAGTTTATCGAGGGCCGAGGCGGCGGCGACCTTGACCATGTCGACCTTGGCTACGCCGGCGACATCGTCGGCCATCGAGCCCGATTTGTCGATCACGAGATCGAGGGCCAGCGGGTCGCTCAGGCGGCGCGGGAGCGAGACGCTGTAGACCGGCAAGGCCTCCTCAAGCGGAGTATGGGCGTAGTCGCCCGCGCTGAAGGCGTCCGGGCCGCCCACGACGAGTAGACCGAGCCCGTTCAGATAGGCCCTGTCGCGCAGTGCGCGCTGTTGGGCCGCGCTCATGGCCGTGGCGGGCACGTCGTCGAGCACGGCCTCGTCGTAGCCCGCGTAGCCGCTCGTCGTGGCGGGGAGGGCGCCGGCGCGGATCGCGTGGACGGCGATCCCCGCGCGCGTTAGCGCCGCGGCGAGCGGCGACGCCGCGGCCGGGTCGGTCGTGGCGAGGAGGACGCGCCCGACAGGACCGACCACCGTGGCCGCGTCGAGGACGTTGTTCTGGGGGATCGTGTCACCCGGCGCGTCGACGCGGACGCGGACGGTGTGTAGCCCCGGCGTCAGCAGCCGCTCTTCGGCCCCCAGCACCGTGTCGCCCGCGCGCAAGCGCACCGTCTGTCGCGTCTCCTGGCCGTCGGTCCAGACCGTCAGCAGGGCGTTCGTCGCGTCGGCGCTGGATAGTGTGATGCGCAGCGGAACGCGCTCGCCGACGCGCATCACGCGCGGCAGGTCGATCGCGCGCACGAGGGCGTCGCGCCGCCGTGGTGGCGCGATCGGGACGATGTCGATCGGGACGCCGCGCGCGAGCGCGAGCGCGGCGCCGTCGGGGAGCCCGGCGCCTCCCGGCGCCGTTGCGTCGGTCGTGTCGCGCCCGTCGGAGAGCAGGACGAGGCGTCCGGGCATGTCGGGGGGCAACAGCGACAGGCCGAGCCGGGTCGCGGCCCCGATGTCCGTCGCGCCGTCGGCCGCGGCGGCTGGGTCGGGGAGGGCTTTATAGTGGGCCAGCGGCACGGCGAGGCGCGGCGCGGCCCCGAACAGGATCATCCCGGCCTCGTCGCGGGGACCGCCTGTAGCCGTCGCGTTCGCGGTCCAGGTCATCCCGGTGCGCTGTCCGGCCGCCCCCACGCTGGCCGAGGCGTCGACGAGGAACATGACCGCGACGCGCTGCGTGCGCGCGCGCCACTGCGGACCCGCCAGCGCCGTCGCCAGGAGTCCCAGTACGAGCAGCCGCAGCGTCAGGACGAGGGCTCCGCGACGCCCCGGCAGCCGGCGGAGCCGCGCGCGGGACGCCAGCGCCGTCGCCGGCAGCAGTCCGAGTAGGAGCAGCGCCCAGGGCGCCGTGAAGATCAGCATGAGATACCTACGTTACGCATGACGTGTTACGTATGACGCGTATAGTACCACCACTCGCCGCTTAGGGCGAACATGGCGAGGAGGACGAGGATGGCCCACCCCTCCGAGGGCGTGATCGCCGAGGGGGTGGTAACGGTCGGAGCGACGGGCGCGGACGCCGGGAGCGGAACGGAGGCCGCGCCCGGGTCGCCGGGGACCGCCGCGTTGACCGCCAGGGCGCCGCTTCCACCCGCGACGCCCGCCAGGGTGTAGAGGCCGGGATGGAGGGCCGGCAGCGCCGCCAGATCCCCCGACGAGGGGACGCGCGTTGCCCGCCCTGTCGCCGGCTGGATCAGGATCGGCCCCAGGCGCGTCACGGGGCTCGGCGACGTTTGCCCGGCGGTCACGTCCGACGGTATGGCGGGGGCCAGCGTGAGGACCGCGTTCTGCAGGAGGGTCGGGAAAGCCAGCAGCGTCGCCAGGTTACTCGCGTTGGCGGACGCGCCGGGCCGCGGGTCGAAGGTCAAGGCGGCGACGCGCCGGCCGCCGGTCGTCCCATGGAACAACAGTGGTCCGTTGTTCCCCATGATGTCGGCGCGGGCCCACGCGGGCAGGTGGACGCGCGTCGCCGTCGAGACGACGAGCGACCCGATGTCGACGTCGCGCAACAAGTTACTCCCCTTGGCGACCGCCATGACCGCCGCGGGCCCCGCGCCGGTGTCGTCGAAAAAGGCGCTGCCCTGCTGGGGGTTGATCAAGAGCAGGTTGCCGGGTGGGGCGAGGTCGGGTCCGGTCCCGTCGAGGATGGTCAGATCGACGCCTTTCGCCTCGTCGTCGATCGCTAGGTCGTCGGGCGTCGTCGTCTTGACATGTAGATTGGGGATGGCGCGCAGGGCCTGCGCGAGCGCGGAGGTCGGGTCGTCGGTCACGAGCAGGGCGGCGCGGCGCGCCGGCAGCGGCGCGATGCCCCAGGCGATGTCGTCGGCGGGCAGCGCGTCGTGCCCGTCGAGGTGAAGCTCCAGCGTCCGAGCGGTCGCGGGGAGGGCCAACTGGATCGGGGCGGCTCCTGGCGGCAACGTCATCTCCTGCGTGGGGCCCGCGCCGTCGACGAGGGCGGTGACCTGGACCGTCGCGGGGCGTGAGGCCATGTTGATCAGGCGCGCGTAGGCCTCGCACGCGCCGCCGCTACACGAGACCGTGAGCCCGGCCACACCGCGATCGTCGTTCCTCCCGCCCAGGAGGCGCGTGCGTAGGCCGGGGACCGCCCGCCGCAACGTGGCGAGCGCGGCCGGGGGCGTCCCGAACGCGGCGAAAAGGCTCGTCGTCGTGTGGCCGCCGGTCGCCGCCAGTCCTTGTAAGAGCGGCGCGTCGTCGGCGAGCGACGAGGGCCCGTCGTTGGGCGTGAGCCTGTTCAGAGCCTGCGTTAACGCGGCGTGATCGCCCGACGTCGTCAGGACGCGTGGGGTGGGGCCTACATCGACGAGCGTCATCGTGTCGCTCGGACCCAGCCCGTCGATCAGGGCGCGCACCGCGGTTTTTGTCCCATCGGCGCGTGTCGGCCGTACGTCGGTCGCGGCCATACCGAGTGAGGTGTCGACCGCCACAAGCAGGCGCCTGTGTTGTCCGGACGCGGCCCACGAGGGGCGCGCCAAAGCGACGGCCCCACAGGTGAGCGCGGCGAGCTCGAGCGCCAGGAGGACGTAGCGGGTCGGGAGGCGTCGCGGCCGGCGCAAGGGGGTCTCGGAGAGCACGCGCGACCACAGCAACGTGCTGGAGAGCGTGTAGCGCCGGTGGCGCACCCGCCACAGGTGGATGGCGATGACCGGGGGCAGCAAGAGGAGCAGGCCCAGCCCAGCGGGGGCGAGCAAGCTCACCGCAATACCCCCTCGCGGCGCAGCGTCTGTAGCACGAGCGCTTGCGGGGGAATAGTCGTCGAGACATGCACGTAGTGGGCGCGCTGGGCGCGGCAGGTCGCCGCGAGTTCCGCGCTCCAGGCCGAGGCGTGCGCCTCGTAGCGGCGAAGCAGCGCCGGCGTGAGCCCGACCTTGACGACATCGTCCGTCTCGCAGTCGTGCAACTCCAGGAGACCGTCGAGTGTCGGCCGCTCCTCCTGGCGGTCGACGACATGCAGGGCCGTCGCCTGCAAGCCCGCGCGGGCCAGGTACCCCAGCGCCTCGCCCGCGCCGGATGGGACGAGGAAATCGGTCAGCAGTACGGCGACGCCGCGTCCGCGCCCACCCGTGCGCTCGCAGTAGCCTGCCGCCGCGCGCGCCAGGTCGGTCGTCGGACCGGGTGTGGTCTCACGTAGGTGGCCGAGGAGCGCGCCGACCGCCCCGCGCCCGCGCAGCGGCGGGACGACGGTGTGCAATTCGCCGCTGAACAGACCCAGGTGGACGGTGTCGTAGCCCGCGAGGGCCAGAGCGCCGAGCGCGGCGGCGACGCGCTTGGCGTAGAGGAGTTTATTGGGGTGGCCCCAGTCCATCGAGGCGGAGCAGTCGACGAGGAGATGGACGGCGAGGTTCTCGCGCGCCTCGGTCAGCTTGAGGCACAACTCGCCCAACCGCGCATAGACGTTCCAATCGATGAGGCGGAAATCGTCGCCCGGAACGTAGCTGCGGTGGTCGGCGAACTCGACCGAGTGGGCTTTGCGCCGGCTCGCGTGCTCGCCCGCGAGCCCCGCCGTCGCCCCCCGTGGCGCGTCAAAGCGCAGCGTCTCGACCTGACGTAGGAACGCGCCGTCAAGCAGCGCGTTCGGGTCGTCGGCCTCTTGCCGCGGCACGGCCGCTCCGACGCGTTCGAGCGCGGCCCGTGTTTCTATGCGTGTGCGCGTCAGCGCCCGACGCGCCAGGGCGGCGCGAGACCGCCACGCCGCGGCGCGCGCGCTCATCGCGGGGTCTCCGGGATGTAGGCGAGCACCTCGTCGACGATCTTGTCGGCGGTGATCCCCTGCGTCTCGGCCTCGAAGTTCAGGGTCAGACGGTGGCGCAGGGCGTTGTGCGCCACCGCGCGCAGATCCTCGAAGCTCAGGCTGTAGCGGCCCTCGAGCAACGCGTTGATGCGGCCGGCCAGTGCGAGCGCCTGCGCACCGCGCGGGCTGGACCCCAACCTGACGTAGCGTGTCACCGTCGGCGCGGCCTCTTCGCTCCCCGGCTGCGTGGCCAGCACCAGGCGCACGGCGTAGTCGAGCACGTAGGTGCTCATCGGAACCTCCAGGGCCAGGCGCCGCATCTCGAGCAGGGTATTCCCATCGGCGACTATGCGCGTCGCGGCGGCCGTCGCCGCCTGGCGCACGATCGACGCGAGTTCGCCGCGCACGGGGAAGCCGACGATCAACTTATAGAAGAAACGGTCGAGCTGCGCCTCCGGGAGAGGATAGGTGCCCTCCATCTCGACGGGGTTCTGTGTCGCCAGCACGTAGAACGGTTGTGGGAGGGCGCGCGAGGAGCCGGCGACGGTGACCGTGCCCTCCTGCATCGCCTCGAGCAAGGCCGCCTGCGTTTTCGGGGTGGCGCGATTGATCTCATCGGCCAGGATTAGGTTGGCGAAGACGGGTCCGGCCTGGAACGAGAGGGCACGCCGGCCGCTCTCGTCCTCCATGATGATGGTCGTCCCCGTGACGTCAGCCGGCATGAGGTCGGGCGTGAACTGGATGCGTCCGTATTGCAGGTCGAGCACGCGGGCGAACGCCCGCACGAGGCTCGTCTTGCCGAGCCCCGGCACCCCTTCGAGCAGGACGTGGCCGCCGGCGATGAGGCAGGTGAGGACGCCGCGCACGACGCGCTGCTGGCCGACGATAGCCTTGCCGACTTCGCGCTCGATCTCCACGGCCAAGCGCCCGAATATCTCCGGCGTCATCTCCTCGCGAGCGAACTCTGCCATAGATCCTCCAGGGGGTCGATAGCCGGCTGGCCTCCGGTTGGCCTAGTGGCTACTGACCACTATTCGTCGGACTGAAGTAGCCGCGCACGACCGCGCGATCGTCGGGCGGGACCGCGTTGCTGTCGGGGGCGACGTAGCCGGGGACGACGTCGAGGCTATTCGTTGCGCTCGGGCCGGCCGCCAGGCTCGCGCCGCCCAATCCCGGCGCGCCTGTGGGGGCGCCGAGGCCGACGAAGGCACCCTCTTTAACGCCGGACGAACCAGGGGCGTTGCCCAACGTGAAGCCGCTCCCGCTCAGGCTGGCCCGCGACGACGTCTTGCCAGGGGCGCCCGGATAGCCTGTCGAACCGCTCGCTGGCTGGCCGAGGCCGCCGGACCCGATGCGCCGCGACAGCCCCAAATTTCCATCCCCCGTCATATTGCCGCGCGCCTGGCCCGCGGCCCCGCCCTGTGACGACGTTGCGCCGGCCGCGGAGTGCGACCCCCCGCCCTTGTTACCCCCGGCGCTGGTCGTCCCCGTCCCTGCGCGGCCCTGCCCGTGGGTTCCCGCTCGCCCACGGTCGGCGGCCTGTTTGGAGCCTGCGGCGCTTCGCCCCTGCTTCCCGGAGCCGGAGTTGGCCGGCGCGGATGTGTTCGCGGACGTCGTCCCTGCGTTGCGGCCTTGTTGCCCCTGTTGGTTTTGCCGCCCCTGCTGAGACGACGCGGCGCCCTGTCCCTGCGCTTGCGCCGCCTGCGCCGCCTGCGCCTGCTGTTGTTGCGGGCTCATCACGCCGTTGGCCGAGGAGTTTTGGCCGGAGGTCAGGCGCAGGCCTCCTCCTTTATTCGCCTGTGCGCCCGAGCCACGTCCATTCCCCGTGGCTGAGCCCCCCTGGCCGCCCCGCGGCGCCGGCGCGGAGGTCGTCGCTTGTCCCGCTCGCGCCGCGTTGGGCGCGGACGCCTTGCCGGTCAGGAAGCGCGCGGCGCCGTTCGCCGACCGGCTCGTGTTTTGCGTCAGCCCCCGCCGTTGGGGTTGTCCCTGTCCGCCCGCGCCCACACGGTTGGCGGCGCCCTCGACATGCGCGGGCGTCGTCGAGCGCCCGGCGTTGGGGACGGAGAGGGCGACGATGCGCAGGGGCGCGACGCCGGGCGTGGGCGCGTGACGTCGCGCAGCCATGCGTTCGTGGCGCGCTCCGAGGGCTTGTCCTCCCGGCGCGGTCGCCTCTGGCCGAATGGACGGGGCGTGTTGCGCCAGGAGCGCGCCGACGCCCACGCAGACGGCGGCGGCGACGAGGGCGGCGCGCTCACGCCGCAGCGAGGGCCAGGGCAGTATATAGTCCGGCCGCGTGTCGCTCAGGGCCGCGCCGACGCGGCGTCGCAACGCGGCGGCGAGCCGCCCGTTGTCCTCGTCGAGCTCGAGGGCGCTGCCGATCTGTTCGTGCAACCCCAGGCGACGGTCGAGGGTGTGCGCCACCTGGCCGAGGGAGGGGCGTTGCCAGGGCATCGTCGCGAGGGCGGCCAGCAGCGTCGCAGCCGCGGCGGCGAGCGGGGCGGCCGGAACGGGGAGGGCGAGCCCGCCTAGGCGCAGGAGGACGACGACGACAGCGACAGCGGCCGCCAGCGCGAGGGCGCGCAGGGCGGTGATAGCCGCGCGCTGGCGGTACAAGCGGCGCTGGAAGGGGCGCAGGGCGTCGGGCAGGCTGTGGCCGGCCGGATAGAGGCTCTGCCGTAGGGCAGGGCGCGGGAGGTACAGCGCGCGGCCGTGCAGGGCGGCGAAGGCGCGCTCTTTCGAGAGGGAGGGACGGCGCCGGCGGCGCCACGCGGACGGGAAAGCCATAAGAATGACCCGCGCAGTCTAGAGAGCGGAGATACTACCGCCCATTCGCCCATTCGTCGCCCCGGCGACGCGGGCGTGGCCCAAGTACCCACGTAGGGTTAAATACTACCCGCAGGGTATCACACCGGCCGATGTGGGGCCAGTCGGGGTATACTGGGGCGTCAAGCAGTGTACCGGAGGCTTCTGCTGTATGTCGCTCCACGCCTTGTCCGCGCGCCGCGTCGTCCCCGCGCGCGCGTGGCGACGGGACCTCGCGCGCGACGTGCTCCCCGTCTACGTGGCCACGCGCCTCTTTTTCGTCGCGTGTACGCTGGTCTTGCCCCTGCTGCTGTCCGTCACGGGGACGACTGGCCTCATCCCCCATGGGGAGACCGGTACGCCGTTCGACGCCTGGAGCCGTTACGACGTGCGATGGTACGACGATCTCGCGCGCTTCGGCTACAACCTGCACGGGCCCGACGACTATAAAAACGTCGCCTTCTTCCCGCTCTTCCCCCTTCTGACGCGTAGCCTGCACGACGTGTTGACCCTGCTGGGATTTGGCCACGTGTCCGCGCATGCGCCGGACCCCCTGTTCTTGGTGGCGGGTATGCTCGTGTCCAATGCGTGCGCTCTCGTCGCGTTCGCCTTCTTTTACGGCCTCGTGCGCCTCGACCACGGCCGGCCCGTGGCCCGCCGCGCGGTCACGTTGCTCGCGCTCTCGCCGCTCGGGTTCTACTTTTTTGCCGCCTACAGCGAGAGCGCGTTCCTGTTGTGCGCGGTGGGCTGCTTCTACGCGTTGCGGCTGGAACGGTGGCGGCAGGCGGGCCTCTGGGGGCTGCTGGCCGCGGCGACGCGGCCGCCGGGCGCCGTCCTGGTCGTGCCGTTTGCACTGGCGTGGGCGGGGGCGCACCCGATTGTGACCCGGCCGCTCGTGGCCCGGCTCCGCCTCGCCGGCCGCGCCGTGGCGGCGCGTGTGCGCGCGCGGCGTGTCCGTGGCGCGGTCGTCTCGCCACATGCCCACGCCGCTGTCCCACTCGATCTCACGGCACGGCGAACCGCTGTCCCGCTTGATCTCACGGCACGGCGAACCGCTATCCCGCTTGATCTCACGGCACGGCGAACCGGCGGTCGCACTCCCCGGCGAAGGGCTGGCGATCTCGGCGGCCGTCCCGAGCCGGAGACCCCGGCGAGCGTGTCGAGCGTGTCGGGCGTGTCGGGCGTGTTGTCTATCTGGCGTCCGCGCCATTGGCCGGAGGAGGTGTGGCACGCCCTGCGCAACGCGGCGCCCGCGGCGGCCATCCCCCTAGGGCTGGGCCTCTTCATGGCTTTTCTCTATCGCTTCTTCGGGAACCCCCTGTGGTTCAGCGAGGCCCAGCATGCGTGGTGGCGTACTTTCGCCCCGCCCTGGGAGACCCTCATCATCAGCGTGACGTGGCCGCTCGGCGATCTCCTGGGGCGTCACGTTACCTATTGGGACCCCTTCGCCCTGCACGACTTGGCCTACGAGGTCGCGGGCCTGGTGCTGACCTGGCAGGTCTGGCGATTCCTGCCGCGCGCGCAAAGCGTGTACGTGTGGCTCATCTGGATCGTCATCCTCAGCTCGCCGGCCATGCTGGACGAGCAACTGACCCACGAACCGCACCGCGACGTGCTGATGTCGCTGCCGCGTATGCTGCTGATGATGTTCCCGCTTTTCACCTATCTAGCCCTGCGGCGCCGGCTTTACCCCTGGCTCACGGCGGCTTTCGCGGCGGGGCTAATTTTCTATACCATGCGCTTCCTCACTGGCGGCTGGATCTCATGACCCTGTCATGCCGTATGCCGTGGGCGCTACGTCATCGCGCTACATCGTGATCGCGCGGCATGTGCAACAATAAACCCCATATTGCTAGGAGTATAATCCCGTGAGCTTCGACATACGCCCCGTCACCGGGGACGAGTTTATCCCTTTCTCGCGCGCGGCCGACGCGGCGTTCGGGCACCAGCCGACGACCGAGCAGATGGAGGGCTGGCGCGCTATCTTCGAGCCCGACCGTAGCCTGGCCGCCTTCGACGACGGGCGCATCGTGGGCACGGCCGGCGCGGTCTCGTTCGCCCTGACGCTGCCGGGTCTCACCACGCTCCCGGTGGCGGGGGTCACCGCCGTCGGCGTGCTGCCGACGCATCGCAGGCAGGGCATCCTCACATCCGTGATGCGCCGCCAGCTTGAGGACGTGCGCGCGCGCGGCGAGGCGCTGGCTATCCTCTACGCCTCGGAGAGCGCCATCTACGGACGCTTTGGCTATGGCCTTGCCACCAGCATGAGCGCGTTCGACCTCGATCGGCGGCACGCCGCCTTCGCGCGTCCCGTCGAGTCGCCCGGCCGCTGCCGGCTCCTCGACCGCGACGAGGCCCTCGACACGCTTCCGGCCGCCTACGACCGCGCGCGGCGCGTGCAACCTGGCGCGGTCACGCGTAGCGCCGCGTGGTGGACGGGCCTGCTGCGCGACCCCGAGAGCGAGCGTGAGGGCGCGAGCGCCTACTGGTACGTCGTCTACGAGTCCGCGGACGGCCAGGTCGACGGGTTCGCCCACTACCGTGTCAAGGGTCAGTGGGACGACGGGCTGTCCAACAACACGCTGCTGTTGAGCGAACTCAGCGCGGCGACATCCGAGGCGCATGCCGTTCTGTGGCGCTACCTCCTGGACGTCGACCTCGTCACAACCGTGCGGGCCGCGAACGCCCCTGTCGACGAGCCGTTGCGCTGGCTGCTGGCCGACCCACGCCGCATGCGTGTCACCCGGTTCAACGACGGCGTGTGGGTCCGCGTGCTCGACGTCTCGGCGGCGCTCTCCGCCCGCCGCTACGCCGTGTCCGGCCGGCTCGCGCTGGATCTCGCCGACCCGTTCCTGCCGCGCAATAGCGGCCGCTATCTCCTGGAGGGCGGACCCGAGGGCGCCGCGTGCGGCGCGACGACCGAGGCGGCCGATCTCGCGCTCGGCGTCTCCGACCTCGCCGCCATCCTGCTTGGCGGGGCGCGTCCGAGCACATTGGCCCGCGCCGGCCGCATCGTCGAGCGCTCGCCGGGGGCGCTGGCGCGCGCCGACCTCATGTTCGCGTGCGAACCCCTACCCTGGTGCGGCACGTTCTTTTAATAGAAGGAGGCGTTATATGGAGTATCGTAAGCTAGGCCGCACGGGGCTCAAGGTGAGCCCGCTCTGTTTGGGCGCGATGATGTTCGGGGAGCGTGGCAACGCGGACCACGCCGACTGCGCGCGCATCATCCACCGCGCGCTCGACGCCGGGGTCAACTTCGTCGATACGGCCAATGTCTATAGCGACGGCGAGAGCGAGCGGATCGTCGGCGAGGCCTTGCGCGGCCGGCGCGACGAGGTCGTGCTGGCGACGAAGGTACACGGCCGCATGGGTTCCGGACCCAACGACGAGGGCAACAGCCGCGCCCATATCATGCGCGAGGTCGAGAACTCGCTGCGGCGTTTGCGGACCGACTACATCGATCTCTACCAGATCCACCGTCCCGACCCCGACATCCCGATCGAGGAGACGCTGCGCGTGCTGGACGACCTCGTGCGCCAGGGCAAGGTGCGCTACATCGGCAGCTCGACCTTCGCTGCGTGGCAACTGGTCGAGAGCTATTGGGTCGCGGACAAGCATAACCTGGCGCGCTTCGACTGCGAGCAGCCGCCCTATAGCATCTTCGTGCGCGGGATCGAGCGGGACGTCTTGCCCGTGTGCGAGAAGTACGGCGTCGGCGTGATCCCGTGGAGCCCGCTCAACCGCGGGTGGTTGGCTGGCAAATATCGCAAAGGCCGTGAGATTGACCCGCAATCGCGCGTGGGGCGCGGCGACCGCTTCATCGATCGGCCCGACTCACCGGTCGGGCGCCGCAAGCTCGATCTCGTCGAGGAACTTGTGCCGATGGCCGCGGAGGTCGGCGCGAACCTGGCCCAGTACGCCCTGGCCTGGACCCTCGTCAATCCCGTCGTGACCGCCCCGATCATCGGGCCGCGCACGATGGAGCAGCTCGAAGACAACCTCGGCGCGCTAGACGTCGCCATACCGGCCGAGCATCTGCGCCGCATCGACGAACTCGTCCCTCCCGGCATGGACATAGAGTAGCCGCCGATAGCGGACGGTTGAGAGTACCTTAATGCCAATCATTGGATCGCGCGCCGCGTGGCAGGGACAGGAGCGGCTGAGCGAGGAGGCGCGCCGCGCGGTGCAGCGTGCCGAGGCCGCGGGGGCCGCGTATGGGCTCCGCCAGGCGACGCCGGATGTCCTGCTGCTGGCGCTCCTGACAGAGGAGGAGGGCGTACCGGCGCGTGCGCTGCTCGCGCATGACGTCGACCCTGTCCCGATACGCGCCGCTCTGGAGGCGTCGCTCGATCGCGGTAAGGAGCCGTTGGGCGGTCTCTCGCTGCTCGACGCGGCCTCGCGCGAGGCGGTGGTGCTGGGCACGAACGAGGCGCGCCGGGGCGGATTCGCGCAGGTCGGCCCCGGCCACCTGTTGCTTGGCGCGCTTCAGGCGCGCGAGGGCGTCGGCTACAAGCTGCTGTCCCGCCAGGGCGCCGACGTGGGCCGTCTGCGCTCCGCCGTCACCGACCTCGAGATGGCGAACGACGACGGCGATGCGGCGCTCTTCGCCGCCGCGTTCGAGGGGCTGCTGGCGCGGATCGGCGGCGCGAACGCCTGTCCGCGCTGCCAATCCCCCGTCCACACCAGTTTCCACCACTGTTACAACTGCGGCGTGTCCCTGGACTAGTGGGTCATGCCGCAAATGAGTAGCCCTCCGGCAGGATGGCCGCAGACCCGCCCAGGCGGCGCTGGCGGACCCGTTCGCGGCGGCGCCGCCGCT
>JAABUO010002042.1_pt1 | contig 25141 bp, 28 predicted proteins | sample 5559291 | NCBI WGS metagenome assembly JAABUO01 (sample SAMN10711878, study PRJNA513372) | rock metagenome | isolation source: Antarctica rocks | place: Antarctica: Victoria Land, Finger Mt sud
CGCGTCGAGTGCGATTGGCGTTGAAAGCCAGTGGTGGTCCAATAAATTATTGAAAATTTAAGCGAAGTGACAGAATTAAATCACCCCCACTGTACGTTGAAATGGCTAGCTGTAATACCTATAAATTCTGTTTCTATACGCGTGCACGATGCTAATTGGAAGGTTGAATTTTACGTTACTATATTAGGTAATGGTCACGTGAGAAGTAGTGGATTTAGTCAAAAGCTATAGTGGAAATAGCAATTCCCAAAAAATATTCGGGATAGGCACCGATCGTGGCTTTGTAGCGCTGGTCAAATTTTGGTGTTGAGTTTGTGAAGCCAATTTGGTTGCAATACTTTTTGTACCCCACTGTAAACCGCAGTCTTTGTACTCTTTAGATTTGAGGAATTTGTACTCTACACTGCACTCTTAGCAGGAAGAACAACTTCGAAATGCAGTGAAGAAATACCAGATAAGTAATCTCCTCTTGCCCTCGACTGCGGTCGAACAGATTGCAACGATATTCATGCCGTTCCACTCACATAATGAATCCTTAGGCCCAATGCCAGCTCGCTATTATAAAAGCCTGCTCATTACTGTATTTGTCGCAAGTGCAGGGTCTCGATGAGCATTCAGATATTTCTGGTGCCTACAGTAGTCCAAACACCAATTTTAACCCGGTGAAGGATTGTAGACGCTCTATTCGGAATTGAAGGTCATCATAGCCTTCTTGAATACACCGGAGCCCTCGGTCACCATTACCAAACCCACTACATCACCCAGTCACACTTGCAGTAGAAGCATTTTCATTTCGCCATGTGATGTCGTTGGGTAGAGTTTTTAAATAAGCTCTAGTATTGTAATAAGACCAAATTTCAAACCAAGGTAGGGGTCGTGAAACATCTTGACTTTTCGTTGTTCATTTTGAATTCTCGACAAGATTGGGACACGAAAGAAACCATCATTGGGTGAGTTGCACGAGCTGCGGTTTCGAGTGTTAGTGGTCGAACAATTATTTCCTACCAGCGTCGCACTAAAATATAGCTCTGCCGACAAATGTCTCACGTTGCGAAAATAGTATAGGAGTTCGATACAGAGTACAGGATTAAGAGTCAGCGATACGGATGTGTAGTACTGTACGTGTGTAGAGGACAAGATAATGATCAAGTGAATACAAATCACTCGAACCTTTCCCTGGAACAATTTACGATTTCCTCTCCTATTTCATACAGGCAAAGGTCTTGTTCTTCTCATCCCAAACACAATATCTACTTAAAAGAACGCAGTTTGAACAGTCAAGACTAAGGCACGCTTAAAGACTCAACCTTGTGTCAGCTTGCAATTCATTATTAAGACGGAATCAAGCAATGACATGCGAAAGAAGCTTCTCCACCAGCTGGGCATCATGGCGAACATCTCGTCTACTGGTCATAGGCGCCCGAACGCGTTCCCTATACGCAACATTGTTTGTGCCTTTCCGCCATCGATTTTGCTCACAATTTAATCGCGTAAAGTTTTTATACCTAGAGTCCATGATCGCCCTAAGTTAGTGAGCAGTCTTCAGTCTTGGTGTGAAGTGAACGCCGTGTCTAGCTCATCCAACAATTGTTGTGCATAGCATATCGCCTCTTTCCGTCTCGTCCGCAGGCGAGTGTCATCGCGGCCGATTTCAACCAGGTCCAGCGTGTCTATCTGTTTCATTACCAGCTCAGTCAGAGTGAGGTGTTCTTTGTGGCGATTTTCCATGCCCTCAGATGATTGGCTTATGAAGTTCCGTATAGCTGATGCCAATGATCCTTTCATTGTGCTGACAGCAGCGTTCAATATCGCTTCTGAGATCTGCCGCCCAGCTTTCAAGCTTGTTTCATTTGGTTTCGATGGGTCATTCGATTTCGATGCGACACACAGAACTTTGCTGGAGCTCTTTATGCTATGCGAATTCAAAGTCCGCAAGTCTTCATTCATAGAAACCCCAGAGAAGAGAAGGTGTATTCTTTGTTTAGCACGAACACAGTTTAATTACGATGGAAGTACCTTTTGGAAGGATTTGTCAGCTTTTCCTCGACTCCGGAACGCAACATACCCACAGTCACACTTCCTGCGGCTATTGTATCTTTCTCGAAAGTGATTTCCAGCATGTCCTTACCATGCTTGACATAAACCATATCTTTTGGTGAGCTCCATAACCATTTTCTCATGTTTGTCGCAGCTTTACCACGATGCTTTACTGTCAGTCTGGCCTTCTCTGCTGCTGAAGTCGATGGTGTATGGTTGCTTGGGGTTCAGAATTTATATAACTGTGAAGTAGTCGGGCCCAACGGACACATATCGCCAGGGGCAATATGAGTCTGACACCCAAACGCCAATTCGTTACCCAACCGCCCAACCTTATTATTACCACAACAAACATTGAAAATCGAATAAGTTAACCCTCTAGATATCTAAATTCATAGGAATGGTCACTGTATATGATGAAACCCACGAGCGACGAGTGGAGCTCGCAGTGGAAGCACTTAGACGCAAAGATGTAGCTAATGTTTCTGTAGCAGCTGCGACATATCACTGCTCGCGCTACAGAATAAGCCGTTGAATGAAGGGAATCGGCCCAAAAAGCAAACGGAAGGCTCGTGGATATAAGCTTACTGAATGTCAGGAGAATTCGATCGTGGTCTTCATACGGCGACTGGAGGATATAGGAGTTAATTTGCAATACTGCAATCTAAAGGAATTGGCGGATTCCATACTTCGCGATGCGCACCAAAGCGAGACATCCGAACCTCCAAATGTAGGAGGTCGGTGGGCAGAGCGGTTTGTTTTTCGACGGGGTATACACATAAGGAGGACCCGGGACCCAGCCAATAGATATTGAGCGCAAAATGGCACACGATCCTCATAACATAGAAATCTGGTTCGACAGGTATAGAAGGATAATCGAAAGGCATGGAATACTATTCGATGACGTCTGGAATATGGACGAAACTGGCTTTAGGGACGGCATTGGCAGAGGGGACAAAGTACTTGCTCTTAAGCAAGGTAAGGTTTACGTTCCCAGTGAAACCAATCGTGACTACACTACGGTGGTAGAGGCTGTTAGTGGTCGTGGACTCTCAGTACCTCCATTGGTTATCCTGAAGGGCAGGGAACACCTTGCCAGATGGTACACTAATGAAGTGGGCCTCGAAACAGATTTCCTAATCGCTCTCAGTGAAAGTGGATACACCAATGATCGATTGCACCTCGAATGGCTCCACCATTTTCATCGTCACAGTGTACAGTCACTGAGAGGCAAATTTCGACTTCTTCTCTTGGATGGGTTTGATTCCCATTGCACCCGGGCTTTCCTCGAGGCCTGCGATGAATACAACATTATCCCGTTCCTCCTGCCAGCCCACTCGCCGCCACTCTCTCCAACCTCTGGATGTCGGGGTTTTCCAACCCTACAAGCATGGGTACTCTCAGGCTGTCAATCAGGCGACAAGAGACGGTTGTGGGGACTTCAACAAAGTTGAATTCCTACATGCATTAAAGGAAGTCCGCTCAAAGGCTTTAAAGGTCAACACCATTCGTGGAGGCTTTCGACGCTGTGGGTTGATCCCTTATAAGCCGTCTCTTGTCCTCGACGAATCGCGGAGTAGGCAAGATGAATTTCATGCTCCCCTTCCTGAAGTAGACTCGGATGGAGAAATGGAGGTACCGACAACGCCTCGCGCACTGCTAGATCGCTCTTGTGCGCTTACCGACCGATTAAGGCATTATGATCTGTCGTCACCGACGCAGCGCTGCTATGACAGCTTTGTTGAGGGCGCTAAGGAACAAGCAAACATAGGCCAACAGGCCTGGCATCTTATTGCGCATACGGAGGCAATTACTGCAGCCCGCGAGCGACGAAATAAACTGTGGCAAAAAAGTTGTCGGTAGTGGAGGGCCAATGTATGTCGAACAGGGGCGCGAGATGGTAGCCTCCCGTGAGACCCGCGAAGAAGAGGCGGCTGTTCGAGTTATTGAACGAAGGAAACGCAGAATAGAAAGAGCTCGAGAAGACTTTATAAAGCACCAGCAGCGGGACGAAAGAGAGAGGCAACGAGGTATTGAAAAGGAAAATCGTGAACTGCAGCACAAGGCTAAATCACTGGAGAAGGAGAGGCGCGCGGCACAGCGTAAGCACGACGCCGAAGAGGTTGGAATACGGTGTGGTAAGGATAAGGTCAATCGTCGACTGCAATACAGGGCGCAACTAGCTGAGAAAGGCCCAGAACAACGATTGCCTGCCCTTAATCCGTACCAGCGAATTTATGACACTAGGAGACGTAGATGTAGCTAAGTCAAGTGGTAGTTGTAGTCCCACATTTCCTTTAAATTAACTATAAGATTCTCTTGCTAAATTTACTTGACAAATTCTCACTTTTAATGCAAACAATCTAGGCTGTAATCAGATTCAACTTAACTGCTACGGCTTGTAGGCACATCAAGTGAGATAGTAAAAACTTTGACCCATACTAGCTTACTTTAAACACCGTAGCCTTAATTTAATTGATTCGAGATGTGGTAATAATAAGGTTGGGCGGTTGGGTAACGAATTGGCGTTTGGTGTCAGACCCATATTGCCCCTGGCGATATGGGTCCGTTGGGCCTGACTAGTGAGTGTAACCACGGCCTCAGTAACGCAGAAAAGATGAGCAATCCCTATTACCCCATCACGACTCAGCAAAAGCGAACTGGTCTTGCTATACAAGTGCAGGAGATTCCGTTGCAGCAGCCAACATACTCAAGTGCAACGCAAGCATTCGTTCGGGACAATGCCAATCCCAGTCTTCAGATTGACCCCCAGATGGCTTCCATACCATATGGCGAGCAAGCAGATCCCAACAATGGCGAAATGAGAAAGCGGGGGAGAAAAAAGGGCCAGAAAATGCGTAGGAGGCACGAGGAGGATTCGAACATCAAGGACGAGAGTGCAACCGACGAAGACGACGAAGGAGATGATTTCAATATGGAAGGTACCAAAACCAAATATGGAAGAAAAGTACATCGTCCACTGCAGTTTGTTATGCCGGACGACGATACACCCATTCGTCGGCGACGTGCTCCACACCGAAAATCAATAGATGCTCGGTTGTGCAAAATGTGTCAGAGAGGACACTCTCCCAAATCCAATAAGATTGTATTTTGTGACGGATGTAACCAGCCTTACCACCAATTGTGTCATACACCCCCTATCGACGATATGTTAATCGAAGTCGAAGATGCTGAGTGGTTCTGCAGAGAGTGTGAATCGAAAAGGACGGAAAGGGTGCTGAAGACGGGCATGAGCGGCCAATCGTTGACTGAAAACGAGAAAAAAACATATCTGGCAAATCTTTCCTTGGCCCAATTGGTAGACTTACTGTTCTTCTGTGAGGAACAGCACCCAGACCTTGAATTCTACTCTCCCGATGCGAGAGAGATTGTTGATTGCCTCCACTCAGCTGCGAAGGCTGCGGCAGCTCGAGGGTTGGCAGAGGAGACAGCAAGAGATGGCAAAACGAAAAACAGCAGTAGCTATCCAGCTCCAGGGCATGGCATACAGCTTCCTAGTGAAGAAGCAGATTTGGGGCGTTTGGTGGATCAAGGAGAAAACAGGTTATTTAGTATACAAGTCTACTGAATCTTCGTCTTGTTTCTGTCCCAACTTGACTGGTCACGCACGCGAACAGATATGTACGAGTCTAGTAAGAAAAAGCTTGCAAAAACAGCAGCGCAAAACACGTGTAGCGTAACTTCGTCAAGGGCAGTAAGCTTGCTTGCTGCCGAAATCGTCGCTAAAGCCGAGATTGCAAATGGGGCCCAGATATCCACAGCTAACAGGTCAAATCGTCTGCTTGTAAAATTCCATTCTGGCTCAAACAGTCCTAGAAGATTCACCATAGTTGGAGCTGCCGATCCAACCAGACCAGCGCTGAATATGATAGCGGGAATGGTTTGGTAGGCAGTTTGACCAACAGCATTGCGGACCCCCAAGCTCAATATCGACTTCGTTCTGAGCCAAATATCTAAAGATGCCAGTAACACAGAAATAGGCTTCAACTTGGCTATGGCAAGGAAATATGAGAATTTCCTAGAAAGCAAATAGGTAGCCCTTTCTATTTAGCAATGACCGATAGCACCATTCTTACGCGTAGAGGAGCAATATATGGGGTTTTTGGAAGATAGGTGGCGGGATGCCGAAAAGTAGTGAGGCGGTAAAGCTGGCTATGGAAGGCAGAACGGTGATCGATAGTACTCCCTGCGATATGCTAACCTCCTGACCTTTCAAGTGAGCATTATACGCGCCACAAAGCTTCAAAGCATGTAGGCAAAAGATCAAATTATCGTACTTCGATGCCATCTTTATAGTTAATTTTCATTATTCTCTTCGCACGCGATCGGGCCCAAAATAATGGCCAGGGCGACATGGGTCCGTTAGGCCCGACTAATGCCCTCACCGAGATTGCGGAAAACTGAGCCGAAAATGTCGACGCTGCTAGACTTTAAAATATATGCTTTACAATCGAGCATAATTTGCACAATCAGTCTTGCTTTCTGCACCATCATTCTGGGAAGTCTTGCCGCGCCGCTCTCTGTAGTAGAAGAATCATACTTTGCGAATAAGCAAAATCTGTTCAACTTAGTCTTTGTGAAGAATGGATGGGGGTGGACTTCCTTGGCCTTCTGGTATCATCTTTACGCATCAAAGAAAGCTGCGAAATTCTCTGCCATTTTTCGGTGGACTCTAGCCACCGTCTACTGGATACTAATTACTCAGTGGTTCTTTGGACCACCAATCATGGACCGTCTTTTCATACTCACTGGGGGAGTCTGCAGAATTTCAGACCAGTATGGACAATTGGATTTCAAGGGTCATCTTACACCCGAGATTTCTTTACTACTGACATCTCTAGAATGCAGAAATCAACAAGGGCATTGGGAAGGTGGCCATGACCTAAGCGGTCACATTTTTTTGTTAATGCACTCTTCTCTTCTCTTAATAGATCAGATTCAACCGCAAGAAAAACACGTTCCCATTCGTTTCGATCGCTCTGAAAAGCTGATTTGTGGGTTGCTGCTTCTATGGTGGTGGATGCTGTTAATGACGTCTCTGTACTTTCATTCTTTCTTCGAGAAAATGACTGGGTTTGTTGCAGCTCTATTTGGCTGGGCTCTGCTGGTGATGCACTTATATATATATAAGTTGTTGAGCATGCGGCTACCAGCGAGTGTACGAATGGCAACCAAGCCCGAATCACAAGAGCTCACAACGCCGAATTCCACCTTATCAAACAATGAAGCAAGCACTATTCCTTCGCACAACACTGATATACTCGAGAAGCTCATGCCCAGCTTATCTTTACCTGAACGTACTGCCAATCAAGCATGATGAGCAAGGTTGAGGGGTGGTGACGACGCCACTTAAAATCCTTGCCATATTGCAACTAGACTTGAAGGCGCAAGGTACGCCTTTTGTGAACTATGATGTGTAGATTAGTGATAGACGATCATAGGTTTAATGACATCTGCGTGTACAGTGATCCAACGTCTCAGAGCACAATGCACCCACCTCGAGAGCAACGTAGCATCGAATGTGGCGTTATTATGGATCAGCTCAACGAATGTCATAAGAGTTTCCTTCGCAAATACTTAGGCGGTTGCAATAGTCTTAAGGACGATTTGACTTTGTGTCTTCGGCGCGAACGAAAAGAGCGACAAAAGGCAAACGCACAACTGGCTAGAGAAAGGAGGAAACGAGTAGAAGCAGGGTGGAAGGAAGTCGAATGGTGAAGTCGTAGGAAATACATCGTCTTTGCCTACCGAGTTGGAGCAAAACGCGAGATGGTCCAAGACGAGTCGTCAATGGCGTCGTTCTCGATTCATTGCGGCTGCTCCCGGCCAGAGACTGAGGACTCACCAACCTTCGACCCAACTCATGCTTCCACTATTTTCAGTCTGTTTGACTTGGATGACCTGTACTTCTGCGAGAATTGCTTGCAACTTCGATGCCCGCGTTGTGTGCTTGAAGAAATCGTGGGCTATTATTGCCCGTCGTGCTTGCATGAGGTTCTTCACTCCAAGCTGAGAACGAAAGTTTTGTATTGCCCAAAGAGCTGCTCTACGTGTCCTAGATGCTTGAGTGTATTGAAAATGGTGCAGAGTCTGGACGGATACAGGAGAGAAGAGTGCTTGTATTGCCACTGGCACAAGCCAATTGACCCTGAGGCACAGAGTAAAGCATCAATTATATCTGATACAATATTTGCACCTCAACAGAGAGTTGGCGACTTGATATTGCATTACAAGAAATTTATTTCAAATGGTACGAGAAAGGAGCGCGAAACCAGTGAACATCTTCATAAACAGACGATGACCGGTGCGCAGCTGAACTATGAGCAAATTCAGGAGTGCAACCAGCCTAAAATACTAGACCTTGAGCATTTTCGAGTTGAGTCTACTGAAGGACCAAGGCTCGTTCTGACCACTGAGGAGAGAAATCCAAATCTCTCACAGTATCCCAGTCGTCTGATCATTTCCAAAACACCGAATGGAGATGTGCCTGGCCTTCAAATTTTGCGATCAAAGCGCGCGAAACGATGCCGAGCTTGTCGGCACATACTGACTAAACCGGACTCCCGAATATTGTCAACACGTTTTCGAATAAAATTGATGGCTTCGAATTATCTGCCATCTTTTATGCTTACCCAAAGCGATAAGAACGATGCCGCTCTATGCGGTGGTGCACTTCATTCCTCAACGATTCAAATTGCATTGACATTAACGAATCCGCTACTTGAAGCAATCGAAGTGGGATTGGCGACTCCTAGGCAAACGCCTGGGACACAGAATTCAATCACTCTTTTGAATCCGGAGTTGGAAATCGGAGCGAATGTCGATATAGGTCTTTCAAACGCAACGAGCAAACTGTACAATGCCGGCACATCTGGAGTAAGCGGCTTGAGCATTAGCCAACCCAGAATCAACCAGGTACAAACAATACTTGAAATTACATCAAAGATTTCAGACTACGGCGAGACGCTATCATTCCCGATCTTTGTCCGAGTGGTATTCGCACCTGCGCAAGAAGGAGAAAAGGAGAAAAGCATTGGTTTTTGGCAGGTTTTGAAATTAAGATCATTTCACGCAAATCCCAGACCTAATTAATTGCTTAGATGTATCCGACAGCTGTCTTTGATAAATTTTGATTGCTGATTGGCGCGCACAAAAATCTCTCTATAAAGTTCAAGACTTTGCTGTACGATACCATTTCCGCTTGCCTTTCCCTCGCAAATGTCGCGCATGTCTTTCTCCATTTGCTTCCGTAAGAAGGGCTTACTCAGCTTCGCTTCAAAACCCATCTTTTCGAAACCCTCAATAAGTGCAATACCAAGATTGCTCGGCATCAGATATTCTAACCTTCTGCCCCCGATCTGATTCCCGTTTCCCAATACTCGAAGTACATATTGCCGATCTATGACTGTATGGATATGATCAGCCATCGTTGCGTCAGTGCCAATACCATTCTTGTCCATTAGCGAGATTAGCTCGGGTTCAATTAAGCATAAAGGAGAAGAGGTCTTGCCTTCCTGCATCATACACTCTTCGATCACGATATTTTCACCAGCGGTAAAAGAAGGTAAAGCCTTTGATGACTCCCATTTTTCATATGGATAGATATGGAGATAATTTCGCTGTGTGACTTCCAGACCAGAGGCATTGAATGTCTCATTTCCCCACCGAATTCCCACTTTTGACAGTTGTCCACGAGCATCGTCAGAGCAACAAGCCAGGAAACGCCGGACAACAAAAGAATATACTTTGTGATCCTCTACCCCTAAAGCAGCAGCCTCCACGTGGGTGATAGGATGAATAGGAGGATGTGCATGGTCGTTATGAGTCCCAGAGCGTGGATTCCGATAGCCACCGTTCAATAAGCTAAATTAGCTTACTATTTTACGAAATGTTTGGCGTACAGGTTTGCATAATCTCCCCAGGTATGATCTACTTGTACTTTTTCAATGATAACCCGCAAATTGATCGCAGAATCAAATTGGTCGGTTTCAGTGCGGGGGTAGCTTATAAAGCCTTTCGTATAAAGAGACTCTGCGATCTTGAGCATCAGTCAACAGCATTAAACGAGTTTACGTCCATAATTCTCTTGGCATTCATACCTAAAAATCTGGTACCCAGCTTCTGTAATTCTACTGTGGTCAACGGCAGAGGTCGCCACTTGGAGGTCGGCCTAATGGTAACGGAGAAGACCTTTGCGTAACGATCCATCAGACATCTCTCCATAACCAAGGATATTACCGCACGATCAAACACTCGACCTCTTTCCCAGGTGAATTGGACTTGTAGCCCATTTCTCTGAAATTTCGGTTTGATCATCAAAAATGTTTCCGCAATAAAGTCTTCGACACGACGCCATCGATCAACTACAAAACCAAGTGTGGGAAACTGACATGACCCTGCAAATGTTAGTAGCAGATCCGGAGTACAGGTGATTACCGTAGCTGACTACAGTATTACTGAGCTCTGGTAGAGACTGCAACAATAGTGTAAGAAACCTAGTAAAAGCGGATCCGATTCTCAAATCGAGCTCAATTCTTGCTTTCACTGCTAGAACTTGCGACGCATCAAGCTCTCGGAGACTGCGAGCAGCCAAAAGTATGTGCCTAACTTGAGTCTTACGCCATTCTCCACTCACATTCGTTCAATGTTACTAAATCTTGCTCTTTTCACCAGTAACGTGTTATTCACCTCCCGAGCGATTTCGACTATCTCACTACCTATATGCTCACCTTCCCGATCGCAATCAGTCCAAATCACCATAGCTCTGGCGTATTTGACTTCGGATTTTATGTTGTCAGAGATTGCCTGCATATCCTGTTTGATAAGTAGAAAGGACGTACAACGCACTTGAGGAACATAAACGCTGATCGGGGCTTCAAATAGAGCAGTGGGGTTACAGCTTTTCCACGAGCGGTAAGCCTCATCAAAATCCGAAGCGCTTAGATGGCCCATCACCGAAGTCATGGTTACAGAAGCATTCCCAAGTGGCATAAGGAAGTTGAATGTAAAGTCGTAATTTTTAATATATTTGTTCGCGCTGTTTCTGGTAGTTACAGCCCCTCCGCCTAGTATGTTTGCGACTGCTTTGGCAATTGACGGTTTCTCTGCTACGCATAACACCTTCATTCGTGCACATAAGCATCAGCGGATGCTTCGTAAACAAAGAGTCTGTTTACGGATGACTTAGTCAGGCCGAATGGGTCCTTTATTTGCCCTGACAATCCTTAAACGGTCTGTTTCTCACCCAATGACCCAAACGCACAATTAATATGTGGTCGTCAAACTTTGCCTGGATAGGCTGATACTTGTGTCAACGGCGACAAGTTTATCCGAACATCTGAGTGCTTCAATAAACTGCCGACAGTACAGTACTCGCTTTTCATTTACACGGTCGCTGGTTCCTTTGGCCCAATTCCTTGCACGCCTATCTTCTTTGGCTTTTCATACAATGACTTGGATGAGTTGCTCCGTTTCTTTGCGGAACTTCATGTCTCACCATGGCGGTCGACTCTACCAAGGCGCCCAAACTCTACTGTCTGGAGAAATTTCGGTCTTCACATGGTATTGCAGCTCCGACCCTTTACAAGTAGTACTTGGGGTTGCAAGTGTCCTTAGCTTCGTCGTCTTCGTCGTGGCAGAAGTGAATCACAACTACTCGCAGGTCGACCGTCTTTGGCCTATTTTACCAACTTTCTATGCAATGCATTTCACACTCTGGGCAATGCTCAACGACCGACGCGTCCCAACGCTTTATTTGGCCACGCTTGCGATTCTTGTATGGTGCGTGCGCTTGACGAGCAATTACTGGCGGAAAGGCGGTTACCAGCCTGGTAGTGAGGACTACCGCTGGTCTGTTCTACGTCAATATATTTCGCCTCCTATTTTCACAATTTTGGATTTTCTCTTTATATCAATTTATCAAAATTTTCTGTTAGTGTCCATCACACTGCCTTTCTACCACCTTATCGAGGCATCAAGTGAAGGAGACATTCCGCTCGATCGAATGGACATCATTTTCTTCCTTTTGCTTTTGGGCACTATCTGTGTTGAATACATAGCGGATGGTCAGCAATGGGGTTAGTTTTTGCTTTTGGTTTACGTACTCACGATTGTAGATTTTCATCAAGCTAAGGCACTCTTTCAGTCAACTGGAAAAGCTGGTACGTATTACACAAAGACAGATCTTGATGCTGGTTTTGTAAGCAAAGGTCTTTGGAAATACTCCCGACATCCGAACTTCGCAATGGAACAAATGGTCTGGATCATAATCTATATCTGGATGGCTACAAAAAGCGAACAGTGGCTGAATTGGACAGTCGTCGGTGTTATTCAGTATACGATACTCTTTCAATGTAGCACCTGGTTTACTGAACGGATTTCATGTGAGAAGTACCCGAAGGTAAGTTCGAGACGGGAAAAAGGTTGACTGATAAGTACACAATTTATAAAGCCAATGTAGCCATGTTTTGGCCAAATTTCTGGCCGAATGTCACCAGCCTTCCCATCATTATGCAGAGTCGAGAAGTAGTCGAACGTCATCTTTCGAGAATTGAGGGCTTTATTTCTAATTGGTTGGATTGGAAATGAGCATGGTATTGCTACAACAAATATCTGCAATCATGCTGGAGACGGTGAAGTCTCTTCAGGAGGCTCGGGTGCGCTTTTACTCCCACTCGTACCCCCTTCCAAGTACTTGGAGATAGCTGGGTTTTGCTCTTCGAATGGTCTTTTGCCGAGCAGGCGGAGGACATCTTCTCTAGTTAGAACTTCCTCAAATATTAGTTTAAATTGAACGAAAAACAAACTTTCCTGATTAGCTCTTCAGCCAAAATACCAATTTCATTTTTCTTCGCTGCAAGCAAGCCCTTGCATCTCTCATGTGCTTCTCCTACAATCCTTTTAACCTCAAGATCGATTATGCGCGCAGTCTGCTCAGAAAAAGGTTTATGCAATTGCTGATCATTTTCGTCGAAATTGAGCGTGCCAACTGCCTCAGACATTCCCCATTTCGTCACCATTGCAGTCGCCATTCGAGTTACTTTGTTGAAATCGTCGCTACCTCCACTTGTCACAGTTGCGAAATGGATTTCCTCGGAGACTCTCCCACCTAATGTCATGGCCATGCGATCCATAAGCTGGTCCTGACTCAACAAATAGGAGTCCTTTGGAAGATACTGCGCATAACCTAAAGCCCCCTGACCACGAGGTATTATAGAAACTTTCAGCAGGGGGTCTGCCCATCGCAGATACCACCCGCATACCGCGTGACCAGCTTCATGATAAGCAACAGTTTTTCGCTCATCAACCGAAAGTACTCGTGACTTCTTCTCTAAGCCTGCGATGACTCGCTCTATTGCAGACTCGAAATGAACAAGTGCAACGGTCTCGGCCTGAAATCTCGCCCCGATCAACGCTGCCTCGTTTACACAATTGGCAATATCTGCACCCGAAAACCCAGGAGTCAAAGCAGCCAGACGCCCTGAAAGAGTTTCAAGGACTTCGTTGGTTCGTATTTTAGCCAGATGCACCAAAAATATCTGTTTGCGGCCGTCAAGATCAGGCTTGTCAATAGAAATATGGCGGTCAAAACGACCTGGTCGGAGTAATGCTTGATCGAGCACATCTGGTCGGTTCGTCCCTGCAAGGACTACTACATGCTCCGTGGTGCTAAAACCATCCATTTCCACAAGGAGCTGATTTAGGGTACTCTCCCTTTCGTCATTCCCTCCAAACTGACCAGGTCGTCCTCGTGATTTTCCAATTGCGTCAATCTCGTCCACAAAAATAATGCAAGGAGCATGCTTTCGCGCAGTCGCAAACAAGTCACGCACACGCGAAGGGCCAACTCCGACAAACATCTCAACGAATTCTGATCCGCTGACACTAAGGAAAGGCACACTTGCTTCTCCAGCAGTAGCTTTAGCGAGTAATGTCTTTCCAGTACCAGGTGGCCCAGAGAGAATAGCTCCTCGCGGGATTTTCGCCCCGAGTTTCTCGTACGCTGCTGGTTCTTTTAAAAACTTCACAAACTCTTGGATTTCTTCCTTCGCTTCATCCATACCAGCCACGTCTTTGAACTTGATATTCACGTCGGTTTCTTGATTAAACATCTTGGCTCTGCTTTTGCCAATACCAAATATGCCGCTTTGACCACCTGCCCCGCCAGCAGCACGCCTAGAGAAATATATTATTGTCCCAATCAAGAGAAGTGTTGGTGCAAATGTGAGTATTGTACTAAAAATGGAAATCTCGTCGTGGTAAGCTACTGGAATTCGCTGAGTACTCGGAATGTCCAGCTCTTTTTGAGCTTCATCTAAACGTCTTTCGAAAGCTTCAACGGAACCAATGCTAAAATAGTATTGAAGATTACCCGTGCTTACAGGTGAGCCAGGATACATTTGACCAGTTGCATTTGAATGAAGAGATACTCTTACCTTGTTGCGGTTCACCACAGTTAGTTTGTCAACTAGTCCCTTGTCTAGGAATGCTGTTCTAAACTCCTGCCACGTAATTTCTCTGGAATTCTCAGTAGGGCTTAATAAGCGGTAAGCAATGTAAGCAATTGTAGCACTGGTTAAAATAGAATTCAGATTTATCTGAATCTCTCTCCCACCCTTCGGTGGCTTATGTGGGTCTCGTTCCTTCCTTGATTCCCCTTCCTTCGAGCCTGTGCCCGAATTTGTACCACTTTGTTTTGTCGAAGCTTTTAAATTCAGAGCACTTAGTTTCGCTCGCGGCCAAAGATGCCTGAGACTCGGAGGAACAAAGGAAGGTACATCTCGCTGCTCGTTCTCGCCTTCTGATTTTCCAGCGGATCCCTTATCCTCTGGCATTGGGGTCTTCCCATGTTCGTTGGTACTTGCGTACGGACGACAAAACGCAGCTCTCTGGCCAGCAAATCTGAGCTTACTGATAGAAGGGTATGCAGCCAAGCGCCTGCCACAAAGCCTCTGCAAGCGCGGGCTTATTCCCACGAACATTCGATTACGTCTTGTACTCGTGGATTATTGTCGACGCCGAGTAGTTTTTAAGCGACAATCAACACACTACCACTATGACTCAACACTACTAACTACAAATATGCCATAATCAATCCCTAAAATTTCGGCAATTCTCCTCAATCAAGGGCCATCGGCTGTGATGACGTTGCAGTGGTTTTAAGCCTTCGTCGTAATTTATTAGGCAATACTACCGGCACGGCAATTGGCTCGGCAGTCCTCATCGATTGTTCCATTTTCTCAGTCTTTGAAGCAATCGCTTCATTTTGCTTGAGTAGGTGCTGGTTTTCAGAAACCAGTCTGGCATCTTCGAAGCGCTGCTTCGCTTTATTCCCTGCCATCCGATTCTTGTAAAATGCTCTTTCTCTCTTCGTCTTGATCTCGGAGACACGCTGCATTGTGGAAAGTGTTGTAGCTGCAAGCTCTCTATCATACCGCACCGGGATATGCCTTCTGGATGCAAATGTGAGTGTAGAATCTACCAACATTTCTTTTCCCGCAGATTTCCGGAATGCCTTGGTCCAGCGCCTAAAGGTATTAATTCACATAAAAGCAATGGACAATTACAATTTCCGTGGGTTCCTCTTCATCTTGAAGCTTTTGTGGCATTTTGAGCGACTATAGCATTAGTCGCATACTCTGTCTGAAAGTGCGACTTACCAAAACCGAAACTCTTTCCCGTCATTTCTAACAAACATAATACCATGGCCCGGATAACATGGGCTTGAGCAAAAATGACAGGTGTTTATGCGCATATCTTTCTAGGTGAGGGAAAGATACTCTAATAACAAATTTCCGAAGTGTCCTGGGGGTTTTTAAATCTTGATTTCACCAGGCACCCTAAAAGGACAGGGTGGGTCATGAGCACCCCAATCGTCGTAGGAGTTGGCCTGGCTGTGGTTGCATTTGCTGGACGATTAGGCCTTCGCGCATTCCAGCGGTACAGCGCTCTGCCAGTATCTGGGGGAGGCTCAGCCTTCAAGAGCTTTCACAAAGGAGGATTCGATGGCCGTATGAGCAAGAGAGAAGCAGCTTTGATCCTGCAGCTACCAGAAAGGTCACTATCGAAGAGCAAATTGAAAGAAGCGCATCGAAGGATCATGCTGCTCAACCACCCGGATCGAGGTGGCAGTCCTTACTTAGCTACTAAAGTGAATGAGGCAAAGACGTTCTTAGAGAAACAGCATGGTCTGCGACCGTACAGCACGAGAAACTCATCTTAAGATACATCACCGAGTGGTAAATTTGTACATATATTATCCATAGCATCCATCACTGTGCAAGGATGGTTTTTAGAACTCTCTCAACCTATACCAATGAATGCCTCGACGAACACTGCAACACAGATTTGCAATCTTGATTTCCTGGATAGGACGAGAGAATACTCAAACAGGTAAAAGGTACCTATTTCATGCCCGAGAAAAATCTCAAAACCTAATCAGACTGGGAGACCAAGAACACAACTATGCGCTGAATTCGCCAAGTGGCTGGTCATTTCTTGCAGATTCTACGAATACCAGACTCAATGACTACCCCCTAGTGAGCTTACCAAGGTTGCGCCAGAATACAAGCCCGCCCAAAGGTATAAAAATGTTAAGTCGCGATTTCATCGATGACTCCTTATATAACCCAAGCTATGGATATTTTTCCAAGGAAGCCGTCATTTTTTCCCCGACACAGGCTTTTGCATTCAAAAATATGCACAATTCCGCGACCTTTCATGAAGAATTGCGCAGACAATATGGAGAATTTGAAGAACGCTTAGCAGAGTCGAAGAAAGATCACGGGAGGCAAATTTGGCACACTCCGACAGAACTCTTTCAGCCATACTATGGCGAAGCCATTGCTCGGTATATTTTGACAAACTACAAAATGACTATGTTTCCATACCATGATCTGATAATATTTGAGATAGGTGGAGGGAATGGGACCCTAGTCAGAAATATTATGAATTTTATCAAAGACAACGATTCAGATATTTATGAGCGAACGCGGTACAAAATTGTGGAGATATCCGCTTCTCTTGCAAATTCTCAGTCCTTTTTCCATGAAAGGCATGCCGGGAAAATCGAAATAATAAACAAAAGTATTTTCGATTGGGACGTGAACGTGCCAGACCCATGCTTTGTTTTAGCACTGGAGGTGTTTGACAACTTTCCACACGATGTCATTCGTTACGATCCCTTAAGTGGGACTCCATTTCAAGGCATTGTTGTAGTGGATGAAATTGGGAACTATCACGAATTTTTTACCCCTTATATTGACCAAGTTGCTCTGGAATATCTGAAGCTTCGCGATCTTGTTTGCATTTTGCCAAAACGGCATCCATTAGAGAGATCGATGCTTACGAGACGCGTTTTACAAGTCCTGCAGTTTGCACCAAACCTGACCATTCCCGAGTTTATTCCGACAGGCCTCTTTAGGTTCTTCGGTGTTCTTCGAGATTACTTTCCTAATCATCGCATATTGGCATCAGATTTCTCATATCTACCGGACAGTATTCAAGGAGTCAACGCACCGGTAGTCCAAACTAGATACAAAACCGAGATGGTGGCTTGTTCAACCTACATGGTAAGATTGTAAAGCAAATTCATTGACCACAGGTTCAACCGGGCTACTTCGACTTACTATTTCCCACCGATTTCTCTGCAGCTCAAGCTATCTATGCGACATGTTGTAGTCAAAGCGCGCGCGTGCAAACTCAGGAGGAATTTTTGAAAAGCTTTGCAGATTTAGAGATGACCCAAACCCAGAATGGCGAGAATATTCTGCTCGACTGGTATGAGAATGCTAGCATACTACGTAGCTGAAACTATTGCTTGAAATCTGTAGGGTTTTGATACCGTCCTTCCACGCATACAACTTCAAATTTCGGCCTTGAGTTTTCAACCACACTTGAATATTTCCCTTACCTCTCAACCAGAGTGTTGCATGGACGAAGCAGGGGATACTTCAAATACTAATGAATACATCAAGGAGGAAGGCCTGAATTACTGTTTGAAAGATGAAGAGAGTTCAGCCGCAGCACTCGAGTCGAAACGCCGACGCATTGCGCGTGCTTGCGACAACTGCCGGAAGAAGAGTGCGCGAAAGAATTAAAATACTTAATATGCTGACTGCTTAAGAAATAAAGTGTGATGGACAATCACCAATGTGTTCAAATTGCTCGAACTATAAGGTGGGATGTACCTATGCGGAGGTTCAGAAGAAGCGCACATTTCCGAAGGGGTATATTACAACCTCATCCATACTGATAGATTAGTTTGAAGTATATTCAAGGCCTGGAAGATAGGCTAGAGCGAATGGAACTTCTGCTGAGGAGTGCAAATCCAGTTTATGACAGAACACATACGGATGCTGTCGAGGGCATGAGTTTTATTGACAAAGTGTACTCCACTGCTCCTTACAGTGACCACTCACGCTCTCCCAAATCCGAAACCAGCCCAGCATCTTTGGCGACTCCTCCCCAGGATACTACAAATGGAGTGAGAGCGATTGCCGACGGCTTAGATACTTTGGTAATATGTGGAGAAGATGACTATAGATTTATAGGCGTGTCATCAGGTATTTCAATTTTCTCTCCTCTTGGGCGGCGCTGGGTCGCAGAGAGAATCAATGGCGATGGTTTTGAGAAGATAGTATTTGAGCTTAGTAAAAAAACCCTTAGCTCACCAAGCGATAAGCTGCGACTTTTACAAGCTGGAAAAGCTTGCACCTATCCCATGGCTTCTGAAAGTGTTTCTGAAGTATATATCAATGGTTCTTTATCTTGAGGTGGCGAACTGACGTAGCTTATTTTGATTGCAACAAATTCTTCGCCGTGATACTCGATCAAGACGATTTTAGAAAGCGAGCCAAAAATTCGAAGAGCTTTCAAACTGCGAAAGAGAAGGACCCTGCATTTTACGCCTGTTATTGCATGGTCCTCGCAATTGGCAGATGGATGACACTCTTAAGAGATCACGAAACACCGGAGATGGAAGATGCAGATGTTGCCGGTTACACAAATAATGTAAGATCTACATTATATTGATCTTACACTAGGCATTTTCTGTGCTTTTACCAATACTCCTCTGGGGTTCTGACTTGCGAAGCATTCAAGCCATATTACTCGTGTCGCAGTATTTCCACAGATTTTTGGACCAGACGCCGCTTTTTATGCTATACTCAGCTGCTATTCGAATAGGACATTCCATTGGGCTTCATCGACGATTTACTTACTCTCAATTCCTCCCGGCAGAGGCAGCCTGCCGTAGGCATGTTTGGTAAGATCAAAATTGTCCTTTTCTAAGTCACAGGTGGCACCTCTATATCGTCGACAAAAAGCTGGCGATCCGTTCAGGTAGGCCAAGTGTAATAAATGATGATGAGTATGATGTCGAGCCCCCAACCATTATGCAAGATGGGTTTGAACGCGGAGATTGTCAATCAATGCTTTTGGACGCATTCGCTCGGCTTGCTATGATCTCGGGTCTGGTGCAAAAGCGATTGTACTCCATTGTTGATATAATAAAAAACGAAACTGAATTGTTGGACAATATCGGTGAGCTAGACGACCAATTGACAAGTTGGAGAGATTCGTTACCACAAGGCATGAAGCCCGAAAGCACAATTGAGTCGAGTGATCCTTCAATATACCTGGTTGAACAACACAAAATCTAACTAACAATAGATTTTAGTACAGATGCATTTTGCATACTACAGTCTTCTTACCTGCATTCACAGAACCTCTGTACATTACGGGAACTGGGAGGGTGAATTGCGACGTGCCAAGTTGCAGCCACACAAAACGAAACAAGCTGAACCTCGTAACCCAAGGGTGTATGCGAGTGCTGCTCTGGTATTGCAAGCAGCTCGGGCAACAATTCAGCTTCTGCGATCTACTGACTTCAGCAAGCATGCTGCAAGATGGTACGTCCCTCAAAAAAGAAAAAACTAATTTCAGGACGATAACGTATTATCCTCTGAGTGCCCTTGTCACCCTGTTCGTTTCCATCCTAGAAAACCCCAGCCAACCAAGGAATCAAGCTGACCTTGATAATATGCGATTTGTGTGCGATTTTCTCAAAACTGTTACTATTGGCTCTGAGACGACGGTCGCTACAGCTTGGCCTAATGAGTTAGCTCGGATTGCCGAGGAAGCCATGGTAAATGCTAGGGCAGATAGAGGCGTTACGCGTCAGGTTAAGCGCGGCAACAGTAAGTTTCTAGGCGCATCTCCCTTTTGCGACGACCAATATCTTCAGCAGCAACCGGAAGTTCTGTCTACCTCTACGAGCAGCGAAGATATTGGTGGTGGAGGACTTTCTTGTAATTACTCCAAGCAATACCAGGAAAACTACCTTATGCCGAGTTCACAACAGCTCCCAAACGCACAGCCTATCCAAGCAAATTCCGAAACTTGGCAAATTCCGACGAATATCAACTTTGAATACCTCTTCTCCGACGAATTTGTGAACGCAGATCCGAGGCAGATATCGGATGATTCTTACGAACCTGATTTCACGTTTTTCATGTAGGAGATCATGATCGCAGATAAACGTGTAAATAAAAACGTTATCTTATCAGATGTGACTTCATCTAGGGCTACAAAGCCAGGGCTGTATTTCGATTGGGTGAGCGGGAATTGGTAAAAAGCCAGGGGGTAAAATCGCAAACCCAAAAAACCTTTTCCTACCTCTTCACGCCCACACGATCGTATAGACTCAAACAATGGTAGAGATATTCTTAAACTTACAGCCGCTAACTTTCAGGTAAGTCCATCATCAAGCTTTCCTTGCTGGCCACTGCATTCGGTTTTTGTCCGAATTCTCGCTGCCCGACCTTTGTTCAATATTAGGACTATTTGCTTTTGCTCATGGCCGAAAATGCTGCTACTTCTGCTTTCGGTCTAGCCGCATGCTTCATTCCTTGGTATAGAATATGCCTATTGCAAGTTGCCAACAGCGCCGGTTGTGCTGGAGGGCTTTTACCTTTGGTGAAGACAAAGCTAATCATATTAGGGAAAAGAAAAAGTCCACACCAATGTTGTTGTCATCGGTATGGCATATCATAAGTAATTGATTTGCTAATCCATAAGGACACGTCGATTCTGGAAAATCTACCACCACGGGTCATTTGATCTATAAATGCGGCGGTATCGACAAGCGAACCATCGAGAAATTTGAGAAGGAGGCGGCTGAGTTGGGCAAGGGTTCATTCAAATACGCTTGGGTGCTTGACAAGCTGAAAGCCGAGCGTGAGCGTGGGATTACCATCGACATTGCCTTGTGGAAGTTTGAGACCCCAAAATTCATGATCACTGTTATTGATGCGCCTGGACATCGCGACTTTATCAAGAACATGATTACTGGTACATCACAAGCTGACTGTGCTATCTTGATCATTGCTGCAGGCACTGGTGAGTTTGAAGCTGGGATTTCAAAAGATGGACAGACTCGAGAACATGCCTTACTTGCTTTTACACTTGGGGTTAGGCAGCTTATTGTTGCTGTTAACAAAATGGACACTACTAAATGGTCCGAGTCTCGATTTGAGGAAATCATTAAGGAGACATCGAACTTCATAAAGAAGGTCGGCTACAACCCTAAGGCTGTTCCTTTCGTTCCAATCTCTGGTTGGCACGGTGATAACATGTTGGAAGACTCGCCCAACATGACATGGTACAAGGGATGGCAGAAGGAAACTAAGGCCGGAGTCTCAAAAGGAAAGACTCTTCTCGAAGCCATTGACTCGATTGAGCCTCCTTCGCGACCCCACGATCGACCATTGCGTCTTCCTCTCCAAGATGTCTACAAAATTGGGGGTATCGGAACAGTCCCAGTCGGAAGAGTTGAGACTGGTACTATCAAAGCTGGTATGGTTGTTACTTTTGCTCCCCCTGGCCTCACAACTGAAGTCAAATCGGTTGAGATGCACCATGAGCAATTGGTACAGGGCTCGCCTGGTGACAATGTTGGATTCAACGTGAAGAATGTTTCAGTCAAGGAGATCAGGCGAGGTAACGTTGCTGGTGACAGCAAGAACGACCCGCCAAAAGGATGTGACTCTTTTAATGCGCAAGTCATTATTCTGAACCATCCTGGCCAAATTGGTGCAGGATATGCCCCAGTTCTCGACTGCCACACTGCCCATATTGCTTGCAAATTTGCAGAGCTTTTGGAGAAAATTGACCGGCGATCTGGAAAGGCTCTCGAGACATCACCAAAATTTGTAAAGAGCGGGGATGCCTGTATCGCGAAGATGGTGCCGTCCAAGCCGATGTGTGTCGAAGCCTTTACAGATTACGCACCGCTTGGTCGATTTGCAGGTAAGTGACAATTGCGTCGAACCATACTGACTAAAAAGTTAGGGACATGCGCCAAACCGTTGCGGTAGGCGTTGTGAAGTCGGTGATCAAGACTGACAAGGGTGCTGGCAAGGTCACAAAGGCTGCTCAAAAGGCTGGTGTTGGCAAGAAGTAAAGATTGAATTATATTTGAGTTTCATTATTGTCTCCAAAGATTCGTGACTTGATCCCTCCCAACTTCATTCCTTGAGTATACTGGCGCAACACCCCCTCTTAAGCTTATGAACCATGACTCAGATAATTTCTTCCTCAACAGTGACAAAATTACACCCGTCAAACCCTCTCCCAGCCAGGACTTGATCTCATTGTATGGGCTGAGAGATCTGGCCAACAGTGTCGCTCGCATTGATGCATCCACTGGCAAAAAAAGGAAACTACGCAAGTCGTACAAAGGGCACATCCAGGATTTGCCAGGCAAAAGTGATATCCCTACAGAGCCCTATTTGCAGTCGCTTCTAAATGCACCGGAGTCTACAGGCCCACGCATAGCGGTTTTGGATCAGGGTGTGCTCCGTGCGAGTATTGGTACCATTAGAGTTGGTCCTATACCAGGCTTCGATGTTAGCCTGCTTGGGCTGGATGAGATGGAAGAGGACGACCGAGACGATTCTGCAAGTCCTGGGGGAAGAAAAGCAAAGAAGAGGAAATATGAATCCGATCACAAGGGAAAGAAAAGGAAAAAGGCATGATTCGGATGCTATGAACGTACCATCAGTTTCTTCTTGATTATTTACGGATTGTTGATGCTAAGTGTTGTTGATGCTAAGTGCTGGAAACCGCCGATTGGATCTCGTCAATTCTGCAGGTCCTTTATACTGCGATACTTTCTTTGACGGTGTTCCTCCCAACCTTACTGGTTTTGGCGGCGGCTCTGGCCTCAAATGCCCATTGCGTGGCTTATCATGCTCACTCATGATCAGCGGGCTTTGAGTAATATACCGATCGTCATCCCAAGATTGATTTCCGTGCTCGTCGCCCGTGAAAGGTCCATAACCATGGGCAACTCGACGCGGAGGTGTATCCGCATTTGCAAGCAATTTTGAGACTCTCTCTTGTATGGAGGTAGCCTTATTTGGAACTGGTTCGGTATTCGCGTCTACTTGACTCCAGCGAGAGTCTTGGGAAGATTTGCGTTTCTCAAGCTGCAACACGACATCCGGAATATCTTCAGTTTCCACCTCCAGCCTGTCTGGGGTTGTGCTCGAACTTTTCAAACTTGGACTTCGGCGAGAGTTCCGGGATAAAGGACGTGTAAATTGGCGTCTTTTCGTAGTTTCTGGACCTGATTGCTCAAAATGATTAAACACATCGGCGTATTGAGTCTGAGCAAGTTTGCGACGGCTTCCAGAGGGCTTCACCTGTGGAACGTGGACAGCGCCTGATCCACTAGCGATCCTATTTCCTCGATCATTGCGGCTACGATGTCCTCTAGAATGAAGTTTCCTTAAAAATTCGACGTTTGACTCGATATGATTAGCGTCCGGCTCACGGCTTTCGAGCGGCGTATTATTCATGTCATCCAAGCCCTTATCAATAAAACTTCTTGGTCGAGGTCTTTGCATGCTAGCTTCACCATGCACACGACTTTCAACGCTTGGCCCAGTAGAATTAGAACGAACAGATGCACCCCGAGCACGTCCTTGCTGGCCTTCAACCCCGTTAATTGCATCACTCACACTAATAAGATCAATACCTAAATAATGTGTTTGTTGATGTTTCTGTGTTTGCAACTCTCTACTACTTTTCGATCGGTAGAGTTTTCTTGCGTGCTGTCCGTTTATCTGGTTTGGCGGCGAACGAGGAGGTGGTGCGTCTATAGGTGAGTGTGCTGGCGAAGTCATTGTGCCCTGAGAGACCATCGTCGTGCGTTGCGTAGCTAGAGGAATTTCCACTTCTTTTGTTGCTGTCATGTCGAAATCCTGTCCCTGCAATCGACTAGTCGGCCCAGCAATTTTGACCCTCTGATTAGTTGCCTTTGAAAATTCCGCGAATGCTTCGTCTGCAAGTAAATCCACTACCTTTTGTTGCCGCAATTCTGAGTCAAAAGGTCTACGAGGGGACGAGATATTTTCAAAATCAAAAAGCGCCGCAGTTTCCATATTGAGAGAGAACTCTTCGATAGAAGGGTAGCGAGCACTAGCATCCTCGTCAAAAGACGTCTCTCTTCGAATATCCAGGAATTCGAAAGATGCCTCACCGGACTTTTCCGATTGTCCGCGTGACACGGTGGCTACACCGGCCTTCATACGGCCCCTTCTCAGCGGGGAAACTTCTGGTATTGGAACAGACACCAAAGGCAATTCTTTAACCGCCCCTGATTGCACCTGAAGCAAAGGTGATGGAGACTTTTCTGCACTCTGGTGCTCAGAATTTCCATAAATCTGAATAAGTCAGCAGAAAATGTCAAAATCCTTACGTCTCGAATCGAAACAGTTTTACCGCGCATGAGACAAATCTCTTTCAATACCTGATATATAGTTGGTCGATCATGGAGGCGCTCCGAAAGCATAGATTTAATCAGCCTCCTCAACCTCACTGAGAACTGTGGAGTAGTCGGAAACGTGAAATCGGCATTCAAAATAGCCAAACTACCTTGTGCTTCAAATGGCGTCGTGTAGAAGCACATTTTATATAGAAGCACACCGAGTGCCCATATATCAGATTTCTCGTTGATCGGCCGATTTTGGTAGACGTCCACCATCTCGGGGGATCGGTACTGTAGCGTAGTGTTTTTCTG